>Ga0105047_10007942_pt1 | contig 17790 bp, 12 predicted proteins | sample MAT04_FD_78384 | JGI IMG/M metagenome (GOLD analysis project Ga0105047, IMG submission 78384) | Freshwater microbial communities from Lake Fryxell liftoff mats and glacier meltwater in Antarctica - MAT-04 (megahit assembly) | ecosystem: Environmental > Aquatic > Freshwater > Ice > Liftoff...
TGCGCTCGCCTTTGTCGCGGGCCTCGATCCACAATCGCCGGACCTCAACAAAGTGATTGAAGACGGCAAGAAAAACTTCGTCGGCGTGGAGCTGCCAAAGAAAACCCTGGGCGTTATTGGTTTGGGTGCGATTGGTGTGCAGGTTGCCAACTCGGCGCGCGCCTTGGGCATGCGGGTGCTGGGCTACGACCCGCATATGACCATCGATGGCGCCTGGAAGCTTTCATCCGACGTTGAAAAAGCCGCCAGCCTGCAGGATCTGCTCAGCCACTCAGATTTTTTGAGCGTGCACGTGCCGTTGAACGACGCGACCCGCGGCATCATTGGTCGCTCGGCGTTTCACGTGATGAAGCACGGCGCCGTGCTGCTGAACTTCTCGCGCGAAGCGGTAGTTGACGAAGATGCACTGCTCAATGCGCTCAACCAAAAGAAGCTGGCCCGCTACGTTTCGGATTTCCCGACCGCGCATTTGATCGGTCACCCAGGCGCAATTTCGCTGCCGCATCTGGGCGCGTCAACCGAAGAAGCGGAAGAAAACTGCGCGATGATGGTGGCCGATCAGGTCCGCGACTATTTGGAGCGCGGCAACGTTTCCAATTCGGTGAATTTTCCCAATTTGCGTCTCGCCCGCGAAGGCGCTGCGCGGCTGTGTGTGGCCAACCTCAATCAGCCGAACATGATCGGGCAGCTCAGCCAGGTGCTGGGCAATGCCAAGCTCAACATCGTGCAGATGCAAAACGCCTCGCGCGGTGAGGTGGCCTACAACGTGCTGGACGTGGAAACCGCGGTGGATGCCGCCACCAAAGCCGCGATTGAGCAAATCGACGGCATCCTTTCGGTGCGCGTGATTTAGACCGTGCCCAAGGCCCCGTTCAAGCTCGCGGATGTGCGCGCCCGCATCGACGCGATCGACACCCAGATCCAGGCGTTGATCAGCGAGCGCGCCCAATTTGCGCGCCAGGTTGGAATTGCAAAGGGCAAGCTCAAGGCGGCGGTCGATTACTACCGGCCCGAGCGCGAAAGCCAGGTCTTGCGCATGGTGATTGAGCGCAACGCGGGGCCTTTGAGCAACGCCGAGCTGCTGCGGGTTTTTCGCGAAATCATGAGCGCCTGTTTGGCCCAGCAAGAGCCGCTCAAGATTGCCTATCTGGGGCCGGAGGGAACCTTTACCCAATCCGCCGTGCTCAAGCATTTTGGACACTCGGTGAAAGGCTTGCCGCTGGCAACAATTGAAGAGGTGTTTCAGGAAGTAGAAACCGCGGTGGCCGATTTCGGCGTGGTGCCGGTTGAGAATTCGACCGAAGGCGCGGTCAATTCCACGCTTGATATGTTTCTGTCGTCGGATCTCAAGATCGCGGGCGAGGTCGAGCTCAAGGTCAACCAAAATTTCATGAGCAAAGCGCAGGATTTAAAGGGCATTGAGCGCGTCTATTCGCACGCACAATCGCTGGCGCAGTGCCGCGGATGGTTGCGCAAGCACCTGCCCAAAGCCGAGCGCATCGCGGTCAGTTCAAACGCCGAAGCCGCTCGGCGGGCACGCAATGCGGAAGATGCAGGCGCCATTGCTGGGGAACACGCCGCCGAAATTTATGGCCTGAACGTTCTTGCGCGTCACATTGAGGATCGTGCCGACAACACAACCCGTTTTCTGGTGATCGGGCGCGACATTCTGAGCGCCTCGGGGCGCGACAAAACGTCACTGCTGCTGACGGTGCGCGACCAGCCGGGCGCGCTTTACCATTTGCTCGACCCACTGGCCAAGTCTGGCATCAGCATGACCCGCATCGAGTCTAGGCCCTCGCGCCAGGGCAAATGGGACTACGCGTTTTTCATTGATGTGGAAGGTCACATTGAGGAGCCCAAGCTCAAGGCGGTGCTTGGCAAGCTGGGGCCGGCATCAGCCATGGTCAAAGTGCTGGGAAGTTATCCGGTCGCGCTGCTCGACTAAAAAATATCTGTTTGGGCGATTGACATAGAACGCCCCGATTCGCTTTAATACGCGGCTCGCAAAGCGCCCGTAGCTCAGTTGGATAGAGCGCATGGCTACGAACCATGAGGCCGGGAGTTCGAATCTCTCCGGGCGCACCAAATTAGAAGTGCCAGCGCACTTTCGGTCTGCATTATTGCATTGACCTTGTCCTTCCTCCTTCTATACACTTTGCGGCTTGCCGGCGCAGCAATGCGGCGACAAGGTCGTCAGGAATCGAGTTAACCGGGGTATAGCGCAGTCTGGTAGCGCACCTGCTTTGGGAGCAGGGTGTCGGGGGTTCAAATCCCTCTACCCCGACCAGCTTTGACGATTGTGCTCAAGCGGACTTGCGCCCGTAGCTCAATCGGATAGAGCACCGGCCTTCTAAGCCGGCGGTTACAGGTTCGATTCCTGTCGGGCGCACCAATAAGTTGAATCGTTGAATGGTGGTTGTAGCTCAGCTGGTAGAGCCCCGGATTGTGATTCCGGTTGTCGCGGGTTCGAGCCCCGTCATCCACCCCAATTTTTGGCAGCGCTTGGATGGCGTTGCGCGTCAGCCGCGGATGGGCTGGCAACTTTCTTGTTTGTTTGCCGCGGCTGATCGAGCCTTGGTGAGCGGGTTCGCAGGCGCACATGGATGCGGCTTGCAGATCGATAATGCGGGTTGCTAGCTCAAAGGTAGAGCAGCTGACTCTTAATCAGTAGGTTCGGGGTTCGAGTCCCTGGCAGCCCACCAATCCCGCGCGCCGTTCGCCTCGCCTGAACGACGCGTTTCCCTCAACGCGAGAGTGGCGAAATTGGTAGACGCACTGGATTTAGGTTCCAGCGGGGCAACCCTTGGGAGTTCGAGTCTCCCCTTTCGCACCACCCCTTTAATTTTCCGGAGAACCCATGGAATTTACCGTTAACACGACTGGCACGTTGGCACGCGAAATGCGTATTCAGGTGCCGGGCTCGCAGGTTTCCTCAGAAGTGAGCAAGCGCTTGAAAGACATGAGTGCCCGTGTCCGAATTGACGGTTTCCGGCCCGGCAAAGTGCCGATGAAGGTCATTGAGCAGCGCTTCGCCAAGCAGGTCCGTCAGGAAGTGCTGGGCGAGGTGATTCAGCGCTCTTGGTCCGAAGCGGTCACTAAAGAAGGCATCAACCCAGCCGCATTTCCGCAAATTTCGGATCTCGCCGGCGCAGATTCCGGTGATCTCAGCTTTCTTGCGCAGTTTGAGGTGATGCCAGACGTGGGTTCGGTGGACGTCTCTGGCCTCAAGATCAAGCGCTTGACGGCTGAAGTCGGCGAGAAAGATATTGATGACATGATCGAAACCCTGCGTTTGCAGCGCCGAACCTGGGTTGATCGCGACGGCAGCGCGGAAAATGGGGATTTGATTTTTATCGCGTTCAGCGCCGGTGAGGGCGATGCCCGTTTTCCGAGCGAGGGCGATGAGCGTGTCGGCATGATCATTGGAACCGGCTCTTACCTCCGCGCTTTCGAGGACGCTTTCTTAGGCTTGAGCGCAGGCGACGAAAAAACCTTTGATGTTGAATTCCCCGCTGATTTTCGGCAGCCGCTGTTGGCCGGAAAAACGCTCCCTGTGAACGCGCGTCTGGTGCGCCTGCAGGCCGCAAACGTGCCGGCCTTGAACGATGAATTCGCGGCTCTGTTCGGCGTCACCGATGGCGGTCTGGACGGGCTTAAGCGCGATGTGCGACGGAACCTTGAGCGCGAGCTTAAGCAATCAATGAGTTCGCGCCTGCGTGCGGAAGTGGTCGAGCGTCTGCTTGAAGCGAACAGCCAGCTTGAGGTGCCAGAAAGCCTGGTCGCCCGGGAAGCGCGCGCGCTGCAAAACCAATCCACGGAACAGCTCAAGCGCATGTATGGCGCTGGCGCGCAAGTTCCGCCGCTTGATGGGTTTGTCGAACGTGCACGCGGTCGCGTCCGCGCGGGCCTGCTGCTCTCGGCGATTGCCAGCGAGCAGAAAATCACGGTTGACCCTGCGCGCGTTTCTGATCATCTGATGCAGCTCGCATCGACCTACGAAGATCCCTCCTCGGTGGTCAGCTACTACTCAAGCAAACCCGAGCTTCTCGATGGGCTGCGCTCGCAGGTTTTGGAAGAGCAGGTTGCCGAGTGGATTGCGGAACACGCGCAATCAGAACTGACCCCGTCAAGCTTCACCCAAATCATGCGTCCAGGCGCCTGATCGGATTGGTGGCGCGCAGCGCTTGTATTCACCCCGCATCGGCACAACGTAGACGCCGTTGCGGTGCGCATTTGTTACAGTGCGCTGCGACTACCAGCAGTCAATCTGTCATTCGGGAGCATCAAAACCTGTGGCTGAAATCAGAAATTTGAATTTAATACCGATGGTGGTTGAGCAAACCTCCCGCGGCGAGCGTGCGTTCGATATTTATTCCCGTTTGCTCAAAGAGCGGGTGGTCTTTTTGGTCGGGCCGGTTGATGACTACATGGCCAACGTCATCGTGGCGCAGCTTTTGTTTCTCGAATCCGAAAACCCCGACAAAGACATCAATTTGTACATCAATTCGCCGGGTGGCTCAGTCACCGCGGGCATGGCGATTTACGACACGATGCAGTTCATTAAACCCAGCGTTTCGACAATGTGCATCGGTCAGGCGGCCAGCATGGGTGCGGTCTTGCTCGCGGCCGGCGCAAACGGCAAGCGCTATTCGCTGCCGCACAGCCGGATCATGATTCACCAGCCGCTTGGCGGCTTCAGCGGGCAGGCGTCGGATTTCGACATCCACGCCCGTGAGATTCTGGCGATCCGTCGTCGACTCAACGAGCTGCTGGCGATGCACTGCAAGCAGCCGGTTGAACGCCTGGAAAAAGACACCGACCGGGACAACTTCATGAGCGCCCCCGAGGCGGTCAAGTACGGTCTGATTGATGCCGTTCTCGATCGCCGTGTGGTGGAGAGCTGAACGCGTGGTGATTCGTAAGAATGCGGGGCTGATCTGATGGCAATAGGCGAAGACAGCCGCACCCGCGGCGAAAGTGGAAAAATCCTGTACTGCTCTTTCTGCGGCAAATCGCAGCACGAAGTGCGCAAGTTGATTGCTGGCCCGAGCGTGTTTATCTGCGATGAATGTGTCGAGCTGTGCAACGACATCATCCGCGAAGAACTCGAAGAAAAGGCGACCACAGCGCGTTCAAGCCTGCCCAAACCTCAGGAAATTATGATGGTTTTGGATCAATACGTGATTGGTCAGCACCGCGCCAAGAAGGTCTTGGCGGTCGCCGTCTACAATCACTACAAGCGCATGGAGTCGCGCGGCAAATCGGAGGAAGTTGAGCTTTCCAAGAGCAATATTCTGCTGATCGGACCGACCGGTTCAGGCAAAACCCTGCTGGCTGAAACGCTGGCGCGGCTGCTCAACGTGCCGTTTACGATTGCGGATGCGACCACCCTCACCGAAGCCGGCTACGTCGGCGAGGACGTCGAGAACATCATTCAGAAGCTGCTGCAAAAGTGCGACTACGACGTCGAAAAAGCGCAAACCGGGATTGTCTACATCGACGAAATCGACAAGATTTCGCGCAAGAGCGAAAACCCTTCGATCACCCGCGACGTGTCCGGTGAGGGCGTGCAGCAAGCGCTGCTCAAGCTAATCGAGGGCACCGTGGCCTCGGTGCCGCCGCAGGGTGGGCGCAAACATCCGCAGCAGGAGTTCCTGCAGGTGGACACCCGCAATATTCTGTTCATTTGCGGTGGCGCCTTTTCGGGCCTAGATAAAGTCATCCAGCAGCGCTCCGAAAGCACCGGAATCGGTTTTAGCTCGGAAATTCGCAGCAAAAACAACACCCGTCGCCTCGGTCAGCTGCTGAGCGAAGTGGAGCCAGAAGATCTGGTCAAATTCGGTTTGATCCCTGAGTTTGTCGGGCGCCTGCCGGTCGTGGCAACGCTTGAAGAACTCAACGAAGATGCCCTGATCCAAATTCTGGTCGAACCCAAGAACGCCATCACCAAACAGTTCAAGCGCTTGTTCGAAATGGAAGGTTGCGACCTCGAGTTCCGCCCGGATGCGCTCAAGGCCATCGCCATCAAAGCGATGAAGCGTAAAACCGGCGCACGCGGGCTGCGCACCATCTTGGAAACGGTTCTTCTCGACAGCATGTATGAGCTGCCGTCGCTGGAAAACGTCCGCAAGGTGGTTGTCGACGAGGCGGTGATCGAAGGATCGGCCAAGCCCTATCTGATTTACGAAGGCGGATCTCCCGCGCGCACAGCCACCGGCGCCTGACTTCTCCCCTGACATGCAGTGCCCACGCCCGCGCCTGCGGGCGTTTTTTTAGGACAAAACGATGAACCTAAGCCAAGCATTACCGATCTTGCCATTGCGCGATGTGGTTGTTTATCCGCACATGGTCATTCCGCTGTTCGTTGGACGCCAACGCTCTGTCAAGGCGCTTGAAGCGGCGATGGCCAACGACAAGCAGATTGTTCTGCTGGCGCAAAAAAGCGCCGATGTCGACGAGCCGGGCCCCGATCAGCTCTATCGCGTGGGAACCGCGGCGACCGTGCTGCAGCTGTTGAAGCTCCCGGACGGCACCATCAAGGTGTTGGTCGAGGGCGTTGAGCGCGTGCGCGTGGTCGCTCTTGCCGAAGTAGACGGCGTCACGGTCGCTGAGCTCGCGCCGCTTGCTTTGAGCAGCATGGTCGATGAGCGCGAGCTCGAAGTTAGCGTGCGTTCGCTGGTGTCAATTTTCGAACAATACGTGAAGCTCAATCGCAAGACGCCGCCTGAACTGCTCACCACGCTTTCAGGCATTGAAGATCCATCGCGGCTTGCCGACACGGTCGCTGCGCACCTGATGGTTAAGCTCGAAGACAAACAAACGGTTTTAGAGCTGGTTGATCTCAAGGCCAGGCTGGAGAAGCTGATTGGCTTGATTGAGGGCGAGATCGAGCTTCTGCAAATCGAAAAGCGGATTCGCGGTCGGGTCAAGAACCAGATGGAGAAATCGCAGCGCGAGTACTACCTCAACGAGCAGATGAAGGCGATCCAGAAGGAGCTCGGCGATTCTGACGAGGCGCCGAACGAAATGGAGGAGCTCTCCAAGCGCATCGAAGCGGCCGGAATGCCTGAAGCGGTCAAGACCAAGGCCAAAGCCGAGTTCAACAAGCTCAAGCAAATGTCACCCATGGCGGCGGAGGCAACCGTGGTGCGCAACTATCTGGACTGGCTGCTGAACATGCCGTGGAAGCAGCGCAGCAAGATTCGCCGTGACCTCAAAGTAGCCGAGAACACGCTGGATGAAGACCACTTTGGTTTGGATAAAGTCAAAGAGCGGATCGTCGAATACCTTGCCGTGCAGCAGCGCGTAAAAACGATGAAGGGGCCGATTTTGTGCTTGGTCGGCCCGCCGGGCGTGGGCAAGACCTCGCTCGGGCAGTCGATCGCACGCGCCACCAACCGCCAATTTGTGCGGATGTCGCTCGGCGGCGTGCGCGATGAGGCCGAGATTCGTGGGCATCGGCGAACCTACATCGGCTCAATGCCGGGCCGCATTCTGCAAAACATGGCCAAGGCCAAAGCGCGCAACCCGCTATTCATGCTCGATGAGCTGGACAAGATGTCGATGGATTTTCGCGGTGATCCGTCCTCGGCCCTGCTTGAGGTGCTCGATCCCGAGCAGAACCACGCCTTCAACGACCACTATTTAGAAGTGGACTTTGATCTCTCTGAGGTGATGTTTTTGGCGACCGCCAACTCGCTCAACATCCCAGCGCCCTTGCTCGATCGAATGGAAGTGATCCGCATCCCGGGCTATACCGAAGACGAAAAGCTCTCCATCGCGACGCGCTATCTGGTGCCCAAACAGATGAAAGCCAATGGGCTCAAAGCGCGCGAAATCGACATCAGCGAAGGCGCTGTGCGCGATATGGTGCGTTACTACACGCGCGAGTCCGGCGTGCGCGGGCTGGAGCGCGAGATCGCCAAGATTTCACGCAAGGTGGTCAAGCAGCTCTCTGTCGACAAGAAACTCAAGCATTTCGCGGTGACCGCCAAGAACCTAGGGACCTATCTTGGCGTGCAAAAGTACCGCTATGGCTTGGCCGAAACAAACGATGAAATCGGTTTGGTGACCGGTTTGGCGTGGACCGAAGTGGGCGGTGAACTTTTGTCGATTGAAGCCACGATTCTGCCCGGCAAGGGCAAGCTCTCGTACACCGGTCAGCTCGGTGACGTCATGCAGGAGTCGATCCAGGCGGCTTGGTCGGTGGTGCGCGCACGCTCGCGAGAGCTTGGCCTTAACAAAGATTTCTATCAAACCATCGATGCGCACATTCATGTCCCTGAAGGCGCAACGCCGAAAGACGGCCCCAGCGCAGGCGTTGGGATGTGCACCGCAATGGTGTCGGCGCTGACCCGAATTCCAGTTCGCGCTGACGTTGCGATGACCGGCGAAATCACCCTGCGTGGGCGCATATTGCCGATCGGCGGGCTGAAAGAAAAGCTCCTCGCTGCGCACCGTGGCGGAATCAAGACCGTGCTGATTCCTGAGGAAAATCAAAAGGATCTGAGCGAAATCCCGAAGAACATCAAAGCGGGTCTGCAAATCAAGGCGGTGAAATGGATCGACGAAGTGTTGGCTATTGCGCTGCGCAGCCTGCCGGTGCCTCTGCTTGATCCGGTCATCCCGGCGACGCTGCAAGCGCCGCCCGAGGATCACGACAGTACCCGCGCGCATTAGCGCGAAGCCAGTCGTGGCGCGGGTTTCCGGCGGCTCCAGCGTGGGAAAAGTTGTTGAATTTTTGTTGCAGCCGGGATGAGCCGCTGGTATAACTTGCGGCGCCTCGCCGGGCTGTAGAGGGCTTTTTCGCTGAAAGCCTCGTGTCGCACGGCCTGAAGCAAAACTGTTCTAAACCGATCTGCTGGAGCAGCGCTTCATGCCCCAGCGGGTTCGACTTTCTCGAGCACCAAACCGCTCATTTAGGAGTTTCTGATGAACAAAACTGAACTAGTGTCTTCTGTATCAACCCACGCTGACATTTCCAAAGCTGCCGCCGCCAGCGCCGTCGATGCCGTATTTGATTCGATCAAAGGCGCGCTGATGCAGGGCGACACGGTTTCTCTGATTGGCTTCGGCACCTTCACCGTGCGCAAGCGTGCTGCACGCACCGGCCGCAATCCGCAAACCGGCATAGAAATCAAAATCAAGGCGTCGAAAACGCCTGCATTCAAAGCTGGCAAAGCACTGAAAGATGCAGTAAACTAAGCGGCTTCTCCGATGGGTGCTTAGCTCAGCTGGTAGAGCGTCGCCCTTACAAGGCGGTTGTCGGGGGTTCGATCCCCTCAGCACCCACCAAGAGCGGTTAGTGCAATTCAAAGAAATACTGGAGTGGTAGTTCAGTCGGTTAGAATATCGGCCTGTCACGCCGAGGGTCGCGGGTTCGAGTCCCGTCCACTCCGCCATATTCGAGGGCGCCGCAAACACGGCGCCCTTTTTTTTGACTTCCATTTGGGCGCGCAAGCGCGGCTTCGTTCACATGATTCAAGCAATTCGAGATCGCATCACCGGCTGGTTCGCACTCCTTATCGTTTTTATGCTGGCGTTCGTTGTCGGCATTTGGGGCATTGCAAGCTATTTCGCACCAACCGTAGAGAACTTTGTCGCCAAAGTGGGTGACGAGGAAATCACGGCCAACGACTATCAAACCCGTCTGAGCAGATACCGCGATCAGATGCGCGGCATGATGGGCGAAGGTTTCGATCCGCGAACCTTTGAGGAGGCCACCTTCAAGCGTGATTTCGTTGACGGCCTCGTTCGCCAGCGCTTGCTTCAGCAGAACGCAGCCGCAGCCGGGCTGGTTGCCCCAGTTAACGAGTTGCAGCAGCAGATCTCCGAGATCCCTGCGTTTCAAATCGATGGCAAATTCAATCAAGAAGCCTATCGCAACCTGCTGCGCCAACAGAATTTGACCCCCACGGGCTTCGACCGGCTCCTGCGTGAGGAGGCCGAAGTCAATCGGCTGCCCGAGTCACTTCGGCTGTCTGCGTTTGCGACCGACGCCGACACTGATCTGATCGCCAAGCTGCGCGATCAAAAACGCACCGTGCGGTTTTTTGAAATCAGCGGCGATGCCCTGCGCCAAACGCTCAAACCCACAGACGCCGAGATCAAGACCTTTTACGACGGACACCCGACTGATTTCATGTCGATTGAGACGGCGCAGCTTGATTACGTCGAGTTGAAGGCAGAACGCTATGCGGCCGAGGTTGTGATCACAGAGGACACGCTCAAACAGCGCTACGAGACCGAAAAGGCGCGTTTCGGCACGTCCGAGCGCCGTTTGGCCTCTCACATCCTAGTTGCCACCGAACCCAACGCAACGGCCGAGCAGCAAAAAGTGGCCGCAGACAAGGCGGCTTCCATCCTCAAGCGCATCCGCGATGGCGAGAAATTCGCCGATGTCGCCAAGTCAGTGTCTGATGATCCGGGATCAAAAGAGCAAGGCGGTGACCTTGGCTTCATTGAGCAAAACGGCACCATGGAAAAACCGTTTGAGGAGGCCCTGTTTGCGCTCACAGCCAAGGGCGATATCACCGAACCGGTGAGCACTCGATTTGGCTATCACATCATTGAACTGCGCGACATCGAAGCCAGCCGCCAAAAGGCCTTCGCCGAGGTCAAAGACCAGCTCGAACAGGAAGACCGCAAGGAGCAATCCGAGCGCAAATTTCTGGATGCCTCGGGCGAAGTTGTCGACGAGACGATCTCTGATCCCTCCACCCTCGAGGGCGTGGCGAAGAAATTTAGTCTCAAGATCGAAACGCTTGATGGCGTGACTCGCGCAGGAGGCGCCGGTATCGCTGGGAGCCCAGACCTAGTTGAAGCCGCGTTCTCCGAGGACGTGCTGAAATCCGGCTATAACTCGCGGCCGATCATGATCACACCGGACCACATGGTGATCGTCCGACTGAAGAGCCTCAAGCCCTCGGTTCGTCAAAAGCTTGAAGAAGTGCGCGCGCAAGTGGTGTCCCGGGTCATTGAAGAAAAAGTCACTCAGCAGATCCGTGAGCAGGCAAAAGCGCTGGGCACGCGGGCCAAGGCCGGTGAGCCGCTGGATGAGCTGTTGAAATCAGCGCCAAGTGCGGCATTGAACACACCGGGCGAAATTGGCCGCAGCGGTGCACCGGTGGATCCGCAGCTGCTCACCGAGATTTTCAAGCTGGACGCACCCAAGGGTGATAAGCCTTCGGTGACGGAAATCAGCTTTGCCGAGGGCCGCCGCTTTGCCGTGGTTGAGCTTAGCGCAGTGGTGGATGGCGATCCGAAAAAGCTCAGCAGCGATGAGCGTGAGCAGCTCAAAGAGCAGATCGCGGGGGCGGCATCTTCGGCAGAAATCTCGGCCATGGTGGCCGCACTTCGCGCCAAGACCGAGATTGTTGTTAAGGACGATATGCTCTAGCGAAATAGCCAAGATCCGCTCCCAGCGAGCGGATCTTGAGGCGCTTTGTGGCTTAGGTGCTGAGTTCGCCCATGCCAACGATGTTGTAACCCGCGTCGACGTAGGTGATCTCGCCGGTCACCCCGCGTGCCAAATCCGAGCACAAGAACGCACCGACGTTGCCAACGTCCTCGATGGTCACCGAGCGCTTCAGCGGCGCGTAGCTTTCGACGTGACTCAGCATTTTGCGGAAGTTGGCGATTCCGGCCGCGGCCAAGGTCTTGATCGGTCCCGCTGAAATGCCGTTGACCCGCGTACCCTCCGCGCCCAGGCTCAAGGCCAAATAGCGAACGCTCGCTTCAAGACTTGCTTTCGCCAAGCCCATCACGTTGTAGTTCGGCATTGCACGCACGGCGCCGAGGTAGGAAAGCGTGAGCAGCGAGCCGCCGCGACCCTTCATCAGCGGGCGCGCAGCCTGCGCCAAGGCGACAAAGCTGAACGAAGAAATATCATGCGCAATGGCAAAGCCCTCGCGCGTGCAGGCGTCCGCGAATCCACCCTGCAGCTGCTCCCGCGGCGCGAAGCCAACTGAATGCACCACGCTGTCCAAGCCGTCCCAGTGCGTCGCCAAAGCAGCGAATGCGTCGGCGATTTCAGCATCGCTTGAGACATCCATCTTAAAGATTGGGCCGCCGCCAAAGCGCTCGGCGGCGCTGGCAACGCGTTCCTTGAAGGTGTCATTGACATAGGTAAAAGCAAGCTCTGCACCCTGTTCGTGCATGGCCTGAGCAATCCCCCAAGCGATCGAGCGCGGCGATGCGATTCCGACGATCAGCGCGCGTTTGCCCTGCAAAAATCCCATGGTGATGTGGCCTCTGAAAACCGTAGATGTTAACCGAGCGCTACTGAATGCGCAGCCGCATCCCCGGCTTGAGGCGCGACGCGCGCGACATGTCGTTGAGCTTGAGCAATTGATCCAAGCTGATGCTAAAGCGCTTGGCAATCTTCCACGCCGAATCCCCAGAGCGCACCACATAGCTTGCAGCGGCGTCAGCGCGCTTGGAGTCCGCGCGCGCCGCGGCAGCACCCGCGCCCGTCGGCAGGCGCAGGCGCTGGCCCACGCGCAGTGCGCTTTTGCTGTTTAACCCGTTCACCGCGAGCAGATCCGCCAAGCGCACACCGCGGCTGCGCGCAATCGTCCATGCGTTTTCGCCTGAGCGCACCGTATGGGCTTCAGCGCCTGCTGCGGGCGCCATTCCGGCGCGCGCGCGAATGTTTGGATCTCGCAAGCCGCTTGCCGGCAGCGCACCCGCGAACAGCGTCAAGGGAGCGGCCGGCGTGGGCGTGGCACTCGACGCGGCCAGCAAGGAGCGCTGTGCCGGTCCCATGCGCGACAGAGCCGCGTCCAGCCGGTCTGCGTTGCTGATGGGGAGCAGAAAGTAGTGCGGCCCCGCAGCCGGCGTCTGACCCAGCCTGTAGCCTGGATTGAGATGCTTGAGCCAATCAACCTCAAGTTGCGAAAGAGCACCAATCTTGGATAGATCCGCCGCTTCACCCACGTTGATTTTGCGCAGCTGCGGCGTAAACGGAACCGCCGCCAGCTCAAAGCCATAGCGCTCCGGGTCCTTAAAGAGGCAGCTCAATCCCTGCCATTTGGCGATGTGGTTCTTGGTTTCTTGCGGCAGCTGAAGCTCAAACACCGTGTTGGCATCGTACGGCGGATAGCTGCCGCGGAGTGCGCGCAGGAGGCGGCCGTCCCCGACATTGTAGGCCGCCATCGCAAGCAGATAGTTGTCGTCAAAGCGCTCGGCTAAGCGCTTGAAATAGCGCATTGCCGCTTGGGTTGATGCGAACGCATCAAGTCGCCCGTCGTAGCTGCTGTTGATTGTTAGGCCCATCAGACGGCCGGTTGCCGGCATAAACTGCCACATGCCGGCGGCGCCCTGCGAAGACGTAAGCTCCGGGTCAAACTGACTTTCGATGATCGGCAGCAAGACCAGATCAGAGGGGACGCCCTCGGCGCGCGCCTGCGCCAAAATGAAGTAAAGAAATGGCTCGGCACGCACCATCGTGCGATTCATGAAATTCTGCATGGAGGCGTATTCGCGCGCGTAGCGCTCCGCCATCGGCGCGCCTTTGCAGCTGGGCAATACAGAGCGCTTGCGGTATTCAAGCCACAGATCATTGCTGGGCGCAGCAAGGCCGGGTTCCGGCTTGGGCTTTTTCTTGCGCCCGGTCAGCATTTCGACCGGATGCAACAGCTTGTATAACAGCGTGTCTTCAGCGGCTTTTTTCTTGTTGGGTTTTTTCGCGCTTTTGGTTTCTGTGGCGAGTGCTTCGCGCTTGTCCGCTTGAGCCTGGGGTTCACTCGCAATCGTCGTGACCGCGGTCGCTTGCGCGACGGTCGCGGGTTTTGGCGGGCTGCTTTTCAGCGGCGCCGGAGTCGCCGGCGAGGGTCGCACCGCATCTGCCAGCGGCGGTGGTGCCTGCGAACGCGTTGCCGGCTGGCTTGCGCAGCCGGACATCAGCAAAACCGCTGCGGTCAGTAAAAATTGCGCGCAGTGCGCCGCGAAGCGGCACGCCTGCGCCGAAGGAGGATGGCGCGTTATCATCCCGCTATGCTGGCAAATGCCTCTCCCTGGGTCAAACCCATCGACAATCTTGACCTGACCTGCGAGCCCACCGCGCTGCTCGGGTTGCATGATTGGCTGCGCGAAGAGAAGCCCGCGCGCCTGTGCGCGGAGCTTGTTCGCGTGGGTGCGGCGATGGCCAAGCGGGTGGTTACGCGCACCCAGCTTTGCGTTGATTTCAGCGGCTCGCCGCTGCTGACCTGTCATGAGCGTCTTGGCGTCACCAACGTGCACCTCGCCAGCAGCGATGGCGTCCTGATTGACTCGCCGGTCCAAGCCTATCTGGATGCGTGGCCGGTCCGAAATGCCGATGTCGGTTTGGTTGTGATTGGCCCGGTCCTCCAGGTCTGCCCGGATCCATTCAGCCTGCTGCGCGAAGCCGCGCGCGTGCTTGAACCGGGCGGCGCCCTCATCGTCTTGGGGATCAATCCGCAGTGGACTGCGCTGCGCGCCGCGCGCATCAAGCGCAGGCTGCTGCAGGCGAGCGCGCACGAGGCAACGTTTCCTGCCGAGCTGCTGAACCGGCAAGCGCACGCGCTCACACCCAAGCGGGTTGCCGAGCGCTTGATTGCGAGTGATCTCGATACGATGTTTGTCGAATACCTTAATCCGCCGCCGGAGGGCGCGTGGGCGGCCCGTTTGCGCAAACTGATGCCGTCTGCTGCCGCGGCTTTTGCGTTGCTCGCGATCAAACGACGCCCCCTGCTGCTGACGCTCAAGCGTGCGCCGGGTTACAAGCGCGTTCTGCATCCGCTGTCGGCCGACAGCACCCGCAATCGCCCGTGAAAAAGGTGCTGTTGTTTGCGGATGGCGCGTGCTCGGGCAATCCAGGCCCAGGCGGCTGGGGCACGATTCTTCGCTTCGGCGATAAAGAGCGCGAGCTCGCCGGTTTCGATCCCGCTACGACCAACAACCGCATGGAGCTGCTCGGTGTGATCGAGGGCCTGCGCGCACTCAAAGAGGCCTGCCACGTTGAGGTTTACAGCGATTCACGCTACGTCGTCGATGGCGCCACGCTGTGGCTGGCGGGCTGGAAGCGCAACGGATTCAAAACCAGCGCCAAAAAGGCGGTTGCTAACCCCGAGTTATGGCAGGCGCTAGACGCCGAGATCTTGCGTCATCAAATCAGTTTCCACTGGGTCCGCGGCCACGCCGGACACGCAGAAAACGAGCGCTGCGACCAACTTGCGCGCAGCCAAATCGAGCGGCGCGGCGCCTGATGCGACAAATTGTTCTGGATACGGAAACCACCGGGATCGATGTGCTGAATGGCCACCGGATCATCGAAATCGGCTGTGTGGAGCTAAACGATCGCCGCGTCAGCGGCCGCGAGTTCCATGCCTTCGTCAATCCCGAGCGCGAAGTCGATCCCGATGCCTACCGCGTGCACGGCATCAGCGACGAGTTTTTGCTCGACAAGCCGCGCTTTCGCGACGTTGCAGACGGCCTTCTGGCCTTTCTCGGCGATGCCGAACTGATCATCCACAACGCGCCCTTCGATTTGGGATTTCTCAATGCCGAATGGGCGAGGCTGGGGCCGACCGGGCGGCTTGAAGAGCGCTTATCCGTTCTCGACACGCTGAAGCTTGCAAAAACGCTTCATCCGGGGCTGCGCAATTCGCTCGACGTGCTGTGCAAACGTTACGGCGTCGACAATTCCAAGCGCGAGCTGCACGACGCGCGCACCGATGCGCGTTTGCTGGCACAGGTCTATCTGAACATGACCGGTGGCCAATCGGCCCTGCATTTTCAAAGCGCCCAGCGCAGTGATGGCCCAAGCGTTCGGCAGTTGCGCGTCGATGCCGCGCAAATTGTTCGCTTTGCGGCCAATGCCGAGGATATCCGCCTGCACGAAGCGCGCTTACAGCAAATCGAAAAAAGCGCCAAAGGAAACTGCCTCTGGCTGCACCAGATCAGAGCCGCACAGGCCGAATAGCGAAAAGACTTCTCATTCACCCTACTTGCACGAATCCGTGACGGGGTCATAATAGGCCGAGCCGAATCAAGATTGGGTGCCATGATGCGTGTAGCCGTTGCTTTGATTTTTTTACTGGGCGGGACCACGGTCACTGGCGCCGACAAGCACCTTGGGGTCGCCACCTGCGCCAACAGCATGTGCCACGGTTCCGCGCAGCCGTTCGAGAAATCGAACGTGATGCAGAACGAGTTCGTGACCTGGCAGGAAAATGATCCCCACGCCAAAGCCTATGAGATCTTGCTCAACAGCGAGTCCAAGCGGATCGCGAAAAATTTAGGGATCGGGCCTGCAGAAGAGGCCCCGATGTGCCTGACCTGCCACACCGATTTCGTGCCCGAAGCGCAGCGCGGCGAAAAATTCCAGCTGAGCGACGGTGTTGGCTGCGAGAGCTGCCACGGCGGCTCGGAGCGCTGGATTGCCTCGCACGCGGCCAAAGACGCCACCCACGCGCAAAACGTAGCGTTCGGGCTTTATCCCACCGACGAGCCGATTGCGCGTGCGGAGAAATGCCTAGGCTGTCACATGGGCGATCGCGACAAGCGCATGACCCACGAAATCATGGGCGCCGGCCATCCGCGCTTGAGTTTCGAGCTGGATACGTTCACCTGGTTGGACCCCGTCGTGCACTTTCAAGTTGACGACGACTACCTCAAGCGCAAGGGCGATTTCAACGGCGTTCGCGATTGGGCGGTCGGCCAAGGCGTGGCCGCCAAGAATCTGCTCGAAAACCTGACCGATCCGCGCACCGCGGGCAAGGGCATTTTTCCCGAATTGACCCTGTTTGACTGCCACGCCTGCCACCGGCCGATGGACGGCAAACAGTGGGCGCGGCGCGAAGGCACCGGCTTGGGCCCGGGCGTGGTCCGCTTGAACGATTCCAACCTGGTGATTTTCCGCTTGATTCTTCGCGCCATTGATCCGGGTGCGGCGGCGACCATCGCTGAGCAAACCCGCGCCATGCACCGCGCCACCCTGACCGATCGGGTTGCGCTCAATCGGGCCGCGACTTCCCTGAAATCGACCATCGAGCGCTCGCTGCCGCTGGTATCGCAAAACGACTACCAGCCCGCGCTGCTGAAAATGGTCCTCAACAAGGTTCTCGACGAAGCGCGCCGCGGCGAATACCGCGACTACGCAGCCGCAGAGCAGGCCGCGATGGCCGTGCAATCTCTGGTCGTAGCCTTTGAGACGGCGAAAATGGGCGACGAAAACAGGCTCAAGGCGATGAGTGCGCAGGTCGACAAGCTCTATAAGCAGGTCGAATCTGACACCAATTATCAGCCTGAGCGTTTTGTCAGCGCGCTCGAACAGCTCGCTCGCTTAGCGCCTTAGCAAACGTAAATACCCAAGCGCAGCAGCAAGCTGCGCTTGATCTCCCGCACGGCCGCCGCGCTTTTGCATTTGCGGCGCTAAACTTGATTCCTTGTTTTTCTGGGTCCTTGGATATGAGTAACGACATCCAGGCGCAGGCGCTTTCGGTGCTGCGCGATGTGTTTGGCTATGCGCAGTTCCGCGGCGCGCAGGCCGAAATTGTCAGCCACGTAGCCGGCGGCGGCGATGCCTTGGTGCTGATGCCGACCGGCGGTGGCAAGAGCCTGTGCTTTCAGGTTCCGGCATGCCTGCGCGCGGGCACCGCGGTGGTCGTCTCGCCCTTGATTGCGCTGATGCAAGACCAGGTCGATGCGCTCAAACAGTTGGGCGTGGCCAGCGCTGCGCTTAATTCAAGCTTGAGTTCCGCTGAGCAAGCCGCGCTTGAAGCAGCGCTTAGGCGCGGCGAGATCAAGCTGCTCTACGTCTCCCCA
>Ga0105047_10007943_pt1 | contig 17790 bp, 16 predicted proteins | sample MAT04_FD_78384 | JGI IMG/M metagenome (GOLD analysis project Ga0105047, IMG submission 78384) | Freshwater microbial communities from Lake Fryxell liftoff mats and glacier meltwater in Antarctica - MAT-04 (megahit assembly) | ecosystem: Environmental > Aquatic > Freshwater > Ice > Liftoff...
ATCGACAACAAGCCGGGCGCCGGCGGCAACATCGGTGCCGAGTCGGTGGCCAAGTCGCCGCCCGACGGCCACACGCTGGTGATGGGGACGGTGGGCACGCATTCCATCAACGGCGCGCTCTTCAGCAAGATGCCCTACGACATGGTGAAGGACTTCGCGCCCGTGGGCCATGTCGCTTCGGCGCCCAACCTGCTGGTGGTCACCAACGACCTGCCGGTGAAGACGGTGGCTGAACTCATCAGCTACATGAAGGCCAACCCGAACAAGCTGAGCTTCGGTTCGCCGGGCATCGGCACCTCGGTGCACGTGTCGGGTGAACTCTTCAAATCGCTCACCGGCACCAACATGCAGCACGTGCCCTACAAGGGCCGGCAGTTCGCCATCCCCGACCTGGTGGGCGGCAGCATCCAGGTCATGTTCGACAACATGCCCTCGGCGCTGCCGATGGCCCGCGAAGGCAGGATCCGCGCGTTGGCGCAGACCACGGCCACACGCTCTTCGGCGGCGCCCGACGTGCCCACCGTGGCCGAGACCGTGCCCGGTTTCGAGGCCACGACCTGGTTCGCGATGTTCGCCCCCGCCGGCACACCCAGGGACGTGGTGGCGCGCATCAACGCCGAGATGCAGCGCGTCTTCAAGCTGCCCGACGTGACCGACAAGCTCAAGAACCTGGGCCTGGAGACCTGGATCTCGACCCCCGAGGAACTGACGCGCTACCAGGCCACCGAGATCACGAAGTGGGCCAAGGTGGTGAAGGACTCCGGCGCAAGAGCGGATTAGCCCCCAAGCGCGCTTGCGCTCGCTACCCCCAGGGCCTTGTCAAGGGCCCTCCGTGGCCCTGGGGGCCATCCGCCAGCGGCCCGGCGAAGCCGGTTCCGCGGCGGGAAGCCTGGATTGCAGTTTCTGAACATCGAGGACATCACATGACCACCCGCCGCCACATCGTTCTTGCCGGCGCTGCAGCGCTGGCCGCGCCCGCGCTGGTGCGCGCGCAGGCCTTTCCGTCGCGGCCCATCCGCGTCATCTGCCCCTGGCCCGCCGGCGGCAGCACCGACGCCGTCATCCGCGCCTTCGCCGAAAGTGCGCAAAAGACGCTGGGCCAGCAGATCCTCGTCGACAACAAGCCCGGCGCCGGCGGCATGCTGGGCGCGGGTGAGCTCGTCAACGCCAGGCCCGACGGCTACACGCTCAGCCAGTTGCCGCATGGCGTGTTCCGCATCCCGCACATGCAGAAGACGGCTTTCGATACCTTGAACGACTTCACCTGGATCGCCTGCCTCACCGGCTACACCTTCGGCCTGGTGGTGCCGGCCGACGGGCCCATCAAGAGCATTGCCGACCTGGTGGCCTATGCCAAGGCCAACCCGGGCAAGTTCAACTACGGCAGCACCGGCACCGGCACCAGCCCGCACCTGGCGGTGGAAGAATTTGCGCAGCGCGCCGGCATCACGCTCAACCACGTGCCCTTCAAGGGCAACGCCGACAACATGCAGGCCATCCTGGGCGGCCACACCATGGCCGCCAGCGACGCCACCGGCTGGGCGCCGCACGTAGCCAGCGGCAAGCTGCGCCTGCTGGCCACCTACGGCAGCAAGCGCACCAAGCGCTGGCCCGAGGTGCCCACGCTCGACGAGCTGGGCTACAAGACGGTGAGCGACTCGCCCTTCGGCGTCTGCGGCCCGAAGGGCATGGACCCGGCCGTCGTGCGCACGCTGCACGACGCCTTCAGGAAGACGCTGGAAGACCCCGCCGTGCTGGCCACGCTGGAGAAGTTCGACCAGTCGGTGATCTACATGGACACCGCCACCTACACGAAGTGGGCGCGCGAGACCTACACCGCCGAGAAGGCGACGATCGAGCGCCTGGGCATGGCCGCCGCCAAGTCCTGAGCCCCACCGGACGCCCGCCCCGCGTCGCCGTCGCTGCCCTTGTGGCGCGACGGCGACGCCATTTGCGCCAGATCAAACGCAGGCCTCGCGCGCCCTGGCAGCCCTGGCCGACACACTACCGCTAGCGTATCTTCGAGTACTGGACCCCATATCTAGTGCCCAAAGATGACGACCACAAGCTCCAGTGACAACCCGCACGCCCACGCCGCCCCGCTGGCGGTGATCAAGCGCGAGGGTCACACCGTGCCCTTCGACGCCCGCAAGATCGGCGCCGCGCTGGCCCGCGCCGGCGCCGCTACCGGCGAGTTCGACGCCGCGCGTGCCGATCAACTGATGGCCCGCGTGGTCGACCGCCTGCAGCGGCGTGTCACCAGCGTCGAGCAGATCCAGGACGAGGTCGAGCGTGTGCTCGACGAGGCCGGCCACTTCGCCACCGCACGCGCCTACATCGTCTACCGCGAGCAGCACCGTGCGCTGCGTGTCGACCGCTCGGTGGCGGTGGACGTCGAACGCTCGGTCAACGAGTACCTGGCGCGCCAGGACTGGCGGGTGCATGCCAATGCGAACCAGGGTTATTCGCTGGGCGGACTGATCCTCAACGTCTCGGGCAAGGTCATCGCCAATTACTGGCTGAACCATGTCTACCCGCCCGAAGTCGGCGTGGCCCACCGCGAGGCCGACCTGCACATCCACGATCTGGACATGCTCAGCGGCTACTGCGCCGGCTGGAGCCTGCGCACGCTGCTGCACGAGGGGCTGAACGGCGTGCCGGGGCAGATCGAATCGGCGCCGCCGCAGCACCTGTCCAGCGCCGTCGGGCAGATCGTCAACTTCCTGGGCACGCTGCAGAACGAATGGGCCGGTGCGCAGGCCTTCAGCAGCTTCGACACCTACCTCGCGCCCTACGTGCGCAAGGACGCGCTGGGTTACGAGCAGGTGCGCCAGTGCATCCAGGAACTGATCCACAACCTGAACGTGCCCTCGCGCTGGGGCACACAGACCCCCTTCACCAACCTCACCTTCGACTGGACCTGCCCCGAAGACCTGCGTGAACAGGTGCCGATGATCGGCGGCAAGGAACTGCCCTGGACCTACGGCGAGTTGCAGGCCGAAATGGACCTCATCAACCAGGCCTACATCAGCGTGATGATGCAGGGCGACGCCAAGGGCCGCGCCTTCACCTTCCCCATCCCCACCTACAACATCACCAAGGACTTCGACTGGGAGCACCCGAACACCGAGCGCCTGTTCGAGATGACGGCCAAGTACGGCCTGCCCTACTTCCAGAACTTCCTGAACAGCGACCTCGAACCGCGCATGGTGCGTTCGATGTGCTGCCGGTTGCAACTGGATCTTCGTGAACTGCTCAAGCGCGGCAACGGCCTCTTCGGTTCGGCCGAGCAGACCGGTTCACTCGGCGTGGTGACGCTGAACTGCGCGCGCCTGGGCTACCTGCACGCTGGCGACGAGGCCGGGTTGCTGAAGCGCACCGAAGCACTGATCGAACTGGCGCGCACCAGTCTGGAGATCAAGCGCAAGGTGATCCAGGGCCACATCGACAGCGGCCTGTTCCCCTACACGCGCCGGTATCTCGGCACACTGCGCAATCACTTCAGCACCATCGGCGTGAACGGCATCAACGAGATGATCCGCAACTTCAGCGCCGACGCCGACGACATCACCACCCCCGCAGGCGAAGCGCTGGCGCTGCGTTTCCTGGACCACATCCGCGCGCGCATCGTGGTGCAGCAGGAAGAGACCGGCCACCTCTACAACCTGGAAGCGACGCCGGCCGAAGGCACAACCTACCGCTTCGCCAAGGAAGACAGGAAGCGCCTGCCCGGCATCCTGCAGGCGGGCACCGAGCACCAGCCCTACTACACAAACTCTTCGCAGCTGCCGGTGGGTTTCACCACCGACCCCTTCGAGGCGCTGGAGCGCCAGGAGGCCTTGCAGCGCAAGTACACCGGCGGCACCGTGCTGCACCTCTACCTGGGCGAACGTGTGTCGTCGGCCGCGGCCTGCCGCGAACTGGTCAAGCGCGCCCTGGGCCGCTTCCGCCTGCCCTACATCACCGTCACGCCCACCTTCAGCATCTGCCCGACGCACGGCTACGTCGCCGGCGAACACGCCTTCTGCCCGAAGTGCGACGAAGCGGCGCTGGCGCGCAAGGCGCACGCCCAGCCGCAACCGGCCGTGCCCGCCTGAAGCCCCCAAACTGAGAACCCCAGGAGCCCACCCATGAGCCACAGCCAGACCCCCCTGATCCACCCCGTGCTGGAAGAACACGAGCGCCAGCGTTGCGAGGTGTGGACCCGCGTCATGGGCTACCACCGCCCGATGGCTTCGTTCAACGTCGGCAAGAAGGGCGAGTTCGCCGAGCGTCGCTACTTCACCGAGGCCGGCGTCGTGCAGGCGCAGCCTGCGCCGGCGCCCGAACCGGTCTGTGCCTGAAGTCACCGCCGCCGCGGCGCTGATGCTCGGCGGCGTCACGCCGCTGAGCACCACCGACTGGCCGGGCAAGCTGGCCGCCGTGCTCTTCCTGCAAGGCTGTCCCTGGCGCTGCGGCTATTGCCACAACGCCGGCTTGCAGCCGCGCTGTGCATCGGCCACCGCGCCCCGCTGGTCCGACGTGCTGGCGCTGCTGAAACGCCGCGTGGGCTTGCTGGACGGCGTGGTCTTCAGCGGCGGTGAACCCACGCTGCAGCGCGGGCTGGGTGATGCCGTCGCCGAGGTACGCGCTCTGGGCCTGCAGACCGGGTTGCACACCGCCGGCATCTACCCCGCACGGCTGTCTGCCCTGCTGCCGGCGCTGGACTGGGTGGGCTTCGATCTGAAGACCGACCTGGACGACAGCGCCGCCTACAGTGCGCTGGCCGGCGCCCGTCACAGCGCCGCGGCCGCACGGCGTTCGCTGCAGGCGCTGCTGGCCAGCGGCGTGGCCTGCGAGATCCGCACCACCTACCACCCCCTGCTGATCAGCGATGCCGCGCTGGTGGGCATGGCGCAGATGCTGCAAGGCCTGGGCGTGACGCAATGGGTGTTGCAACGCTGGCAAGCCAACCCCGACCCGGCGCAGCAGGCCCTGGCGCCAGCCTGGCACTGGCCTCCTGTGCCAGTGCTGCAAACCCTGCGTGAACACGTCGCCGGGGTGGCTCTGCGCTGACAACAGCGGCCTGGTCCGCTTGACGCCCGTCAAGCCACCCGCGTACACCCGCCGCAGCCCGCGGCGGCAGCGTAACCTCGGGGCCATTGGCAACCCGGCCACACCCGCAGGAGTACCCCCATGAAGATCTTTCTGCCCGTCGACGGCTCTGTCGCCGCACTCACGGCCGTGCACCATGCCTTGCAGCTGGTGCGCGGCGGCTTGAAGGCAGACTTCGTGCTGGCCAACGTGCAGGAGCCGCCTTCGTTCTACGAAGTGATGACGATGCACGACCCCGCCGTGCTCGACCAGGTGCGCGCCGACGCAGGCGCCGACCTGCTGCGCGCCGCCGAGGCCATGCTCGACGCTGCCGGCTTGGCCTTCGAGAGCGAAGTCGCCGGCGGCGACCCGGGCCACGTGCTCGTCGACCTGATCGAGAACTACGGCTGCGACGCCGTGGTGATGGGTGCGCGCGGTGCGGGCGCCACGTCAGCGTCGCTGGGCACCGTGGCGCTGGCGCTGCTGCATGACAGCCCGGTGCCGGTGACCATCGTGCACCCGCCGCGGCCGACGGGCCCGGACGCATGAAATGAAGCCCCCGAGCTCGCCAATGCTCGCCACCCCCCGGGGGGGCCGTCCGCCTACGGCCCGGCAAAGCCGGTTCTGTGGCGGGCAGCTTGGTCATGCGTGCACGCTGTGCGTGCCAGGCAACTTGCGTGGCCAAGCACGGCGCCACGGAAAGCGCTGACCCCGCTTGCAAGTCATCGAACTGACGTTGGTGCTGCTGCTGCTCACGGCTGCGGGTGGCGTACTCGTGCGCTGGACGAAGATCGGCCTGCCGATCTTCCTCGTGCTCGTCGGCGCGCTGGCCTCGCTGCTGCCGGGGCTGGACAAGATCAGCATCGACCCCGAGGTCTTCCTGCTGCTCTTCATACCGCCGCTGCTCTTTGCCGACGCCCGCGTGCTGCCGCGCAGCGACTTGCTGAAGGTGCTGCGCCCGGTGCTGCTGCTGGCGCTGGGCCTGGTGGTGCTGACGGTGCTGGCCGTGGGCTTCTTCCTGCACTGGCTGGTGCCCGCCATGCCGCTGGCCGTGGCCTTCGTGCTGGGCGCCATCGTCACGCCCACCGACGCGGTGGCCACGATGGCCACCACGCACGGCCTGCCGCTGCCGCAGCGCGTGTCGAACATCGTCAACGCCGAGAGCCTGCTCAACGACGCCACCGGCCTGGTGGCCTTCAAGCTCGCGGTCGCCGCCGCGGCCGCGGCGAGCGCGGTGCGCATGCCCGACCTGGCGACGAACTTCCTCGTCATCTCGGGCGGGGGGGTCGTCGTCGGTCTCGTGGTCGAGAAGCTGGGCCGCCAGCTGCGCGAGACGCTCATCGGCGCCGGCGCCGACGACCCCGTGCTGCAGACGCTGCTGGCGGTGCTCGTGCCCTACGCCGCCTACCTGGCGGCCGAGGCGCTGCATGTCTCGGGCGTGCTGGCGGTGGTCATCGCCGGGCTGTGGGCCGGTGGCAAGGAAGTCAAGGGGCTGTCACCCGACGGCCGGCGCCACGCGCGCGAGGTCTGGCGCATGCTGGCCTACATCTTCAACGGCCTGGTGTTCCTGCTGCTGGGGCTGCAGCTGCGCCACATGCTGAGCGCCGTGGGCCATTACGACGCGGCCTGGCTGGCCTTCCTGGCCCTGACGCTGTGGGCCTTCCTGATGGCGCTGCGCCTGGCCTGGGTGTGGGCCTCGGCCCACCTGCGCTACCGCTACCACTGGGGCTGGTCGGGTGGCGCCGCGCCCCCTGACCCGCGGCGCATGTTCATCGTCGGCTGGGCCGCGGTGCGCGGCTCGGTGACGCTGGCCACGGCCTTGTCGGTGCCGCTGCTCACCGCAGCTGGAACGCCCTTCCCCGAGCGCGATCTGGTGGTCTTCCTGGCCGCCAGCACCATCGTGCTGACGCTGTTGCTCAACGGCCTGCCGCTGCCCTGGCTGCTGCGCCGGCTGCAGGCCCCCGTCGACATGGACGGCCAACTGGAGGAAGCAGCCGCGCGCGTGGCGGTGGCGCAGGCCGGTATCGACGCGGTGCAAGCCCTGCTGCCGCAGCTGCAGGACCCGGGGCAGCAGAACTTCGTGCAGCAGCTGGTCCACCGCTACCAGAGCAAGATCAAGCTGCGTGAGAGCGCGCCCGAAGCGGCCGCCGCGCAGGCCACCCGCATCGCTACCGCGCGGCGGTTGCGCCTGGTGGGTATCGAGGCCGAACGCGGCTGCCTGCACCGACTGCACGCGCGGAACACCATCAACGACGAGACCGTGCGGGTCATCGAGCAGGAACTCGACGAACGCGAGATCGTGTCTTCGGCCGACCCGCTGCGAGGCTAGCGCGAACCAGGGGAAGACGCCGCAAGCGGCGGCGGCAAGGCGATGACGGCCGTCATGCTGCCCACGCAGCCCTCGGTCTGGCCCGGCGCGCAGGCGGCGACGTCGGCCGGGTGCTGCACCGCGTTGCGGACCAGGCCCGACTTGCGTGTCATCGAATAGACGACGAAGGCCGCAGTGGCCACGGCCAGCACGACGATGAGCCCGCGGCGGGCCCGCGAGACGGGGCGAAAGGGGTCGGGTTCGAAGGCCATGGCGGGCGGGACTATCGCATGCCTGCCTGCCGACCGCAGCGCGGTCCCCGCTATGCTGGCGACTGCAAACAACCCCCTCTCTCGAGACACCTTATGAGCAAGACATTCAATATCGCCGCCATCGCCGGCGACGGCATCGGCAAGGAAGTCATGCCCGAGGGCCTGCGTGTGCTGCACGCTGCCGCCCAGCGTTTCGGCATCGCGCTGGAAATCCACGACATCCCCTGGGCCAGCTGCGACTACCACGCCGCCCACGGCGAAATGATGCCCAGCGACTGGAAGTTGCAGCTGCAGGGCATGGACGCGCTCTACTTCGGCGCCGTCGGCTGGCCGGCCACGGTGCCCGACAACGTCTCGCTGTGGGGCAGCCTGCTGAAGTTCCGGCGCGAGTTCGACCAGTACATCAACCTGCGCCCGGTGCGCCTGTTCGAGGGTGTGCCCTGCCCGCTGGTCGGCCGCAAGCCGGGCGACATCGACTACTTCATCGTGCGCGAGAACACCGAGGGTGAGTACACCAAGCTCGGCGGCATCATGTACGAGGGCACCGACCGTGAGGTGGTGATCCAGGAAAACGTCTTCAGCCGCTACGGCACCGACCGTGTGCTGAAGTACGCATTCGAGCTGGCCAACAGCCGCCCGCGCAAGCACCTGACGGTGGCCACCAAGAGCAACGGCATCGCCATCAGCATGCCCTGGTGGGACGGCCGCGCCGATGCCATGCACGCGCACTACCCGCAGGTGACGACCGACAAGCAGCACATCGACATCCTCAGCGCACGCTTCGTGCTGCAGCCGCAGCGTTTCGACGTGGTGGTGGCGAGCAACCTTTTCGGCGATATCCTGTCCGACCTGGGCCCGGCCACCACCGGCACCATCGGCCTGGCGCCTTCGGCCAACCTGAACCCCGAGCGCAAGTTCCCTTCGCTGTTCGAGCCCGTGCACGGCTCGGCGCCCGACATCTACGGCCAGAACATCGCCAACCCCGTGGCGATGATCTGGAGCGGCGCACTGATGCTCGACTTCCTGGGTGAAGGTGCGGCGCACGACGCCATCGTCAAGGCCATCGAGCAGGTGCTGGCGAACGGCGCGAAGGGCGGCCCGGTGACGCGCGATCTGGGTGGCAGCGCCAACACCACCGAGATGGGGCAGGCGATCGCGGCGCTGATCTGAACCGGCGGCCACCGCTGCAGCAGCGGCGGCGCGGGGGGCGCGCCTACGCTGCCGTCGCGCCCAACCGCCACAGCGACGTGACTTCGGCCGCGCGCGCCGCGTGCAGCGCGTCGGTGCCATCGGTCGCCTTGCCGTGCGTCGGCCGGGTGTCGATGCGGCCCAGCACCTGCAGGCCGGCGTCGGCTGTCCACGCCAGCAACTCGGCACGCGACCGCAGGCCCAGGTGCTCGGCCAGGTCAGACAGGATCAACCAGCCCTCACCCCCCGGCGCCAGGTGCGCCGCCAGCCCGGCCAGGAAACCCTTGAGCATGCGGCTGTCCTCGTCGTAGACCGCACGTTCGATGGGCGCACCCGGCCGCGCCGGCAACCACGGCGGGTTGCAGACCAAGAGGCCGGCGCGGCCGGGCGGAAAGAGGTCGGCGGGCAGCAGCGTTACCCGGTCGGCCAGGCCCAGGCCTTCGAGGTTCTGCTGCGCGCAGGCCAGCGCCCGCGGGTCGATCTCGGTGGCCAGCACCCGCGTCACGCCGCGCCGCGCCAGTACCGCCGCCAGCACACCGGTGCCGGTGCCGATGTCAAAGGCCGTGAGCCCCTCGGCGGCCATCGGCAACGGCGCTGTCGCCACCAGTTCGATGTATTCGCCGCGCACCGGCGAAAACACGCCGTGGTGCGGGTGAATGCGGTTGTCGGGCGCCGGGCCCAGCGCCGGCACGGGCACGCCCTTCTTGCGCCACTCGTGCGCGCTGACCACGCCCAGCAGTTCGCGCAGCGACACCACGCTGGGCCCGCCTGCGGTCTCGGCCGGGCCCCAGGCCTCGGTGCAGGCCAGGCGGTGGTCGGGCGCACGGCGCAGCGGGATGGCGTAGTCGGCGTCGAGCGGTATCAGCAGCATGGCCAGCACACGTGCGCGCTGCGACTGCGCCTGGCGGTGCAGGTGGAAGGCCGCACCCGGCGCGGTGGCGGCGGGCGGCGGCGCGCCGCGGCGTGTGGCCTTGCGGTCGATGCGCCGCGCCAGCGCCAGCAGCAGCTGGCGCGCGTTGTGGAAGTCGCCGCGCCACAGCAACCCGGTGCCTTCGCAGGCCAGACGGTAGGCGGCGTCGGCGGGCATCGTGTCGTCGGCCAGCACCACACGCTTGGGGGGTGGCGCGCCGCGTTCCGAACGCCAGCGCGCGCTGTGCGGCGTCTCGCTTTCGACCCAGTCGACGCGGAGCGGGACGGCGGCCGCAGCGGGCAGGCCCTGCGGGGCGGGTTCGGCGCTGGGTGTGTCCCTGGTCATCTAGATGCCTCTTCAGGCGGCCGCGCGCACGAAGCCCGCTGCGGCCTGCATCAGGGCCTTCGTGTAGTCGGCCTGCACACGGTGCGCGGCCAGGTCGGCGGCCGAGAGCATCTCGACCATGCGGCCGCCGCGCATCACCATCAGCCGCTGGCACAGGTGCGTGACCACCGCGAGGTCGTGGCTGACCATCACGAAGCTCAGGCCATGCCGCTGACGCAGCGCTTCCAGCAGGTTCAACACCTCGGCCTGCACGGAAGCATCGAGCGCCGACGTAGGTTCGTCCAGCAACAGCACCTGCGGCTCTAGGATGAGCGCCCGCGCCACCGCGATGCGCTGTCGCTGGCCGCCCGAGAGCTGGTGCGGGTAGCGGAAGCGGAAGCCGGTACCCAGGCCCACTTCCTCGAGCGCACGCTCGATGCGCGCTTCGCGTTCGTCGCCCTGGCCGATGCCATGGATGGCCAGCGGCTCAGCCAGGATGCGATCGACCGTCTGGCGCGGGTGCAGCGAACCGTAGGGGTCCTGGAACACCATCTGGACCTGGCGCCGGAAAGGCTTGCTGCCGGGCGCGGGCAGGTTTTCGCGCCCGGTCAGCCGCACCTGGCCCGTGGCCAGCGGCGCCAGCCCGCACAGCGCGCGCAGCACGGTGCTCTTGCCGCTGCCCGACTCACCGACGATGCCGAAGCTCTCGCCGGGCGCGACCTCGAAACCCACGCCGTCGACGGCGACAAAACCGTCGAAGACGACCCGCAGCGCTTCAGCCCGCAGGCCGATCGTCTGTGGAGGCTGCAGCGTGGCGTTCACGGGTTCAACCACTCGGGGCGGCGATCGAGCGTGGGCAGCGGGTGCTGCGGCGCGCCCAGCTGCGGCAGGCAGTTCAGCAGCCCGCGTGTGTACGGGTGCTGCGCGCGGTGCAGTTCGGTGGCGGCGATCTCTTCCACCACGCGCCCGGCGTACATGACCAGCACACGGTCGCAGAAGGAAGACACCAGCCGCAGGTCGTGCGAGACGAAGATGAGGCCCATGCCCTTGCCGCCGCGCCCTTCGCGCACCAGCCTGTCGAGCACGCCCAGCACCTGCAACTGCACCGTGACGTCGAGCGCCGAGGTCGGCTCGTCGGCGATCAACAATTCGGGCCCGGCCACCAGCATCATCGCGATCATCGCGCGCTGGCCCATGCCGCCCGACACTTCATGCGGGTAGAGCGCAGCCACCCGCGCCGGGTCCTCGATACCGGTGTCGGCCAGCGCCTGCAGCGTGCGCTCGCGGCGTTCACGCGCCGAGATCGGCGCGTGCGCCCGCAGCGTCTCCTCGATCTGCGCGCCGATGCGCATCACCGGGTCGAGCGAGAACTTCGGGTCCTGCAGCACCATCGCGATGCGGCCGCCACGCAGCGCGCGGCGCTGCTTCGGCGGGCAGCTCAGCAGGTCGATGCCGTCGAAGCGCAGCGTTTTCGCCGTCACCACGCCGCCGGGCGCTGTCAGACCCAGGATGGCGCGGCCGGTCTGGCTCTTGCCGCTGCCTGATTCACCGACGATGCCCAAACGTTCTCGGCCCAGCGTGAAGCCGACGCCACGCACCACTTCCGTCATGCCACCTTCGCGCGCGGGGTAGGCCACGCGCAGGTCTTCGACGGTGAGAAGGGGCTCGCTCACTTCGACGCCTTCGGGTCGGAATTTGTCACTTCGACGCCTTCGGGTCGAGGGCATCGCGCAAGCCATCGCCCAGCAGGTTGAAGGCGAGACTGACGATGAAAATCGCCGCACCCGGCGCCGCAGCCACCCACCACTGGTCGAGCACGTAGGCGCGGCCGGCGGCGATCATCGCGCCCCACTCGGGCATGGGCGGCTGCGCGCCCAGGCCCAGGAAGCCCAGGCCGGCGGCGGTGAGAATGATGCCGGCCATGTCCAGTGTCACGCGCACGATGACACTCGGCACACACAGCGGCATCACGTGGCGCAGCACGATGCGCACCGGGCTGGCGCCCAGCAGCTTGACGGCGCTGATGTAGTCGGCCTGGCGGATGGTGAGCGTCTCGGCGCGGGCGATGCGCGCGTACGGCGGCCACGAGGTGATGGCAATCGCGATCACCGCGTTCTCGATGCCCGGGCCGAGTGCCGCCACGAACGCCAGCGCCAGGATGAGGCGCGGAAAGGCCAGGAAGATGTCGGTGATGCGCATCAGCACCGCGTCGAGCCAGCCCCCGGCGTAACCCGCGGCGGTGCCCACCAGCAGCCCGATGGGCGCGGCCAGCACGGCCACCAGCACGACAACGTAGAGCGTGATGCGGCTGCCATGGATCAGGCGGCTCAGGATGTCACGCCCCTGGTCGTCGGTGCCGAACCAGTGCTGTGCTGAAGGCGGCTGCAGCCGCGCCGAGAGCTCGCCGATGCTCGGCGGGAAAGGCGCGATCCACGGCGCGAGGGCGGCGATGAGCACCAGCGCCACCACTAGCGCCAGCCCCACCATCGCCAGCCGGTTGCGCGCGAAGCTCAGCCAGCCGGCGTACAGGCGGCCGAACGCTGCCTGCCGGCGCGATTGCGGGCGGTCGGTGAGCAGCCAGGCGGCGAGGTCGCTCATGTGATCGGCTCCACGGCGCAGCGCGGCCCGGCCATGCGCTGTAGCGCCACTTTCGGCCCGTTGCGGACCTTGGCGACGTCTTGCTGCGCTGTCCCGGCCTTTCGAGGTGCGTTATGCACCGCACCTCGAAAGGCCGAGACAGCGCAAGACGTCGCCAAGGTCCGCAACGGGCCGCAAGCCGACTTCAGCATCAACGCGTATCCCGCGTGCGCGGGTCCAGCAGCCGGTACAGCAGATCGCTCAGCAGGTTCAGCGCGATGAACACTGTGCCGACGACGATCGTCCCGCCCAGCACCGCGTTCATGTCGGCGTTCTGCAGCGAGTTGGTGATGTACAGCCCCAGCCCTGGCCACGCGAACACCGTCTCCGTCAGCACGCTGCCTTCCAGCAGCCCCGCGTAGGAAAGCGCGATGACGGTGACCAGCGGCACCATCGCGTTGCGCAGCGCGTGGCGCCAGATGATGCGGGTTTCGCTCAGGCCCTTGGCGCGCGCCGCGACGATGTACTCCTGCGCCAGTTCGTTGAGCATGAAGCTGCGCGTCATGCGGCTGATGTAGGCCAGCGAGAAGTAGCCCAGGAGGCTCGCCGGCAGCACCAGGTGGCTGAACGCATTGCGAAAGGCTTCCCACTCGCCGGCGATGGCCGCGTCCAGCAGCAGCAGGCCGCTGACACGTTCAACGCTGTATTCGTAGGCCACGTCGATGCGCCCCGGCCCGCCCACCCAGCCGAGCTTGGCGTAGAACAGCACCAGCGCCATCAGGCCGAGCCAGAAGATGGGCACCGAATACCCCACCAGGCCCATGATGCGCACCGCATGGTCGGCCGCGCCGCCGCGCCGCACCGCCGCCCACACGCCCAGCGGCACACCCAGGCCGGCGCCGATGAGGATGCCGCAGGTGGCCAGTTCCAGCGTCGCGGGGAAGGTCTTCTTCACGTCGTCCCATACCGGGTTGGACGTCAGCACCGAGTTGCCGAAGTCACCCTGCAGCGCCTTGCCGACATAACGCACGAACTGCGTGGGCAGCGGCTGGTTCAGGCCGAGCTCCTCGCGCACACGCTGCACCACGTGTTCGGGCGCGCGGTCGCCGACGATGGCCAGCACCGGGTCGACCGGGATCACGCGGCCGATGAAGAAGGTGACGGCCAGCAACCCGAGGTAGGTGAGCGCGATGACGACCGCGAAGCGGCCGCTGGCGGCGGCCCAGCGCACGGCACGTCCGGTCACGGGCGTGCCCTCCGGTGTCGACGGGGCATCAGCGTTTCGACACCGCGTACACGTAGGTCGAGTCGGAGGTCGGCCCTATCTTCACCCCGCTGACGTTGCTGCGGTAGGCGGCCACCTCGGTCTGCTGGTAGAGCATGACGAAGGGGCTGCTCTTGCGGAACTCGGCCTGGATGTCCTGGTACATCCTGGCGCGCTTGCCGCCGTCGCGTTCAAGCGCCGCGGCATCGGAGAGTTTCGTCAGCGCCGGAATGTCCCAGGCGTTGCGCCAGGCCAGCGGTTTGCTCTTCGCATCGTCGCCGTTGTCGGCATTGCGCGCGAAGGTGTCGGCGTTGGTGTGCGGGTCCCAGTAGTCTGCGCCCCACTGGCCGATGTAGATGTCGTGGGTGCGGGCGCGGTACTTGGTCAGCGTCTGCTTGCCGTCGCCGGGCAGGATCTCGAGCTCGATGCCGGCGCGCTTCAGCGTCTGCTGGATGGCCTCGGTGATGCCCTGCACCGGCTGCACCGTGCGCATGTCGATCGTCACCTTGAAGCCGTTCGGGTAACCCGCCTTGGCCAGCAGCGCCTTGGCCTTGGCCACGTCCAGCTTGTAGGGCTTGTCCTTGGCCGCGCCCAGCAGGCCGATGGGCAGGAAGTTCTGGTGCACGACGCCGATGTTCTTGATCAGCGTGGCACCGATGGCGTCGTAGTCGACCAGCCACTTGAAGGCCTCGCGCACCTCGGGCTTGGCCAGCGCGGGGTTCTTCTGGTTGAGGCTGAAGTAGTAGACCGTGCCCTTGGGCGTGGCCGTGGTGCGAATGTCCTTGTTGGCGGCCAGCGCGTCCAGGTCCTGCGGCGTGAGGTTGCGCGCGATGTCGGCGTCGCCCTTCTCCAGCAGCAGGCGCTGGGTCGCGCTTTCCTTGATGTGGCGGTAGATGACGCGCCCCAGTTTTGCCTTCGGGCCCCAGTAGTTGTCGTTGCGTTCGAGCGCGACGATCTCGTTGGCGCGCCACTCGCGGATCTTCATCGGCCCGCTGCCGGCGAAGTTGGTCTTCAGCCAGGCCGCGCCCAGGTCGCCGGCGCCGTCCTTCTGCGCCTCTTTCGACAGCACCAGCTTCTTGTCGATCACCGCCGCCACGTTGGCGGTGAGGCAGTTGTAGACCAGCGTCGGTGCGTAGGCCTTGTCGGTTTCCATCGTCAGCGTCAGCGGGCCAGTCTGCTTCACGCGTTCGGCCACGTTGGCCTTGCTCAGGCCGAACTGCGTGAGGATGAAGGCCGGTGTCTTGTCCAGCAGCACGGCGCGCTGCAGGCTGAAGACCACGTCCTCGGCGCTGAGCGCATTGCCGCTGGCGAACTTCACGCCCGGGCGCAGTTCGAAGCTGTAGGTCTTGCCGTCGGCGCTGACGCTCCAGCTCATTGCCAGGTCGGGCAGCAGCTTGGAAGGGTCGTTGACGTCATAGCGCAGCAGGCGGTCGTAGCTGTTGCCCATCAACTCGCCGGCGCTGATCTCGAAGGCCTCGGCCGGGTCGAGGCTGATGATGTCGTCGAAAGCCAGCGCAACGACCAGCGTGTCCTTCGGCGTGGCGGCGTTCAGCGGCAGCGTGGCGGCGGCCAGCGTCGCGGCCGCCGCCGCGGCAAGCGCGAGACTGCGGCGGGTGAAGGTGGGCAGGTGCATCGACATCTCTATCTCCGGGTTCACGGGTTCAGGGGGCGGCGACGGCCATGGTACCGAGCACCACGCCCTCGTAGGCGTGCAGCGAAGGCAAGCCACCGGTATGCAGGAACAGCACCCGCTCGCCGGCACGCAGGCCGCCTGAACGCGCCAGGCCGATGAGGCCGGCCATCACCTTGCCGGTGTAGACGGGGTCGAGCAGCAGGCCCTCGGTGCGCGCGGCCAGCTGCACCGCTTCGACCATGCGCAAATTGGGTACCGAATACTTCGGCTGCCAGTAGCCGCCCACGCTGACCACCGCCTCGCGCGGCACCGTCATGGCGAGGCCCAGCAGGTCGCACACAGCCTGCGCTTCCTTGTGCACCAGCGGGTCCTGGTCGGCCGGGTCGCGGCTGACGCCGATGCCGGTGATGGGGATGTTGATGCGGTTGCCCAGGAAGCCCGCCAGCAGCCCGCCGTGCGTGCCCGAACTGCCCGAACCGACGATCAAGTGGTCGAAGCTCAGGCCCTGTTCGAACATCTGCTGCTGCAGTTCCTGCGCGCAGGCCACGTAGCCCAGGCCACCGAGGGCGTTGCTGCCGCCGCCGGCAATGATGTAGCCCTTGCGGCCCAGCGCGGCCAGTTCGTCGGCCACCGCCTGCATCGCCGGCGCCATCGCGGTGCCGGCGGGCACCACGGTGAGCGCTTCCACGCCCAGCAGCCGGAACATGAAGTGGTTGCCGCTGGCGTTTTCATGGAAGCTGCCGGGCACCCTTTCCTCGATGACGAAGCGGCACTTCAGCCCTTCCTTCACCGCTGCGGCCAGCGTGATGCGGCAGTGGTTGCTCTGCGGCGCGCCGCAGGTGATCAGCGTGTCGGCTCCCTGGGCCAGTGCATCGGCGACCAGAAACTCGAGCTTGCGCGTCTTGTTGCCGCCAGGGAAGAGGCCCAGCATGTCGTCGCGCTTGACCCAGACCTCGGGCCCGCGGCCACCGGGGCAGCTGGCGGCGAGTGCAGCGCTGAAACGCGGCAGCGGCTCTATCGGCGTGTCGAAGGGCGTGTAGCGGCGGCGGGGAAAGCGGGAGAGGTCCATGATCAACTCAGATTGGAGACACTGGCAGTAGTCAGCACGAAGACAAAGGCTCAGGCTTCTTCGAGTTCCTTGAGGGTGATTCCATTGTTGTCCTTCCAAGCGGTCAGCCCGTTGGCACTGCCCCCATGAATCACCGCCGCCGCGGCACTCGGGCTCGTGAACTCGACGTCCTTCGTGAACACGTAGGCGCCGTCTTGCTCCACCAACGTCTTCTCCTGAATGAGTCGCTGCCGTAAAGCGATGGTGTTCGGATATTGCGACTCGGCAGACGGCCGGACGGACAGCACAGCGGTCGAAGCAGCGAAGACGACAAAGCCGCCCTCGGTCCTCCGCCCGGTGGCGGTAGCGTTCTTGATCCGGCACGTCAGCCGGGGTTGCTGCTGTGCAGGTTTTGCTGAACCCGCGATGGGAGAAAGCAGGTCAGAACCCAGCACCGGCAGCACCTGACGGATGCGCGCCAGGTAGACCTCCATGTCTTCGCGGTCAGACTCTGGCAGTTTCGGGTTGCTGCCATTGCTGTTTTCAAGGCCGTAGCGACCCACCACTTTGGCCTCTTGCAGTAGCCGATTCTCCAAGTAGCGGACATGCGCCTTGGTCAGGTTCTCGTCCTTGCTGACGAAGACCACAACAGAGGTCCAGAAGTCCTTGGCCTTGTGCTGCTTCAGGCGATCGCGGATGACCTCGGCCTCGCCGATGTAAGCCAGGTTGTCACCTGTGTCGGGATTGACGCCGAGCAGGAAGTAAACACCAGCGCTCTCGAGTTCGTCTCGCGCGAGCAGGTCGTCAAGTTCGGTTCTCGGCGCCGCAAGTGCCTTGCCTGTCCAGTTGGAAACCTCGCCCACTCTGAGACGACGCGCGTCACCATGGGGAAGGAAGAGCTTCAACGTGGCTGATGTCATTCGAGCGACCGCTCGTGGGCGCGGATTCGATTCAGTGCCAAGGCCACACCCTCACTCAACTTCCCCGCCGAATTTCTTGATCAGGTTTTCGATGTACTTCTCGACCAGCTTCTCGAACTCACCGGCGACGACGGGCACCACCACCATCTTCATCAGCCCCGGCAGCGCCACGTCGACGGTGCCGAAAACCTTGAACTCGATCGCCGTGCCCTTCTGGGCCTCGGCCAGCTTCCAGCTGCCGCTGACCAGCGCATTGCCCTCGCCCTTCACCGG
>Ga0105047_10007944_pt1 | contig 17789 bp, 13 predicted proteins | sample MAT04_FD_78384 | JGI IMG/M metagenome (GOLD analysis project Ga0105047, IMG submission 78384) | Freshwater microbial communities from Lake Fryxell liftoff mats and glacier meltwater in Antarctica - MAT-04 (megahit assembly) | ecosystem: Environmental > Aquatic > Freshwater > Ice > Liftoff...
TAATATTTATGGTAAACTTGTACGTGTTTAGTTTTGCCATACTATATTTTGTAGGCCCTAGCGGCTCAAGTTTGGTTTACTTGCTGGCTTGTACAGTATTTAGTACTTTAATTTTTCCTACTGTTTATGGCTATTGGCCTGCATGGGGTAACTGTATTATTTGTTTCCTTTTTGGTGCTTGTATTTATTTTAATTTTTTACCGGTAAGTCAACAGAACAAAATTGAATTAGGAGAATGGATTGCAGTTTCAATGAATTTAATTTTTTTAAGCTTTTTAAATGTTACATTAATACCCAGGCTATTTAAAGGATTGCAATCAACAATAAATAAACAAATACAATTACAAAATGAATTAATACAAGAGAAACAGGCATTAGGGGATGCATTAAAAAAGCTTTCACAAAAGAATGGGGAGCTAGAGCAATTTTCTTATATAGCTTCGCACGATTTGCAGGAACCACTTAGAATGATATCTGGTTTTTTAACCCAATTAAAGAATAAGTATGATAATAAATTAGACGAAAAAGCCTTACAGTACATTCGATTTGCAGTAGATGGTTCACAAAGAATGCACCGTATAATTAAAGATTTATTAGAATACTCAAGAGCAAGTAAAATTGATAAGGAAGTAGAACTTGTTGACTTAAACACTTTATTTGTTGATGTAAAGGGAGTCTTTACTAAAAGTATAGAAGAATGTAAAGCTGTAATAACTACTGATCAATTGCCTGTTATAAATACACATCGAACATTAATGGAACAGGTCTTTCAAAACCTTTTGGGCAATGGATTAAAGTATTGTAGAACAGATGAAATTCCGAGAATTCATGTATCCGCAAAAGATATTAATACACATTGGGAATTTATTTTTAAAGACAATGGGATTGGAATTGAGAAGGAATATTTTGAAAAAATATTTATTATTTTTCAAAGGCTTCATCACAAAAATGAATATTCAGGTACAGGTATTGGGCTTGCTATAACAAAAAAGATTGTTGAGTATTTAGGCGGAAAAATTTGGGTGGAATCGGATCCTGACAAAGGCAGTATTTTTTATTTTACCGTTTTAAAAAAACATAATAATACATTTTAAAAAATATTTAATTTATTTAAAAAACATATTCATTTTTATGCTGAATCATTTTACTAAGGTTAACATTTATTATACCTAGTAAAATCTATCTTGAAGTTTAATTTCCAAGATAAAAATTAATCCCCTAAAAAAATGAAATACCCCCTAATACCGGAGAATGAAGAGGACAGAATAAAGGCGCTCAAGAGTTATCATATTCTAGATAGTTTGCCTGAAGAAGACTACGATAATATTACTCGGTTAGCTGCTGTAATTTGTAAAACACCCATAGCACTTATTACATTGATTGATAGTAACAGGCAATTTTTTAAGGCCGTGCTTGGTTTGGATGGTACAGAGACAAAACGAGATGAAAGCTTTTGTGCACATGCTATAAATAAACCTGATGAGTTAATGATAGTAAATGATGCAAGGTTTGATAATAGGTTTGCAGATAATCCTTTCGTAACCGGCAATCCACCCATTGTTTTTTATGCGGGTATGCCATTGGTAAATGCTGATGGATATGCACTAGGTTCTATTTGCGTTATTGATAATAAACCCGGTGACCTAAACCAAGAACAACAAGCTGCTTTAAAAAGTTTGTCGCACCAGGTTATCCAATTAATGGAATTGAGAAAGAAAAACCGGCTGTTACTGGAATATCAAAACAAGCTTGAACTATATGCTACAGAAATGGAAAGCTTTGCCCACATGGCATCGCACGATCTTAAAGATCCTTTAAGAATGATCAGCCTTTTTCTGCAAAAATTACAAAATAATCACAGTGAATTTTTAAATGACACGGCAAAAAAGTATGTTGATTTTTCAATCAATGCTTCAAAAAAAATGACCTTGCTGGTAAACGATCTATTAAGCTATGCTGCACTTGATAAAGATAATATGGTAAAGGAAGACATAAATGTGAATGAGCTGATAGGCGAAATAATTTCTTACCATGCAGCATTTTTTGATGAAGCCAAAGCTAGTATAAGGTATGAAGCAGTACCTAACATAAAAGGATCTAAAACGGTATTAAAAATTATTTTGCAAAATCTGTTAATGAACGCTGTAAAATTCCGGAAAACAGGTAAGCCCATCAGTGTGAATATTTCTATAAAAGAAATGGAGTTGCTTTGGTTATTTAAAATTTCAGATAATGGAATAGGCATAGATGCTGCTGACTATGATGAAATTTTTAAACCTTTTAAAAGTTTACATCCCCAGTCAGTTTATAAAGGATCAGGGTTAGGGCTTGCCGCCTGTAAAAAAATTATAGAACAGCATGGAGGTAAAATTTGGGTTGAAAGTGAAATAGGAACAGGAAGTAATTTTTATTTTGAAATAGTTAAATAAGGAAACAGGCTGTGATGAAACAATTAATTTTTTTGACTTATTTAAAAAGCTTCTCCTCCACAGTGTGTTCAGTGGAAATGGCATGGGGCTTGCTACATGTAAAAAAATTATACTATTGAACGGTCTTAGCATTTTGGGATTCTGCCAACATGAAAAAGCTGTATTTTTTATTTACGTATAACAAACTAATTTATTGATATGGTACCAATTCACATATTACTTGTAGAAGATAATGAAGGCGATATCTTTTTAGTTACAGAAGCTTTGGAAGAAGGCAAAATTGTAAATAAGATTAGTGTTACAAGAGATGGAAGAGAAGCCCTTGATTTTCTTGATAAGAAAGGAAAATACGAAAAGGAGGAATTGCCGGATCTGATTTTATTGGATGTAAATCTTCCTAAGAAAAACGGTCACGAAGTGTTGGAATACATTAAAGAGAAAGAGGCTTTAAAACAAATTCCTGTTATCATGTTAACTACATCTTCTGCAGAAAAAGATATTTTAATGTCTTATAAAAATCATGCAAATTGTTTTATTACAAAACCGGTAGATGTAGATAATTTTTTAAAGGTAATTTACAGTATTGAAAGTTTCTGGATAAGTATAGTGAAACTTCCTCCAAAGAAATAACGCTATGATTAAAGATAAAAAACCATATCATATTCTTGTTATAGAAGATAATCCAGGAGATTATTTACTGGTGGAAGAATTTATAACCGAACATATTTATCAACCAACCATTTGCCATGCCCACAATTTTAAAGAGGCATTAGAGCAACTTACAAACCCGGTGAATAATTTTGATGTTGTTTTAATGGACCTTACGCTGCCTGATAAGAGGGGAGAAGAATTGGTTACAGAAATTGCTCGTTTTTTACCCCAGTATCCTGTTTTAATTTTAACAGGTTATGCAGATATTGAATTTAGTATCCTCTCCATTGCAAGAGGAATTTCTGATTATTTATTAAAAGATGACCTTAATGCAGCTATGCTTTATAAAAGTATTATTTATGCAATAGAGAGAAAGAAGAGTACTGCATTAATAGAAGATTCAGAAAAACGATACAGCGATTTGTTTCACCTGAGCCCGCAGCCCATGTGGCTATACGAGTCTGTTACTTTAAAATTTATACAGGTTAATAAAGCAGCAGTTACACATTACGGATACACAGAGGAAGAATTTTTGAGTATGAGTATAATGGACATAAGGCCGGAAGATGAAATTTTAAAAACGCAAAACGCATTAATTAAGATAGAAGGGAACGATGACCAAATAATATTTACAGGTAGTTTTAAACACAGAAAAAAAACAGGCGAAGTTATATCTGTAGAAGTGTACAGCACAAGGATTATAATTAACGAAAGGCCATGCCGCTCTGTAATAGCTATAGATGTTTCTGAAAGAAATGAGTACGAGCATAAAATGACCAAGGCAATTATTAAAACACAGGAAGAGGAGCGCTATGAAATAGGGGGAGAATTACATGATAATGTTTGCCAGATACTGGCTACCAGTATGATAAGCCTTAGCATGATAAAAAAATATATTGAACCTCCTGCTGAACAATGGTTTAATAATACCAAACAATACATAAATATGGCTTCTGATGAAATTAGGAATTTATCTCACAGGCTGGCACCTGCTTTTTTTGATGACTCAAGTTTTGAAAGTGCTATAGAAGTATTGCTAAATTCATTTAATGTTACAGATGAGTATGATATTCTAATTCAGTTTGATAATAAAGTAAACAATGTAGCCCTTGGGCTGGAATTGCAATTAAATCTGTATCGCATAGTACAGGAGCAATTGAGGAATATTATGAAATATGCAAAGGCCACAAAAATTACATTGGATTTTTACATTACAGGAGATATACTCATTTTACAATTAGTTGATAACGGCGTTGGTTTTATTATTGATAAAGCAAAATCAGGCATTGGAATGGCCAACATGAAAAGAAGGGCAGAATTATTTTCCGGGACTTTTTTAGTAACTACTTTGCTGGGCAATGGCTGTACCATAACAGTAAGTATTCCCATGGGTGCAAATAATTTACATTACGTTTAACGAGGGCACAATCATTTTTACAGCACCCTTGTTTATCTCTGCAGTAAGATGTTTTGTTCTCCCCTGGTATTCGCCATCAATTTGAAAATGTACTTTATTTCTTGTATTAATTTCTACAGATGTACACGATACAATTTCAATTTTGGAACTATTAAAAAGCCCTGGCTTTATGAGCATTTTTAGTAAATGCCCAACAGATAATTTTTTTACAATTATCACTTCAAACAATCCATCATTTAGTTTTCCTTCGGGGTTTATAACGGCGCCTGTGCCATATTTGCTGGCATTGGCAAGTGCTACCATAAATGCATTTCGTCTTATATTAGTTTCTTTGGTACGAATAATAACTTCCATTTTCTCTTTTCGCCAAAGTGTTTTTAAAAGTACCAAAGCATACCCTAATTTCCCCCGCACTTTTCCTTCATCAAAATGTTTTATAAGGTGGGCGTTTAAACCAAGGTCACTAAGATGCAGGCAGTATTTTTTATGATTAATTTTTATAAGATCAATTTCCAGCATAAAACCTTCTTCAATTATTTTTAAAGCCTCAAGGGGTTGTTCATCTATACCAAGTTCTTTTGCCATACCGTTTGCAGAACCACCGGGTAATATTCCAAGTGGAATATCGGTACCTATTAATATGTTTGCGAGCATTGTAACCGTTCCATCTCCACCAACTGCAATTACCTGTTCGGGTTTTACTAATAAAATATGGTCTTTAATTTGTTTTGTATCAAACATGTCAGGAAGGCTATATATTTGAAATGTTTCCGTTTTCTCTTTAAAAAAATCTTTTATAGTATCTTCCCATGAGTGAGTGGAATTTCTGCCTGAGCCATTATTTATAATAAAAAGATATTTTATTAATTTTTGCATTTGTGTTTAATATTATGACGGAAGAAGCAACATACATACCAGAAAAACTATCCATTATTCAAAAAATACAATTTAGTTTATTTAAAATATTTAGGCTTCGTAAAGCTGCCAGTGTAAAGTTATATAAAGGTTTTTCAAATGGTACAACCTGTTATATTTATGGGCATGCTCTTTCTCTATCACCGTTAGACAAAAAGCATTATCGTAGCTTTTTTTTATATAATGCTATTGCATTATTAAGGTTATTTATGGTGCGCCCCATAAGAAATGCTACTGTTAAACTGGTTTGGAATAATAATATTTATGAAACTATAACAGCAAGGGATGGTTTTTTTAAATTTGAATGGGATAGTAATTATTTGCTACAACCGGGAAAGTATTCAGTAAGAATAATGCTCATTAAAAGAAATACTTCAAATACTATAAAAGCACAAGCAGAAGCCAACATTATTGTACCATCTTCCACCTCCTATTCATTTATTTCAGATATAGATGATACGTTTTTAATTTCTCATTCTTCTAACTTGAGAAAGCGACTGTTTGTGTTACTTACTGAAAATGCCCGTAGCCGTAAACCATTTGATGGTGCAGTAAAGCATTACAGAATGCTGCATGGTATAGATGATGAGCAGGTATCTGATAATGCCTTTTTTTATGTATCAAGCAGTGAGTGGAATTTGTATGATTATATTAAAGAGTTTGTACAGGAATATAAATTGCCCGAAGGAGTTTTTCTATTAAATCAAATAAAAACCTTTTCAAAACTATTTTCAACAGGGCAAAATAACCACGGCGGAAAGTTTACCAGAATTGTAAAAATAATAGAGGCTTTTCCTCAGCAAAAATTTGTTTTGTTGGGAGATGATTCTCAAAAAGATATTGATATTTATACTTCTATTGTAGAACACTTTCCGCAAAGCGTGTATTGTGTGTATATAAGGCGGGTAGGCACACCTGAAAAGGAAAACGTTCTTTTAAAACAAAATTTAATTGAAGAAAAAGGAGTACTTTTTTTATATTTTGCCCACAGCCAGGAAGCTATTTTACATTCGCAAAAAATAGGACTTATTAAATAAACTAAAGGTCCTGTTGCATTTTACTTTTTTCTGTTTTTACTAAAAACCACTTAGCCAGCACCAGCCAAATTAACCCCAGGCAAAACCCGGCAATTACGTCACTAGCGTAATGCAGTCTTAAATAAACCCTACTAAACCCTACCATAAAAATGAAGATGTATGTTAATGCTATGAGGGTCCATTTTAATAAAGGGGCTTTTACATTTTTATAAATTAAGTACCCAATAATCCCATAAAATGTAACGGAGCTAAATGTATGGCCGCTTGGGAAGCTGTAGCCATGCACCTTTGCAATAAGCGGTATCAATGGTCTTTGACGCTGTAATAAAAATTTTATGGTAAACATAACTACCACACTCGTTAATGATATGGTAGTTATTTTAAAGGCCGTTGCTCTGTTATCTTTCCAAAAAATATAATACCCTATTAGCAATAAGTTTGCAGGAAGCAAAAATTTTTGCGAGCCTAAAAAAGTAATCACCTGTATAATGGAAGTATTTGTATTGCTTTCGTAAGGTTTAATTACTTCAAAAACTTTTTCATCAAAGCTTAGATCTTTGTTGGCAAAAATCATATCGGCCACAATAAATAATCCCCACAAGCATAATACAAACAATGCAATCATCAGCAGTACTGATAAGGATAGTTTTTTTAAAAAAGAAAAATGAAAATTTTTTATCATAGAACAACTCACAAAAAGGTAAAAGATTATTCAACCAAAAGTTTTATTCCGGTTTTTTCCAAACTTATTTTTCTTTCTCTGTATAAGTTCCCAACAGTCATCTTAAAAGTTTTTTTACTCATTCCAAAAAACAAATAAATTTCTTCAGGGTCACTTTTATCGTAATAAGGCAGGTAACCATCGTTTTCTTTTAGCAATCGTAAAACTTTTTCTGCTTCTCCTTCAACCCTGTTATAACCCATTTTCCCCGCCACCACATCAATTCTATTATCAGAATAAACTTTTTTTACAAAGCCTTTAAATTTATCTCCAACACCTATAGTTCTAAACACTTCATTAAAATGCAACACACCGGTATGAACATTATTAATGATCATCAAATAACCAATGTCTGTTCTGCGTAGCACTATTAAATCTACCTCTTCTGCCTCTGCAATGGTAAGGTTTTCATTGTCTAAAAATTGCTCTACTCTTTCTGTTGCGGCTGCCCTGCCGGTTTGTTCATCTCGGTATATTTTTACCAGGTATTCTCCCATTGGCCTCATACCGGTTATTTGCTGGCTTTTTGGTACAAACAAATCTTTCATTAAACCCCAATCCATAAATGCACCTTGCTCTGTTACAGATATTGTTTTAAGTTTTACAAAATCTCCGACAATTCCAAAAGGCTTTTGCGTAGTAGCTATAAGTCTATCTTCACCGTCGTGGTACACAAAAACTTTCAGTTCATCTCCCTCATTCAAACCTTCAGGAACAAATCTTTTTGGTAATAAAATTCCTTCCGCACCATCATCCAAGTACACACCAAAATCTACTTTGCGCAGCACTTTTAAAATATTGTAATCACCCGTCTGTATCATAATCATTTTTATTAATCCGGTTAAAGGTAAAAAACTAAAATCATCTGCTTGTTTTATTGTAAGGGCGTTAGTAAGAAAGCTTGTACCTGTCCGGCGAAGGAGGAGTATGATCATCTGTTTATTGTGGTGCATTTGTTTCAGTGTATCCGCTGCAACCTGCTTTCTGGCAAAGTCAGGTCTTTTCCCTCTCCCTACAAAAGCTAAACAAAAAAAGTATTTTCGCTACTTTAGGGCTAAACTAATCAATAGATCTTTTCTGTCTGCCTACAGGCTGGTTTCAACTTTTATCCACATTATCAATAATGTTTTCATCAAAGGCAAGGTTTCGAAATACACAAAATCGTTTACTGTTTACAAATTGTGTTTCAAATTGATTAATTTCACTTTATAAATTAGTGTTATAATTATTTTAAAATATCATCTGGATAATTATTTGCTGATTAAATTTTTTAAAGGAAAGATTATTAATGAAAGCTATCATCCCCGTAGCAGGCGCAGGCACCAAACTTCGCCCACACACATATACACAACCCAAAGCACTTATTCCGCTGGCAGGTAAAACAATACTAAGTATTATTATAGATCAGTTAAAAGAGGCAGGCATTACTGATTTTATCTTCATCATTGGTTATTTAGGGGAAAAAATTAAAGACTACGTTCAGCTAAATTATCCTGAATTAAATACTGCTTTTATTACACAGAATGAGCGGCACGGCACAGGGCACGCAATAGATATTACTAAAGAACTGGTAGGCAACGATGAATTACTTATTGTGTTGGGTGATACAATTGCTGAATATGATATTGCAGGAATGATCAATTTTCCACATTCGGTATTAGCTGTAAAAAAAGTTGATGACCCCCGAAATTTTGGCGTAGCAGAAATTGGTGAAGATGGCATCATTACTAAAGTGGTAGAAAAACCGGCCATCCCTAAAAGCAATATGGCACTGGTAGGTATTTATAAAATAAAAGAAACCTTAATACTTTTTGAATGTTTGAATAAAATACAGGATAAAAAGTTGCGCAGTTACGATGAGTCAAACCTTACAGATGCGCTGGAGTGTATGATACAAAATGGCGCAACATTTCATTCAATGAAAGTGGCCAATTGGTTTGATTGTGGCAAAAAAGAAACATTAATTCAATCCAATGCTATTTTGTTGCAAAAATTTGGAAATACTGTTTCAGAAACCAGCCACCAAAAAAACGCTATCATCATCCCACCGGTAAGTATTGGGGCAGGTTGTATTATTAGTAATTCTGTAATTGGTCCAAATGTTACTATCGGGGAGAATACTACTGTATCCCATTCTATTATTAAAGATTCTATAATTGGAGCCTATTCAAACCTGTATGAGATAGTTTTAACTAACTCACTTATAGGCAGCGATGCAGAAGTAAAAGGTGTAAGTAGAAACCTAAACATTGGCGACAACACAGCCATTGACCTCGCTGGGGGCAGCAGATAATATATTTGTATGAATGTTTTTTCTAACGAAATAACGGAGCTTTTTAAAATTGATAAGCCAATTGTGCAGGCAGGTATGATATGGACAAGTGGTTGGCGCCTTGCAAGTGCGGTGAGCAATGCAGGCGGTTTGGGCATAATAGGGAGCGGCAGCATGTACCCTGAAGTTTTAAAACAACATATAATTAAGTGTAAAGCTGCTACCACCAAACCATTTGCAGTAAATATTCCATTGTTATATCCAGATATTGATAAACATATAAGGACTATAATTGAAGAAAAAGTACCGATAGTATTTTCCAGCGCAGGTAACCCCAAAACATTTACGCATATATTAAAGGCAGAAGGTATAAAAGTGGTGCATGTGGTGAGTAGCAGTAAATTTGCTCAAAAGGCAGAAGATGCCGGGTGCGATGCAGTGGTAGCCGAAGGGTTTGAAGCAGGCGGCCATAATGGAAGAGAAGAAACTACTTCCTTTGTATTGATACCGGCAGTTAAAGAAAAAGTGTCTATTCCTGTAATTGCTGCTGGCGGTATTGCTTCCGGCAGGCAAATGTTTGCTGCTATGGTATTAGGTGCTAGTGCTGTACAAGTCGGCAGCAGGTTTGTAGCAAGCATTGAGGCTTCTTGCCATCAAAATTTTAAACAAGCCGTTATTTCTGCAGAGGAGGGAGCTACGGAGTTATCTTTAAAGCTACTTACACCCGTGAGGTTGTTAAAAAATGATTTTTATCAACAGGTAAAAACTGCTGAAGAAAACAATGCTTCGAAAGATGAATTACAACAATTACTTGGACGGGGAAGAGCGAAGCACGGTATGTTTGAGGGAGATTTAGTGAACGGAGAACTAGAGATAGGGCAAGTGAGCAGTTTAATAAAAGGCATTATTCCTGCAGGTGAAATTGTTAACGAAATATGGGATGACTATACCCTTATATTAAACCACTTTCGCAAATAAACCTATATTTGCGCATTAAAAAAAATAGTCACTTAACCCCTAAAGTAATGCATAGAGGATCATTGGGTTTTATTCTTAGGTTCATCACATTTTTTGTATTAATATTTACCACTCTTTTTACATATAGTCAACCACCAACAAATAATGGTGGAGTGCCAACAGTTCCAACCTTACCTCAAGGTGTTACGCCTCCTGTAAATATGACCAATCCACAGCTTCAAAGCCTGTTGAGCGATCAAAATAAGGGTGCTGGAGATGATCTAAATGCCAAACTCCAAAACAATAGAATAATAAAGGATAGTCTTACGCAAAATAGTGGTATTAACCAAGGGTATAGTCCTAAAAATACGTATGGGGCAAATGTTTTTGCCAATGCTTCTCAATACAGTATTACAGAATTGTCTACTCCTCCATTGGATTATCCTATTGGTGTGGGAGATAATGTAGTGGTATCTATGTATGGGGGTGCAGAATTTCAAGGTAAGTACCTTGTTGGAACTGATGGTTCAATTTTCCCAAAAGGTATGGGTAAAATTTATGTTGGTGGAGTAGCTTTTCAAAATGTACAAAGAATGCTTTATTCCCGTTTTGCTGCAGTTGTACCTGCGGGAACAAATATTGATATCAGTTTAGGGGAACCACGTACAATTAATGTGAATGTAGTAAATGAAGTAAGAAATCCGGGAATAATAACTGTTTCAGCTTTTAGCAACGCCTTTAACGTAATAGCAAGAGCAGGGGGCGTTACCCCAACAGGAAATCTTCGTAATATCCAAATAAAAAGAAATGGAAGAATTATTGAAGAACTCGATGTATATAAATATCTACAAACAGGCGATTTTGGTAAACGTATTTATTTGCAAAACAATGATTTTATAATTGTTCCTTTTTACGAGAAAAAAGTATTGGCTACAGGGCAGTTTAGGAGACCGATGTACTACCAATTAAGAAAAGACGAAGGAATAAAAGCCTTACTGAAATACAGTGGAGGTTTAAATCCTGACGCACTTGCATCTAATCTCACTATATTAAGGTCTCAAAATGAAGCCCAGAATTTAAAAAATGTAAATGCAAATGCCATTTTACAGTTAGAAGGGCAAGATGTATTATTACAGGATGGTGATATAATAAAAGCAGATTTGATACGTGCAGGCTTAACCAACAGGGTAGAAATTAGAGGAGAAATAAAATATCCCGATCAATATGAGTTTAGAGAAGGAGATAAATTATTTGATCTTATAAACAGGGCAGGAGGAGTTACAAGAAACACCTACCTACAGAGAGCATATGTATTTCGTGGTGCAGGAGATTCAACAAACTTACAATCTGCCGACAGGCTTGAAATTGATCTTACAGATATTAATAATAACAACCAGGATAGTAAAAATAATGTTGTGCTTATGCCCAATGATATTGTACAGTTATTTAGCTCAGCCGAATTTTCTGACGAAGTATTTGTAGAAATATTTGGTGAGGTAAGAAAAGAACAAAAAATTAGAAAATATGGAGGGATGACATTGCAGGATCTTTTGTATTTATCTGGTGGGTTAAAAACATCTGCAGAATTTGGAAGATTGGAAATTTCGAGTATTGTAGATGTGGACTCGGCAAGAAAAGGGTTGAAGCCTACCCGTACTATCGTAAAATCGTACGGTATTGATCAAAATTTGCAATTGGATTCTGCCTCTGCCAACATTATTTTAAAGCCATACGATCAGATTTTTGCCAGAAAAAATCCAACTTTTGAATTACAGCAAAATATAGAGTTAAAAGGATTAATAAAATATCCGGGCTTATATCCACGCTTAGATAAATATGAAAAACTATCTTCTTACATTGCAAGAGCAGGTGGTTTTAAAGACAATGCTAACCTAGCAGGAGCTGTTTTGTATAGGCGAAAAACTGAAAATTTTAGAGAGAAAGTAATTCCTGATGCGATATATGATAGTATTGGAAATCTTGTACCTCAAATTACAAATTTAAAATCGTTGGATGAGCCGGTGAGCATTGACCTAGATAAAGCATTAAAATATAAAGACTCTAAATACGACATTGTACTCCAGGAAAAAGATATGGTATTTGTTCCTGAAATAAATCCGTTTGTAAGTATACAGGGTAGGGTGCAATCTCCGTTAAAAATATCTTTCGATAAAGAACATACTAATGTGGCGTATTACATAGATAAAGCTGGAGGTTTTGGGATACGCCCTTGGAGAAGAAGAATATTTGTAACGTATGCAAATGGTAAAAGTAAAAGAACAAAGAACTTTATGTTCTTTCATTTCTACCCTCGTGTAGAAGAGGGATCTTTTGTAACGGTGCCTGATAGACCACAAGGGCAGGAATTTACAGACATTGTAAAAACTACCTTAGGCACCGTTGTGCCTTTAATACTTACTGCAATAGTTTTTAACAATATAAACTAATATTATTGTGACTACACAGGAACTTGTAAGAAATATTTTAAGAAGACTGAGTCGCTTTAAATTAGTGGTATTTCTGGGAGGAGTATTATTTGCGGCTTTGCTTTTTCTATATGCTCGTAGTGTTCCGCCAATTTATTCAGTAAAATCTACTGTATATCCATTAACTGCAGGTCCTGATGATAAATCTGCTTCTTCTAAAATAAGTGAGCTTTTAGGGGGCAGCAGTAATACAAAAACATTAAGTGATGAAGCCAATGTGAATATTGAAGAAGTAGGGCGAAGCAGAAGAACTAGAGAGGCAGTAGTAGCAGAAAGGTTACCTGTTTTTGGAAATAAAACCATTGCATTAATTCTAATTGAAGACTATAATAAAAATAAATCTTTTTTAAAAACGACACTTAAAATTCCGTCAACAGATCCAGAATTATTTTCGACAGGTGCTGATTTATTAAAAGATTATTATACCGTAAAGTTTAATAAAAACAGTTTACTGGAGATGGTATTTACAAGTTCCAACGAAAAACTTATTACACCAACAAGTTTAATTTTGATTGATAAAATTTCTCAGTTTTATAAGGAACTTAAAATTAAAAAAGCACAATTTGATTTTGATTTTACACAAAAAAAAGTAGATTCTTTAGAAATGGTACTAAGGAAATATGATAATCAAAGAATAAAATTAAACAATACTACACTGTTTGTACAGCCAGGTAAACTTCAATATATAGTACCCCGAGAAAATTTGGAAAACAATAAATTATTGGTGCTTTCACAAAGAAATGGTGCAGCTTCTAATAGAGAAGAAGCTTTGTGGAGAAAACAAAAAGTAACACCAATAATTGAAATATTAGATTCGCCTGAACCTCCATTTTTAATAAGTAAGCCTTCTAAAATATTGTATGCAGGAGGAGGATTTATATTGGGTTGTTTATTATTTTCTTTGTTACTTATTTCTGGTATATTATATAGATATTTAAACAAAACAGTTCAAAATAAGCTGGCAGTCAGTTTGTATGATCCTACCGTTACCACAAGTGCATAAGTAATATTAATGGGAGAATAATTATGGCAATAGTGCAATGGCATTTGCTACCCGTTCTCCATCCATAGCGGCACTTACAATGCCACCTGCATACCCGGCACCTTCTCCGCAAGGGTATAAATTGGTTAATTGAGGATGCTGCAAATTTTCAGCATTGCGTGGAATACGAACCGGGCTGGAAGTACGACTTTCTACTGCCACCACCACGGCTTCATTTGTGTAGTACCCCTTTAATTTTTTCCCAAACATTTTAAAGCTTTCTGCCAAAGAATCATAAATAAAAGTAGGTAAAACGGTATCAAGTTTTACTGAAGTTAAACCCGGTAAATATGAATTTTTAGGAAGTGTTGCAGATAAGCGTTTGTTTACAAAATCAACCATACGCTGTGCAGGCGCTGCAAAATTTCCTCCACCTGCAGCAAATGCTTTTTGTTCTATTAACTGTTGAAATTTCATAAACAGTAATGGATCATATTCGTCAGTTTCTATTCCTTCTTCTGTTAAATTTTTAAGAGCATCTATTTTTTCAACTTGCACTACCATGCCGCTATTTGCAAAAGGATTATTTCTTTTAGATGGGCTCCAGCCATTCACCACCAATTCGCCTGCATCAGTTGCGGCAGGTGCTATAATGCCACCCGGGCACATACAAAACGAAAATACACCTCTCCCGTTTACTTGTTGTACCAATGCATAAGAGGCTGGTGGCAAATTAGCATCCCTTTCTGTAGCGCAGTGATATTGAATATTGTCTATTAAACTTTGGGGGTGTTCAATACGAACACCCATGGCAAAGGGTTTTGCTTCTATTAAAACTTTTTTATGCTGTAACAACTTAAAAATATCCCGTGCCGAGTGGCCAGTTGCCAAAATATATGCATCTGCAGAGTAAGAATTTTCATCTGCAGTTTGTACGGCGGCAATTTTTCCTTTTTCAATAATAAAGTCAACTACCTTTTGCTCAAATAAAACCTCGCCACCGCATTGCCTTATCTGCTCGTGCATTGCAGTAATAATTTGAGGAAGTTTGTTTGTACCTATATGCGGGTGCGCATCAAATGTAATATTTTGAGGTGCGCCAAAATAAACGAATAAGTCTAAAATACGATCTATATCGCCTCTTTTATTGCTTCTGGTATATAATTTACCATCACTGTAAGTACCGGCACCACCTTCGCCAAAGCAATAATTACTTTCGGGGTGTACAATGCCTTCTTTGTTTAAAGTGGCTAGGTCTCTTCTTCTGGCTCTCACATCTTTGCCTCTCTCCAGAATGATTGGCTTTATCCCTTTTTCTAACAAGGCAAGGGCAGCAAAAATACCAGCAGGGCCGGAGCCAATAATTATTGCAGACTTTGGAACTTTTTGAACCTTTAAAAACCGAAAATTATTTTTTGGCAACAGATTAATTGATTCTTCAATATAAACATCAAGCGTAAGATTAATGTAAATTATTTTCCCCCTTGCATCAATAGATTTTTTAAGAAATTTAAACCCGTGTATGGCTGTTATCTCCCTATTAATGTGGAGAGCAATATGCTCTTTTATTACAGCATCATCTGCAGCTTCTGCCGGCAATAGTTTTAAAGATATTTTTTGTTGCATAATTTTTGCCAGGTCTTCTCCCGGAAATTAAGTGCATTAAATAATTGGTTTAATTAAGCCAATTTCTAATTTTTCTAGATATTAAAATGGTAGATCGTCATTTCCCTCCGTTGCAGTAAAATTATCCATCGGCTCCATTTTACCAGTATCCGTATTGCTATCATTAGACTGGTTTGTATTTAAAATCTGTTCTATTCTCCAGGCATCAAGATTTGTGAAGTAATTGGTTTTCCCATCCTTTTCCCATTTGCTTCCTTTAATATTAAAATATACTTTTACCGTATCTCCAACATTCACCTTATCAATTATTTCTGTTTTATCCTGCACACATTGAAACTTAGCATAATTTACTATTGTTCTTCCACCAATGTCATCGGTTTTTTCAATGGCAAATTCTCTTGTTTTAAAGGTTTCTGTTTTTTGCATGGTATCATATTTTGCAATAAGTTTACCTGTTAATTCGTAGCTCATAATGGTTTTATTTTAGCTCCAAAAATAACAGTTATTTTTTTATCTTAAATTTCATTTATGCCTGAAAAAAAATGAGCTCAAAAAAAATAGAAAATATGCTAAAATAGATAGTTTATACACATGACTTTTAAAAATAATCTAATAATTTAAAAATATTTTCTCCTTATTTTAAAAATATTTTATAAGCCTTAAATAATTTTGAATACATATACTGGGTAAGCGTTTTACTGAAATGAGCTACTGTTTTTTTGAACATTTTTATTGGTTGTTTTGTTACATGGGTAAAATGGAAAGAATAAAAAGTTTTTTTTATCAACAATTTATTTTGATATTCGCTGTCCCCCCAAAAAAACAGGAATATATTGTTTTTAGTGGTACCCTTAAACTAGCAAAAATAACATAAGAAAAAACTGTCTTAGCACTAATGGATAAATCTTTTGATAAAATATGGGCCTCTTGTTTAGATATTATCAAAGACATTGTAGAATGGCAACATTTTAAAACATGGTTCGAACCAATAAAACCGGTTAGCCTTAAAGAAAAAATTCTTACCATACAAGTACCAAGTCAATTTTTTTATGAGTACCTTGAAGAGCATTACGTATCACTTCTTGCAAAAACTTTAAAAAGAGAATTAGGTAAAGAAGCAAGATTGGAATACCGAATAATGGTGGACAGTGGTAACAGTAAAAACAAACCATTAACTACTGATATTCCTGGGCATGGTTACAGATCATATTCAAACAACGAAATGGATTTTCCGCTAGTTATAAATAACCCTGTTAAGAACCCGTTTGTAATACCGGGGCTTAAAAAGATGCAGATTGATCCGCAGCTTAATCCGGCTTATACATTTGATACTTTTATAGAAGGTGATTGTAACAGGGTTGCCCGCAGAGCCGGTAAAACAGTTGCCGAAAAGCCCGGTGGAACTAGTTTTAATCCTTTAGTAGTTTATGGTGGCGTTGGGTTAGGTAAAACACACCTTGCACAGGCAATAGGTAACGAAGTAAAAAACCTTAATCCAAATAAGGTTGTGTTATATGTAAGTTCAGAAAAATTTATTAACCAGTTTATAGATCATGGTCGTAACAACGCCATCAATGATTTTATTCATTTTTATCAGTTAATAGATGTTTTAATAATTGATGATATTCAGTTTTTTAACAGGGCTGAAAAATCGCAGGATGCATTCTTTTCTATTTTCAATCACCTTCACCAGAGTGGAAAGCAATTAATTCTTACTAGTGATAAATCTCCAAAAGATTTAGAAGGCGTGCAGGAAAGATTGCTTAGTCGTTTTCGCTGGGGACTGAGCGCAGATTTGCAGGTGCCGGATTATGAAACCAAGATTGATATACTCGATATAAAGATGAAGAACGATGGGTTAGAAATGCCCCGTGAAGTGGTTAAGTATATTGCTTACAATATAAATAGCAACGTAAGAGAGCTAGAAGGAGCGCTTATTTCTCTGTTGGCACAGTCTTCGCTTAACAAGAGAGAAATAGACCTCGAATTGGCAAAAAAAGTATTAAGAAATTTTGTAAAATCTTCCACTAAGGAAATTACGATAGATGCTATCCAAAAAATGGTATGCGAATATTTTGATGTAGCCTATGATAAGCTTTTACAAAAAACACGTAAACGTGAAATTGTACAGGCAAGGCAAATTACCATGTTCTTATCAAAAGCATTTACAAAAAATTCTTTAAAAACAATTGGTGAGCATTTTGGCGGGAGAGATCATACAACTGTTATACACAGTTGCCAAACAGTAAAAGATTTAATGGATACTGATAATCTATTCAAAGAAAGTGTATTAGAA
>Ga0105047_10007945_pt1 | contig 17789 bp, 10 predicted proteins | sample MAT04_FD_78384 | JGI IMG/M metagenome (GOLD analysis project Ga0105047, IMG submission 78384) | Freshwater microbial communities from Lake Fryxell liftoff mats and glacier meltwater in Antarctica - MAT-04 (megahit assembly) | ecosystem: Environmental > Aquatic > Freshwater > Ice > Liftoff...
CGGGGTCGGTGGGGTCGTGGCGGGGTCGGCGGCGCCGGCGATGGGGCGGAGCTGCGGACTCAGCCAGCGGGCGACCACCTGGGCATCGCGACCGTCCTTGCCGAAGTGCAGTCCGTCGGGCCGCATCACCACGCCGTCGATCTCGTCGCGGCACTGGTTGTCGGGGCACAGGTAGCCGCCGAGGTCGATCAGGTGCACCGTCGAGGGGTTGGCCGCAGCCAGGTCGCGGAGCAGCCGGTTGAAGTGGTCGGTGCGGCGGGTGTCGTTCTGCGTCCACTCGGTGACGGTGCCGTCGTCCCGCTCGAAGTTCGGCGTCGTGACCAGCACCACCGTCGCGCCCTGCGACGAGAGGGCGGCGACGATGCGTTGCAGCGTCGGGACGAGAACGGCGTCGTACTCGGGTGTACCGAAGGTGACCCACTCGCCGTCGATCTCGCGGTCGAAGATCTCCCAGGCGCCGATCTGGAGCAGGCTCACGTCGGGCTCGAACAGTTCGACGGCCCGGCGCCACTCGGCCTCCCAGTTGACGCACGTGTCGCTGGCGGGTCTCACCTCGCCGTTCTCGCGGTGGGGGCCGGGGACCAGCTCGCAGAACAGCACGGCCTGGTTCCAGACCAGGAGGTCGTTCTCGGCGGCCACGTCGCCCTCGAAGCCCACGCCGAGCGTGTACGCGACCGAATCGCCCACGAGCAGCACCTTGGTCATGTCCTCGGCCGCGCCGGCGGCCGACACCGAAGGCGGAGGGCGCGCCGCAGGGTCGAAGCTGGCCGGCGTGGGGATCGAGGCGCGGGCGCCGGCGGTGGTGACGAGGATGAGGCTGAGGACGGCCACCAGCGAGATCGGCAGCAGCCACGCCTGCAGCGACAGGGGGAGGACGCGCCGGAGCGAGCCCTCTCGGATGGGCTTCTCGATCAGGAAGTACGACGTCAGCGCCACCGCGAGGGTGACGCCGAGCTGGACGGCGAGCAGGCGCACGCTCCCGGCCGGCAGCCCGGTGCGCTCGCTGTCGAGCCAGGCGTAGATGGGCCAGTGGAAGAGGTACACGCCGTAGGAGATGAGGCCGAGGCGGCGCAGCGGCTCGAACGAGAGGCCGGCGCGGATCGGGTTGGCCCCGACCTGGGTGCACGCCACGATCACCAGGCAGACGGCGGCGGCGAGCAGCGTGAACCCGCCGCGGTAGAGCAGGCCGCTCGACGGCGGGAGCCCGAACGGGGCCATCCCCGTCCACGCCCACGCGAGGACGACGGCGAGGATCGTCGCGGCGTTGACGACGGCGCGACGGCTGGCGAGGGTCCGAAACGACAGGCCCGAGGCGATGGCCGCGGCGAGGGCCGAGCCGAGCAGGAGCGACTGCGCCCGGGTGTCGGTGCCGTAGTAGAGGCGGGAGGGGTCGACCGCCGGGTCGTAGAGCACGAACATGACCGCGGCCGAGAGGGCGGCGAGCACGAGGCACACCTTCAGCAGCACCATCGCCGACCGTCGCCAGCGCAGCACCGCGAGGCTGATGAGCGGCCACACCAGGTAGTACTGCTCCTCGATCGCCAGGGACCACATGTGGCGGAGGGGGGAGGCGAAGAACTGGTCGAAGTAGCTCTGGCTGCTGGCGATGAGCCGCCAGTTCATGACGTAGAACAGCGTCGAGATGCCGTCGGCGCGGAGCTGGTCGAGCACGTCGGGTTGGGCCACGAACACGCTGAAGGCGGCGATGCCGATGAGCAGCACGAAGACGGCGGGTAGCAGGCGGCGGGCGCGCCGGGCCCAGAACGAGACGAGGGCGATCGTTCCCGTGTCGCGCCACTCGGCGAGGAGCAGCGAGGTGATCAGGTACCCCGAGAGCACGAAGAAGGCGTCGACGCCGAGGTAGCCGCCACCCGCCCAGGTGACCCCGCCGTGGTACAGCACGACGGCGAGGACCGCGAGGCCCCGGAGCCCGTCGAGCGCCGGCTCGTAGGGGATGCGCCGATGCGAGATGCGCTCGTCGGCGCCGACGAACAGCGTCTCGGGCTCGAGCCGCGTCAGGGTCAAGCGCTCGACCCGCGGGTGAGCAGCCGTCGGGCCCGGGAACCCACCGTGGAGTAGCGGACGATGCAGTAGAAGGCGCGCACACCGTCACGCCAGCCGATCTTCTTGCCTTCTTCGTAGGTGCGGCCGTTGTAGGAGATGGCCACCTCGTAGACCCGCCAGCGCCCGGCGGCGACCTTGGCGGTGATCTCCGGCTCGATCCCGAACCGGTTCTCCTCGAGGGTGAAGCTCTGGAGCACCTCGCGGCGGAAGACCTTGTAGCAGGTCTCCATGTCGGTGAGGTTGAGGTTGGTGAAGACGTTGGAGGTGGTGGTGAGGAGCTTGTTCCCGACCGAGTGCCAGAAGTAGAGGACCCGTCCGCCGCCCCCCATGAAGCGCGAGCCGTACACGACGTCGGCCCGGTCGTCGACGAGGGGAACGAGCAGCTCACCGAACTCGCGCGGGTCGTACTCCAGGTCGGCGTCCTGGACCACGACGTACTCGCCGGTCGCCTCCGCGAAGCCCCGCCGCAGGGCCGCTCCCTTGCCCTGGTTGACGGGCTGGAAGAAGACGCGGATCCGGGGATCGTCGAACTTCTCGAGGAGGTCGCGGGTGCCATCGACCGATCCGTCGTCGACGATGATAATCTCGCTCGTCCACGGAGACCGCAGGACCTGCTCGACGACCGTCTCGATCGTGTTGACCTCGTTGTAGCAGGGCATCACGACGCTCAGGCACCGAGATGGCACCGGGTCGATCTTCTCGGGGTTGCGGTTGTTCACGGGATCTCCTTGGGGGCACCCGGCCCGGCGCGGGGACCGGCCCTCCGCGGGCGGTTGGTGCTCGGCCGGTACCAACCCGGCGGGGCCAGGGTAGGCGCCAGCCGCTCTCGGGCCGAACCACCCCCGGGGCGCCGGTGACGTGGTCGGGGGGTCAGGGGGACGGCTCGGTGGCGGTCTCGCGGTCGGGGGCGCGGGAACGGCCCCGCGCAAGGTCCAGCACGGCCTCGGCGAGGAGCAGGAAGATGGCGACCAGAGCCAGGATGTGCACGCGGTCGAAGTGCGCCGGCCAGACGAAGTCCGAGACGAACTCGCGCCGGACCTGCTGGACGACCACGAACGCGGCGGCGAGGGCGTAGGCGCCGGCGGCGGCCAGACCGAACCAGGATCGCCACCTCGCGTCGCGGAGCGCCGCGAAAAGAGCGAGGGCGATGGCCGCGGCGGCAAGGGGGTAGAAACGCTGGTTCTCGATGTTGACGCCGGCGGCGACGGCGAAGACGACAGCGGTGATGGCGGCGGCGAGGATCGAGGGCCGGCGCGTGACCGGGACGGGCGACCGCCAGGGCCACGGGCGGGCTAGGACGGGCTCGACCGGCCGGGCGGGATCCGACGCGACGGTCCGCGGGGGCCTCGGGCGGCGACCACCGGCGATCATCAGCGCCAGGCAGACGACCATGGCCGCGGCCGAGAGCCCGATCGCGATCCACACCGAGCCCTGCGGCTTCCACTCGATCGTGAAGCCCAGATCGCCGGTGCCGACGACGGCCGGGTCGACGTACCAGCCGTTGGCGTACCCGTCGATCAGCGTCGGCACCCCCAGGTCGACGCCGCCGACCTCGGCGTGCCAGCCGTCGCTCCACGACTGGCCCATGACGAGCCAGAACGGCTCATCGATCCCGCGGAGCGAGCCACGGGACTCGACGGCGAGTTGGGCGTCGACGGTGACCTCGGGTCCCGGCGGTACCTCGGTGGGGAGGTCGGCGACCGGGAGCGCGTCGCCGCCCGCCTCGGATGCGAAGACGAGACGGTCGAGGTCGATGCCGGTGTCGACGCCGGGTGCGGTGCGGATGATGTGCTCACCGGCGTCGAGCGTGACGCCGGCGGCGTCGGGGCCGCAGAGCTCGGCGGTGAGGACCCGCCGCTCGAGGGCGTTCGCCATCGGGCCCTGCACGCGAACCGAGACCGGCTCGTCGTCGATCGAGAGGAGATCGCTGCGGCACCCGCTGTCGAAGGTGGCGCCCGGCGGGTCGAGGCGGAGCCCGTCGATGCCGAGCTCGGCGATCGCGACCGGAGCGGTGGTGATCGAGTTGCTGTACCAGTCCTTGGTGCGGAGCTCCCGGACGCCTTCGATCGTGAAGCGGAACGTCGAGCCGGTGACGGTTTCGGGCAGCGGCACGTCGACGCGGACGGTGCCGTCCTCCTGGGGGCGCCCGTCGACCGGGGGCAGGTCCTCGATCGGTGGGATCTCGACGGTGCCGACCCGCACGCCGTCGACGTCGAGGCCGAGCGAGGTCGGGACGGAGTGGCGACCGTCGGCGACGATGTCCATCGCCATCCGCTCGGCGGTCAGGGGCTCGGGCACCACGTACTCGATGAAGTGGCCGGCCTGGTTCTGGTAGATCGAGGTCCACGCCGTCGTGGGGTCGCCGTCGATGGCTGCGGACGGCCGGTCGGCCATCGAGCCCGGCAGGCGGACGTCGGAGCGGGCGATGACGCCGCCGTCGCCCGCGCCGGGCACGCCGATCAGCACGTCCACGTCCTCGCTCGGCGTCCCGACGGCGAGGCGGGCCTGACCGTCGACCGTGAACGACCGGGCGGTGGGGAGATCGATGAGCCGTCGAACCGCGTTCTCCTCGTCGGTCCGGACCGGCTCGGCCTGGTTCGAGCGGAGGCGGGTGAACAGCATCGTGAACCGGTGCGCGAGCGACGAGGTGCCGGTCTGGCGGAGCAGGTCGACGGGCGGCCGGACCAGCTCCTCGACGCCGACCCCGGGGATGCGGACCTCGGCGAAGCCGACCCCGCTGAGCCCGTTGAAGTCGATGCGTCCCATGATGTTGGACTCGAGGACCTCGATGGCGAGCCTCGAGAACGTGCGCTCACCGATGACGACGTCCTGGCCGACCTCGCTCTCGTCCCGCGAGCTGTCGTCCAGGTCGACGATGAGCGGGTCGCCGCCATCGAAGGTGAGCTTGGCCTTGGTGATCCAACGCGTGCGTTCGAGGTTCGTGGGCTGCAACAGGTTGATCGTGTCGGTGGAGACCGGCTCGTCGAGATCGATGAACAGCTGCTCGCCGAGAACCTCGTCGATGGCCCCGACCCGCCAGGCCGTGCGCCCGTTCCCATCGAGGGCGTGCACCGGGCGGTCGTCGGGCGTGTAGGTGATCGGGTTGCCGTAGGCCGATGCGGTCACGGTGGCACCGACGTCGGAGCCGGCCCGCCGGCGCTGGACCGACACGCTGGCCTCGTCGTCTCCGGTTCCCGGGAAGACGTCGAGGCGCTGGTCGGTGGGGTCGAACGACAACGGGACCTCGCCGGCCCGCTCGGTGTACCCCGTGTTCTCCCGCAGCGCGCCCCAGCGGCGGGCGCGGGTGCGGTTGGTGTCGGTGAGCAGCAGATCGGCGTCGGCGTCGTAGACGGTTTCGAACGTCTCCGGGTCTTCGACGAGCCCGGCCGAGTAGAAGATCGCCTGGTCCGGGTTGAGGATGCCGGCGGCGGCGGCGTCGACCAGGCCCTCGCCGTCCGCTGCGGCGAGCACCGATCGGCGGTTCGGGTGCGTGTTGACGATGCCCCGGGCATCGGGCACCCCGAAGCTGGCCACGGGAGGCGGGTCCTCGAGGCCGGGCGGTGTGTTGAGCTCGACCTCGTCGAGCATCGTCTGCTCGGGGCCGGCGACGTTGGGCACCGGCGTGCCGAAGGTGACCGGCTCGTCGAGGCCGGGGCTGTTCCGGATGAGATCCCACAGGGCGCGCGGGCGCGCGATGCGGTAGCGCTCGTACTGGAGGTCCGAGCGGACGTTGATGTCGCCGACGCTCATGAGTTGGGCGATCGGGACGAGCGCCTCGGGGTCGAAGGTGTCCTCGTGCAGGCGGCGATCGAGGGCGTTGAGGAGGTTGGCGGACGGCGGTGAGCCCCAGGTGAACAGCTCACGGGCCACGTAGGGCCGATCCATGAGCCCGGGCAGGATGGGGTCGACGGTGTTGCCCCAGCGGTAGCTGGCGAACTCGGTTCCGGGGATCTCGAGCACGCGGGTGTCGTTGCCCTGCGCCTGGAGGTGGGCGGCGTTGTCGAGCCAGTACGTCGGGATGTCCTCGGGGCGCTCGAGGTTCTTGGCCACCATCGTGTTGTTCCACAGCGGGGGCAGGTTCAGGACCACCAGGACGCACATCGCTGCGGTCACCGGAACGGCGAGGCGGGGACGCCACCGGGCGAGCGCATCGACCCCGGCGCCGAGGAAGACGGCGGTCCCGAGGATCACGAGTGGGACCGCGCGTGGTGTGGAGCGCAGAGAGAGGCCGGCGTCGGTCCTCGTGAACTCCTTGAAGATCGAGCCGAGGAAGGAGGGCGAGTCCCAGGGGTGGCTGGCGATCGCGGTGATCGACCCGAAGGCGATGAGGATGATGAAGTAGGCCCGGTAGCGCCACCGGACCAGCGCGGCGACGGTGATCGCCACGATGGGCAGGGCGTAGCTGAGGATGAGCAGCGGGATCTCGGTGGTGTACTGGACGCTGGGCTCGATCCAGGGCCCGAGCTTGTCGGTGCCGTAGAAGAGCCAGTACCCGAGCCCTCGGAGCACCTCGGGCGCGCTCGAGACCTCGGCGACGGTCCGGTAGCTCTCGGTGTAGCGGATGACCGGGAGCCCGTACCGCCCCTCGGCCCACAGCCCGGCGATCCACCACAGGCTCGTGAGGAGCGTCAGCAGCGTGATGCGTCCGACTGCCGCCAGCGCCTCGGAGACGCGCACCTCCTTGTCGACCCAGATGGCGTGGATCACCCACAGCGCCGGGCCGGCGCCGATCATGATGACGGCGGTCGCGTTGATGCCGCCGACGAGCAGCATGGTGAAGGCGAACCAGGCGGGGTAGCGCCAGCCACCGTGGCGCAGCGACCGGGCGGCCAGGGCGATGAGCCAGGGGAGCGCAGCCCAGGGCAGCAGCAGCACCGAGATGCGCGCCGAGTAGTTGAGGACGTACGGGCTCAACATGTAGGCCAGGCTGGCCACCAGAACCCCGCCGGTGCCGATCCCGATCGGGCTGGCGCCCGCGGCACCGGGGTTGCGGAGGGTGCGGAGCAGGTAGCGCACACCCATCGCGGCGAGGAACAGGACGGTGCCGAGCCAGAGTCGCTGGGCCACCCAGTCGGGCACGCCGATCGACTCGAAGAACAGGTAGAAGGGGCCCATCGGGAACAGGTAGCCGATGTTCTGGTGGGTGACCGTTCCCAGCCCGATCTGGCTGTCCCAGACGTGGGGGACCTCGCTCAGGAGCTTGGCGGGGTCGAGGTAGAGGTAGGTCTTCGTGTCCGCGCCCACCATGCCGGGGTGGGTGAGCAGCAGCGGGATGTAGGCGATGAGCGCCGGGATGGCGATGCCCAGCACGGTGCCGCGGCGCACGCGCCCGAGCCGTCCGGCGAGTCCGCCGCGTGGGAGGTCGTCGGTGCGATCGGTGCGGGGCCGGTCGGTGGAACCGACCGAGTCGGTCACGGGCGCGGAGACCCCCCGGCGCCACGCCGTCGCTGCATCGCCTGCTGGGCCAGGGGCACGAACGCGTTGTAGGCGGCGGCCTCCCAGGTGAACTCGGCCGCGTGCTTGCGGGCCCCCTCCGCCAGGCGGCCCCGGGCGTCGGCGTCGGTGAGGAGGCGGGTCATCTCGCTCACCATGGCACGGGAACTGGCGACGAGGACACCGCTCTTGCCGTCGGCGACGGAGTCGCGGTGGCCAGCGATGTCGGTGGCGATCGCGGGCGTGCCGCACGCGGCGGCTTCGGTGAGCGTCATGCCCCAGCCTTCGGCGGTGGACGCCGACGCCACCAGCCAGGCCCGCTGGTACAGCGAGACCAGCTCCTCGTCGGTGACGTAGCCCGCCATGCGCACCCAGTTGCGGGCATCGAGGTCGTCGATGAGCGCCTCGAGCTCGTCGCGCTCGTAGCCGTCGCCGACCACGACGAGCTCGAGGTCGTGGATGGTCTCGCGGACCTCGTTGGCCACCCGGATCATCTCGTCGAACCGCTTGGTGGGGGTGAGCCGGCCGACGGTGACCACGAGCGGGTTCGGGGCGAGGGCGCCGTTGGGCGCGTACCGGGGGTCGACTCCTGGCGGGTTGACGGTGATGTTCCGCGCCGGAATGCCGAGCAGCGAGATGATCTCCTGGCGAGACGACTCCGACAACGTGAGGATCGGCGTGGAGCGGTAGCACGGGGGGGCCAGACGACCCTCGAGGACCTTGCCGAACTGGGCGGCGCGAGGTCCGAGCACCTCGTCCCACATGTGCTGGTGGACGTGGTGCAGGAACACCACGCGGGGCCCGCGGAACCACAGCGGGCTCAGGAACGGGACGCCGTTCCAGACCTCGACCATGGCGTCGGCGGTGCCGTAGCGGTGGGCGATCTCGCTGAGGATGGTGGTGGGGAACGACATGGATCGTCCGGACTTGCGGATGATCCGGTACCCGTCGCGCTCGCCGAACACCTTCTGGCCCTGCGCGTAGGACGTGCGCATCGTCAGGTCGAGTCCGGCCTCGGCCCAGATGGCTGCGATGCGGGCGGTGAACAGCTCGGAGCCGCCGGCCTCGACGTCGCCGAGGTCGCGCCACGCGAGGACGTGCACCTGGCGGATCCCGGCCTCGGCGGCGAGATCGGCGATGTCGGCGGACCGCGCCGGCGTGGGCATGCTGGAAATGGTGTGCGTCTCCCTCGTACGGTCGCTCGCCGGCTCCTGCGCCCGGCCGAGACCAGGGCGCCCGGGACCCGCAGCGTCACCCGATCGTAACCCAGCGTTCGCTGGCCGCCGGTGCACCGGTACCTCCTGGCGAGGCCCGCCGGGCGGGATCCCCGTCAGCAGGTGGAGGTCGCCGGGGCGCCGGCGAAGCGGTCACCGATCCAGGCGAGGAACGGTTCGGGGGCGAGGACGCCGTGGTCGACGCCGGGGCGCACGTCGGCCCGGACGGTGACCCCCTGTGTGCAGTAGCGCGCCACGAGGGCCGCGGTCGCCGCCGGGTCGACGATGTCATCCGCTGCGCCCTGCACGATGAGGACCGGAACCGCGATCGGGGCGTCACCGGCGCGGTTCTCGGCGAAGCGGACGGCGAAGGCCGGGTCCTCGGTCGGCGGCCAGCCCAGGACGTCGGCGACGGGCCGATCGGCGTACTCGTTGATCTCGCCGATGCACCGGTGCTCGACCTGGGTGAGCGCCGCGAGCCCGTCGGGGGTCAGGACGGCGGCCGGATCGAGCTCGGGGTACGCGGCGACGAACCCGTTGACGATGGTGAGCACGACGCCGAGCTGGTCGGCGCGCTGCTCGGCGCGACGCGTGAACCCGGCGACGTCGCTCACCGGCGCCGCGAGCGCGACGCCGACAAGGTCCAGCTCGGGGGCGTAGGTCGGCGCGAGCTGTGCGGCGAAGGCGCCGGCGTGCCCGCCCTGCGAGAACCCCCAGATGACGAGGGACGAACCGGGGGAGACCCCGGCGTCGGGGACCCTCGACGCCGCCCGGGCCGCGTCGAGGACGGCGTGGCCCTCGCTGGCGCCGACCAGGTAGGGGTGCGGCCCGTCCGCCCCCAGGCCCTCGTAGTCGGTGGCGACGACCGCCCAGCCCCGGGCCAGGAGCTCCTCGGGGTAGGGCAGGCCGGCCGTGCCCCGGAGCGACGGCTCGCACCCGTCGGCGGCACCGGTGGTGGGGTGGGCCCACGAGATCAGGGGGAACCCGGCGTCGGGCGCGGGTCGGTCAGGGACGAGGAGCGTGGCGGTGACGGCGACGTCGGCGCCGCCGGCCCCGGTGGAGTGGTAGCTGACGTGCCAGGCCCGCCCGCCCGGCGGCGCGTCGATCGGCTCGGTGGCGATCGGCTCGCCCGGGGTTCCCGGTTCGGCTGGGGGCGGTTCGACGTCACCGGGCGCGACGGTGGCGCCGGGTCCGGCGGCGGCGGGCGCGGTGGTGTCGGTGCCGGTGGGGCCCGGGACGGGGCTCGCGCCGCACGCCGCCGATCCCAGCGCCAGGAGGGCGACGATGGTCAGGGCGAGGAGGGTGCGGGCGCGCCGTCGGGGCGTCCCGCGAGCATGGGTCGATCGGACCGGAAGACCGCCGCGCTTCTGCTTCGGGTCACATCGGTGCAACAGTGTGGCCCGCATGCGGGGGTCTCCTTTCACCATCGTCGCCGGCTTCGTCGTGCTCTTCGCCCTCTCGACGGGCGCAGGCTATTCCGTCGGTGCCCGCGCGGCCGACGACCCCACCGAGGTCGCGGCCGTGACCTCCACCACGACCGCCAGCACGACGGCACCCGCTGCGGTCACCACGCAGCCGCCGACCACACCGGCGCCGACGACCACCACGACCGAGCCGGGGCCCCGCCGGCCCACGGTCGACGATCCCCTCCGCATCGTGCTGGCGGGCGATTCGGTGATGGCCGGCCTGGCCCCGGCGCTGAAGGCCGCCGTCGAGGCCGACGGCACCAGCGAGGTGCGGTTCATCCTCACGCCGAGCATCCTGCGCGATCCCACCGTCCGCTTCACCTGGAACCAACAGCTCGAGGAGTTCAACCCCGAGATCGTGGTGATGTTCGTCGGCACCTGGGAGTCCGAGGTGCTGCGCACCGGGACGGGCGCGGCCTCGGAGGACCCGGCGTGGCGGGGCCAGTACGAGGCCAACGTCCTCGACCCGTGGCTGCAGCTCATCACCAGCCGCGGCGCCTCGGTGATCTGGATCGGCAACCCGCCGGTGGCCAACGACGACGCCAACCGCGCCTTCAGCGCCCTCAACGAGGCCTATGCGGCCCTCCCCGGCCGATGGCCGACCGTGACCTACCTGCCGGCCCAGGACGCGCTCAACGGCCCGACGCCGGGGTACCACGACATCATCGCCGGGGTCGACGGCGTCCCGGTGCGCACCCGCCAGATCGACGGTCTGCACCTGTGCTCGAGCGGCGCCGAGCTGCTTGCCGCCCGCATCGTCGACGAGCTGACGACCACGTTCAAGGCCAGCGAGGCGCCCGGCTGGGAGTCGGGGGACTGGCGCACGGCCGACGTGTTCCCACCCGAGTCCTGCCCCGCGCCGTAGCGGACGACCGCCGCCTGGGTCAGGGGGCGGTGGTCGTGGTGGTGGCCGGGGCCGAGCCGCTCGGGGCGGTCCCGCCGAGGGCGTCGGCCAGCCGCCCGGCCAGATCCTCGCTGGTGACCGAGACGCTCCAGTCCGTGCCGAGGGCCACCGTTCCCGTCGAACCGTCCGACGACGATGCGAACTCTGTGAGCCGGGTGGGGTCGCCCCAGATGGTGAGGTACGCGATCTCGGTGCCGATCGTGCAGATGCTCACCTCGTTGTCGGTGGCGTCGTCGCGCAGACCCGGGTACTCGAGGGTGCACGTGAACCCGCCGTCGACGATGGCCTCCTGCAGCGCGACGATCGATCCGTAGCTGGATCCGGTCTCGGTGACCCCGGTGGGTGCCGCGCTCGTCGACGACGACGCGCCGGCGTCGGTGCTCCCGGTCGAGGAGCACGCCGCGGCGACCAGGGCGAGCGCGACGAATGCCAGACCTGCCCCGACCCGGCGGACCCGATCGGGCGAGCAGGGCGCTCGGGGGGCGGTGCGGTCGGGGCGCAGATCGGCGTCAGGCATCGCCGTGCATTGTGGTCGGCTGGCGGGGTGGGTGCCAGCATGCCCATGGTGGGACCGCTCCAGTCGGATCGACTCGACGACCGCCGGTGGTGCCGGGAACCGTCGGTCGCTGCACGGTCGCGCCGCACCCTCGCCATGGCGGTCATGACCCACGCCACAGAGGACGTCTCAGGTCGGCTCGCTACCGTGGACGCGGCCCGTCCAGCGAAAGGGTCCGTCGCCGTGAGCCGTGAGCGTGAGACCGTGAGCCGGAACGTGGGGCCGGGGCCCGTCACCGCAGCGATTGGATCGCGCGCCCCCTTCGGGCCGATCGAGCACCTCCGACACGACGACCTCGTCGCCGCGCAGGCGGGCACGCTGTCGAGTCCGAACCGGCGCCACTCGTTCGCAGCGAAGGTCCTGTTCCGCATCATGGACGCCCTCTACGGACGTGATCGCTCGCTCGAGAAGTTCCGAGTGCTCGAGCTCGTTGCACGCGTCCCCTATCAGGCATGGGAGAACGTCGCGTATGTGGCCGTGACGCATACGGCCAGCGAGCCAGGTTTCGCCCGCCACGTGTTCGACCGGGTGCGCGCCGCTCGATGGGAACAGGACAACGAGCAGTGGCACCTGCTCATCATGGAAGAGCTGACAGCAGGCCAACGGCGCGGGCTGCTGCGCAGCCGCGTGATGCCTCAGATCCTCGCGTTCGGCTACTACCAACTGTCGTGGATCCTCTACGTCGTACGCCCCAGGTGGAGCTACCGGCTGAACGCCGACTTCGAGGACCACGCCGAGCACGAGTACGCACTGCTCGTGCGCGACCATCCCGAATGGGAGTCGATGCGCTACGAGGGCGACTTCACCGAAGACTTCGGCGCCTACGACAGCCTGGCCGACCTGATCCGCCAGATCGGCTACGACGAACGCCTCCACAAGATCGAGAGCGAGCAGAACATGCTCGTCGCTCGGTTCTGTTGATCCGGCGCCAACGACTCGATGCCCTGAACGCCCAGAGGGCCCTGAACGCCCAAAAGGCCCAGAACGCGCCGGTCAGTTCCCGAGCGGGGTCGTGCTGGTGAGGACAACGCGGCTGTCGATGGTGGTTCGGCCTTCGGCGTCGACTGCGACGAGCAGCACGGTGTGCGAGCGGCCGTCGCACGAGAGGGGGATGTCGAAGCTGCCGCTGGTCGGCGGGCTTCCGGGCACCTGCTCGCCGTCCACCACGAACGCCACGCTCGCGGCACCCTCGGTCGCGTAGGCGGCTCCGGTGGTGATCTCCACCGAACCCGTGCACGAGATCTGGTTCTTCACCTCGAGCGAGGTGATGGTGGCGTCGCCGGGTCCCGTCGCCGCGGTGGTGCCCGGGATCGATCCGGGGTCGGTCGACCCGCCGCCGTCAGGGTCGGCGGTCGTGCTCGATGTCCTCGGCGGGAGCGTCTGGACCACCGGCTCGGACCCGCTGGCGCAGGCGCCGAGCACAGCCGGAGCGCAAAGCCCCATGGCGGTCAGAGCCAGGCCGGCCGCGACCCGGCGCCCGCAACGCAGTGGATCGTGGGTCGGGTCGCTCGGCACACGGCGAGCGTACCCGTGCCCTCCACACCGCCTGGATCGTCTCTCGAACCAATCGGACCGGCGACGCTGCGCACCGGTTGTCCGTGCGCGGAGTGCGTCCCGGAGCTTCGCGTGGTCACCACTATCGGTGACCGATCCAACACCGTAGGCTCGAGGTCGACGAAGGGCCGCGAGGACCAGGGATGACCCGCCACCTCAAGCGAACAGGACCTACCACGGGGGCCGAGACTCTCGACGGTCGCGACCGGTGGGCCGCCCGTCCACGAGCAGCGCGCGCCGTGCGGGCCTTCGCGGTCCTCTCGCCGCCGGTCGCCGCCGTCGGAGCCTCGGTGGCGGTTGCGCTGCTCCTCGGAGCGAGGGGCATCGAGCTCGCGCTCCCACTGGACTTCCTGATCCTGGGTCTGACCGCGTGGACCGCCTTGGTTCTGATGGAACGGGCGATGCGCCGGTTGCTGCCGCTGGCGGCACTGCTTGCGCTCACCCTCGTGTTCCCCGACCACGCCCCCTCCCGGTTCGCGCTCGCGCTGCGCTCGGGCGGCAGCAAACGGCTCCGGACGCGGATCGACGCCCTCGGCGAGGATCGCATCGACCCGGACTTCGCTGCGGCCGCGGGCCAGATCCTGTGGTTCGCTCAGGCGCTCAACGTCCATGATCGCCGAACCAGGGGCCACTGCGAACGGGTTCGCGGCTACGCCGTGCTGCTGGGCCAGCAGCTCGGAATCGAGGGTGACGACCTCGAGAAGTTGCAGTGGGGCGCCCTGCTCCACGATGTCGGCAAGCTCGACGTCCCCTCGACGATCCTGAACAAGGACGGCCGCCCGACCGATGAGGAATGGGACGTACTGGCGCAGCATCCAAGCCATGGAGGGCGACTGATCGCGCCGCTCGCTCCCTGGTTGGGTGAGTGGTCGCGGGCTTCGAGCGAGCACCACGAGCGATGGGATGGCGCGGGATACCCGAGCGGTCTCGCGGGCGACGAGATCTCCCTTGCTGGACGTATCGTGTGCGTCGCCGACGCGTTCGAGGTCATGACCGCCGTCCGCTCCTACAAGCCGGCACTCTCGGTCGAGGCGGCCCGCCAGGAGCTGACCCGCTGCGCCGGCGCCCAGTTCGACCCGCTCGTCGTCCGAGCGATGCTCGAAGCCTCGCTCGGCGACATCACGCGCATCCGGGGTCCGGTCGTCTTCGCGGCGCAACTGCCGATCGCCGGTCTCACCTCGGGAGCGCCGGCGGGTGCCGCAGTCGCCAAAGCAGCCGCAGCGGTGGCGATCGCCGGGGGCCTGGTCGTTGCGTCCATTGCCGCCCCCTCGGGCCAACCGGCAGATCTGACGAGCGCGGCCGCTGGTCCCACGTCGTCCACGTCGGCGGTGAACGCGACCGGATCGCCGCCGAACCGGGATCCGGATGCGACGGGCCGCGGCTCGACCACCACGGTCGCCGACGCCGGCCCGGGAGTCGGTGACGACACCGCTCCGGAACCTGGCGCGGCCAGCGCGTCCGGGGTCGGCCCCGAGGTGCGCTCCGGGTCGCCGTCGTCGACGGCCCTCGGCACGCCGCCGTGGACGCTGGCGCCGACACCCGGCCCGGGCCTCCCGCCCCTCGAGATCCCGCCCCCGGTTGCGCCCGACACCACCGGCCCATCGCCCGCACCCGGCCCGTTCACGATGTTCCTCGGTACCGCGGGGCCGGGGAACACGGTGTCCTCGCCGAACCTTCCGCTCGTCGCCGCCGCGCCGACCGCCCCGGCGCTCGCGAACTACGACACCGACCGGGACGCGTTCCCGGGTCTCCTGCTGGCCAAGGGTGGTTCGGCACCTGACGAGACCGATCCCACGAAGCGCCAGGTGTGGGCCTCGGCGGGCGCAGGGCCGACAGCGGTTCGGGGCACGGCGACGCTCGTGATCTGGGCAGCATCGAAGGACTTCGAATCCGACAAGGGCAACCGCCTGCGCATCGAGCTCCAGGACTGCGACGCCGGTCTCGGGAACTGTCGCAGCCTCGGCGCCGGTTCCGGTGCAGTCGACGCGAGCGGGCCCGGGTTCAAGCCGTTGGCCTTCGATCTCGGTCCCGTCGACTCGACCATCGCTGCAGGGCGTCGCGTCGTCGTGCGGATCGCGGTGCAGAACGCGTCGGACGACGATTGCTGGTTGGCCTACGGCACAACCGGGTACCCCGCGGCGCTCACGATCGGTTGACCCCTGCGGGAGCCGGGTAGCGTCCCGACGCGATGTTCTCCCACCTGGACCCGGCCCGCCTCGACCAGGTCGCCATCGACGACCTGACCCACCAGCGCACCTGGGCCGAACTGGCCGATCGCGCCGCCCGGCTGGGCCGGTTCCTCCGCCACGACCTCGGTCTCGCCGCCGGCGAGCACGCCGCGGTGGTGATGGGCAACCGGGTCGAGTACCTCGATGTCCTGCTCGGCGCGCTCGTCTCGGGCGTGTGGGTCGCCGCCGTCAACTGGCACCTCACCGCCCCCGAGATCGCGTTCATCCTCGAGGACTCCGGGGCCCGCGTGGTGATCGTCGATCCCGAGCACGAGCCCGTCGTCCGCGAGGCCGTCGCTCGCACCGGGGCGAGCACCCCGGTGGTGGTCGCCGGCCCCGAGCTCGAGGCGCTCCTTGCGTCAGCGCCGTCCGAGCCGTTCGGATCCGACGACCCGGCGGGCGGCACGATGTTCTACACGTCGGGGACGACGGGCCGACCGAAGGGGGTCAAGCGGGCGGGGTCCAAGACCCTCGGGGCGAGGATCATCGCCAGCGGGGCGGCTGGACGAGGCCTCGGCCTCGATGGCGGCGGCGCCCACCTGGTCACCGGCCCGCTGTACCACGCAGCGCCCATCGGCTTCGCGCTGATGGACCTCTTCAACGGCGCGCCGATGGTCGTGATGCCCCGATGGGACGCCGCCGCGGCGCTCGACCTCATCGACGCCCGTGCGGTGCGCAACACCCACCTGGTCCCCACCATGTTCGTCCGGCTCCTGCGCCTCGACGACGAGCGCCGCGCGGCGTTCCAGGGCACCTCGCTGCACACGGTGCTCCACGGCGCGGCGCCGATCGCCCCGGCGGTGAAGCACCAGATGATCGCCTGGTGGGGCCCGGTGCTCGTCGAGTACTGGGGGGCCAGCGAGGGTGGCGTCGTGACCCTGGTCGGCAGCGAGGAGTGGCTCGACCACCCGGGAACCGTGGGTCGGGCGACGCCGACCCACGAGGTGTTCGCGGTGGACGCCGACGGGCGGCGCCTGCCGGCGGGCGAGACGGGCACGCTGCACTGCCGCAACACCGTGGTGGACCAGGTCTTCGAATACCACAACGACCCGGTCAAGACCGCGGCGGCGTTCGCCGGGCCGGGCACCTACAGCATCGGCGACGTCGGGCGGGTGGAGGCCGACGGCCACGTGTACCTGAGCGATCGCGCCGCCAACATGATCATCTCCGGCGGCGTGAACATCTACCCCGCCGAGATCGAGCATGCCCTCGCCGAGCACCCGGCGGTGGGCGATGTCGCCGTGTTCGGCATCCCCGACGACGAGTGGGGCGAGCAGGTGAAGGCGGCCGTCGAGTTGGCTCCGGGCATCGAGGCCTCCGATGCGCTGGTGGACGATCTGCTCGCCTTCGCCCGTACCCGGCTGGCGGGCTACAAGGTGCCGCGCACGATCGACTTCGAGGATGAGCTGCCGCGGTACCCGACCGGCAAGCTCTTCACCCGGCTGCTGCGCGACCGCTACTGGCCCGACGCCGACCGCTCGATCTGACGGTGGGCGCGCCGCGGCCGGTCGGGGTCGGGCGTCGGCGTCGGCGTGCCGATGACCGGTAGCGTGGCAGCGATGAAGGCGGGGCGAACGGCGACGACGGGACGCCGGGTCCTCCTCGTGGTCGCGATCGCGACCGTGGCGATCGGCGGGGTGATCGTCGCCACCGTCCCCCGTGGCGAGCAGGAACGGGCGGTCACCGCAGAGAAGACCGGCGACGCCGTGGTCCAGGTGGTCGTGGTGGTCGAGGAGATCGATGCGAAGCGCGGGGCCATGAAGGTGCGGGTGGCGGCCGCCGCCACCGGGAACGTGCCGGTGCCGCCCGAGGGCATCTCCGTGCTGGCCGATGTCCAGGGTCTGGAGCCGCTGCGCGTCCAGGAGGACTCGTTGACGGTCGGCGAGGGCGAGGGTGAGGTGCGTTTTAGCCGGGGTTCGGTCAGCGCCTACCCGTTCGACCGCTACGAGGGCGACTTCGGGCTGCTGGCCGTCCGGGGCTCGCCGAACACCCTCACCGACGTGATCGACTCGGAGGCGGTCCCGATGTCGTTGACCGTCATCGAGTCCAGCAGCGGGTTCGACCTGGACGCCTCGGTCGGTGACCTCGGCGAGGAGGTCCTGGCGCTGGTCGAGGTCTCGTTCACCGCGACCCGCACGCCGCCGGTGCTGGTCTGGGTGTCGATCATGATGGCCATCTACTGGCTGCTCACCGCCGCGGTGGTCGCGGTCGTGCTCGTCACCGTGCTGGGGTTCCGCGAGTGGGAGACCCGCCACCTGGCCTGGTTGGCCGCGATGATCTTCGCGTTCACCAGCTTCCGGGCGGCCGCGCCGGATTCGCCCCCCATCGGCGTGTACTTCGACTTCGCCTCGTTCTTCTGGGCCGAGCTGA
>Ga0105047_10007946_pt1 | contig 17789 bp, 17 predicted proteins | sample MAT04_FD_78384 | JGI IMG/M metagenome (GOLD analysis project Ga0105047, IMG submission 78384) | Freshwater microbial communities from Lake Fryxell liftoff mats and glacier meltwater in Antarctica - MAT-04 (megahit assembly) | ecosystem: Environmental > Aquatic > Freshwater > Ice > Liftoff...
AATCCGCGCACGCAGCGCACCATGTCCGAGCATATTGACGTGGACGTGACCGGCCTGCTGCAAAAGCGGATCAACATGGATGAAGCCGGCGAGGCGTTGCTCGACTGCATGCTGCGCACCGCCGATGGGGAATTAACGGCGGCCGAACTTCTCGGCCATCGGGAATTCAGTCTCACGCGCCTTTACGAAAGCGCCTGACCCTGAGGTCCAGAAGCGCCGCCTTGCTTCAACCTGCCGCGGGCCTCATCCTCCCGCGGCACTGAAACCGGGAGGCCGGCATGTGGGATTTCTCTGTGAGCGGGGCGTTGGGGCTGATGCTGCGAACGCTGCCGTTCGTGGTTCTGCGTATGCTGGTATACTTCGGGATGGCTGCCGCTTACGTCCTGCTGACGGGCACGGGCGCTGGCCTGGGCTGGCTGATTGGTTCGGCCGGTGACGCCGATTTCCGTTCCGGTGCCACACTCTTCGGCGGCATCGCCGGTTTTGGGCTTACGGCGGGTATCATTTATCTCCTGCGCGAATACATCCTCTACGTGGTGAAGGCCGGGCACATCGCCGTCATGGTTGAACTCCTGGAGCGACGCGATCTGCCCACGGGCCGCGCGCAAATCGCGCATGCCACCATCATCGTGAAGCAGCGCTTCGCCGAGACGAATGTGCTGTTCCTCTTTGACCAACTGGTGCGGGGCGTGCTTGGCGCCATTCTCGGCCTGGTGCGCGGCGTGGCGAGTTTCCTGCCCATTCCCGGCCTGCAACAGGTCATGGGGCTGGTTCACGCCTTCCTGCGCCTTTCGGTTGGGCTGATGGATGAGGTGATCCTGGGTCATGCCATCCGCACCAACTCCAACAATGCCTGGGAATCAGCGCGCACCGGCCTTGTGCTTTATGCGCAGAACAGCGGGGCGATGTTGCGCAACGCGGCTTTCCTTCTCGTCTTCACCTATGGCCTTACCTTCGTGATCTTCCTTTTGATGCTGGCCCCCGCCGCAGGGATCGCCTACGCCATCCCCGGCGGATGGTCGGCCGGGGGCATCGTCTTCGCGCTGATCTTCGCATGGTCGGTCAAGGCGGCGCTGGTCGAGCCCTTCGCCGTCGCCTGCATGCTCCAGGCCTATTTCAAGGTATCGGCAGGCCAGACGCCCGACCCGGTCTGGGAGGCGCGCGTCTCAGGCGTGTCGCAAAAATTTCAGGAGTTGAAGAGCAAGGCGACCCATTGGGCCGGACCGCCAGCTGCGACCTGAAACCGGCAGGCTTGGCGATCACGCAGTCACGCCCTTATCTAGGCTGATGGCCGCTCCCGCACCCGTCTTTGACAGCCCCGATCCCTCCTTCGGCGATCTCCTCGCCGCGCGCCCCGCGCTTGCGATGGATTCCGTTGCCGGGCTCATGGTGGAGGAGGTTCCGCTCGCCCGGATCGCCGAGGTGGTGGGCACGCCCACCTGGGTCTATTCCGCCACCACGCTGCGCCGTCGGGCGCGTTCGCTGATCGCGGCCTTGCGCGATGCGGGACTGGACGCGTCCATCCACTTCGCAACCAAATCCAACCCCGCCCTCGCCGTCGTGAATTTGCTGCACCAGGAGGGCCTGGGCGCCGATGTGGTGAGCGAGGGCGAGCTTCGCGCCGCCCGCGCGGCCGGCGTACCGGCCAATGGGATCGTGTTCTCCGGTGTGGGCAAGACCGAGCGCGAATTGCGCCTCGCCTTGGCAGAGGACATCCTCCAGCTCAACATTGAATCCGCAGAGGAGGCGGAGATGCTGAGTGCCATCGCCACCTCCATGGGCAAGCGTGCCCGCTGCGCGCTGCGCGTGAACCCAGATGTGGACGCCCGGACCCATGCAAAGATCACCACTGGCCTGACCGAGAACAAGTTCGGCGTGCCCATCGCCATGGCCCCCGCCCTCTACGCGAATATGTGCGCCCTGCCCGGCCTGGATCCCGTGGGTCTCACGGTGCATATCGGCAGCCAGATCGCTCACGGCATGGGGTCCTACCTGACCGCCTATCAGCGCCTGGGCGAATTGGTGCGCGAGTTGCGTTCGGCGGGGCACCCCGTCCTGCGCGTGGATTGCGGCGGAGGGCTGGGAATTCCCTACCGCGACGAGGCGCCTGGCTCCCCGGCGGCGCTGGCGGGCGCCATCAAGGCAGGTCTGGGCGATCTCGGCGTGAAGATCATGCTGGAGCCAGGCCGCTGGATCTGCGGGCCGGCAGGCGTGTTGCTCACGCGTGTCATTGTTGAGAAGCGCCCCATGACGCGCCGCTTTGTGATTGTGGATGCCGCGATGAATGATCTGCTGCGCCCGGCCATGTATGAGGCGTGGCACGGCATCCTGCCGGTTTCGCCCCATGCATTCCATGCGCCACTTTCCCCGGCAGATGTGGTGGGGCCTGTCTGCGAAAGCAGCGATACCTTCACCAGGGACCGTGATCTGCCGGCGTTGCCCGCCAATTCCCTGATGACTTTCCTCGATGCAGGCGCCTACGGTGCCTCGATGAGCAGCACCTACAATGCCAGGCCTTTGGCTGCCGAAGTGATGGTGGAGGGAAACCGCTTCGCGGTGATCCGGGACCGCCAGTCCCACGCTGCCCTGCTTGAGGGCCAGCGCCTGCCGGATTGGGCCACATGACGACCCCTGGCCTCTCACGCAAGCGCGCCCTCGCCCGGGCAGCCCTGTGGTGGGAGGCACTGTGGCCGGCCGCCTGGCCGCCACTCGCGGTGCTCAGCCTGTTCGCCATATTCGCCTTTCTGGCCTTGCCCGCGTTGTTGCCCGCCTGGCTGCATGTGCTCGTTCTGATCGGCTTTATGGCCGGCCTCGGTTTCGCCGTCCGGCGTGGCTTTCGCGGGTTTCAGCGCCCTGGGGCGGCGCAGGCAGATCGGCGGCTGGAACGCGACAGCGCCCTTGCCCATCGCCCACTGGCCGCGCTTCAGGACGTCCCCGCCACGCAGGAGCCCGACGGCTTGGCGCTTTGGGCAGCGCATCAATCCCGCATGAGGCGGATGATCGCGCGGTTGCGTGTCGGCAGGCCCAGGCCGGGCCTCGCCGCGCGAGACCCCCGCGCGCTGCGTGGTGGCCTGCTTGTGGCTTTTGCCGCCGCACTGGTGATCGCCGGGGCCGATGCGCCCGCCCTGCTGGCACGCGGTCTGGTGCCGAGCTTCGCGGCTACCGCGCCACCCGCTGCGCTGCGCTATGAGGCCTGGGTGACGCCGCCCACCTACACGGGCGCACCACCGATTTTCCTGGCGGCACAGGGCGGCAGCGCCACCATCCCCACGGGAAGCCGGCTGCAAGTCGCGATCTCGGGCGGTCTCGGCAAGACGCCGGACATCGTCGGCACCCCCGGGTTGGCCTTCGAGGCGCTCGGTGGTGGCAGCCACACGGCGCAGGCAGTGATGACCAGCGGCGCGCGCATCACCATCCGCAGGGACGGGCGCGAGGTCGTGACCTGGAACCTCGCCGTCCAGGCTGATGCACCGCCCATCGCAATGTTCACGGAAGCCCCGGCTCGCTCGCCCCGCGGCCTGGCGCTCCGGCTGCCGTGGCGTACCGATGATGATTGGGGCGTGGTGGCCCTGGTGGCGGAATTCCGGCTCGCTGCGCGGACCGAGGCGGCACCGATCACGCTGGAGATGACATTGCCCTCGGCGGCGCCGAAACAGGCACGCGGTCTGGCCCAACCTGATCTGTCCGCACATCCCTGGGCCGGGCTGCCGGTCACGCTGCGCCTTGTGGCGCGCGACGGTGCGGACCAGGAGGGGCGTTCGGAGGAAGCCACGCTCACCCTGCCGGAGCGCAGCTTCAACCACCCCGTCGCCCGCACCATGATCGAAATCCGCAAGGCGCTGTCGCTCAATCCCTCGGCACGGCTGGAGGCGATGCGCCAATTGGACCGGCTGACCAATGCGCCCGAAGCCTTCGAGAGCGATTCCGGCACCTTGCTGGCACTGCGGACGTCTCGCGGGCAATTGCAGCGGGACCGACGGTCGGAAGCTGTGGCCGAGGTGCAGGAATTGCTCTGGGAGGCCGCACTCGCCCTGGAAGAGGGGCGGGATACACGCACCGCACGCGCCCTCGCCGAAGCCCAGCGCCAATTGCGAGAGGCACTGAACGAGGCCGAACGCACGCCATCTGCCGAAAACGAGCAACAGCGCCGGGAAGTCGAACGGCAAATCGAGCAACTGCGAGAGGCCATTCGCCGCCACCTCGAAGCCTTGGCCGAGCGCCTCCAGCGTGAGAATGCCGAGGCCCTTCCCTATGACCCGCAGCAACGCATGCTCGACCAGCGCGACATGGACCGGCGCACCCGCCGCATGGAGGACGCCGCGCGCCAGAACCGCATGGAGGATGCCCGGCAGGAACTGGCGGAATTGGAAGAGATGCTCCGGGCCCTGCAGGAAGGCCGCGTGGCACGCAGCGAATCCCCCGAGCGCCAGCGCCAGCGCGAGCGCGGCCAGCAGCAGATGGGGGCCGTCCAGGACATGGTTCGCCGGCAAGGTGAAATGGTGGATCAGGGTGCGCGTCGCGCCGAACAGCAGGAGCAGCGCGCCAGCCAGCAGCGCCGCCAGAACCAACCCTGGAATCAGCGCCCGAACCAGCCCGGCCAGACCACGCCCGAGCAGCAGCAACAGGCAGAGCGCGAAGTCCAGCAGCAGCAACAGACAGAAGCCCGCCGCCAACGCGCATTGCGCCGCGCCCTGGGTGAACTCATGCAGCAGCAGGGTGATCTGACAGGCGAGGTGCCGGAGGCGTTGGGCCAGGCCGATCAAGCCATGCGCGAGGCCATGGAAGCCCTTGGCCAGGGGCGCGACGCCAGGCCCTCCCAGCAGGAGGCGATGCGTCGGCTCCAGGAGGGCGGACGCCAGATGGCCCAGCAGATGCAGCGTCAATTTGGCCAGGGCCAGGGCCAGGGCGAAGGCGACGACGACAGCATGGGTGAAATGGACATGGGCAGCGACGGCCCCGACGGCCAGCAGCAGCTTGGCGAAGGCCGCGATCCGCTTGGTCGTCGTGCTCGTGAGAATACCGGCAATGCCGATAACGGCAGTGACACGAGAGTGCCCGAGGAGGCGGAACTGCTCCGCACGCGTCGGCTGCAGGATGAACTTCGCCGCCGCGGCGCCGAACGCGAACGCCCCCCCGAAGAACTGGACTACATAGACCGCTTACTGCGCCGTTTCTGAACGGGTTCCGCGGGGCCAGCTCCTCAGGAAGGTCCAGCGGCGGCGACCCTGACCTATTTCATGATGTCGCTGAGTTTGACCAAGTGCGGCACCCCCAACCCCTCCACCAAACTCACCACCTGGCATCCAGCGGCAAGCCCGGCGGCTACGCCCGCAGCGCTATCCTCCACCACGAGGCAATGGGCGGCTGGCACAGCGCAAGCCGCCGCCCCCTTGAGGTAAAGGTCAGGCGCAGGCTTGGGCCGTGGTACGTCCTGGTAGCTGAAGACGCGGTCTCCAAAAAACCGCGCAAAGCCCAAAACACGCATTTTCATTGCCAGTTCCGAACGCCCCGAATTTGAACAGACGGCCATGGGCAGGCCTGCCGCCGCAACCGCCAGCAATGCCGATTCAGCGCCGGCGATGGCCAGCACCCCGTTTGCGAGTTCGTGCTCGATGCGCCGGCTCAGCGCGGCTTCCCACCCCAAGGGCAGTGGGCCGATGCGAGCTTCGATGCGCGGTCGCATATCGGGCAGCGCGAGCCCCAGGAATTCGAGCTGTGCATCATGGGCGTCCAGCGCCCAGCCCAGCGCCGTCAATTCCTGCGCGACAATCGTATTCGCCAAGCCTTCACTATCGGCCAACACACCGTCGCAGTCGAACAGAACCGCCTTGAAGCTCAAGCGGCCTTGGTCTTTCGCACAAGGGCATGGGCGCAGTCGCCATGCTGCTTGGGGCACTGGCGCGCGCCTGCAAAGCTGCACAATGGACGGCCGGACGCACGAGTATGCTGCACGAGATTGGCCATGGCGGCGATGAAGGCGGTATCGCTGTTCTGTGCAGGCACCCGGAAGTAGCCGGGTATCCCCAGCTTATCGGCCTCTTCGCGATACTCGACATCGAGCTCAACGAGTGTCTCCGAATGTTCGGAGACGAAGGCGATGGGGCAGATGAGGATGCCTACCTTTTCATGTGCAGCGCGCTCGATTTCGTCCTCCGTGGAAGGCCCGATCCACTTCTGCGGCGTCACGCGTGACTGGAAACAGACAATGGCATCCAGCTCAGGGATATCCAGATGTGAGATGACCGAAGCCACGGTCTGTTCCACCTGCCATTGATACGGATCACCGGATTTGACGATGCTTTCCGGCAGGCCATGGGCGGAAAACAGGACACGCAGCTTGATCTCGGGCGAGAGTTCCGCCCGCGCCTTGTCGTAAGCCTCACTGACCATCCGTGCCGTCCCCACCGCATAGGCCGTGTCTGAATGGAAACAGCACAGCGCCGTGGTGGGCACATGCAGCCCGAAGGTGTTGCAAGCCTCATCCCAGGCCGTGATGGAGGAGCCTGTCGTCGTCGTGGAAAACTGTGGGTAGAGGGGGATCAGCACCACCTCCTCCGCGCCCCAGGATTGCACGGCACTGACCGTCTCATCGCTCATCGGGTGCCAGTAGCGCATCGCGACGAAGCAGCGGAATTCCACGCCCGGTTCGCGAGCACGCAGCAAGGCCTCGATGTTACGCCCCTGCTCCTCAGTCAATTCGCGCAACGGCGATTTTCCGCCAAGAATGGCGTAGTTCTCCTGTGCAGGCTTGGTACGGCGCCAAGCGATCAATTTGGCCAGCAAAGGGCGGATGAAACCGGGAACGCGCAAAATCGCGGGATCGCTGAAGAGATTGACGAGAAACGGACGCACGCTTTCGGGCGCGTCCGGGCCCCCAAGATTGAACAAGACCACTGCCACGCGCCGCGCCATCAACAAGAACCCCCGTACCTCACTGCGCACATACCCACTCTCGGCGAGGTTTCAACCCGCGCGCAGAATCCGCAACAGTTCAACCACATGCTCGGGCGGTGTCGTGATCTCCACGCCGTGGCCCAGGTTGAAGATGAAAGGCCGCCCCTTCATGGCTCGCAGGATGCTTTCTGCCTCTTGCCGGAGCGCGGCACCACCCACGATCAGAACCTCAGGGTCCAAATTGCCCTGTAACGCCACGTGGCGCGGAACATGGCTTGCGGCCCAGGCCGGATCCATCGCCGTATCCATCCCGACGGCCTGAACTCCCGTCTTTGCGGCATATTCCGCGAGCATCGGCCCTGCGAGGCGTGGGAAGCCGATCACGGGCAAATCAGGGCGGACGGCAAGCAAGCCCGCCCGAAGACGCGCATTCGGCTCAATCACCCATTTGCGGAAGGCATTGGGGGAAAGCTGCCCGGCCCAGGAATCGAACAGCATCAGCACCTCGGCCCCGGCCTCAGCCTGGGCGAGGAGATAGGCGAGCGTCGCGGCCTCCAGCTTTTCGACCAGGGCGCCGAACAGGGCAGGGTCCTTGTGGATCAGCTTGCGGGCATTCTTGAACTCGCCGCCGCCCTTGCCCTCGATCATGTAGCAAGCCACGGTCCAGGGCGAGCCTGCGAAGCCGATGAGGGCGGTCTGGGGGTGATCGGCAGTCAGGGCAGCACGGACCCGTCGCACAGTCCCCATGATGGGCGCAGCGCGGCCAGCGGCACCAGCCACATCCAGCTTGTCCACACCTGCGGCATCGGTGATCGGCGGCAGGCGGGGGCCCTCCCCTTCGGCGAAGGTCAGCCCTTGTCCCATGGCCCAGGGCACGATCAGGATGTCGGAGAAAAGGATGGCGGCGTCCATGCCATAACGCCGCACCGGTTGGAGCGTGACTTCGGCCGCCATTTCCGGGTTCAGGCAGAGATCCATGAAGCCGCCCGCCACACCGCGCGTCGCACGGTACTCGGGAAGGTGCCGCCCAGCCTGGCGCATCAGCCAGACAGGAGGGGGCCAGACGCTCTCGCCTGAGAGCACGCGGAGTATGGGCTTTGCGATCATGAACGGGACCATCTCAGGAAAAAAGGAAAAGAAGAAGAGGTTGTGGTTGGTAGTAGGGGGTGTGAATCATGGGGAAGCTTCCTGTCCCGAAACAATCCACAGCTTTGTCCCGGGGGTTGACCAATGGCTTTACCCTGTCGGCCCTGGGTTTGCGGCGATCATTCCCGACTTGGGCCACCGCCACCGCGGCCCATACATGGTTGCCGAAAATGTTCCGTTTGTCCCCGCTCTCAGCTGGCCTATCCTCCCCACCGGCATTCCATCCCCGCTGTGCCACAGTTCCAGCAGATTGATCCACAGCCCCATGGCGAACCGAAACACCAACCTGCACCTCGTCTCCGACAGCACGGGAGAGACGCTGAACAGCATCGCCCGGGCGGCCTTGGCGCGCTTTGATGCTCCATGTGTGGTCCAGCACCGCTGGTTTCTGGTGCGCAGCCGGATGAATCTGGATCGCGTGATCGAGGGCATCGAGCAGGAGCCAGGCCCTGTCATCTTCACCCTCGTGGACCGCAGCTTGCGGCACACGCTTGAGGAGACGTGCGGCCGCCTTGGCGTCCCATGCCTGTCAGTGCTGGATGCCGTCATGGATCTGCTGCAAGGCGAGATCGGGCTGCGCGCCACGGAAAAACGGGCCGCGCAGCATGTGATGGATGCCGATTATTTTCGGCGGATTGACGCGATGCATTACGTACTCAGCCATGATGACGGTCAGGGGACGGCGGGCATCGCCAATGCAGATGTGGTGCTGGTGGGCGTTTCGCGCTCCAGCAAGACGCCCACCTGCTTCTATCTGGCCAATCGCGGCGTGAAGGCTGCCAATGTGCCCCTGGTTCCAGGGGCTTCTCTCCCGCCCGAGCTGGAGAACCCGCCCTGCCCAGTTGTGGGGCTGACCATTGACCCCGTTTCGCTGATTGATATTCGCCGCCATCGCCTGAAAATCATCGGTGCAGGCGGCGTGCGCGTGGGCGAGAATGAATACGTGGACCCCGAAGCGGTGAAGCAGGAAATCCTCGCTGCCAGGCGGCTATGCGCCTCACGCGGCTGGCCCGTGATTGACGTGACACGCCGCAGCATTGAGGAGACGGCGGCGACCGTGATGCAACAAATGGACCTCTGGCATCAGAAGCGGGGCAATGGCGCCAGTGCGGCGCCGATTGACCCTGCCGCGACGATCCTGGGATCCCGCCAGTGAGGCTGATCCTTGCCTCACAAAGTCTCTCCCGACGGGCCTTGTTGGAAGGTGCGGGGCTGAACTTCGAGGCAATGCCCGCCGCGGTGGATGAATCCACCATCAAGGAAAGCGCGCGTGCCGAAGGCCATTCGGCCGCGGATACCGCCATCCTGCTGGCAGACGCCAAGGCCGCGCGCATTGCGCGCCGCTACCCTGAAGCCGCCATCATCGGTGCCGATCAGATGCTGGTCTGCGAAGGGGAGTGGTTCGACAAGCCTGAGGACCTGGCGGCTGCGCGCCACCATCTGAAACGGCTTCGCAACCGAGCGCATGAGTTGGTGACCGCAGTGGTTGTCTGGCGCAACGGCCAGCGTGCCTGGCACCATCTTTCCAAGCCTCACCTCACAATGCGGGATTTCTCGGAAACTTTCCTGGACGACTACCTGGCGCGTGAAGGAGCTCACGTGACGCAGAGCGTGGGTGCCTATCGGCTGGAAGGCATGGGCATTCAGCTCATGCGCGACATTCGGGGCGAGCATACGGCGATTCTCGGGCTGCCGCTGCTGCCTTTGCTCGCATATCTCCGGGACTCAGGGGTGATCGGGTCCTGACGGCCCGATCACCAGCTCCGCCAGTTAGGCGGCTTCCCCCTTGACTGGCAGACCGTCGGCGCGGCGCGCGGCGCGTTTGCGGTCATTGGGGTCGAGATGGCGCTTGCGAAGGCGCACCGCACTCGGCGTCACTTCCACCAACTCATCATCCTCGATGTAGGCGATGGCCTGCTCCAGGCTGAGCTTGCGCGGCGGGATGAGCAGCAGCGCGTCATCCTTTCCAGCGGCACGGATGTTGGTCAGCTTCTTTTCCTTGACCGGGTTCACTTCCAGATCATCGCCGCGCGAATTCTCGCCCATGATGAGCCCGATATAAACCTTGGCGCCCGGATCCACGAACAGCGTCCCGCGCTCCTGCAGGGCGAACAACGCGTATTGCGTCGTCTCGCCATCCACATTGGAGATCAGGGAGCCGTTGCGCCGGCCTTCCATCACGCCCGCCCAGGACTGATAGCCATGGAACAGGCGGTTCATGATGCCCGTGCCGCGAGTGTCGGTCAGGAATTCCGAGTGATAGCCGATCAGGCCGCGCGAAGGCATGATGAAGGTCAGTCGCGTCTTGCCGGCGCCCGAGGGGCGCATGTCCTGCATCTGTGCCTTGCGGATGGAAAGTTTCTCCACGACCACGCCGGTAAAAGCGTCGTCCACATCCACGAGGACCTCTTCGAACGGCTCCTCGCGCACGCCGGTCTCGGGATTTTCACGCATCAGTACCCGGGGGCGGCCAATGGTGAGTTCGAAGCCTTCCCGGCGCATCTGCTCGATCAGCACGCCCAGCTGCAGCTCGCCGCGTCCAGCCACTTCAAAGGCGTCGCTTTCTTCGCTGGCGCGGATGCGAATGGCCACATTGCCTTCGGATTCGCGTTCCAGCCGGTCACGAATCTGCCGCGACGTGACCTTCTTGCCTTCACGGCCGCCCAGCGGGCCATCATTCACGCGGAAGGTCATGGCGAGGGTTGGCGGATCAACCGGCACGGCGGGCAGCGGCTCCATCTGCTCGGGCGAGCAAATGGTGTCAGGGATGGTGGTGTCGGACAGGCCGGCGATGGCGATGATGTCACCAGCCTGCGCCTCTTCCACCGGAACGCGCTCCAGGCCGCGGAAGGTCAGCAGCTTGGTGAGGCGCCCGGTCTCGACCTGCGTGCCGTCAGAGCGCAGGACCTTGACGGGCATGTTCATCCGGGCGGTGCCCTGCTCGATGCGCCCGGTCAGGATGCGACCCAGAAAGTTGTCGTATTCCAGAATGGATGCGTTCATCGCGAAGGGAGCGTCCGGCTTCACCGTTGGTGCTGGCACATGGCGCACGATCAGGTTGAACATCGCATCCAGGTTCTTCCGAGGACCATCCATCGATTCATCGGCCCAGCCCTGGCGGCCGGAGGCGAAGAGCATTGGAAAGTCCAGCTGCTCGTCATTCGCGCCAAGATTGGCGAAGAGGTCGAAGATCTCGTCATGCACTTCGTGGGGCCGTGCGTCCTGGCGATCCACCTTGTTGACGAGCACGATGGGGCGGATGCCGCGCGCCAGGGCCTTGGTCAGGACGAACTTGGTTTGCGGCAACACGCCCTCGGCGGCGTCCACGAGCAGCACGCAGCCATCCACCATGGAGAGGATCCGCTCGACTTCGCCGCCAAAATCGGCGTGGCCTGGCGTGTCCACGATGTTCAGCTTCACGCCCTGCCATTCAACGGCGGTGCATTTGGCCAAAATCGTGATCCCGCGCTCGCGCTCCAGGTCGTTGCGGTCCATTGCACGTTCAGCGACCTGCTGATTCTCGCGGAAAGTGCCAGCCTGCTTGAGCAGCTGGTCCACCAGGGTGGTCTTGCCATGGTCAACGTGTGCGATGATGGCGAGGTTACGCATGGGCATGGGATTGGGCTTCCAGGCAGGGGTGAGGCGGGCGTGATGAAGGCCCGGGCAGTCAGTACCTGGGCGGGATGGCGATCAGATGTTCGTTGGTGCAGGCCAGACATAGGCGGCCACGGCTGAAATTGCCAGCGAAGATGCTATGGAACTTGCGCGGGGTCGCGAACCACCCATTCCCCTGGGGGCTTAAGGCTTGGTAAATCAACGCGATCTTCATCGTTTATGCCGCTTGGTACTCTGCAAGGCCGTCCCAACGGGCGCCAGGATCTGCGTCATCTTTTGTCTGCTTGGAGCAAGCGGGGCCTGGGCGCAGTCGGGCAATTGCGTCACCGGCGGCCTTTTGCGGGTGGATGCGGCCTTCGCCCGTGAGGGTGCCGGCGGGACCTTCAATTATCTTGCCCAGCTTTCCAACAGCTCAAACCGGCCAGTGACCTTCCGGATCACCTTCCGCATGACCAGCACCCAAGTGAATCCGCAAATCCTCGGCCGCAGCTTCACGCTGCCGCCGAATGGCAGTGGCATCTATCTTGTCGCCAGCGGGACCAGAATTTCCACAGCCCAACGGATCGGCGGCGGGCTTCTACTCAGCTGCTGAGGGGCAGCGGCATCACCGCGCCTTGACGGGGCGGTTGCCATGGCTATCCGCCGGCACACCGCGTGCAAGCGACATGTGGCTGTGGACGGCAACCCAGCGTTCCGCTTCCCCGGCCACAAAAATCAGCGTGGTCCGACCCGGCCGATCGAAACTCTTGCCATCGGGTGCGTAACCGGTGGAGGTGAAGGGCGCGATGGCTACGGCCATATTCCCGTCCGCGCTGGCCAGGACGCGCGTCACATCCAGGCGGAAGGCGAAGCAGCTGGTCTTGGGCCATACGGATTCCCACTGCCTGTCGCGGAAGGGTTCCAGCCCTTCGACGATGGGCTGTACCGTGCCGAAAGCGATGATGCGTGGATGCCAGAAAGGATAGGCGCTGCGGTAATCCACCTCGCGCACAGTCGCGGAAAACCGGGACAACCAGTCGAGGATGGCGTCCCGGATGACAGGTGGCGCCTCTGGCAGATCGGGCGTCACCGTGGCTGGCGCGCCGGGCCACGGATTGGTTGGTCTAGGGCGGTCAATGCGGCTTCGATCTCGCGCTGCGCGGCGGGGCGGTCATTGCGGAACAGGGCGGCGCGCGCGGCCGAGATGTGGCCGATCGGACCGTCCTGCACGGCCGTATCGGCGCGCGCGGGCAGAGTGCTGCGCGTCAGCAGGCGGGACTCGGCGCGTTCCAGGAACTCGTTGGCCTGTCCCGCGCGACCGGCACGCAGGGCAGTCGAGGCGCCGCGAAGCTGGCCGGCAGCGTCATCCACACTCGCAGCATCGGCATCGGCGGCATCCCTTCGCTGCGCCTGCACACCGGGCGGTACTTCAGGATTGGCCCGCTGGCGCTGCAATTCGCGGATGGAGTCTCCCTGCGGTGCGTTGGCTTGCGCGAAAGCGTTCGATGGCGGGTGTCGCTCATCATGATGGGCCAAGGCAGGGCCGGCGAGGAGAAAACAACCGAGCAGCAGGGCGGATCGCATGCGGATTGGCCTTTCTACGAGACAAGGATCTTGAGGTCCGCCTGCGGGCGGGCACCGTAATGGCTGATGACCTCCGCCGCGGCGATGCTGCCCCAACGCCCAGCCTCCGCCAAGGGCAGGCCGCGTGTCCAGGCGGCGAGGAACCCCGCCGCATAGGCATCGCCGGCACCAGTTGTGTCCACCACCTGGGTCGGTTGGGCCATCACTACATGTCGCGCCGCGCCCGAGAGAATCACCGAGCCGTGCTCGCTGCGGGTCAGGGCCGCGATCTCCACATCCTGGGCTACGTGCAGGGCTGCGGCCTCGAAATCATCCGTCTCGTAGAGTGCGAGGATTTCCGCTTCATTGGCGAAGAGAATATCGCATTCCTCCGCCACGAACGCGCGGAAGGCATCGCGATGCCGCCCCACGCAGAACGGATCGGACAGGGTGAGCGCCACTTTGCGCCCTGCCGCATGGGCCGCCTTCGCGGCTGCGCGGAAAGCGGCCTGCGCCTCCGGCGGGTCAAACAGGTAGCCTTCGAGGTACACCACCTTCGCGCGGGCGACCTCGGCGGGGTCCACATCCTCGGGGCCGAAGGTGACGCAGGCGCCCAGGAAGGTGTTCATCGTCCGCTGCCCGTCGGGCGTCACCAGGATCAGGCAGCGCGCGGTGGGCGCGCCATCAGCCAGGGCGGCTGTGGGGAAATGCACGCCGGCCGCCTTGATGTCATGCGCGAAGACCTGTCCGAGCTGATCTGCGGCGACCTTGCCGAGGAAACCCACCTTCGCCCCCAGGGCGGCAGCGACGGCACAGGTATTGGCGGCCGAACCGCCCGAGCTTTCCACACCCGCCGGCATGGCGGCATAGAGCGCTTCGGCCTGGGAGGTGCTGATGAGCTGCATGCCGCCTTTGGGCAGGCCGCGCGCGATGAGAAAGGCTTCATGCGTCGGGGCAAGAACGTCCACGATGGCATTGCCAATGCCGAGGATATCGAGGGAGGGCATGTCCATTCCGAAGGCTTTCCTGGTGCGGCGTAGGGCGCAGGGGTACCCGCCAATCGGCCGAAATGCAAAGTGAGGGCGGAATCTTGGTGCCCGGGCGTTGCCGGAGGACCGCCAGGCGCTATAAAGCCCTTTGCCTCGCATGTTGAAGGAACGCTCGTATGTCCATCTTCGGTCGCAAGAAAGAAGATTCCGCTGACGCCGCGCCGGAAGGGGCGAACCTACCCGCACAACGCGATGCCGAGCTGACGATGCCGACCTATCGCGCGCCGGCCGCGAACAGCGCCCCCATGGGAATGCCGCCCAAGCCGGGCAACGCGCCGGTCCGCCCTGGCATTCCCGCGCCGTCTGCCATGGCAGCCCGCGGCCCGGCCACCGGGAACACGACCGAGCGCCGCACGCTGATCGTTGGCCGCGGCATCAGCCTGCAAGGCACGGTGGCCGATGCCGAACGCCTGGTCGTTGAGGGTACGGTGGAGAGCCAAATGATCCAGGCGGCCGAGCTTTCAGTGGCCCAGACCGGCGTGTTCCGCGGTGAAGTCCAGGTCGAGGACGCCGAAATCGCCGGGCTTTTCGACGGCACGGTGACGGCGCGCGGCAGCCTCACGATTCGCTCCACTGGCAAAGTGAAGGGGATGGCGCGCTACAAGAAGCTTACCGTCGAGGAAGGCGGGCAGATCGTTGGCAGCATGGAAATGCTGCAAGGCGAAGGCTGACGTCTTTCATCGGCCTGCCCGGCGCGGTGGGCGCCTTTTACCACAGGACGTTCGCGGCATGCCGCGCTGGCCTCTTTTTCTGCTGTTGACCGCCTGCGCCAGCGGACCGGAGCTTGAAGTCGAGGCCGCACGTGCCGCGCTGTCCGCGCATCGCGCGAGCCTTGAGGCGCTTGGTGCATCCCGCACGATACGGGCCGCCCGCCCGGGCGCCACCGTTCAGCCGCCAGGCCAAACCTCCAGCCTGATCGGCGCCTCGCCCGAGGCAGTGCGCGCAGCGCTGGGTGAGCCGCTGCTGCGCCGCGCGGAGGGGCCTGCGCAGGTGTGGCTCTATTCGGGCGGCGGATGCCAGGTGGATATCGTTCTCTACCCCGCCGAATCAGGGCCGCGCGTGGCGCATGTCCAGGCCCGCGCAGGTGGGCTCGCCCAGCGGACCGAGGCTTCCTGCCTTCGCGACATCGCAACCCAGGGAGCCGCCCGCCCGGAAAGAGCGCCCTTGCCCTCCGCTTCGCCGGTCCCTTCCGCCGAAACCGACGTCTGACGCCTTGTGGTGATGCCCTATGTTGACGCTTTTGTGCCCGCCTTCGGTTTGCTGGCACTGGGGGCTTTGCTCAAGCGTTCCCTGCTGCCCGATGACGCGGTCTGGGCGGGCATCGAGAAGCTGATCTTCTGGGTGTTGCTGCCCGCATTGCTGGTCGCCGCGATCGGTTCTGTCAGCCTCGGCGAGTTGCCGGTGCTGGGGATGATGACGGCAATCTGGGCGGCGCTGGCCATCGGCACGCTTGCGGCGCTCGGCATTGCATGGGGCTTCGGGCAGCCGCATCGGGCCATGACGAGCGTCTTGATGGGGGGCATTCGTTTCAACAACCTGATCGGCTTTGCCGTGGCGGGCGCGCTGTTCGGGCTGCCTGGCATCGCGCTCGGTGCGGTGGCGACGGGGCTGATCGTCCCCTTCGTGCAATTCGTGACCAACACCGCCTTTGCGGCAGGAGGGGATCGGCGGTTCGCGCCAATTGCCGTGCTGCGCCTGGCTTTCCTGAACCCGCTGATGCTGGCGTGTGTGGTGGGGTTTCTCGTGGCCTGGGCGGGCGGATTGCCGCCGGGGGTCAAGCCGTTGATGGAAGCGCTCGGCCGGGGGGCAGTGGCTTTGGGGTTGCTGGCGGTGGGGGCCGCGCTGTCCATTGGTGCCATGGCGGATCGTGTGGCGCTGCAGCTCGCCACCACTGTTCTCAAGCTGATCCTGATGCCGGCGCTCACGTTGGTGTTCTGCCTTTGGCTCGCGCTCGATCCCCTGTCCACGGCCATGGCGGTGCTGTTCATGGCACTGCCCACGGCCGCCACCTCCTATGTGATGGCCCGCGCCATGGGCGGCGACGCGGCCCTCATGGCGGCCATCACCTCGACACAGCATTTTTTTGCGGTGCTGAGCCTGCCGCTTTGGCTGTTGCTGGTGAAGCGCTTGACCGGCCTGGGTTGACCCGCCTGGGTTGATCCGCGCGCTCTCGGAAACCGGATCTTCATTCCTTCCCAGTTAGGGAGGGGTTCGAAGAAAGAGGTTCCAATGTCTATCATGTCCAGCCCATCCCAGAGCGCCTCCATCGCCCCGCCGCGAGAGCCAGTACGCAAGGACCCCGCCCTGCTGCACGCCCATGCCGCCATGGCCTCCATGCTGGCGCAGGGCCTTTCACCCACGCCGGCCAACTATCTGGTCTGGTTCAGCTATCACAGCGGTGCGGCCTCCGGACTGCGCCCGGTGCTGGAGGTCGAGATCCAGGTATCGGCCACCGCCGGCCAGCGAATTTCGCAAATCCGCATGGATAACCTCTACGCGCAATTCTTCGCCGTCGAGCGTGAAGCCATTTCCCTGCAGCAGATGGCCGCGCGGCTTGAAGGCGCGGTGAATGAGGCAGTCACCCTGGTCAATGGCGCGCGCAAGGACGCAATCAACTATGGCGGCACGCTGGATCAGGCAGCGGACCGGCTGGCGAGCGAGCCGACTTCCCTGACCAACCTGCTGCACCGACTGGTGGAGGAAACCCGCGAAGTGTCCCGCCGCAGCGAGGCCGCTGCCCGCAACCTCGCTGAAACCTCCCGAAAGACGCAGGCGCTGCAAAGCGAACTCACCGAGGCGCGTCAACAAGCCACCACCGACGCGCTGACTGGCCTGGCCAATCGCCGTCAACTGGATGAGACCCTGCACGAAGCGCTGGGCGAAGCCGCGCCGGTGGCAGTGGTCATGCTGGACCTGGATCATTTCAAGGCCGTCAATGACACCCACGGCCACCCCGCCGGGGACCAGGTACTGCGCTATCTGGCGGAGATTCTGACCGAATCTGTGAGCGACCGCGATCTGGCGGCGCGCTTCGGCGGGGAAGAATTTACCTTGCTTCTCCGTCAGGTAACCCTGCGCGAGGCCATGCAGGTGGCGGAGCGAGTCCGCGCACGCATTGCCGATGCCTCGGTGCTGGTCCGGCAGACGGGCAGCCGCATCACCGTCACCGCCTCCCTGGGCATCGCCATGGCCCTGCCGGGAGAAACTGCCGCGCATCTGATCGCACGGGCCGATGCCGCGCTTTACCAAGCCAAGCGCGGGGGGCGAAACCGCGTCTGCACTGACCCGCCGCAGCCACTGGCTGAAAGCGTCTGGAACTGAACAAGCCTTTTTGAAAGCAGGGCTCTCTTGGAAGCCGCGCCGCCCGGCCGCATGATGCAGCAGCGCCGCTTTTTGGAGAAAGAACCCCACGCCCCATGTGCTTCGCCGTGACATCGCCCGTGCCGTGCTCGCCCTGGGAGCCGCCCTGCCGATTGCGGCCCGTACCCAGACCTTCCCCGATCGCGCGCTGCGATGGATCCTAGGTTATCCGCCAGGCGGCGC
>Ga0105047_10007950_pt1 | contig 17783 bp, 17 predicted proteins | sample MAT04_FD_78384 | JGI IMG/M metagenome (GOLD analysis project Ga0105047, IMG submission 78384) | Freshwater microbial communities from Lake Fryxell liftoff mats and glacier meltwater in Antarctica - MAT-04 (megahit assembly) | ecosystem: Environmental > Aquatic > Freshwater > Ice > Liftoff...
AGTTCCGCGTTGCGTTTGCCGAGGTTGATGGCCGACTCGGAGGCATCGACCGATTCGACGAACGTCGCCCCGGCCTTGGCCGCGTAGACCCCGAACCCGGCGGAATAACAGAAGGCATCGAGCACACGTTTACCAGCGCAGAACTTGGCCACGGCTACGCGGTTGTCGCGCTGGTCGAGGTAGTAGCCGGTCTTCTGCCCTTCGGCGAGGTTCACCGCGAATTGCAGGCCGTTCTCGCGGATGACGTACTCCGCTGGCGGGGCTTCCCCGCAGAGCAAGCCGTCTTGCAGCACCAACCCTTCGAGCTTGCCGATGCCTTTTTCGGTGCGGATGTAGATGCCCTTCACGCCGAGCAATTCGGTTAGAAGTTCGCCGAACATTTCGCGCCGGTTGGCCAGCGCTAGCGACGTAAACTGCACCGTGAGGAACTCGCCGTAGCGGTCGATGACCATGCCGCTCAGGATGTCGGCTTCGCTGAACGCGACCCGGTACGCCGCTTCGGGGCCGTGGTTCAATTTCAATTGATCGTGGCGCAGCTCAATGGCTCGTTTCAACCGGACTTTGAAGAAGTCGCGGTCGAGCGCGACCGATTCGTCCCACGAATACAAGCGGACGAGGATCTTGCTCTGGCTGTTGAACAATCCCCGGCCGACGAAGTTGCCGACGGACGAGCGCAGATCGACCACGGCCCCGTCGGCGGGTTTGCCTTCGACCCGTTCGACGGCCCCGGCGAACACCCACGGGTGCCGGCTGTAAAAGGGTTGGGCGCGCTTCGGCTTGAGGATGACTTGGCCGGAGACTTCGGAAGAAACGGTCACGGGGGAACCAATCGGAACGCGCGAACCACTGCCGGGTCGGCGCACGAGCAGGGAATCGCCCGGCAGGGCAGGCCCGTAGTCGGGCGTGGATCAATGGCCTCGGAGCACGCGGCGGAAGTACGCCAAGCCGCGCTCCACATCGGTCGGTTGCTGGCGGGCGTCGAGCAAGGCCCGCACGCGCAGCAATAGTTCGGTCTTGTTAATCGGTTTGGTCAAGAAATCTTCGGTGCCAGCGTCCACGGCGCGTTCGATGTCGGTCACTTCGTCGAGGGCCGTCGCGATGATCACACCGATGGATTTCGTCGCCGGGTCGGCCCGGAGGCGCTTGCAGACTTCGAAGCCGCTCATCTTCGGCATCATCACGTCGAGGAGCAACACATCCGGTTGCCAGTCACGCGCGGCGGCGAGAGTCTCTTCGCCGTTGGTGGCGATGCGGATCTCGAAGCCGGTACCGTCGAGGTGGGCTTCCAGCAATTCCGCATTCTGGGGGTTATCGTCGGCAATCAGTATTCGCGGCATCGCCAGCACTCCTTGGCGGCTATTGTATGGGCCGCGTGCGGGGTGGGCGTCTACTTCCGCGGGATCGCCGGCTTCGTCCATTCCGTCGGCTCTTCCAACGGCGGCGGAAGCAGCTTCGGCGAAGTGATGACGGGCATCGACGGGAGCGGCGCGGGCGTCGGCGAGCTCGGCGCCGCCCAAATTTCGGCTGTCTCCGTTCGCTTGGCCGCGTTCTGGAGCATCGACCACGCAATCGGTGGCCAATTCGTCCGCGGCGGAACTGGCCGATACGACACCAAGCTGACTTCGTCGATGATTTTCGGAATCGGCGCGTCCTGTAGATTCGCCGGAACCTTCCCCGGCATCGGGGCGGTCGGCAGAGCGGGTTGAGCCACCGTCGCCGGCAGGCTCTGGGCCGGGTGACCGAGCGCCCGGTAAAGCCGGAACTGGGCCCGGTTGTAGTCGCCGACGGAGGAATAGAAATCGGCGTTCGCTTGGGCGAGGGACTGTACCGCCGCGACGACTTCCTGCGGGCGGACGACGAGGATGTTCACTTCGCCGAGGCGGCGGGTTTGGCCCATGCCGAGCAAGCTCTTTTCGACGAGGCTCAGGGCTTCTTTCAACGCCGGTTCGGCTTGGGTCATCCGCAGCGAAGCCGCCTTGGCTTGGGCGAACGCAGTCGAGATTTCGGCCGCGATGCGGTCCTGCGTGCGGAAGAGTTCGAGCGTGGCGATCTGGTGCTCGGCTTGGCGTTCGCCGACTTTCGCGCGGTTGCCGAAGCCGAGGGATTGGAACTCCCAAAGGACTTGGAAGTCGATGTCGAAGCGCGAGCCGAAGTTACCGTAGCCGTCACCGGGGCCCCCGGCGAAGCCGCCGTAGCCGAGGGAACCGCTCGGGTTCGTCGAAACGCTGCGGAGTGCGAGGCTCGGCACCAACGGCCGGATCTTTTCTTGTTTCAACCGGGTCAAAGTGGCCTGGACGAAAGCCTGTTGGCCCTGCAATTCCGGCCGGCTCGTGAGGCCGATGGGGATGAGCGCATCGACCGATGCGGCTTCGGGAATCACGGTAATCTGCAGAAACGGCGGCTCCAGCGGCTCGATGAGCGTGCCCGGTTCGAGCCGCAGTAACCGGCTCAGTTCGGCACTCGCCGTGCGCCAGTGTTCCCGTGCGGCTGCGGTGGCTTGCTGCCGGCGCGCGAGTTCGACCTTGGCCCGCGAAGCTTCCAACGGCGGGGCCAAACCCTCGGCCAGCGCCTCGGCTTTCTTGCTGACTTCGGCCGCTTGCTGCGACACGAGTAGCGCCCCGGCCAATTCCCCGCGGGCTTGCTGAACGTTGAAATAAGCCATCGCCACGGCGTACATCGAATCGTTGGTCGCGGTTTGCACGGCGGCCCGCCGGACTTTCAGATCTTGCTTCGCGGCCAGCGGACTGTAGATGGCATCGGAAATATTGAAGACGACGTTCGGCCCGAAGCCGACCATCGCGGAGCCGCGATCGGAGCGCAGAATTTCCCCGGCGAAGTTTTGTTGTCCGCCTTCGTGCCGGAAGAAATTGGCCCCGACGACGAGGTTCGGAATCCACAGCATCTTGGCGCGGTCGAGCTGCCGGGCGGCGATCGTGACCATCCGTTCCGCGACTTGGACATCGATGGGGCGGGCATTCGCCAACTGCAACGCCGTGGCCAGATTGATCGGGAAAGTGCGTTCGTTCGCTTCGGGCTTCGCGGGGGCCATGGCAATTGGCTGCGCGGCGGCGCCGCCCGACGCCAGCGCGACGATGACCAGCGCCCAGAATTGGCGTCCCCCCCGCATGCCGGTTCCCCTCCGGTATCGAATCCCGGCCGTATAACGGAGGGAATGACCCTGCACAACGCCAACTCCAAACCCAAACTGCTGATCACCATGGGCGATTGCGCCGGCATCGGGCCGGAAATTATCGCCCAAGCGTGGCCGAAGCTCGGCGAGCACTGTCACCCGGTTGTCATCGGCGATCCGACGAGGCTCCCGGCCGGTGTCGAATGCTTCAATCCATCGTCGGCCGATTTGTCGCGGGTCGAACTCGGAGCGGTTTCCGCCGAGGCGGGGCGGGCCGCGTACGATTGGCTCTGTTTCGCCATCGACGAATGCCTCGCGGGCCGAGCCGACGGCATCGTGACGTGTCCGTTGAATAAGGAAGGCTTACACGCGGCGGGTGTCCCCTTCCCCGGCCATACGGAAATCCTCGCTCACCGCACGGGGGCGAAATCCCACGCGATGCTGCTCTACGACGACGAACTGCAATTGGCGGTGGCCCACGTCACGCTGCATCAGTCGGTGCGGACGGCGGTCGCGGACATCACCGCGGAATCGGTGCTCGCTACGATTCGCTTGCTGAACGGGATCGTCCCGCGCCTGACGGGGACGCCGGCTCGAATCGGCGTGTCGGCGTTGAATCCGCACGCTAGCGACGGTGGATTGTTCGGCGACGAAGAAGCCCGTATCATCGCCCCTGCGGTGCGGTCGGCGCAGGCGGCGGCGATCGATGCGACGGGGCCGATCGCCGCCGATGCGATCTTTTTGCCCCACAACCGGGCGAAGTTCAACGGAGTCGCGGCGATGATCCACGATCACGGCCACATCGCCATGAAACTGCTCGGCGGCCGGCGGGCGGTGAACGTGACGGCGGGCCTGAGCATCGTGAGGACGAGTGTCGCCCACGGCACCGCCTACGACATCGCGGGGCGGGGCATCGCCGACGAGAGCAGCCTGATTGCGGCGGTGAAAGTCGCGGCGCGGTTGGTAACGAAACGATCCGATTGAACTGAGGATGATGACAATGGCTCGCGCACGCTACGAAGATGACGAAGACGAAGACCGCCCGCGCCGGCGCTCCCGCCGGGACGAAGACGACGAAGACGACGAAGACGATGCGCCACCCCGCCGACGCGCCAGAAGCGACGATGATGACGACGACAAACCGGCTCGGCCAAAGGGTAGCAATGGCTTGGCGACCTTCTCGCTCCTCTTCGGAGTGCTGTCGTTCTGCACCGGCGTCACGTTCCTCCCCGGCCTCATCTGCGGCTTCATGGGTCTGTCGAAAGCCAAGACCTCCGGCGTCGGCAAAGGTATCGCCATCGCGGGTATCCTCACGTCCATCGGCGGGTTGATGGTGTCGATCGCCGTCGGCGTCATCGCGTATTTCATCGTGGTAGAAGCGGACAAAACCCGAGAGCGTTTGAAGTCGCACAACAACTACAAGCAAGTCGGCCTCGCCTCGTTGAACATGCACGACGCCACAAACTACTATCCGAAGCCGTTCTTGGACGAATCCGTGAAGGAATTTCAGCCGGTGGCCGAAAGCTCGTTGAAGAACAAACTGAGCTGGCGGGTGGCGATCCTCCCGTATCTCGAACAAGAAAGTCTCTACCGCCGCTTCTCGCGCTCCGAACCTTGGGACAGTTCGGCCAACAAGCCGCTGTCGCAGACGGTCGTGACGGCGTACGCCGACACGGAAAGCCCTCTCGATCCGACGACGCGGTTACGCTGCTTCTACGGTCCCGGCACCATGTTCGAAATCAATCAGCGCGTCTCGATCGCCAGTGTCAGCGATGGCGCCTCCAACACGATCCTCTCCGTCGAGGGGGGCGAGAAAGTGACTTGGAGCCAGTTCGACGAGTACAAATTCGACCAAAACGGCCCGCTGCCAGCGTTCGGGCACCCGAGACGGGACACCTTCGCCGTCTCGATGGTCGATGGCTCCGTCCGGCAAGTCCGCAAGACGGTGGATCCGAAAACCATGAAGGCGGCGATCACCCGCAACGGTGGCGAAATTGTCGGCTTCGATTGGTGAACCGGTCAATCCGCCGGGTGCTGGACGGCCAGCACCCGGCGGACCACCTCGGCTTCCGCCTCCATCTCGACGAGTTCTGTTTGGGCCAGAGCGATCCGCTCTTCCAGCCGCGCGAGCCGTTTCTTCGGGTTGTCGCCCATGATGCGCGCGAGCAATTCCAGCGCGAGTAAGGCGTGCCAGCCTTTCATCAGCAGGCCGCGGAGCCGGTAGATTCGGCCCATGCGGGCGAGTTGATCCGGGGCGATGGCCCGCGTCGTCCGCAGCAGTCGTGCCACCGGCGAGGCGCTCGTCCACCAATACAAGATGAACTCCAACGTCGGCAGCAGCACGATTGCGGCGTCGAGCCATTTCTCCCGGGCGTACTTCAACGGCTGTCCGCTCGCTTCGAGCTTGATGATGAACTCCGCGGCGAAGGCGACCCAGATCAACGCCATGCAGACGTTCAACACCATCTCGAACGCCGGGGATTCTTCGACCGTCTCTGCCCAAATGTACTCGATTCCCAAGATCGGCAGAATGAGCAGTGCGAACAGCAACAGCGGGAGCCCGAAGGCTTTGTCGAGCCTGCGAAGCAGGCCTTTGCCTTCGATCTGCCAACCGATCCACGGTAGCCACATCTTGCCGACGGCCGGGTGCACGAAGCCCATCCGCGCCGGCGGGAACAGAATCACGGCGAGCACGCGCGCCAGCGCCGGCCCGACCCGGCGACGGCGATCCCGGAAGATGAACGACAGGGCCGCCTCGATGGCGAAGACCGGCCACAGCCCCAACAACACCGCCAAGATGATGTCGATTTCGGTCCCGGTGACGCGCCAACGCACCGCCCGGTGAATCAAGCCGGCGAAGGCGATGAGGTGGAAGCCCGCCAACCAGAACATCGGCGCGGCCAGCCGATCGGCCCAAGCGTGGGCGGTGGTGTTCTCCGGGGGATGTTGGGGAATCGACACGGTGGACTCGCTGCGGTACGGTTCAATTTGAGGCCGTCTCGCATAACATTATGATTCCGAACTTCCTTCCGCACCGGAATCCGACCATGTCCGCGTCCACCGATCCTTGGTTCCAGTCCTTGTTCGCCGAGCGCATCGGTGGGGCCAACTACGGCAAATCGACCGACATCTACAAGTTCGAGAAGATCAAACGGGCCAAGCGCAAGGCCCTCGCCGACTTTCCGAATCGCCAGTTGCTCGACTTCGGCATCGGTGAAAACGACGACATGGCCCCGATCCAAGTCCGGGATTCGTTGAAAGCGGAGGCGGACAAAGTCGAGAATCGCGGCTACGCCGACAACGGCATCGCCAACTACAAGGAAGCTGCGGCGGAGTTCATGGCCCGCGAATTTGGCGTCGCGCTCGATCCGGTGACCGAAGTCTGTCACTGCATCGGCAGCAAACCGGCCTACGCGATGCTCCCCGCTTGCTTCGTCAACCCCGGCGACGTCACGCTGATGACGGTGCCCGGTTACCCGGTCGCCGGGACGTGGACCAAGTACTTGGGCGGCGAAGTCCACCGGTTGCCACTGTCGAAGGAGAACGGCTTCTTCCCCGACTTGGCGGGCATCCCGGACGCCATCAAGCAGCGGGCGAAGTTGATGGTCATCAACTACCCGAACAGCCCCACCGGGGCCGTGGCGACGCTCGATCTCTACAAGCGCGTCATCGAGTTCGCCCACGAGAACAAGATCGTAATCGTGCAAGATGCCGCCCACATCATGCTCAGTTACGCAGGTAAACCGCTGAGCTTCCTGCAAGTCGACGGGGCCAAGGACGTCGGCGTCGAAGTCCACTCGATGAGCAAAGGCTTCAACATGATCGGTTGGCGGCTCGGCTTCGTGGCCGGGCACCCGAAGATCGTGCAGGCCTACGCGGATGTGAAAGACAACAGCGATTCCGGGCAGTTCATGGCGATCCAGCACGCGGCGGCCGCGGCACTGCGCGATCCGAGCATTCCCGTGGCGGTGAAGGCGAAATACGAGCGCCGCTTGCGGAAACTAGTGGCGGCGCTGCAGCAAGTCGGCTTCGCAGCGACGATGCCCGGCGGGACGTACTTTCTGTACACCCCGACGCCGAAAGCGGCGGGCGATCGCAAGTTCGCGAATGCCGAAGAAGCGAGCCAGTATTTGATCACCGAGCAGAGTGTCTGCACGGTGCCGTGGGACGACGCCGGGGCGTTTTTGCGTTTCAGTGTGACCTACATCGCGAAGGACGAAGCCGAGGAGGACGCCTTGATGGCGGAGACGGTGGCCCGGCTACGGGGGATGAAGTTGGGGTTTTGAACTTGAGCGTGAAATGGCCTCTCGACCGATTTCCATACTTGCAGCACCCCGATAGCCGGCCATTCGGGCCGGGTCTGGCGAGGGGCAGTTACGTGTTTGTCCAAGCGGAAGACGGTCGAATTTGGGTGCTCGTGGAAACGGAAGGCCATCTGCATCCGAAAGTCTTGGGCGAAGCCAAACCCGCGCTCGCGGCGGGTGGTCTCCAAGTGGGAATCGGCGGAGTTGTCTTGGAGATCGACAACTTCTCGGGTACGTTTCAGTTTGATGCCGGCGTTTTGCCGGGCGTGCTCCGAGCATTGCAATCGCAAGGCGGGCAGGTGTCCTCGACGCGGGAGGTGGGCTTTGATCACGATTGAGCGCGAACAGTTGCAGGTCTCGGTACGCGCCGAAACGAGTACCGACCAAACTGTCTGGGTCGAGTTGGTATTCGAGTTGCGCGAACCCGATGGATTGGGTTGGCTCGTGCATGCCTCAGACTTTTCCTGCTGCGTTGAAGGGACAGATGAGTTGGCTCGGAGCTATGATCTCGAGAATTGGGAGAGCGCGATCAAGAGCGGGATCATTTTCGTCGCACGCAGAGCGAATCGAATGCCCCCATCCCCAGTGCGATTACGGGAAATCAACGGCCGGCTGGGCGCCGGAGATATCGGTGGGATCGCACGCGCGGCGGAAGCCGGATTCGCCGAACTTTTGAATATCCCTCTCCCGCACACTCCGGAAGATTGGAACATTCGTGTGACCCGACGGATGACCGATCGTATTTGATCGCTGCTCGATTTGCGTACGCTTCGCACGGCTCTTGATCCACAGTGATTCTTCACTCTTTCTCCCCGAGGTTCTCCCCATGACCATCCGCACCGTCGCCCTCCTCGTCGTCGCCTCGGCCACCCTCGGCGCCGGCCTGACCTTCGCGCTGCAGCGCGAATACAAATCCGGCATCGTCTTCCCGGAACCGAAAGTCGTGACCCCCGGCGAGAAGCCGGGCGACGCTCCGAGCGATGCCAACATCCTCTTCGACGGCAAGGATTTGTCGAAGTTCACCAACGGCGAGAAGTGGGAAATCAAAGATGGCTACGCCTTGACCAAGGGCAGCGACATCACGACCAAGGAAAGCTTCGGCGACATGCAACTGCACGTCGAGTTCGCCACGCCCGAAAAAGTCGATCCGAAGCAGACGGGCCAAGCCCGCGGCAACAGCGGCGTGTACATCATGGGCAAATACGAAGTGCAGATCCTCGATTCGTTCGATAACAAAACCTACTTCGACGGCCAGTGCGCTTCGCTGTACAAGCAGCAGCCGCCGATGGTGAACGTTTGCCGGAAGCCTGGGGAATGGCAGACTTACGACATCGTCTTTGAAGCGCCGAAGTTCGCCGATGACGGCAAGGTGTTGAAGCCCGCAATCTGCACGGTCTTCCACAACGGCGTCTGCGTGCAGAACCACTTCGAACTCAAAGGCGGCACCTACTACGACCAAGCGGCGAAGTACGTGAAGCACGAACCGAAACTGCCGTTCCGCCTGCAAAACCACGGCAACCCGGTGAAATTCCGCAACATCTGGGTGCGCGACATCGCCATGCTCGTCGGCAAGGAACCCGAAAAGAAGGATTGATGGATTGCCAAAAGCGTAGTCGCGAATGCTGCATCCGCGCCGTGGTCGCGACTCGTTTGGTATTGCTCATCGACTCCGGTACTCCACCCGCAGCTTCGCCAAGTTGATCGGGTCCAATTCCTCGCCGTCGGGGCCGTCCTTCGGTGTCTCCAGAATCATCGGCAGCGTTTCGAAGCGCGGGTCGTTCACGAGCATTCGGAACGCCCCGTCGCCGATTTCCCCGACGCCTAAGCCGGCGTGGCGGTCAACCCGGCTGCCGTGAACTTTCACGCTGTCGTTGACGTGAAAGACCTTCAAGCACTCCAGCCCGATCACGCCGTCAAATTCTTGGAACGTCGCCGAGTATCCTTCGGTCGTGTGAATCGGGTAACCGGCCGCGAAGACGTGGCACGTGTCGAGGCAAACACCGTAGCGCTCCGGCTCCTTCACGCCAGCGCGGATCGCGGCGAGGTGCTCGAAGCGATGGCCGAGGGTCGTTCCTTGCCCGGCGGTCGTTTCCAACAGGATCTCGGTTTTCAAGCCGCGGCAGCGCTCGGAGGCGATGTCGAGCCCGGCGATGACGCGCTTCAGCCCGGCTTCCTCGCCGCTGCCGACGTGGGCGCCGGGGTGCGTGACCAAGTACGCCAGCCCGAGTTGCTCGGCCCGGTGCCACTCGACGACGAACGCATCGATCGACTTTTGAAACAGCTCATCGCCCGGCGCGGCGAGGTTGATGAGGTAAGAATCGTGGGCCGTTAGAAACTCCAACTTCGCGGCCTTCGCGGCTTTTTTGAAAGCCGAAGCGTCGGTATCCGCGATTGGCTTGCAGGCCCACTGGCTCGCGTTCTTGGTGAAGAGTTGACACGTGCCGCAATCGAAGCGAACCGCCGTGGCGATGGCGTTGATCAGCCCGCCGGCGATGGAGAAGTGCGCCCCGAACAACGGCATGGGTGCCTCGGAAAAGGCGAGCCGGCAGCGTCCGCTGCCGGATTCTGGATCGCAAGAAAGACTCCGACCGCTGACGCGGCCGGCTCGCCGCGGCACTACTTCATCAGTTTGTTGACGTCGGCTTCGATGGCCTTCGCCCAGATCTTGTAACCTTCTTCGCTGAGGTGCAGCAAATCGGGCATGACCTTGCGTTCGAGGCCGCCGTCCTTGTTGAGGAACTTCGCGCCGATGTCGGTGTAGAAGACTTTCTTGTCGTCGGCGAGTTTGGCCGCGATCTCGTTGATCGCGCCGATCTTTTTGTTCAACTTGTCCGCCGGGCAGACGGCCTCGTCTTTGGCGATGCCGCCGCCGCGCGGGAAGACGCCCAAGATCAGGATCTTCATGTCGGGCTTCTGCTTCTGCAGTTCCGCGACGATGGCTTTGATTCCGCCGGCGATTTGCTCGGCAGAATGGCCTCCGGTGTTGTTGGTGCCGATCATCATGACGGCGAGCTTCGGCTTGATCGGTTCGAGTTCCTTGCCGTCGGTGATCCGCCAGAGGACGTGGCCAGTTTGGTCGCCGCCGATGCCGAGGTTCACGGCTTTGAGCGGGGCGAACGACTCGGCCCAAGCTTTCTTGCCGGCTCCTTCCCAACCCTGCGTGATCGAATCGCCGATGAAGATTACGTCGGCTTCGCCCTTGGCGACGACCTTCAAGAATTCTTTGTGGCGGGGGACGTCGCGGTTGATGGGTTTGACGGCCGGGTTGTCTTTGGTTTCTTGGGCGAAGCTCGGGGCGAGCAGCCCGAATGCGAAGGCGACCGCGAGGGAGAGGCGGATCATGCGTGAGACTCCTGATGAAGCGATGGCCCGAGGAATCGGGCCGGGGTGGGAATCGGCGGGAGGCGCCAACACGGGAAGTATCGCCCGACACGCGCGGCGGGGCAACGGGGAAGTGCGGGAATTCTCAGGATTCAACCATCGCCGATCAAGCGATCGTAATCCGCGTGAGATCCGGCCCAATACCAGATTGCCGTGGCACCATCCATCACGAAGATGGCGCGGTATTTCATGTTTAAACTGATGGAATAACTGCCGGATTCGTGGCGTCCGCGTTTGGAGTCTTTCAGCGGATGCAGGCGGAGCGATCCGTGTTTCGGATTCTCTTCCCGCAACCGGATCGCCTTGAGGACCAAGCGTTGAACCTGAAGGGGGAGTTCGCCGACTTGGATTTCAAATTGCGTCGTCCACCGACTCCGTTCGGGCGCGGCGGGAGTATCGAATGGGGAATCGTCGCTCATAGAGCCGTTGATGTTGGAAGTGACTTCCCGTCGCGATACTCGTCGACGGACTGATCGCGGAGTTGAATTAACTTCTCGCCAACTGTATCGGATGGGTTCAAGCCGCTTTTCACTTCTAACATCCCGAGGCGAATCGTTTCGGCTCCGCTGACGAGATGGCCCTCGGCTTCGAATCGCTTTGCGTCCTCAACCAGTTTTTGGGCGATCACCACCCACTTCGCGAACAGTACTGCAAACCGTTCACCGAGTTCCGAGTCGTAGTCCTTGCCTTCGAAGTATTCTTCTTGCAATTGACTGTCGAGAAACAGGAGTTCGGCGAGGAGAAGATTAAAATCGCGGAGGATCTCTTCGAACTCGGCGCAGGCGTTTGCAATGCGATGTTGGCGGAGCACCGCCTCGAAAAAATCGACGCGGTGTTCCGCCGAGCGGATGCGGTATTCCGAGACGATTGCCCCACTGAATCTCCCTCGGGTAGTATCGTTTATCACTGATAACATTGTCGAAGTCGGGCACAGGCTTGTCAATCGCAACACAGGCTCACCCGTAAGCCAATTCCGCCGCGCCGATGCCGGAGCCGGGTTCGACCTTCACCCCCGCGCCGCGGAGCACCATCTCGAGTGCCGCCAGCACTTGGAAGACGCTGCTCGGTTTGCTGTTGTAGCCCATCAAGCCGATGCGCCAGGCTTTGCCTTTGAAGTCGCCGAGGCCGCCGCCGATCTCGATGCCGAAGTCGGTGAGCATCCGCTTGCGGTTCGGGATATCCTCGACCCCCGCCGGGATGTGCACCGCGTTCAACTGCGGCAGCCGGCACTCCGGGGCTGCGATGTAGTTCAAGCCGATGGCTTCGAGGCCGGCCTTCAACGCGAGGTGGTTGCGCCGGTGGCGCTCCCAGCGCGCTGCGAGGCCTTCTTCGAGGACAATCCGCAGGCCTTCCCGCAGTGCGTAGATCATGCTGATCGGTGCGGTGTGGTGGTACGAGCGATCCCCGCCCCAGTAGCTTTCGATGGCGGTCATGTCGAGGTACCAGCTCTGGACTTTCGTCTTGCGCGCCTTCAGCGCGGCGACGGCGCGGTCGCTGAACGACATCGGCGACAACCCCGGCGGGCAACCGAGGCCCTTCTGGCTGCAACTGAACGCGGCGTCGATCCCGAGTTCGTCGAGCTTCAACGGCGTGCACCCGAGCGAAGTCACGCAATCGACGATGAGCAGCGTCCCTAGTTCCCGGCAGAGATCGCCAAGTCCTTCGAGCGATTGCGACACGCCGGTGGAGGTTTCGGCGCTGACGATGCCGAGGGCCTTGGGGCGTTCACGCTTCAGCACCTCGAAAATGCGGTTGAGGTCGAAGGCTTCGCCCCACTTCTGCTGCAGGGCGATCACTCTGGCCCCGGTGCGCTCGGCGATGTCGATCATCCGGTTGCCGAAGAATCCCTTCGCGCAGACCACGACCGAATCGCCCGGTTCGAGGAGGTTGACGAAACAAGCTTCCATCCCGGCCATGCCGGTGGCGGAGATCGGGAAGGTCAGGCGGTTGGCGGTGCCGTAGACTTCGCGCAGCATCACCTGCGTTTCGTTCATGATCTCGAGAAATTGCGGATCGAGGTGGCCGAGCAGCGGCGTGGTCATGGCCGTGAGGACGCGCGGGTGGGCGTCGCTCGGGCCGGGCCCCAACAGCAAACGGACGTTCGGGGTCAATTGCGAAGCAATCATCGTTTCACCGGATGGGAGTGGTTTTCAAAGCGTCCACGAGCGTGGCGACCGCCGCGGCGACTTCGGTTTCTTCCGTGGGGGTCAGTGCGGAGCCAGCGTAGCGAACGCGGTACAGTTTGGAAGTCACAAACGCCGGCACGGCCGAAGCGGCTGCGGCCGGTACCATTCGCAAGTACGCGGTGGCGGCGTCCGCGAATTCTTTCGGGGTCTGACCGACCGAGGGATTCAACCCATGCGACTTCAGCGCGGCGATGTATTCTCGATACCACGGCAGGCCGGTGATGGGGCCCGCCGGAATGATTGGCCGGCGCCGGGTGAACCGCCGCAGTGCGACGAATCCCACCGGGAGCACCAGCGCAGCGGCGAGATACACGGTCCACTCCAACCAGCCGCCTTTGATGGAGCGGACGGCTTGTTCGCGCTTGGCCGGGTTGTACCCGATGATGAAGTCGTTGACGAACGAGACGCTTTTTTGGCGGGCGTTGTCGAACCAACTCCCGGCCGACGGCGGCGCGGCGAGCGTGCCGGGGGTCGGATCGAGATTCAGCCAATGCCAGACGCGACCGGCCTTGGCGGCTTCGGGATTTCGGAATGCGAACCCGGCCGGCGCAGTCCGCTGCACGAGGATTTCGACCCAGGCGTGGGCGTGCTCTTGCCGGATGATGTACTTGCCTTCGTCGTGCCATTCGTAGCCCTTGAAGCCGACGACGAACTGGGCCGGGATGCCGAGGGCGCGGAGCGACAGCGCCAAGCCCGCGGCGAAGCGTTCGCAATGGCCGGCTTTGGTATTCCACAGGAACTCTTCGATCGGATCGATCTTCTTGTTGCTGCGGCGGAGCTTGGTGGTGTACTCGAATTCCCCGGAGTCGAGGAAGTGATCGCGGAAGGCGCGGGCCACGCGCTCGTGGAACTCCGGATGGACGACGAAGCCGGCGCGGGCGTCGGCGGTGTCGATCGCGCCGCGCGGCAACCGGCCGGACGCCACGGACGCTTTCAATAATACGACGGCCCACTCGCGGATCCGCGCGACCGGCATCCGCGTCAACAGCGAGCGCTGCGGATCGCCGAAGCCGCCATCGAGCGCGGTGAACGGTTCCATCGCCGGGCCGAGATCCGCTTCCTCGCTCACCCGGGACCGTTGGGTGTAAGTGCTGTTGACGCGCGGCCCGAGGTTGTTCGGGATGAACGAACCATCGTAGATGGCGGGCCAGCCGCGGACGGTCCCGTTCGTCGTGCTCGAAACGGGCGATTCTTGTCGCTCCGCCCAGAATATCGGCGATGCCAGTACCGGCCCGGCGACTTTTTCGCCGCATTGGAATGCGAGTTCGTACTGCTGCGGACCGAAATCCGGCGGCCGGTATTCGGCGGGGAACTGCGCGACGCCGAAGCGGACGCTGTGCCCGGAGGCGTATCCTTTCCGGTTCCATTTGCCGTCTTCGTATTCGGAGTACGAGGTACCGCGCCAGAGTTGGGAAGGGTCGAGATCCGGTTTCGGCGTCCCGTCCCGATTGGTCGCCACGACTTCGAAGGCCAACTCCGAACTCGTTTCGAGATCCCCGATCTTGCTCATATCGTGGGTGTTTTCGGGGTTGTACCCGGTCTCGAGGCGGGTCTTGGTGAAGGCCCAGCGCTCGCCGGTCGAACGCGGGCTCAAGAAGAAGACCGGCAGCGCGATCACGCTGGCGGCGCCCAGCCAAAGCAGCGCGTGCCACCACAAACCCCGTTCGCCGTCGCCGCCAGCGAGCACCTGCGGCCGCGTTTGGGCTTGCCCCGGCAAGGGCGGAATCGCCCCGGTCGCGCGGTTCGAGAAGAACAGCGACAAACTCCACACCGCCCCGCCGGCGTACAGGAACACGAGCACGATGAAGAACGGATCGTCGGTCATCGACGACGCGAGAACCACCGTCACCAAACCGATTCCTTGCATCGTCCACCAATCGCCGACGTGCTTGGGGCGGAAGAGTTTCGCGGGGATCAGGATCATCACCAAGGGGCCCATGTAGGGCAGTAGGCTGGCGGGCCACGACAGATTCGCGAGCGCCGAATTGGCCGGCTGCATGAGCTTCGTGAGCTTCACGGCGAGCCAAACGACGGCCACGGCGCCGATGCCCAATCCCAAGAGATTCGCCTTGCCCAGCCCCAATGCGAATTTTCCTTCCAAGAAGAACGACACGATCAGCGAAATCACGACGACCGCGGTGAAGACGATCGACTCCGGTACGAGGTCCCACTCCGAGTAGCCCAGCGCGAGGCAGGCCATCAAGAGCGTATAGTACGTGGCGATCCGGAACGGCAAACTCAGCGGCGGTGGCGTCATGGCGCGTCTCGCGTTCCGGTCGGAGTTGGCAGGGCGACATCGGGCGGGAGCGAAAACCACTTGGCCGCGGAAGTCGGATCGACGACGGCGAGCGACAGCCCGGCGGAGCGGATCGCCGCGGCGACGGGACTGCGCGGCCGCGTGCTGATGAGCAACCGCGCGGCTTTGCGGCGGATCTCACGCACGCCGAATACCGAGCCGACCGCGATATTCGGTGTGCCAACGACGCCCGCCAATCCGTGGAAGTGCTCACGGATGAACAGCGGCGTACCGGGCCCCGATTGGACGGTCGCGGTCTCTCCGAAAATCGCGAGCGTGATGCTGCCGGGCCGCTCTTCGTGAACCCACGCCCAAGCCGCAGTGATGGCCAGCGACAAGGCCCATTCGAGCTTGCGCTGCGAATTGCGCTCGGTCGGGAGGCTCGGCACCCAAGGATCGACGATGACGACGAGGTCGAGTGGCGCGGTTTGATCGTACTCGCGCACCATCCACTGGCCGCGCCGGGCCGAAGTCTTCCAGTGGATGTCTCGGACGCCATCGCCCGCGCGATGGGGCCGCAACCCCCGGACATCGCCATCGCTCGGCATATAACGCGCCGCGGGCCGCCGCGATCGATCGTCGCCGTGGCCGGCGCGGATCAAGAATCGCTTCATCAAGCGGGCGTTCACGGTGCCCAGCGGCGGCAGCACGACTTGCTCCCCGGCGACCGCGAGCGCGCGCTGGTGCGTCAGCAACCCGAAGGGATAGCCGGAGCGGGCTATCAAGGGCGGTAACCGATGGCGACCGCGATTGGCGAAGGTGACTTTGGTGGAAGCGCGGACGGTGGAACCGCCGGGAAAATGCGGCAACACCCACGCCACCGCGAGCGCGGGCGGGGCGACTTCGGCGATCGTCACCGATTTCGCACGCCCCATTTGGTTGGCAATCTCGGCGTGCAGAACGATCTCTTCACCGGCGAATGCGGGCGGATGCGCCAGCCGCCGGGCCGAGAGTCGGCGGGTCATGCGGTAGGCCAAGAACGCGTTGATGAACAGCAGTGCGGTCAGCGTGTACGACACGAGCAGTAGGATGTTGATGGTTTTCATCCAACCGACGACGCCGACGATCGCAGCGACGACGACCCACCAAACGAGGGTGGAACTCCCCCGGAAGCCGGTGCGCGCGGTCGAAACGGCTGATGTCGGCATACCGCGCGACCCCGGTGTCAGACGGGCACTTTGGTCTTCGAAACGATCTCGGCTACGATCGCGGCGGTGTCGTTGCGACCGCCCTGATCCCACGCTTTCGTCATCATGCGGTGGGCCAGCACCGGCACGGCCAAGGCCTTCACGTCGTCCGGCGTCACGTACTGCCGGCCCGAAAGCATGGCGAGCGCCTGCGAAGCCCGGTAGAACGCCAACGCGGCCCGCGTGCTCGCGCCCAGCGATACTTCCGGGTGGACGCGCGTGGCTTCGATCAAGTCGAGGATGTAGTCCGCCACCGGCGGTTCGACCTTCACCCCCCGGACGACCATCTGCAGCGCAACGATGTCGCTCGGCCGCAACACCGGTTGCAGTTGATCGACCGGCTCCCCCCGGCGGTGCTGGGTGAGGATGGCCCGCTCCGCCGCGCGGTCCGGGTAGCCGATTTTGACACGCATCATGAAGCGGTCGAGTTGGCTCTCGGGTAGCGGGTAGGTCCCTTCGAACTCGTACGGGTTCTGCGTGGCGAGCACGAGGAAGGGCGGGCCGAGGGCGCGGGTCGTACCGTCGATGGTCACTTGGCGCTCGCTCATCGCTTCGAGCAGCGCCGATTGCGTCCGCGGCGTCGCCCGGTTGATTTCATCGGCGACGACGACCTGCGAGAAAATCGGCCCCGGTGCGAACTCGAACTTCGATTCTCGCTGATTCAAAATGTTCGTGCCGAGCAAGTCGCCGGGGAGCAAATCGGGCGTGAATTGGATCCGGGCGAATTTGCATTCGAGGCTCTTGGCGAGGGCCTTGGCGAGCAACGTCTTGCCGACGCCGGGGACGTCTTCGAGCAGCAAATGCCCATCGGCGAGCAACGCGACGACGGCGTAGCGGATGACTTCGGGCTTGCCGAGAAACACACCCGCGACGTTGTCGCGCAGGGTATCGATGAGCTGGGCCAATTCGGCGGGCGGTTGGGGTTCGGGCGTCGGCAAGTAGCTCGAAGATGTCGGGTGGGGCATCGGGGCTGCTTTCTCGGCGCTGGAGTTCACTTCAATACGCTAGGAAACCGCCCGGGGTTTGTGCGAATCGCCCGAATTGTCCCGCCGTGGCCACAACAGCACGACGGGAAGTGCGAATATCATACTCCCGAGCAGAGCCAACGCGACGAACCATTTCCAACCGAGGCGGAGCACGCCCCACTTGCCCATGAGGTACGCGAAGACTCCAAGCAATAGGAACGATTCGACGATGAAGACGAGCGAGATCGGATTGGAGAATGCTTCCACGAGCGACTCCGGGCGCATCAACAGCCCGTACATAAAGAGGCTGTTCAACGCGATCAACCCGAAACCG
>Ga0105047_10007951_pt1 | contig 17782 bp, 29 predicted proteins | sample MAT04_FD_78384 | JGI IMG/M metagenome (GOLD analysis project Ga0105047, IMG submission 78384) | Freshwater microbial communities from Lake Fryxell liftoff mats and glacier meltwater in Antarctica - MAT-04 (megahit assembly) | ecosystem: Environmental > Aquatic > Freshwater > Ice > Liftoff...
GTTACCAAGCTAACTGCATCCAGTTTAAATTCCTTGGTGTATTTTCTTCTAGTAGACATTGTGACCTCCAATTAAGCAAATTATCTCTTAACTGGGGTGTCCAAATCAATTAAACCACGTCACACTGCCCGATTATAAAGACCCTAAAGAAGTTATGTTTGCATTTGATGCCAGCCCCACCGCAGAAAAAGTACTCAATAGACTGGTTGAAAACTCTCATTTGCTGAGGGGCTTAAAGTGTCATTTGGTAATGGTTAATAAAAACAGTCATGAAGGAGCCTTTTTAGGAGCAAAAAAGTGTAGGAATCAATATAGTCAGTACGCGATTAGAGGGTGAGGTTGAGTCTGTCTTAAGCCATTATGTTGCACATCACTCAATCGATTTATTAATCATGGGCGCATTGGGTCACTCAAAAATACGACAATTTTTTGTAGGCAGTACCACAAGCCATATGCTTCACACAACGAAGATATCCTTATTTTTATTACGTTGATGATTTAATCGTTGTAACATATACTTTGTTGGTTAACTGTTCACAGAACCAACAGTTTAAAGTTAATTTTAAAAACTGTTTACTGGTAGTAGGCCGTAGCCTGGTAAAATTACTTTATCCTGTTGGCAATGAGGGTTTTGGTTTTATAAGCAATATACTTAAAGGTATTTCTCGAGTACGCCAGAAGATTAGGCCTGGTCGTCACTCACCCAGACAATCGAGAAAACCAATTAATAAATGGAAAAGCAGCAATGGAATTAAGGTCACATATGCTTAACCGAATGCCATTGTCTTCCACAGGCCCCTAATTGGGCTTTACACCAAATCAATCAATGCTATAACCAGCGCCGGTGTTTAAAATACTTATAAGGTAACCAGGCTGAAAGAATCATCATGCTTAGCGCTAAAAGATAACCCCATTTATACGATAGCTCCGGCATAACTTTGAAATTCATCCCGTAAATACTGGCGATTAATGTTGGTGGTAAAAAAATTACTGCAGCGACAGAAAAAATTTTAATAATTGCACTTTGTTCAATACTAATCATGCCTAACGTTGCATCGAGTAAAAAATTAATTTTGTTTGAAATAAAGTTTGCATAATCACTTAATGAGCCTAAGTCCTTATTTAAAGTCGCCAAGCGTAATTGTCCATCTTTATCAATACGGGCATCAGCAGATTGCCAAAAAAATGCAATTAAACGGCTAAACGTTACCAGGCTTTCTCGCGCTTTAGTATTCAGATTACTTTTTATACCTATATTTTGCATAACCAGTTGATAATTAGTTTTTTCCCCTTTTTTCAAATCTTTTTCATTTTGAAAAATATAGTGTGAGTATTCATCCAAATGATGCCCCAGAAACTCTAAAAGATCCGCGAGTCTATCAACACTTGCTTCTAATAAGGAAATAAACACTTCGATAACATGGCAACTTGGCTGATTGGATTTAGTTAAATAATTACTGAATAATTTAAAAGCTTGCGGTTCAATATAGCGAATGGTAATAAGTTGGCTAGGCATCAAGGCAAACGTTACGGCATCATACTGAGGATTTAATGAATCAGATTGAGCAACCATGGTTGCCGTCATAAACAACGTCCCACCTTCAACATATAATCGACTCGATACTTCAATTTCCCGCATTTCTTCTTTGGTGGGGATTTCCAGTGCGCGATAATGTTCTACCCAGTCTTCTTCTTCTTGGGTTGGCGATAACAAATCAATCCAGATAGCATCTTTTAATAAATTAAGATTCTTGTCGTCTATTTGCGTTGGCTTGAAGTTATTGCGTGCCATATAAGCAGTTATCATACATTTACTCTGATTTGACGGTATAATTTAATTAGATTATACCTAAAAATAGGTTTTACAAAATAACATAATCAATAAAGGAGAAAATCATGGTTGAAGAAACTCCAAGAGAAATCCCGGGAAACCCTCCAATTGAAGAGCCAGCATTGCCGGATAGTTATGAACCAACCCCTGATCACTCCCCTGAGCCGGAGCCGATTGATAAACCAGAACCCATGCCATCGGATGACCCCGAATATCCATGAATGAAGACGATATTTTTCTAATATGGTTACAAACCGTTTTCAAATAATTACTTGTATTATTTTTGACAAATCAGAGTTCTTTACTATACTTTAATTGTAGGTTGATAAAACCTTCGTCAAAAACCACCTTTGGGTGGTTTTTGCCTTTATAAGGATTGTTGACATGAAAACAATAAGAATAAATTTTCAGGAATCAGATATTAAAATCCTCACCGCTCTAATCTGTAATATCGCGCATATTACCAATCTGGATACGGTTATTAATAAAGGACTTAACCAAGAAGAATGGACATTCTTATGTAAAATTCTTGAGCTTGATGTGATTCATGTTCCTAATCATCAGGGTGATTTAATACCTACAACTACTGGTGCTTTGAAAGACAAAATTCGATTGTCGATTGAAAATGATTAGGTTTTAATTCGCCAAACACAACGTCATTATCTGCTGAAATGAAAGAAACCTTGATTACACTGCGTTGCATCAAGGCTACGTAATATATTTGTGGTTTATTTTTCTAAAAATTCTGTCAGTTTTTTTCCGATATCTTTTTCTCGCATCAGACTTTCACCAATTAAGAATGTGTTAATGCCGTGTTCTTGCATCATGAGGATATCTGCACGGGAGTTAATTCCGCTTTCCGTAATTGCAATTCGATCTGAAGGCAGCTCTTTTGCAAGCATTATAGTAGTATTCAGATCCGTTCTAAATGTATGCAAACTGCGATTATTAATACCCATTAATGGTGTGGGTAACAGCAAGGCGCGATCTAACTCTTCGCGCGTGTGGCTTTCTACTAACACAGCCATATCTAATTCTTGTGCTAACTGGCAAAAATCGTTTAACTGATGATCATCAAGTATGGCGACAATTAGCAAGATACAGTCTGCGCCCAATACTCGGCTTTCATATATCTGGTAGCTATCAATAATAAAGTCTTTACGTAAGACAGGCAGTGTTGAATGCGCTTTAGCAATAGTAATGTTTTGGCTATCCCCTTGAAAAAATTCTTTATCTGTTAATACGGACAGACACGCTGCACCATATTGTTCATAGGTTTGTGCGATAGACGCTACATCAAAATCAGCACGGATAACACCTTTGCTCGGCGATGCTTTTTTAATTTCAGCGATAATAGCGGGATTTTTGCTTTTGAGTGCGCTGATATAATCACGAATTGGTGCGTACGGACTTTTTTCCAGTTCATTTATTGGTCTATTTTTTTTTGCAATCTTAATTTCTTGTTGTTTAAACATTGCGATTTTGGCAAGGACGCTATTCATGGTTATTATCTTCCTCTATTAATTTGTGCCAATTGTTCAAAACAATGCTTGGCTGCGCCATTATCAATAGCAGCTGCTGCTCGTTCCATACCGTCTTTAACCGAATCAGCGATGTTAGCGCAATATAACGCGAGACTGGTATTTAATAATACCAAATCACGTGCAGCGCCCTTCTCTCCAGCAAATACTTTATTAATAATTGCCAGGCTTTCTACAGGTGATGTAACAATTACATCGTCCAGACTGGCGTGATAACAGCCATAATCAGCAGGATTAATTTCCCATGATTTGATTGCATGATTTTGATATTCCAGAACATCTGTTTTATCCGCAATACTCACCTCATCCATTCCGTCGCGTGAGGTGACAATCATCGAACGCTCACTGCCTAAATGAATTAAGACTTGCAATAAAGGCTCTTGCCAACGCTTATCAAAAACACCGACAACCTGTTTTTTTACCCGCGCCGGATTAATCAGTGGTCCAAGTAAATTAAACAAACTGCGTATTCCCAATTGCTGACGGGCAGCGCGTGCATGTTGCATGGCTTGATGAAAATGAGGGGCAAATAGAAAACATAAATTATTTTTTTGCATGGACTCTTTAAGCTGTTTATCGCTTAAATGCAATTCGATACCGGCCTGTGTTAACAAGTCTGAGCTGCCGCTGCGGCTTGAGACGGAGCGATTGCCATGTTTTGCTACTTTCGCACCGGCTGCGGCTGCGACAATGCTGCTAGCCGTGGAAACATTAAACGTATTTTTACCATCTCCACCTGTGCCAACTATATCAATCAAATCATCACCAAGATCAATACAATGCGCTAATTCAAGCATTACAGTGGCCGCTGCTTTTAATTCTTCAGTCGTTTCCCCTTTTACCCGCATTAATGCAAGAAAAACACCGATTTGTACTTCTGATAATTCGCCTTTCATGCAGGCTCGCATTATTTTCTGCATATCAACAGCAGACAAATTGTTGCCTGCAAGTAAAAGCTCAAAAAAATCAGTCATGTTTATAGTCATAATTTAAAAAATGCGCCAGTAATTGTAAGCCATGCTCACTAAGTATTGATTCAGGATGAAATTGTAGACCAAAAAGCGGGTAATGACGATGAGAAATAGCCATGATCGTACTGTCTACCCATGCGTCCACCGTAAAGCTATCGGGCAATGTTTCTGGATTAATTACTAATGAGTGGTAACGGGTGGCGTTAAACGGTGAGGGCAGATTGATGAAAAGATTTTGATTATTATGTTCAATGGGTGAGGTTTTACCGTGGATAATACTGGATGCTGAAACAATTTGCGCTCCAAAGGCTTGAGCAATGCATTGATGACCGAGGCAAACACCTAAAATAGGTAATTTTTTATAAAAATGTTTAATGACCTCTATGGATATGCCGGCTTCATCTGGGCTGTTAGGTCCTGGGGATATCACAATATTGTCTGGGTCGAGTTGTTCAATGTCATGGATAGTGATGGCGTTGTGAGTATATACATGTACATCCTGGTTTAACTGTTGAAAATATTGAACCAGGTTATAGGTAAAAGAGTCATGGTTGTCGATCATTAATAACATGGTATAACTTTCTCACATCGGGTGGTATCTGGGTGCAATGACGAGGCCTGAAGTACCGAGCCGCGACTGTTAAGGAGCGTTCCGAAACAGGAGCAAGCAATATATATCTAATTTCAAACGCTTGCTTACGCGCGCGGCTCAGTTTACCCAACGACGGTCAAATAATTATAAAGAAAACTCATCACCTAAATACACCGCACGTACCTGCTGATTAGCCAGAATCTGCTCAGGCGATCCTTCACATAGAATTTTCCCCTGATTAACAATGTAAGCGCGTTCACAAATATCAAGCGTTTCCCTAACATTATGGTCTGTAATCAACACACCAATATTTTTCTCACATAAATGAGAAATAATGCGTTTAATATCTAATACCGAAATAGGATCAACACCCGCAAATGGTTCATCAAGAAGTATAAAAACAGGTTCAATTGCCAATGCTCGCGCAATTTCTACTCTTCTGCGTTCACCGCCAGACAAGCTCATACCCATACTTTTACGCAAATGTGCAATATGAAACTCTTCTAGTAATAACTCAAGTTTATTCTTACGCGCCTGCTCATCAAGTTCGGGACGTAACTGTAAAATCGAAAAGATATTGTCTTCAACGGACATTTTGCGAAACACTGATGCTTCTTGTGGCAAATATCCAATCCCCAAACGAGCACGTTGATGCATAGGTGCTTGAGTTACGTCATTTCCATTCAAAAAAATCTTGCCTTCATCGCAGGATTGCAGACCGACTATCATATAAAAGCAGGTTGTTTTACCCGCTCCATTCGGCCCCAGTAAACCAACACATTCACCCTGTTTTATAGTAATACTGACATCACTAACTACAGTTCTCGTTTTAAATGATTTTTTTAAATGGTGAGCTGACAATACTGTCATGATTTTTTCTCAGGATGAAAAATGATTACAGTACGAGTTGTGCCATCACTTTTAGAAATCACATGCTGCTTTAATGTATCATAACTGATTGTTGGTGCAGTAAAGGAGTTATCGCCCTGCTCAACTCGTGCATCCCCTACCAATTTAATTAAATGTTTATCAGGATAATAACGAATTTCACGAGCATAAGCATGCAATAAAGGCTTATCCAATGCTGTTTGTGTCCAAAAGTGAGCCAGCTCTTGTTTATCACCAAAAGCAATTGCATAGGTTAATTTATTATGTTGGTCTCCCTCGGTAATTGCTTTGGCAGCTCGTAGATGAGTAGTTCCCTGATCAAACTGTACATCGCCAGTATATATACCACGATGATCCTGTTGATTTAAATCGGCAGTTTCGGCTGATAGTTGAGCAACTTTCTGCCGATCATCAGGCAGCGCCAAAACGGACTGACTTGCCAGCAATACCATGGAAACAATAATTTTACGCATGACTTGGAACATAAGTTGCTCGCGCTTTTCCTAAAAGTTCTACTCGCTTTTCATCAAGATAAGCATTCATACCAATTGCCTGAACAATACTGCCGGGCTGTTCAAAAATAACAGCGAGTGATGTTGCGGCAAATTTTTTATGCGGAAAATAATCAAGTGAGTCCGTTCTCATAGTGCTTTCCTGAACACGCTCACCTTTATCCTGATGAATAATAACCTTTCCTAAAAATGTAATTTGTTCGCCACCCTGAATAGAACGTGCTTTTTGCGATTGAATATCCCAGGCAGGCTGATTTACCTGTGCTATTACAATATGCGGTGAATAGAGCAAATTAGTATTGTTATCGGGTATATGATGCATTTCAGGACTTTCCAACAGGTTAGCAAGCTTGCCTTCAGTATCATATTGACGAACGGTCAACCCCTTTACAATCGTATCCGCAGTAGTAGCAAGTGTTTTTTCATCTAACCTGTTTTTGTCGCTTGAACCGCTAAAGTACCAACCTGAGCCGGCCAGAGTAATTAATATAAAAAATAACCAGACGGCCTGCTTTGCTGCGTTCATGACAACAAGTACTTGGCTAAGGCGATTTCAAATTTATCCTGGGCGCTCAATATCAAATCACTGATTTCGCGTACAGCACCTCGGCCACCATGATTTTCTGTTACCCATACTGCGAACTCTTTCACCTGCCTGACAGCATTTGCTACAGCAATACCCAAACCTACTTGCTGGATAATCGCCAAATCAGGCAAATCATCACCTGCATAGGCAAACTCTTCAAGTTCAAAACCCAGGCGCTCTTTAAGCTCGGCAAATGCCTGACGCTTATCAACCTGACCTTTAAAGTAATGCTGTATACCCAATTGTTGCATACGATAATCAATAACTGCATTACGAGCTGTTGTAATAACCGCTACCTCAATACCTGCAGCCATAAGTAATTTAAGCCCCATACCGTCTTGTACCTGAAATGCCTTTAATTCATTGCCATGATTATCAAGATAAAGCAAACCATCAGTCAAAACACCATCAACATCACAGACCAGACACTTAATTTTTTTTGCTTTTTCTAATAGATTGTTCACTTTTTATCTCACTTAATCTAAAAAACACCCGCACGGAGTAAATCATGTAAATGGATAACCGCCAGTGGGCGATTTTTATCGTCAACAACCACCAGAGATGTAATCTTGAATTGTTGCATAATTGCCAATGCTTCGGCAGCTAATGTTCCTTTGGCAATCGTTTTACAATTGGGATTCATTACCTGAGCCAGTGCAGTAGTATTAATATCAAATCGTTGCGTTAAGGTACGTCTGACGTCCCCATCAGTGTATACGCCTGTCAGAAAACCATGTGAATTTACTACGCAGGTCATCCCGAGTTTTTTTTCAGTTACTTCTATTAACGCTTCACTGATTGTAGCACTTTCCAGAACAAGCGGTAATTGATCCTTCTCATGCCATAGCTCATCAATCCTCAGCAATAAACGTCTTCCTAAAGCACCACCTGGATGAGACAAGGCAAAATCTTCTTCATTAAAGCCGCGTACCTGCAGTAAAGCAATAGCCAGAGCATCACCCATAACCAGGGCTACTGTTGTGCTTGTAGTTGGAGCCAAACCGAGCGGGCAAGCTTCTTGTCGTATACTGATATCAAGATTTACATCAGCAGTTCTGGCTAGCGTTGATTCTTTATTGCCTGTTAGGGAAATTAGTGGCACCTGCATGCGTTTGATAAGAGGCAAGAGTGTAATTATTTCGTTTGTAAAACCGGAATGCGAAATAGCAATTACTATATCATAAGGAGTAATCATACCTAAATCACCATGGCATGCTTCACCAGGGTGCATAAAGAAAGAAGGAGTACCAGTGCTGGATAAAGTAGCTGCAAGCTTGCCAGCGATATGTCCCGATTTGCCCATACCGGTAACGACAACACGGCCTTTACAACCGAGCAAAATATGACAGGCCTGTTCAAAATCCTCGCCAATTCGCTGAGTAAGCTCAAATACAGCTTGTGCTTCGGTTTCTATGACGGCTAAACCTAATTTGCAAAAATCCATAAATGACAAATAGAATACAAAGGTAGAGTTAGTCTAGCATAATTAATAATGAGTTTAAATTTAATTAATCATGCATTTTTTCGTACTCTTTCCATTCAAAATCAATATAATCCTCAACCATTTTTTTTATTTCTGCCTGAACACCAGTTAAAGAACTATATTCAGTATGGAATTTTTTCGGTAAAACAGTTTTTTTATTATCCATAATACATAGAGCATAAGCATCTGCTCTATATAATTGCCCTGAGTTTTTTATTGCTTCAACGTTATAAGAGACTTTAAAACCACGATATACATATTCTGTCATTTGATCATTCCTGATTAGTAATTATCAAGTCTTAAATAATAACCGGACGGTTTTCCATACCGTCCGGTATATTTAATTAATCAACGTGTCGTTTACAGCACATTGCGTGGCATGCACCCAAACAGCTTGCAAAAGCACCTAAAAGGAACAGTGCAAACACTATAAATGCACTCATGGCAAGGCTGGCTGGTGTTGCTGTAATTACCATGGTTTGCTGGTTTGCCGGAGCCGTAGCAGGTTTGGTTTCAACCTTAACAGCATCCGCACCAGGCTTGGTATTTACATTTACTTCAGGAGCGGCCTTAACTTTTGTAGTAGTGGCGTCACCATCATTGTCTGTTACCATAAACGCTGAGTTTGAAATGGAATTGGTATAAGATGCTACATAATAGCCCATATAACCCGTTGCCAAAGCGCTTAAAAGAAGAGCCAATGTCCAGGTAGTAAAACCATATAAAATACCCAGATGCCCACGAGGACAAGTAGAGCGACCGAGATAACCTGCAGCAAATCCACCAAAAAACATTGATACAAACACTGCAATAGCAATACCTATCAAACCACCGATTGCCATAACAATGCTGCCATCATTATCAAGAGAAAAGGCACTTAACCCAATTGCGAAACCAAATAAATTGAACAGAAAAGCCAAACCTACTCCGACAAGAGCCCCCGCAATAACGGCACTCCAACAAAAATGTCTATGGGCTACAATAGCAACAGGCTCTGCAACAACCGTGTTTTCACTTATCATTTTTAACACTCCTTGTACTAGGTACTAGCAATTTTTATTAAAAAATATGTGATACCAACCAAATTAAAACCAGAATACTAAGAGGAACACCTAATAGCCAACCCAATACATATTTAAGCATGCTAATCTCCAAACGGTTTATAATCCCTATTAAACAAGCCTGTAAAATCGACGTGCTTGTGTTAAAGCGGTCATCACGCCAAATTTGAGAAATTGTTTAAGCCAGTTCACGCCATTAACTTTTTTTCCACTACGCCAACCACTCAGAAAAGCAGGAAGCAACATAATAGTTAGCATTATTTTATGGTCGTTGGCAAGCTCAGCAAAATATTTTTTATGCTGAACAACCTTCCGTCGATTAAGACGTACATTTTCAGCGGTCGAGGCTATCGAGGCCAATAATTTGCTCTCGCGACTCATCATTATCTCCCTGATTATTACTTGCTCGCAGACAAGAACGGGTTTTGCTAAAACTCATTTTGTTAATACCCCGCTTCAAAAAATTGCCAACCAACAATAATAAACAACAATTTAAAACTAAAACAAACCCTATGCTTGCTAACAAAGAGGTGCCATAAATATGAAGAAGGCAGCCTAAAAATACCATAGTGGTTAACCACATAGTGATAGCCAGTGCTGATAACAAAGCAACACTTATCAGCACTGGCAACACGGTTAGGCCTGCCAGTTTTGCCTCTAATTTAAATAGCGTCCAAAGCCCTTTTACGCTATTTATTTTAGAGGATATCAAACCATCCAGGTGTTCTATGAATTTCATTTACTTTCTCAGTAAAGAAGAAAGAAGATAGCCAATACCCCCTGCTATTAATAAAGCAGTTAATGGTTTTTCTTTAACACTTTTAATGAGGTCATCCGACATTTCTTTAATACTATCCTGAGCTTCACCTACTTTTTTCATGCCTTCGTCATAAAGCTCACTTGCTTTGTCTTTTGTTTGTTGATAAAGATGTTCTGATTTATCTTTTAAATCCTCAGAAACATGGCTAGCCTGTTCTTTAGCTGCTTCGTAAGTTGATTTTGAACTTTGTTGATTTGGAGTATTGTTATTCATTTTGTTATTCCTTTAATTAGTAGTTGGTTTTATGCAAAAAAACGATCAACCTCTTTTTCTGCTTCCTCTTTACTATAGTCGTAATATGATTCCAGCTTTCCAATAAGCTCATCACGATGACCTTCAATTTTTAATATATCATCATCAGTAAGTTTAGCCCATTTTTGTTTAACTTTACCTTTCATGATATCCCAGTTAGCAATTAATTTATTACGTGCATTCATATATGTACTCCTTAAGGCTTATTAGTAAGGGTAGAATTTACAGACTTAACCCCTTTTATGGTTTTGACAAGGTTTTCTATATTGGTTTTTTGCGTACTGGTATCAACTGTACCAGTTAAGTAAACAACGCCGTTTTTTGTTTCAACACTTACAGGCCAATATTCAATATCTTTATCACCAAACATTTAAAGTTGAACTTTGAGATGCCGTGTTGATTGTATTAGCAAACACCGGATTAAAAGCAGCCAAGGCAATTGCTCCGCACAGTAAATGTTTTTTTAACATAACAAGCTCTCCTTGATAAAATTTTCTTCTTCCACTGAATTTTCAGCATTAGTGGAAGATCGTTTTGTCAAATTTATTGTGACAAGTATAAGCTATTATACAATCCTTAATCTGTCAACAATATTATTTGTAATATTCATCAATAGACGCAGTTATGTCAGCCGAGGCAAAATTTGGCCAATTATCTTTATCAAAACCCGGTGCATTTTTTAATAATTCTTTATTCAGGCTAATTAAAAAACAATCGTCAATGGTATCGTAAGTAAACATATGCCAAGGTATAGCAAAAAATTTATTGCCAAAACCCAGGATGCCGCCAAAATCAAGAACAAGATAGCTTACTTTTCCAAAAGCTTTATCAATTACTATTTCATTGATAGTTCCCAAATCCTCCCTTTCCATGTTCTTGACTGCAACTCCTACAATTTCACTTGCTTTAACAACGCTACGTCCACTCATCTTATTCTCCTGGTTTATTGGGTTTTCTTCTTAAATGATTCCCATTCCTGATCATTTGTTAGAATATAACGACAAGCCTGCTCAATAAAAAAATCCCGATAACGTACACCCGCCCATTCGCAATAAGCGGTAACTTCATCATAAACAGCTTCATTTATTCTAATGCGGAATTGAGTCTTTTTCTCAATAACAGGTTCTCGCCCTATTAACATTGTATCCTCCTTTGACAACCAGTCACAATCCAGGTGATGTATTCTTGCATTCGGTTTCTATATTTGGTAAAACTTAATTTGACTTTTACTGTCAAATATTAAATGACAAATAATGTCACTAATATTTAATATAATAAATATTAATGAAATGTCAAACATAATACTAAAAATAGTTCATACTTGAAGTAAGTGTATTTATGAATTATTGGCAAGGAGAAACCTTATCATGGATAACTATCTCACTAAAAAAGTCAGTGCTATTTTTACCAGCGAAGACGAAATGGAAACGGCCATTCACAAATTAATGCAAAAAACAGTGTCACAGCATGATGTGAGCGTTCAAAACGCACCTGGAAATGTTTCGAGAGAGTTTGGTAATAAATCCACTAGCCCGGATCTAATTCAAAAAAATCCTACATCACCTAAAAAAGAGCCTTTTTTAAAAGATGATTTTGGTTGGGTATTAGGCTATAGCTTTTCGATCCCTTTTGTCATCGGCATTATTATAGGCGTATTTGTAATTGGTGATATTCGCTCGCAAAGTGATAACTGGCTTTTTGGTATTATTGGAGGTTTACTGGGCGGACTGATAGGTTTAACCTGCGCAACAATCATCAAAAGGCATCGAGAAAATGGCTTTAAAAAACAGGAAAGCGAAGGTGGTTTTGTAATTTGGATAACTATCACGTCAGAAGAGAAATTACAGCAGGTAATTTCAATTTTGAAAACGTATCATGCAAAAAACATTATTGTAGAAGAATAGCCTTGTTAAAAAAAAGAAATATTTATAAATAGTCGCTCTACTTACTGTTTATTCGTCTATGCTTTATATACAGTAATTATTATGGACTAAGGAGAAACAGAAATGGACCTGTCAAACAAAACTCATCATCAAAAAGAATCGCATGTAGCTGAAGCAGCCAGTGAGTTATTCGAAGAAAGTAAAAAAATGGCAAATGAGTTATATGAAGAAGGTAAAAGTCAAATAAACAATGTGCATGAAACAGTTAAAGAATATTCTACAGAAGTTTGCCACCATGTTCATGCAAAACCGCTTACTTCACTGCTAATGGCAGCAGGTGTAGGTTTCATATTAGCTGCGCTTTTACGTAAATAACACAAAAGAGTAACAGTCACTTGTAAAAAATAATAATGCAAACTAAACTTTAATTGTGCAGTGCAACATAATTTGGAGACGAGCATGAATCATCATTTTATTGAAAAATGGACCGAAATGGCAAAGGGTATGCAAAAACCGTTACAGGAAATGATTGAATTAAATCTCAAGACTATGAGAAATATAAGTTACATTAAGCCTGAAGAATTAGTCGGCATTCGTAAACCGGAAGAACTCTTTGAAAAACATGTAGCGCTTGCAATTGAAAATGGGCATAAAACCCTGGATTATCTGCAAAAAATCTTTGAAATTACTGAAAAGTCATTGTTAGCCTTTTCTTCAACTGTAAAAGAGTCTGCTGCCAGTAGCTCTGCAAATATGATGAACACTGGGGTCGATATAAGCAGTTCCATGTTTAATCCTATTAACTATCAAAAAGAAGTTGCTAAAGCAACAGAAGAAGCGTTTAACACGTTACAAAAAGCTACTAGAGCCGTAACGCCTCAGGTTATGGAAGGATTAAAACCTTCTTTTGATCATTCAATTGGCATGGCACAAGATTTAAGCAAAACTAAACCATTAGGTTCTAAAGTTACCAAAAAACAAAGTGATGGCAGGAAGGGAACACATAATTAATAGGTGTTCTCTGAGTGACGAGAAGGATCTCTTTGATTCTTCTCGTCACTCAGAATTACCCATGCCTAGTGTTCTCTCGTAGCCGAAAACTGAATTTTTGGGTATCTTTCCTGAGCCATTGTCAAATTTACTCTGGTAGGCGCTAAATAAATTAATGTATTGCTGCCATCAAGTGCCAGATAGTCAAACGCTTTGGCACGAAACTCGGCCATTGTTTTATCATCTTCCGCATACACCCAACGAGCGCAACTTACATTGACAGCCTCATACACGCAATCCACTTTATATTCATTGTGTAATCGGTGTGCAACCACATCAAATTGCAATATTCCTACCGCACCAAGAATCAATTGATTACTATTAAGCGGCCTGAATATCTGAGTAGCACCCTCTTCTGATAACTCGATCAACCCTTTCAATAAAGCCTTGCTCTTTAAAGGGTCTTTTAAACGGACTAATCGAAACAACTCGGGTGCAAAATTAGGAATACCGGTAAATTTCAGGTTTTCACCCTGAGTAAATGTATCTCCGATACGAATTGTTCCATGGTTATGCAAACCTATAATATCCCCTGCTACCGCAGTTTCCGCATGCGAACGATCCCCTGCCATAAACGTTAATGCGTTGGCAATCTGTACTTCTTTGCCCAAACGTAAATGACTGAGTTTTATTCCTTTATTAAAAGTGCCTGAGCAAATTCGCATAAAAGCAATTCGATCGCGGTGTTTAGGATCCATATTGGCCTGAATTTTAAATACAAAACCACTAAAAGTCTCTTCGCCAGGACTTACCTGACGTTCGAGTGTTGCGCGTGGCAAAGGAGACGGTGCATAAAGTGCAAAATCATCCAGCAACTCTTTAATACCAAAATTATTAATCGCTGAACCAAAATAAACAGGGGTCATTTTACCAGCAAGGTAATCAGCAACATTAAACTGATGCGAGGCACCTTTCACCAGTTCAATTTCTTCACGAAGTTCTTTCGCCATATCACCCAATAGCTCATCAAGCTGAGGATTATCTAACCCTTTTATTTGAACAGCATCCTGTTTTTGAGCATTTTTTCCGGCCTGATATAAATAAATTATATCGTCGTAAAGATGGTAAATACCTTTAAATCGTTTACCCATGCCAATTGGCCATGTCACTGGTGCACATTGAATACCCAATACAGTTTCAACTTCATCCAGGAGAGAAATGGGTTCGCGCCCCTCTCTGTCGAGTTTGTTAATCAGGGTCATTATTGGCGTGTCGCGTAAACGGCATACTTCCATCAGTTTAACAGTACGATCTTCAACCCCTTTGGCAACGTCAATAACCATCAATGCGGAATCTACAGCCGTTAATGTTCTGTAAGTATCTTCAGAAAAATCCTCATGGCCTGGTGTATCAAGAAGGTTCATAACATGACCATTATGAACAAACTGCATTACAGAGGTAGTAATGGAAATTCCCCGCTGTTTTTCAATTTCCATCCAGTCAGATGTTGCATGTCGATCAGCTTTACGTCCTTTTACTGTACCAGCAAGCTGAATCGCGCCTCCAAATAGTAATAATTTTTCTGTAACAGTGGTTTTACCAGCATCCGGATGCGAAATAATAGCGAATGTTCGCCTTTTTTCATAATCATCATAAAATTCTGACATTAATATAGTCTGCCATATATAAAAAAAGCGATTTTAAGGGAAATAGCTGCAACAAACAATTTTAATTATCAGCTAATCAAGCCAAGGCAAGAATATTTTAATGGTTAACCTGACTGGAGGGTCAAATACAGTTTATAATGTTTAATAGATATCAAAAAAATAGCTCTAAAGGAACCATTAAAAATGACGTTATCCATGAAAGTCCTTACGCTGAATTGCGGTAACGATGCGCCGGGACAAGCAACAGCCGCGCGGATCGTTTCCGACATGATAACTGATAAGTGCGATCTTATGCTATTACATTGCCAGGAAGCAGATTTTGAAAAAACACTTGCACAGTTGCGAGAAAGCCTGGGGTTGCTTCTGGTTACACCCATACAAAAAATGGTTACTCATACCAAACTTTCCACGCAGTTTCATAATCGTACCGGTTTAATGACGCTCGTGATTTATAACCCTGAATTAACAATTGAATTTAACGATGAAGATTTAAAGCAGATTCGACGAGATAATTCACGTTTGAGTAAAGGATATAATAAAGGTGGCATGTATTCACGCTTTACTGTCACTAAAAAAGAGAATGACGAATTTGTAAAATATAGCATTGCAGGCACTAATGCTCATTTAGATGCTTTTAGCGAGGTTACACGATTACAGGACTGGTCAAATATACATGGCATTCAACGCATCGCAGCAGACAATTATGCGGATTTGGCAACAAAACTCCCACACATGATTGCGAGCGGGATTGATATGAATACGCGTAATAAAATTATAAACAAAGAATTTTATAATCCATGGCAAGTTACGCCTTTGCTTCCCTCAATGCAAAGCCTGGTTATGGCTCCTTTGGGAAATAAGCGGATGTCTAGTGAATCCACATATCAGAGTAACATTAGTGGTATTTTGAAAACCAATGATAAAAATCGTAAAGATTGTGTCAGGGGCGGGACATTAGATATTGTCAGCTATAATAACAAAGAGGCGGCATTAAGACAGCTGAGAAAAATTAAGGGCTTATGGGATAATGAGATCCTGAAACTGGAGCTAATCGATTCAGCTGGAGTAACAGACATACCTCCTGACAACAATTCTGGCCGCGACCATTCGGTAATTGGCAGTGATAAAATTATAGGTGATCCTAAAAAGGCTGATTTTGATAAAATAAGAGAGTTCATTAGCTGTTCATTAGTTTTTGCGGCTCCAAAGCTGGCAGAATATATTCTCAGCAACGAGTTTGATCAAAACGCTGATAACGAAACTTGTTTATATACTCTTTATAAAACATACCTTGCGCCTGAAGGCTTAATGCAAAAACAGATCGCAATGCAAGCTCAAAAACTGGAGTATGTGGAATCGCTTACAGGCGATGCAAACCGAACAGCAGTTTTTATAGAACGCTTTTTTCCAAACAAACCATGGTTTGAATGTGTAGAAACCCCAAAATCCCATGAAGAGCTGCAATTTATAATTAAGAAACACCAATCTTTAATGGAGCTTGAGAAATTACGTTTTGACTTTTTCAAGATGGCTCAAACAATTGAAGAACAAAATGTTGTTTTACATTTAATACATAATGCGACAAACAAATTAAATGAAACCACGGATATTAAAGAGTTAGAAAAAGAATTCAAGCAAGCCGAAAAATTATTACAATTTAATCAGCTTCTCAAGGATTATTCCAACCATTTAAACCTTAAATATGTAGATCCCTTAGATAAAAGCGCTTCTACATCAATTGCAGACTCACCTGTTGATTCAGCTGAGTTGCTGGTAACTAAAAAAACCATTATTTCACAATTACAAGCAATATTAATATTAACCCAGAAGCCTACAGAGATTCATAGCAGATTAATTGAGACAATTAACGACAATATGCAGAATCTTGGAAAAGACAGATATAATGGCAGTATTATCAATTTTTTAAGAAAATTAAAATTATTTCTGACCGGATTGGAGTCACCAAGTCATGGCAAATTGTTTGTGGCTAAAGCTAAAGATGTTTTGGAAAAAAATGTGCAAGATAATATTGCAGAGTCAGATCCAGGCAATGGTCAGGGAACGCCGAAATAATCATTAAGGAAAGTTTCAAGTTTTTATACAATGCAATGCCCGTCTTTGCGAGCCTTTATACCGGATCTGAAAATAACTTGTTTAGCACAAAACTCGTCGTTGCGAGCGTCAGCGAAGATCCAGAAATCGAAGCACGGAACTCTGGTTTGCTTCGTACCTCGCAAAGACGACATCGAAGTTGTCATGAAGAATCAGGCTATGCGCGGTAATCTGTATTAGTCCCGACTTGATTTTCAGGATTCTCATTTGAGGTTGATAACCCATTTGGTTCAGCTAATTTATTTCCTTGTTGAAGTTTTGCAAAAAAACCTCTCATGGAAGCCCTGGTTTTGTCCAGATTTACTTCATAAGTTGGTTCCTGTTTTAATTTTTCTTTCGCAAAACCAATGAAATTTTTAAGAAACGCTTCATTTACTTGAATAATGTCTTTTTCTTTGTCATCTAGAAGTTCCGACGGCATTTGTTTTAAAATATGAGGTATTAAAAAATTATTTAATGAGAGTTTTTGACTGCGGTAATTTTCAGTATAGTTGTCGCGTGAAGCAGAACAGATTTGCTCTACTCGACACATAATATATCAATAAAAAAATAATGCAAATATTTTTCACGCAGCCTTGCAAGTTGTTCGTTTA
>Ga0105047_10007952_pt1 | contig 17780 bp, 5 predicted proteins | sample MAT04_FD_78384 | JGI IMG/M metagenome (GOLD analysis project Ga0105047, IMG submission 78384) | Freshwater microbial communities from Lake Fryxell liftoff mats and glacier meltwater in Antarctica - MAT-04 (megahit assembly) | ecosystem: Environmental > Aquatic > Freshwater > Ice > Liftoff...
CACCGGCGGCGCGGCGGCCGGAGGCCAGCCGGCCTCTGCGTCGGCCTCCGCGAGCAGCGCGCGCGTCTCCGCATCGCCCTGCCCTGCGGGGCTCGGCGCAGCGCCCGCGCGCGATCCGCCGAGCTCGTCCGCGGCCGCGTCGGCCTCGTCGCTCGCGTCTCCGGCGAGCGCATAGCGCATGCGCTCGAATCGATCCTGCAGCCCAAACACAGTGTGCTCGAGCCACTCGATCGGCCCAGCGCCGATGAACGAGACGTTGCGCACGGTGTCGACCAGCCACGTGATCGTCCCCGGCACCGACTTCTCCGTCGGCCGCACCTCGACCAGCGCCGCGCCTTCGAGCGGCGCCTCGCGCTGCGGATCGATGACGATGCGCGCAGCATCCGCGACGACGACGAAGTGCCCGCCCTCACGCGCGACCACGAGCCGCGCCGCCGGCGTGACCAGCCCGTAGCGACGCCGCCCAAAGCCTTGCGAGCGCCCCGTCTCCTGCACATTGGTGATCGCGTTCTGCGCCTTCGTGCGCGGCGACCAATCGCGCGTCAGCGACTCCGGCTCACCGCGCACATCGAGCACCGTCACCGCGTCGAAGCGATCCCCGACCCGCGCGGCGTAGAGCACGCCATCCCCAAGCCGCACCGGCGCCGCCTCCGCCGCGCTGGAAGTACGCGTCAGGTTCGTCGCAAAGCGCACATCGAGCACCCCGCCATCCGCCGTACAGCGCGCCTTGGCAAAGTAGAGATCATCGAGCTCGCCATCCGCATGCGCGAGAAACAAAGCCGCCCGCCCCGTAAACACCGAGACGTCCTCCGACAGCCACAACACCGTCCCCGGATCGACCCGCAGCCCACCCTTCCCGAGCGCCACCGCAAGCGACCGCGAATGGTCCCCTTCACTCGCCCCCGACGAAGTAGCCCGCACAATCAGCAGCGCCATCAGCGCGACCCCAATGGCGATGAGCCAGCGCCGACGGCGAACCACGAACTGACGAATCCGACTCACGCGCCCGAGTTAGCACGCGCAATGCCGCAACGCGCAGCGCCCCCTCCAAAAGCCCCCTTTCCAAGGGGGTCGGCGGTATGCATCGCTCCCTCTTAAAGCCCCCTTTCCAAGGGGGTTGGGGGTGCCACGCATCGCCGCCCCGCGAATGCAAGCACCGCCGAGCGCCGCCCATCACTTCCTCGAACCCCCCTCAGAGAGGGGGGCTGGGGGGTTCTTACCCGATGTTGATTTGGATCCCGAGCGCCTCGCGCAGCCGGAAGTACTGCTCGCTCACCGAGAACAGCACGAGCTCCTTGATCTTGTCCTTCGGCGGCAGGTCTTGCGGCCCGGCCGAGGGCATCGACTGGATCATGCGTCCGGCGATCTCGAGGTCGTTGCAGACGAGGAAGCCAGCGCGACACGCAGTCAGCTCCACCGACTGCATCCACTTCTTCACGTCGCCACGACCGCCCGCTTCGACGAAGCGCTTCGCGACGATGCGCAGCGACTCGAGGTTGGTCGGCGAGAGGCGCGGCTGGATCATCTGCGCCCACTGATCGACCGCCGGATCGGCCGAGCCAAGGCCGACGAGACGGAGGCCCGAGACGAGCGCGAGCTTCAGCTCCGGCTGCGTCGGCAGCAGGCGCATCAGGTAGTGCTCACCGCGATAGAACGCGAGGTGGTGCGCCACGACGAACGTCAGGTCTTGTGGGTTGAAGCCGCTGAGCAGCGTCGAGCCGCACACCGACGCGACCGGATCGGACGGCGCGTGGATGAGGCCGCCCGGCGACGCGGGCTTCAGGAACAGGCGCGGCACCGGCAGCGTCAGCACCTGACCGACGAAGCCGAACGTCTTCGCGAAGGTGACGGTGCTGGTCGCGGGATCGACCTGCTCCTTCTTCACCAGGCCGAGCTGCTTGTCGCTCTGCGCCTTGATCGCGAGCACCGCCGGCAGCACCGCCTCGAACATCTTGCCGATGTAGAGGTCTTCGTCCGGGTGGAAGAGGTCCTTCACGAAGCGCTCGTTGTCGAGGCGCGACGTCGGGCGGATCATGCCGCGGTTGCGGTACTGCTCGTAGAACTGCTGCTGCTCCGCGTCGGCCTTCTTGAGGAAGACCAGCGTGCTCGCGAGACACCACGCCTTGTCGTAGGCGCGCGCGTCGAAGTAGAGCTTGTAGAGCGAGCGATACGAGTCGACGCGATACGGATCTTGATTGAGCAGGTACTGATGCTCGTCGATCGCGTCTTGGATGCGGGAGGGCACCAGCGCGTACAGCTCCGCGAGGATCTGGTGTCCCGCGAGGTCGTCCGGCTTGAGCGACGTCGCCATCTTGAACGCTTCCGCGGCAGTCTCGAGCTTCTGCATGCGGTCGCGATAGATGACGCCGAGGTTGTGCCAGAGGTTCCACTCGAGGTCGGTGTTGCCCTTGCCGACGATGCGCTTGATCATCTTGCGGAAGGCCCGCTCGAGCTGGCGCCAGTCCTTCTGCGTCGTCCAGATCTTGTTGATCGCCTCGAACGGCTTGAGCTGCGTCGGGTCGAGATCGAGCGCCTCGTCGAACTTCGCGACGGCCTTCTCGGCGTCCTTCAGCTCGTCGCGGATGATGACGCCGACGACGTACGCGTATTTCGCCTTCGCCACGGCGCGCTCGTCGAGATCGGCGATGCGCTGAATGGTCTCGACCGCGCGGTCCCACATCTTCTGCTCTTGGTAGAGCGCGAGCAGCTTGTGCAGGACGATGTGGTTCTTCGGCTGAAGCGACGACGCATCAGCGTAGCTCTGCATCGCCTTCTGCGCGTTCTTGAGCTTGTCCTTCCAGAGGTCGCCGATCTCGTCGAGCAGCGTGAACTGCTCAGGCTCGCTCGCGACCTCGAGGATCTGCTTCTTGAAGTGGATGACCTGCTCCCACTCGTTGCCCTCGGCGTAGAGGCCGACGATGGCCGCGAGCGTCGGCCGGTGGTGGCCATCTTCTTCGAGCGCCTTGTCGAACATGTTGAGCGCCTTGCGACGCTCGCCCTGCTCGCGCTTGATCACGCCGAGGCGATAGAAGGTGTCGGTGACCTCGTCCTTCGCGAGCGCGTCGCGGTGGTGGACGAGCAGCATCTGGTAGAACTTGAACGCCTTCTCCCAGTCCTTCGTGCGGTAGTAGACCGCCGCGAGGCCTTGCAAAGACGGCAGATGCTGCGGATCGAGCTGGTTCGCGTTGGTGAACGACTTGAGCGCGCGCTCGTCGTCACCGAGCTCGGTCGCGGTGCGGCCAAACGCGAACCAGAGGCTGTGCTGCGCCTCGGTCGGACGCTTGTTCGCGCGCTTGACGAGCAGGTCGAGCAGCGGCGCCGCCTTGGCCCACTCGCCCTCCTTCACGTACTCGTCGACGAGCGGCATCGCCGCGTCTTCGTTGTCGCCGTCCTGCTTCTGTGCGGCCTCGAAGCACTGGATGGCGCGGTCGTGCTCGTCGAGACGCTGCGCGTAGATCTGACCGAGCTCGACCAAGAGCTTCGAGACCTGACGCGCGTTCTGCGTGTACTGCGTCTCTTGCTCGAGCACCTTCGCCGCAGAGAGCCACTCGCCGTTGTCGACGTGGATCTTGCGCATCGCCTCGAGCGAAGGCAGGTGGCCCGCCTCGACGTCGAGCGCGCTCTGGTACTTGTCGACGGCGCTGGCGCGATCGCCGAGCTTGTCGTCGTAGAGCTTGCCCATCCGATAGCGCAGATCGACGAGCTGCTGCGGATCGGACAGCCGCTTGCTCAGCTGCTCCATCATGTCGAGCGAGCCCGCGTGGTCGCCGCGCTTGTCGTAGAGGCGCGCCAGCGCGTCGAGCGCGGGCACGTGGTTCTCGTCGAGCGCGATCAGGTTCAGGTACGCATCGATCGCGCGATCCGGGTCGTTCTTCTCGTTCGCGTAGACCGCGCCGATGTGCTCGTAGAGCTCGACCTTCTCGCGCCGATCGGGCGTCGCCGAGACGTGCCGCTCGTACGTGTTGATCAGGTCGTCCCAGCGCTGCAGCTGCCGGTACATGCGCGCCAGCGAGCGCAGTGACGGCTCGTGGTTCGGGTCGATGTCGACCACCTGCTCGAGTCGCTCCGCGGCCTTCTCGGGCTTGACGAAGAGCTCCTCCCACATCCCCGCGAGGCGGGTGAGGATGCTGATGCGCTCCTTCTCCGTCTGCACGACCTCGAACTGCGCCTCGAGCACGCCGAGCAGGTCCTGCCAGCGCTCACGCAGCGTGTAGAGCCGCTCGAGCCCCTTCAGCGCGGGCAGGTTCTGCGCGTCGAGTCCGATGACCTGACGGTAGATCTCGATCGCCTCGTCGGGGTTCTGCAGCCGGTCCTCGAGGACGTCGGCGATCTTGAGCCGCTCTTCGGTCTGCTCGCTCGGCTCGGTGACGACACCGAGCTTGCGGTGCAGCACCTGCAGCAGCTCCGCCCACTGCTGACGGCTGCCGAAGATCCGCTCGAGCGCCTCGAGCGCGCCGAGGTGCCCGTGGTCGAATTCGAGCGCCTTCTGGAAGTAGTCCATCGCCTGCTCGGGCACGCCGAGCTGGTTCTCGGCGAGCTCGCCCATCTGGACGTAGACCGACATCTTCTCGGCAGAGTCGCTGGTCATCTCGACGAGGCGCGAGAGCACCTGCGCGAGCGTCGGCCACTGCTGCGTCTGGCGATAGAGATCCGCCATCTGGCGCATCGCCGGCAGGTTCGCCGGGTCGAGCGCGAGGATCTGCTGGTAGTACGGGATCGCGTATTCGGGGTGCTTCAGCTCGGTGCCGTACCACTTGGCGCAGCGCAGGCAGATCGCGATCTTGAGCTGCGGATCCTCGACCTGCGGCAGCGCCTCGTTCGCGCTCTGCAGCAGCTCGGCCCAGCGCTGGGTCAGACCCGCGACGCGCTCGAGCTCGGCGCTCGTGACCGGATCGGTGTAGTCCGAGGACCACGCGATCTGCAGCGTCTCGAACGCGTTGTTGCGGTCGTCGAGCTCCTTCTCGTAGACGTCCGCGATCTTGCGCAGCAGCACGACGCGCTCGCGCTCGTCTTCGCTCGCCTCGACGCGCGTCAGATAGAGCGAGATGAGGTCGTCCCAGCGCGCAGCGTCACGGTGGAGCACCTCGAGCTGCTCGAACGCGAAGTCGTGCAGTGGCGCGGCCTCGACGATGCGCTGATACGCGCTGGTGCCGCGATCCTTGTCGCCCGCCTGCGCGTCCCACGACGCCGCGATGGCGAGCAGCTCGGCGATCTTCGCGTCGGGATCTTCGAGCGCCTCGTAGCGGCGCTCCTTGATCGCGATGGCGTCTTCCCAGCTCGCTTGCTCGGTGTGGATGCGCTCGAGCGCGTCGAGCGTGTCGAAATTCCCGGCGTTGAGCTCGAGCGCCTTGCCGTACGCGTCGACGGCGTCGAGCGGCTGCGAGAGCGTGGTCTCGAAGATGTTGCCGAGCTCGCGATAGACCGCCTCGAGCGAGGCGTCCTCGAGCGTGGCCGCGCCGACCTCGATGATGCGCTGCAGCGCGTCAACGAGCTCTGCGTTTTGGCCCGCGTTGCGGTGGATGGTCGCGACCGCGAACAGCGCCGTGGTGCTCGACGGATCGAGGTCGAGGACGCGCTCCCAGGCCTCGAGCGCGCTGCGATCCTTCTGCAGCTTCTCGTACCAGATGCGGCCGAGATCCGAGTAAATGGCGACGCGCGTCGCGTCGTCCTCGACGACGTTCACCTCGCGCTCGAGGATGTCGACGAGGTCGCGCCACTTCTCTTGGCCCGCGTAGATATCGCCGAGCGCGTTGAGGGCCTCTTGGTCCTCGCCGCGCAGGTCGAGCACCTTCTGCCATAGGCCGATCGCCTGATCCTTGTTGCCGATGTGATCAGAGGCGAGCCGCGCCATCTTGGCGAAGACGTCGCTGCGCGCGCTGTCGCCGCCCACCACCTCGAGCTCGCGCTCGAAGGTGTGGAACAGCGCCGGCCAGTCGCGTAGCCGCGTGTGCACGCCAGCGAGCGCGGTGATGGAGTCTGCGTGCTGCGCATCGTGCTTCTCGAGCACGACGCGGTACGCCGCGATGGCCTCCTGCGGACGCCCGAGCTCGTTCTCGTAGACCTGACCGAGCCGGTAACCAAGCTCGACGAGATCGGCGTTCTTCGCGTCCACCGCCTCGACGGCAGCGAGCCGCTTGCGCAGCACCTCGGCGAGCGCCTCGTGCGCGCCGTTCTCCACGTAGAGACGATCGAGCGCCTCGAGCGCGTCGCGGTCTGCTCCGTCCGTGCCGAGCACGAAGCGATACGCCTCTTCGGCCTTGCTGACGTCGCCGAGCTGCGCCTCGTAGACCACCGCGAGGCGGCGGCCGACGAACACGCGCGTCTCACGGTCGGCTGCGAACGCGGGATTCTCGAGCACGTCGGCGAATGTCTGCGCGACGAGCGGCCACTGATCGAGGATCTGCGCCAGGCGATCGACCTGCGTGTTCGCGTGTTCGTCGCGCGGCGACTCGAGCAGTGCGCGCAGCTCCCAGTCGAGCGCGGTCTGGTGATCGTCGGCGCGCTCTTCGGCGATTTCCGCGATCTTGTGCATCATCCCGAGGCGCTCGCCGGGATCGGCGACGTACGAGAGCTGCATCGTGTGCACGCCGATGAGGCGGTCGTACGCCTCCGACATGCGGTAGAGCGGCTCGAGGATCTCGCCGATCACGATCGGGCGAACGCCCTCGGCGAACAGCCCCTCGAGCGCGCCGAGCGCTGGCGCGTGCTCCGGTGCCGCGCCGAGGATCTCGCGGTATTGCTCGATCGCGCCGTCGGTGTCGCCGAGGCGCGTCTGCAGCACCGCGCCGAGGCGGAACTGGAAGCTCAGCACGTCGTCCGGGCTGTCCGCCGTGACGACCTCGCGGCGCAGGATCCCCGCGAGATCGCCCCAGCGCTCGGTCGCCTCGTACAGCCGATCGAGCGCCTCGATCGCCTGACGATGCGACTCGTCCGCGGTGACGACCATCGTGTAGCGCGCGATCGCCGAGTCGACGTCGCCCGCCTGCACTTCGTAGATCTGCGCGACGCGCAGCGCGGTCTCGACGAGCCGATCGCTCTCGTTCGCCGCGCGCAGCTTCTCGACCTCGAGATCGTAGAGGCGCGTGACCTCGCCCCACTTGCCGAGCGGCTCTGCTAGGCGCTCGAGCGAGACCAGCGTCGTCTCGTTCGCGCTGTCGATCGGCACAGCGCGCGCGTAGGCGCCGAAGGCGTTCTCGGTGTCGTCGAGCGCGGTCTCGTAGAGCTCCGCGACGGCGTGCAGGAGCTCGACCTTGCGCACCGGATCCTGCTCGTGCGCGATCTGGACTTCGTGGACGGCGATGAGCTTCGCCCACTCGGCCGCGCCGCGATACACCGGCTCGAGCACGCCGGCCGCTGCGAGCGGCTCGACGCCGGCCGCGATCATCTGCTCGAGCGCGACGAGCGTCGGCTCGTGGTCGGGCAGGACCTCGAGGATCTCGCGGTAGCCCTCGACCGCGCGCACCGCGTCACCGAGGTGGCGATGCCAGAGCTCGGCGATGCGATAGCGATACGAGATGACCTCGCTCGGATCACTCGCGAGCTCGGCCTCGTGCTCGAGCACCGAGAGCAGCTCCTGCCAGTTCCCGCTCGCCTGATAGAGCGAGTCGAGGCGGCCGATCGCCGTCATGTCGTCGGGATCGATCTCGAGGATGCGCTGGTACGTGTCGATGGCCTTCGCGCTGTCGCCGAGCTCACGCTCGTAGACCGCGCCGACCTCGACGAGCAGCGTCTTCTTCTCGTCCGGGTCCGATACGATGTCGGCCTTGCGTGAGTAGACGAGCAGCAGCGGCTCCCACTGTCCGAGCTTCAAGTAGAGCTCGATCAGCTTGTCCATCGCGCGCAGCTCTTCGCCGTCGACGTCGAGGATCTGCTGGTAGACGGCGACGGCGTCCGTCGGCCGCTCGAGGATCTCCTCGTAGATGGCGGCGCCGCGAAACAGATAGTCCTTCTGCTCGTCGGGCGACTGCAACATCTTCGCCTTGACCAAGTAGATCTTGGCGAGCTCGTCGTAGCGCTCGCTCGCGCCGTACAAACGCTCGAGCGCGGTCGCCGCGTCGAGGTGCGTCGCGTCGAGCTCGAGCACGCGCTGGTAGTGGCGGATCGCCGTCGCCGCGTCGCCGAGCTGCTCTTCGCGCACCTCTGCGCCCTTGACGAGCAGCGCCGTCGCGAGCGTCGCGCCATCACCCTCGGGATTTGCGAGCAAGCGATCCGCCTGCGTCTCGTACACCGTTGCGAGGCCCTCGAAGTCGCCCGTGCCGCGCGCGAGCCGCTCGAGCTGCTCTTGCGTGGTCGCGTTCGACGGATCTTCGCCGAGGGCGCGTGCAAAGCTCTGGAAAGCGCTCGGCAGGTCGTCGATCGCGACCTCGTAGAGCTCCGCGATGCTGTGCAGCAGCTCGACGCGCTGATCCGACGACGACGCATGGGTGACCTGGATCTCGTGGATCCCGATCAGCTTCCCGAACTCGTTCTGCTCGCGGTAGATCGGCTCGAGGATCTCGGCGATGACGACCTGATGCTGCGGCTGCTGCACCAGGCGCTCGAGCGCGGCGAGCGCGGCCGGATTGCCGGGATCGTTGGTGAGCACCTGCCGGTGGATCTCGATTGACGCATCGACCGCGCCCATCCGCGTCTCACGCAGCTCGGCGAGGCGCAGCTGCAGCGCCGTCTTGACTTCGGGATCGTCGGCGATGGCGAGCTGGCGCCCGACGTTGTCGGCGAGGTCGCTCCACATCTGCTGACGTTCGAACAAGCCGTCGAGCGACGAGAGCGCGCGCTGGCTGGTGGGATCGAGCTCGAGGATCTCTTGGAACAGCGTGATCGCGTTCGCCGGATCTTGCAGGCGCTCGTCGTGAATGTGCGCCATCTGCTCGAGCAGCTCTTCTTGCTCGGCGGGATCGGTCGACAGCTCGACCTTGCGGCGCAGCACGCCGAGCAGATCGCTCCAACGCTCGGTGCGCCGATAGAGTGCGTCGAGCGCGGCGAGCACCTCGACATCGCCCGGATCTTGATCGAGCACCTTGCCGTACGCAGCGACGGCCGCATCGACGTCACCGACGGCGGTGTCGTTGAGCTGCGCGGCCTTCACCCAGAGGAGTCGCGCGAGATCCGGATCCTCCGCGCTGACGCTGCCCGCGAGCTCTCCAACGAGCGCGACGAGGTGCGCGTGACGCTGCAGGTTGGTGGCGAGGTGCTCGAGCCGCGCGAGCGTCTCGGCGCTCTCCGGCGAGCCGCGCAGTGCGCGTGCGAACGCCTCGAAGGCGCGGTTTCCGTCGCCGATCTGCGACTGACAGACGTCGCCGATCTTCGTCAGCAGCTCGAGTTGGCGCGCCGGATCTTCAGCCGCTGCGTGCAGCACCTCGAGCGCGCGGATCAGGTTCTCCGCGTCGCCGCGGACCTCGTAGATCGGCTCGAGGATCTCGGCCGCGCTGGCGCCAAGCGCCGGGTCGACGAGCAATGCCTCGAGGGCCTCGCGCGCGCCGTCGTGCTCCGGCATGAGCGAGAGGATCTCGCGGTAGAGCTCGACCGCGCGCGGCTTGTCGTCGAGGTGCTGCTCGAGCGCCCGCGCGAGACGGAACTTGAGCGCGGCGAGCTCCTGCTCGTCGGCCGGGTTGAGGTCGATGCGACGCTCGAGCGCGGCGGCGAGATCCGACCAGCGACCCTGCGCATCGTAGAGACGATCGAGCGCGCGATACGCCTCGGTCTCGTCGTCGCCGTACTCCGCGACGATGCCGCGATACGCGTCGATCGACTCGTCCGGGCTCAAGAGCTCGTTCTCGTAGAGCGCCGCCATGTCGTACGCGAGCCTCTTGCGCGCGTCTGGATCGCTCTCGAGCTCCGCGCGCCGCGTGTACACGGCGTGCAGGTCGCGGAACTTGCCGGTCTGGCGATAGAGGCTCTCGAGCGCCGTCATTGCGCCGGTGTGATCGCTCTCCGCATCCCAGACGCCCTTGTATTGCGCGATCGCCTCGTCGGTGCGCCCGACGGTGCCGAGCACGCGGCCGAAGCTCATGCGCAGATCGATCGCGTCGGCCGGGTTCGTCGCCTTGCCGATCGCCGCCTCGTAGTGCGAGACGACGCGGTCCCAGCCATCGACGCCACCGGCGACGCGCTCGACGTCCTCACGCACGATCTCCGCCATCGGATCGAGCGAGAACGCCTCGAGATAGCGCTCGAACGCAGTGTTCGGATCCTTCAGGCGCTCCTCGTAGAGGAGGCCCGCCTCGCGCAGCAGCATCACGCGCTCCGCTGGCTCGGTCAGATGAACGAGGCGCACTTCGTAGACGCCTGCGAGCTTCTTCGCGTCGTTCGCCGCCTCGTAGATCGGCGACAGCGCGATCGCGGCGTCGTTGTTTTGCGCGTCGAGCTCGAGGACCTTCTCGTACGCCTTTGCGGCGCGATCCGTCTTCTCCTTCTTCTCCGCCCAGAGGCGCGCGATGCGGAAGTAGAGGTCGATCTTCTCGCTCGCCGGCGCGTCCTTGTTTTCCGTCTCGCGCTCGAATGTGCGGATGAGCTCGTCCCACTTGTCCTGCGTGGAATAGAACTCCTCGAGATCCGCCCACGCCTTCAGCGCGACGAAGCGCTTCTTCAGCTGCTCCTGCGCGCGCCGATCGTTCGGATCGAGCAGCAGCAAGCGCTTGAACGCGCCGACTGCGCCGGCATCGTCGCCGAGCTTGTCGGCGTAGATCATGCCGAGCTTGTTGAGCGCCGCGAGCAGCTCCTTCTCGTCGCTGATGCGATCGGCCTGCTTCTCGAGCACCTCCGCGAGCGGCGCCCACTCGCGCGCCTTCTCGTAGAGGCCGGCGAGGTTGTTGAGCGCCTCGGGGTTCTCGCTGTCGAACTCGAGCACCTTCTTCCAGAGATCGATGCAGATCTCCGGCTTGCGCAGCTTTTCCGTCGCGAGCTGCGCCATCTCGACGTAGCGGAGCGCGCGGTCGCTCTCGTCCATGAGCTCGGTCTCGAGCTTCATGACGTTGACGAGCTTCTCCCAGTCGCGGCGCTTCTCGTACATCTCCTTCAGGCGCGTGATCGCCTCGATGTTCGCTGCGTCGATCTCGATGACCTGCTCGTAGGCCTTGATCGCCTCGGCGACGTTCGACGACTTCTCGAGGTAGAGCGAGCCGGCGAGCGCGAACAGCTCGACCTTCTGCGCTGGCGCTCGATGGATCTCGGCCTTTGCGAGGACGCCCTTGATGACGTCGGACCAGCGCTTCTGGCCCTCGAACTTGGCGATCTGCTCGTCGAGCTCAGCGAGCTTCGCGAGCTCCGCATCCGACAGCGGACTGCCCGCGTCCCGGTAGCCGCCAGGCGCAGCAACCGCAGCCGCACCCTCGTCAGGCTGTGCCGCCGACTCCTCGAAATCGCCCGAGCTGCTCACATCATTCTCCGACACTCAGTCCTCCATCGAAAGCCGCTCAAAGGGTCGCGGATGAGAGAGAGCAGTCACCGTGCGCGCCGCGGATCTGCGGAGCGCGCCAAGCCTCAGTGGCCTTCGGTGAGCTCGTTGAGCCGATCGCGGGCTGCCTTCACGTAGTGCGCAGGAGCGTTGGCGCCGGCCACGTCGACGTACTTCTTGAGGAAGCGGCTCGCCTCCTCCTTGTTGCCCTGCTGAGCGTAGGTCCAGCCGAGCGAGAACAGCGCATCGGGCATGCCGGGCACGATGGCAAGCGCCGCACGGAACTCACGCACGGCGTCCTCCGGCTTGTTCTGCTGCTGGTAGATCGATCCGAGCAGCGCGTGCGTCGTCGCGCTCTCCTCCGTGCCCTCGAGCGCAACCGTCTGCGCGGATCGCAGCACCTGCACGGCCTGATCGAGGTAGCCGAGATCGGCATAGAGACGGCCGAGCGCGGAGTACGCCTCGAGGAAGCGCGGACCCTTCTGGATCGCCTCGGTGTAGCGGCGCAGCGCGGCCTGCAGGTTCTCGTTGCCGTCCTCGGCGATGGCGAGCTCTTCGTGGACGCGGCCGAGCTTGTAGTAAGCCTTGAACAGCGTCGCATCGAGCGACACGGCCTTCTCGAGCGCCTGCTTCGCGCCGTTCCAGTCTTCGAGCTCGATGAGGATCTCGCCGAGCTTGAACTGGTAGCCCGCGGAGTCCGGCGCGATCGCGATCGCCTTCTGCAGATCGTCACGCGCGGGCTCGTACTTCTGCATCTGCATGTGCACGATCGCGAGGTTCCAGAACGCCTCGTCGTTGGCCGGATCGAGCGCAGAGGCGCGCTCGAGCGCCTCGACCGCGCCGACGAATTGCTTCTGCTGCGCGAGGATCACGCCCTCGTTCATCTTGTTCATCGACTCGACGCGCTCGCGTGAGCACGAGCCCGCCGTGAGCATGAAGAACGAGAGTGTCGCGACGCCTAGCGCACCGAGCATCTGCTTCGCCGAATCATGGGCGAGCTTTAGCTTCGCTGAATTCATCTTTCCGCTCTCCCTCCGGACCTTTGGGCGATCCGGCGGCTGGATACTACGTGACCCCACCCCGTCCCCTCAACAGCGAACTGAGAGAAACGGCAAAGGGGTCGTCGGGCCCGCGGCCCGGTGCCGAGGAGGAGCGACCCTCCGCCGCCAAACGTGGGGCGATGGGGGGCGAGGCATGTCGGTGGCGCTCAGGTACAAATCGACGCTCCGTCCGTCGGAGAGGGTTCGCCCGCACGTGTAGGTTGCGGCGCACCTCGATTCGCTGATACTTACCCACCCCATTTTTCGCTCCGCCGCGTCGCGAGACCGTTTCGCCGCTGTGACCTGTTCATCGCGAGGTCCGTCATGCTCCGCGCTTCCGTCATCTTCGTGCTCGCGCTGCTCGCCGCCGCCTCGCCCGTAGGCGCACAGCGTCGTCCTCCACGCCCGCCCGCGACTCCTGCCGGCGAGGCCGTCGCCGCCGCGCCCACGCTGGCGGATCTGCCGACCATCGTGCCGAAGCTGGAGAGCGCCAACACCGACGAAGTGCGCGAGGCGATCGACCTGCTCACTGTGATGGACCGGCCGGAGGCGGTGCCGCCGCTCGCCGCGCTGTTGCGCTCGGGTCAGCCCGACGCGATCACCGACCGCGCGCTCGAATCGCTCGGCGCTCTCGCGCAGACGAGCGCGATCGAGGTGCTCGTCGAGTTCACCCACCACCGCCGCGAGGGCGCGCGCCGCCGCGCGTATCAGGCGCTCGCCGCGATTCAGGATCCGCGCGTGGCGCGGCTGCTCGAGCAGGGGCTGCGCGACAGCGATCGCAACGTGCGCGGCACGGCGGCCCTCGCGCTCGGCGACATCGGCGCGCGGGCGAGCGTCGACACGCTGTTCATCGCGTTCGATCGCGGCGTGATCGAAGCGGCGATCGCGATCGGCAAGCTTGGCGATCGGGCCGCGGTCAACAAGTTTTCGGAGTCGATCGGGCGCCGTCCGCTGTCGGTGATGCTGTCGGGATTCGAGCAGTTCGTGCGTCGCCGCGACGTGCTCGACGAGGTGAAGCTCGAGATCGTGCAGCGGCTCGGTGAGGTCTCTGGCCCGCTGGTGAAGTCGTTCCTGCGCGAATATCTCGGGACGTTCACCCAGCGCGATCGCAGCGCGCTCAAGCGCGCCGTGGAAGAGAACATCCGCCGCATTCCGGACGCGCCGGTCGGAGCCGCCGCTGCGCCTCCCGCTGCGGCACCGGCTGCGCCTCTCGCGGTACCCGCTGCGCCGTCCGCCCCGGCTCCAGCGACGCCCGCTGCGTCGCCGACCGCTCCTCGGGGAGGTGCCCGATGAATCGCTCCGTCACGCTCGCGATCGTCGCGCTGTTCGCGCTCACCGCGGGCGGCTGCGCCTCGCTCGGGCAGACCAACGCGTTCAGCTCGCGCTTCGCTGACAACCAGGCGGTCGCGACGCAGGGCATCGTCGCGCGGCTGCCGCGACCCGCCGCATCGACGCGGCCGGCCAACGCGAGCGGTCAGCCCATGGTGATCGCGACGACGCACGGCGGCGATCGTCGTGTCGTGGCGTTCGACGTCACCGCTGGACGCGCGCGCTGGTCGGTTCCGATGGACGCGATGACGCGGCCGGAGATCGTCGGCGACATGGTGATGACCAGCGTGCGCAGCGGCACTGGCGCGGCGTCGCGCGCGGAGGTCGTCGCGCTCGATCTGGCGGACGGCCGCACGTTGTGGCGCGAAGATGCGCATGAGCTGGCGTACGTCGGCGCGGCGCGCGACGGCGACGTCGTAGTGTTCATCGAGAACGTCGGCGCACAGGGCGGCGCGCGACGCGTGGGCCATGTGCACGCGATCGTGCCGCGCACCGGCCGCGTCCTCTGGGAGTACGAGATTCAGGGCGTCCTCGGGCACCCAGCGATGGTCAGCGGGCTGGTGTTCATCCCGTGGGATCGGCAGAACATCGCCGTCCTCGACGCGCGCACCGGGCTCGAGCAGGCACGCCTACGCTCGACCGACGACATCATCGACTGGATCGACGCGCGGCCCGAGGGCGTCTTCTATGGCAGCAGGGCGATCTACCGGCTCGACAATCGCTCGGCGAGCGGCACCAAGGCCGGCTCGACGTTCCTCGCGCCGCTGCTGCCGGCAGCGCCGGGCGATCCACTGGTGCACACCGACGGATTTCTTCCCGCGCCGGGCACGCGCACCGCGCGCGGTCGCATCCGCTTGCACGCAGCGCTCGCGCCGACGCCCATCGGCCAGCCGATCGGCATCGCGGGCGACGTCGTCTACTACGTCTACTTCCGCTACGTGATGGCGTTCGGCGTGGACGGCGCCCCGCGCTGGGCGCGGATCCTCGAGGAGGACGTGATCGGCGCGGAGCCGAGCCCGGCGGGCCTCTTCACGGTCGGCGAGAAGGGCGCGCTGCGCCTGCTCGACGTGACCACGGGCAACGATCGCTGGACCGCGGCGATGGGCGCAGAGCTCGCATCGGCGACGCTCGACGTCGCCGGATTCGCGCCGAGCGCTGAGGCTGGCGAAGCGCGTGATCTGAAGACGTCGCTGACCGAGATCGCGCTCGATCCGGACAACCGCCTGGTGCCCGCGCGCGCCTTCGCGATCCAGCTGCTCGCCGCGAATCCGGACCCCGAGGTCACGCACGAGCTGCTCGACATGTACGCGCAGCGCGGTGTACCCACGGCGCTCCGCGAGGCGATCGGCGCGGCGCTGCGCACGCGGCGCACGGGCACGGAGTTCCTCGTGGCGTCGCTGCAGAGGCACTACGACTTCCTCGAGGGGACGGAAGCGCCGCCGCTGCAGGTGATCGTACCGTCGCTGGTCGAGGCGGAAGAGCGCAGCTCGGTCAACGCGCTGGTCGCGCAGATGATGGATCACGAGACGCCGATCACCGTCCTGCCGACGGTGGTGCAAGCGATCGTGCAGCTCGGCGATGCCGCGATCGTGCCGGCGCTGCGCGCGTTCCTCGTGCTCTATCACGCCGACAGCGCGTTCCGCGCCCCGGCCGATGCGGTGTGCGCGCCAGCCACGCCGAACGCCTGCGCGATGATGGCGCTGGCGCTCGCCGCAGAGGGTCTGTTCAAGCACGGCGGCGCCGAGGGGCGCGAGACGCTGACGAAGCTCGCCGCCGATGGCCGCACCCACGAGCCGCTCGCGGCGTCGATGCGCGGCTTCTTCGAGAATGAGCAGCGTGTCGCCGAAGAGACCGCGCGCGCTGAGGCGGAGGCGCAGCGACGCGCGGCAGAAGAAGCGGCGCGCAGCGTCGAGGCCGCGCTGCCGAATCGCCTCTCGCAGGAGCAGGTGAACCTCGCGTTCGCCGAGCACACCGAGCCGCTGCGCAGCTGCATCATGGAGGAGCTTGGGCGCAACCCGCGGCTCGCGCAGGTGCGCTTCGTCTTCATCATGAACAACGACGGTACGGCGCGCGACTTCACGTTTGCGCCGAACACGCCGGAGTTCATCGCCTGTCTGCAGCCGAAGGTCGGCGCGGTCGTGTTCCCGCGCTTCCGTCAGGCGCGGCAGCGCGGCTCGTTCGTGATCTCGGTGCGCGGCGGTCGCCCGCAAGAGCCGGCCGAGGGCACGACGCCGGGCGCCGAGACGCTGCCCGCCGATGCGCCGTGGTGGCAGCGCGCGCGCGTGCGCGCTGGCGCGCCGACGAACGCGGAAGTGACGACCGCCCTGCCCTGGTGGGTGCGCCGTGCGGCGCCGGTCGCAGCGGTCGAGCAACCGACGCAACCGCTGCAACCGACGCAGCCGACGCAACCGACGCAGCCGACGCAGCCGACGCAGCCGACGCAGCCGACGCAGCCGACGCAGCCGACGCAGCCGACGCAGCCTGGCGGCGGTGAACAGCGACCGTGGTGGCTGGCGCCGGGGGCCACGCAGCCGCCCGCGGGTCAGCCGCCCGCTGGCGCGCAGCCGCCCGCAGCGCAGCCACCGGCAGCGCAGCCACCGGCGAGCGCGCGTCCACCGGCTGGCGCGCAGCCGCCGGCAGTCACGCCGACGCCAGCGACCCCGCCCGGAGCAACGCCGCCCGCGGGTACGCGTCCTGGTCAGCGTCCGCCGGCCACGCCGACGCCTCCGCCCGCGCAGCCCGAGCCTCCGCCGGCGCCCCCGGTGCAGCCGTGGTGGCTGCCGCAGTGACGGACGCGCGTCGCGCGCACTGAGCGCACGACGCTCTACGCAGATCGCGCGATGCAGATCGCGCGACACTCTACGCAGATCGCGCGACGCGCTCTGCCGCCAACGCGAGCGCGCCGACCAGATCGCTCGACGCGCGGCGCAGCGCGGCCGGTGCTTCTGGCCCGAGGCGGTCGGGATGCAGCGCCCCCGCGAAACGTCGCAGCGAGCGCCGCGCAGCGGACCCATCGGCGCCGCGTGCGAGCTCGAGCAGCGTGCCGGCATCGGCAGCGCGCCGAACCTCGCGCGTCTTCCGCAGCAGCAGCGCATAGGTGTCCGCAGACGCGCGTGGAGACGATGCCGCACGCAGATAGCGCAGCGCTGCGAGCAAGCGCAGCGCACGCGGCGAGCCACGCGCGATCGACAGCAGCGCGTCGACGGCCGCGCCGGAGCGCAGCGTCGGCAGCATCGCGGCCTCGTCTGGCCACAGCGCCGCGTGATCGAGCAGCGCCTCGCCGAGCGGCGTCAGCACCAGGAGCCCATCGCCGAGGAAGCGTCGCAGCGCGAGCAGCGGTTCCTGTGCGAGCGCGTCGCGCATCGCCGAGAGCACGAGGTCACCGGCGCGAACCGCATCCGGCACCATCGGCACGCCGATCTCCGCGGCGCCCGCGACGAACTGGAACTCCACCGCGTGCCAGCGAAACAGCGCGCGGACGCGCTCTCGCAGCTGCTCACGGAGTGCATGCGCGACGGCCTCGGGGCGCGCCGCGCCGCTCTCCACCAGCCAGCGCCCGACCGGTCCCCGCGACCCGGCGACGTCGAGCGTGTCCGCCTGCGCCCGCGCATCGAGGGCGTCCGCGTGAGCGCGCGCATCGAGGCCACCGCTGCGCACCAGCCGATCGCCGAGCGTTCCACCTTGCGGTACCGCGCCGACGAGCGCGCGCGGCGTGCCGTCGACGATCGCGAGACGCGCCTCGCCAAGCGCACCGCGCACGTGAAGCACACCGGTCGCGCAGGAGCGTTCGAGCGCGAGGAGCGCCGTTGCCAGGGACGTGGCGGCAGGAAGCCTGTCCATCCCACCGACCTACGCGAACGCCACACAGAAGTGAAATTAGTGGCGGTGCGCCGGGGCAGCCCGTAGCGCAGATCGACGCGCAGAAGTGAAAATGCTGGCGGGCCGCCGGGGCAGCGGCTCAGTGCCCGTAGCGCAGATCGACGCGCAGCGGCTCAGTGCCCGTAGCGCAGATCGACGCG
>Ga0105047_10007953_pt1 | contig 17779 bp, 17 predicted proteins | sample MAT04_FD_78384 | JGI IMG/M metagenome (GOLD analysis project Ga0105047, IMG submission 78384) | Freshwater microbial communities from Lake Fryxell liftoff mats and glacier meltwater in Antarctica - MAT-04 (megahit assembly) | ecosystem: Environmental > Aquatic > Freshwater > Ice > Liftoff...
GCCGATGACGCCAACGCCCTGGGCCGAACCGTCCTCGCCGTCCCCGGGTCGGTGCGCAGCGACGCCTCCAGCGGCACCAACGACCTGATCGCCGATGGCATCGGTGTGTGTCGCGGGACCGACGACGTGCTGGTGGCACTGGGCATCTCGCCGGGCATCCGGCGTGCGTCGGTCGACCACCGCCCGGCGCCCGATGCGTCGGGGCGACTGCTCCTCGACGCCCTCGCCTGGCAGCCGGCCACCCTCGACCAGCTCCTGTTGCGGTCCTCGCTCGACCTCGGGCCGCTTTCGTTGGTGCTCGACCGGCTCATCGACGACGGCTGGGTCGTCGAGCGCGGTGGCTGGTACGAGCAGATCGCGGGTGCGGTCACGTGATCGGCGCGGCGCGGTGTCCACGGCGAGCCGCCGGTTCCGCCCTACCCTCGACGTCGTGCCACGAGCCCAGTTCGCGCCGGACGTCGAGGAGGCGTGGGCGGTCGAACCGTTCCTGGCGTCTCTGCTCAGCGTGGGGCCCGCCACCGTGGCCGCCTACCGATCCGACGTGGTCCGCTTTGCCCGTTGGGCGTCCTCGGTGGGGGTGGACTCCCCCGACGGCGTCACCCGGATGGTGCTCCGCCGCTACCTGGCGTACCTGGCCGCCGAGGGGGCGGCGCGGCGCACCATCGCCCGCAAGGCATCCTCGTTGCGTCGCTACTTCGGTTGGCAGCGTCGCACCGGCGCCATCGACGTCGATCCGACGGTCGGGCTGTCGGCGCCGAAGGGTGAGGGCCGACTCCCGCGCGTCCTGCGTGATGACGAGCTGGCCGTCCTCCTCGACGACGTTCCCGTTCGCCTGGCCGATGATCCGCCTGCCGTACGGCTCCGTGACGACGCCGTGCTCGAGCTGCTCTACGGCAGCGGGCTGCGCGTGGCCGAACTGTGCTCGCTGGTGGTCTCCGGCATCGACCTGCCCGGACGCTCGATCCGCGTGTGGGGCAAAGGCGCCAAGCAACGGCAGGTCCCGGTCAGCGTGCCCGCCGCCGCCGCACTCGCCGCCTGGCTGCGTGACGGTCGTCCCCTGCTCGTCGCGGCGGACACGCCCGACGACGTCGTCTTCGTCAACCTCCGGGGTCGGCCGCTCACGCCTCGCGATGCCCGTCGTGTGCTCGATCGGCGGGCGTCCGAGCCCACGCACCCGCACGCGCTCCGCCACACGTTCGCCACGCACCTGCTCGACGGAGGCGCCGATCTGCGTGCCGTGCAGGAGCTGTTGGGTCACGCCGATCTGGCCACGACGCAGATCTACACGCATGTCAGCAAGGAGCGCCTGCGGGCCGTGGTCGAGGCCACCCACCCGCGCGCCTGACGTGCGTCGGCGCCCGGTCGGCTCCGTCGGTCGGTCATGCGCCAGTTCGCAGCGGTACACTCCGGTCGGCGTGGTCAGCGGTGTGGGGTGCACCGTCGCCACGGGAACAGGGGCTCAGGTGCAAGAAGCGGCGAGCGACATCGATCGACTCTGGTCGAGCTACAAGTCCGAGAGCACTCGAGACCTGCGCGACCAGCTGATCGTGCACTACTCGCCACTCGTCAAGTACGTCGCCGGGCGTGTCGCCGTCGGTCTGCCCCAGAACGTCGAACAGGCCGATCTCGTCTCCTACGGCATCTTCGGGCTCATCGACGCCATCGAGAAGTTCGACCTCTCCCGTGGCTACAAGTTCGAGACCTACGCCATCGCCCGCATCAAGGGCGCCATCCTCGACGAGCTCCGCTCGATCGACTGGGTGCCACGATCGGTGCGCGCCAAGGCGAGGGCGCTCGAAACTGCCTATGCGAAGCTCGAGAGCCAGCTCCACCGATCACCGACCGACGACGAGGTCGCTCGAGAGCTCGAGATGACCGACGACCAGCTCCAGAGCGCCCTCACACAGATCTCCTTCGTCGGCCTCGTCGCCCTCGACGAGATGCTGTCGGTCGGCGGTGAGCGCGGTGAGTCGGTCACGTTGGGCGACACCATCGCCGACAAGGGCCAGAGCCCGGTGGCGGCGTTCGAGGTGGAGGAGATGAAGCAGATCCTCGCCGAGGCCATCAACCGGATGCCCGAGCGCGAGAAGATCGTGCTCACCCTCTATTACTACGAGGGTCTCACGCTGGCCGAGATCGGTCAGGTGCTCGGCGTCACCGAGAGCCGCGTGTGCCAGATCCACACGAAGTCCGTGCTCCAGCTCCGGGCCCGCATCATCGCCACAGAGCGCGAACCGGCCTGACCTCGGGCGGCGGCTCGTCCCTCGCTTCCTTCGCCGACGGCTGACGTCGGCCCCCGCCCGGCCCGGCAGGCCGAGCCCGCTTCCCCCTCCTGCGAACTACCGCCGGGGGTCCTCCCATGCCCAGCCGTCCGCCGCGTCGTGTGGCGCGCTGCACCATCCCGATCGGCGCGCCCGCCGTGCTGCTCACCTTCCTCGTCTTCCTCGTCCTCGTGTCTGGCCTCGTCTGGTCCGCCGGCGAAGCTGAGGCACAGGCCCGACCTCCCACGGGGGTGGCCTACCTGCCGCCGGTCGACGCCCCGATCGCCGATCCGTTCCGCCTGCCGCCGTCGCCCTACGCCAGCGGAAACCGGGGCATCGACTACTCGACCGTCCCGGGCGCGGCGGTGGCGGCCATGGCCGACGGCGTGGTGTTGTTCGCCGGACCCGTCGCCGGTGCCATGCACGTGACCGTCGAGCACGCCGATGGCCTCCGCTCGACGTACTCGTTCCTGGCCGGCGTCTCGGTGTCGGTCGGTCAGGCGGTGATCGCCGGCTCGCCCGTCGGGATCGCCGCCGCCCTCGTGCACGTCGGAATCCGTGACCTGCTCGGCAACTACCTCGATCCCGCGTCGCTGTTCGGCTCGACTCGGCGGGCCGTGCTGGTGCCCGGCGGCGATGACGGCGCACCGGAGGACGCCACGAGCTTCGAGGTGCCGTTCCTGTCGGACATCGTGCACGAGGCGGCGCAGCGGTGGGGTCCGTCGCTGTCCGACCTCGTCGGTCTGCTCCCGACCGGGATCGTGCCCCCCGGGCTGAGCCTCGCCGCCTTGCACCAGTTGGTCGAGCTCGATCCGATGGTGCACACCCGTCGCCTCCTCGACCGGTTCGCCGATCTGGTGCTGGACCCGCGTCCGTGCACCGCCGCCTCTGCACCGGTGCCTGCGCACGGCGAGCGCCGTGTCCTCGTGCTCGTGGCCGGCTTCGGCTCCACCAGCGAGTCGGCCGCCGCCGACGACGTCGACGCCGAGTCGCTCGGCTACGACCCGGCCGACGTGGTGCGGTTCTCCTACAACGGTGGTCGGACGCCGTCGAGCGATCGCGGCGGCAACCTCGCCGGGTTGCCCACCACGACCTACGACCTGACCGACTCGCAGCGCGACCTCCCCTCGGCGTCCGAAGACCTGCGGACGTTGTTGGCCCAGGTCGCCGAGGCCGAGCCGGGCGTTCCCATCGACGTGGTGGCCCACTCCCAGGGCGGGGTGGTCACCAGGTTGGCCCTTGGCACCGACGCCCACGCGCAGGTCCCCGATGCCGTGGACGCCGTGGTCACCTTGGGCACCCCGCACCACGGCGCCGACCTGGCCACGGCGGCCGACGCCCTCAACGACGACGGTGACGGCGCCGCCCTGCTCGATCTCGCCCACCAGCTCGGCTTCTTCGCCGACCAGGACCAGCCATCGCTGGGCCAGCTCTCGGAGGTCAGTCCGGTGATCGACCAGATCGCTGACACCCCGATACCCGACGGCGTCAGGTTCCGCTCGGTGAGCGCCCGCGGCGATCTGGTCGTACCGTCGCCGCGATCGGCGATCGAGGGCGGTGAGCACGTCATCGTTGCGGGCTCAGGTCTGCACGCCCACGACGGCCTTCCGGGCTCGTCGGCCGCCACCCGCGAGATCGGCCTTGCCGTGGCCGATCTCGCTCCGACCTGCGAGTCCTTGGCCGACGCCGTCGTCGACGCCATCGTGGGGGAGGGGATCGGTTGGGGCGAGGACGCACTCGGCGCCGGGTTGTCGGCCGCAGCGCGGGCCAACGGGCCCTGAGGCTCCGAGTCCCGAGTCGCCTTGGAGCCCTGGCGCCGGCCCATCTACACTCATCCGTCGGCTCGCATCGAGCTGCTCGGGGTCGACCACCGTCGGCGCCGGAAGCACACACCACACACCCGGATCAACCCACGGTCGCTCTCGAGCGTCGGTCCGGCGTCGTTCAACCGCTGGGTAGGAGAACACCATGACCGCAGTCGTCACCATGCGACAGCTCCTCGAGGCCGGTGTCCACTTCGGACACCAGACCCGACGCTGGAACCCGAAGATGAAGCGCTTCATCTACGGCGAGCGCAACGGCATCTACATCATCGACCTCGAGCAGACGCTCGGTCGGATCGAGACCGCCTACACCTTCGTCCGCGACACCGTCGCCGACGGCGGCACGGTGCTCTTCGTGGGCACCAAGAAGCAGGCGCAGGACTCCGTGCAGTCCTACGCCGAGAAGTGCGGCATGCCGTACATCAACCACCGCTGGCTGGGCGGCATGCTCACCAACTTCGAGACGATGTCCAAGCGCGTCGCGAAGATGAAGGAGTACCAGCGCATGCGCGACTCCGGTGAGTTCGAGGCCATGCCCAAGAAGGAAGCCCTCAAGATCTCCCGCGAGCTGGAGAAGCTCGAGCGGTACCTCGGTGGCATTCGCAACATGCAGCGCCTCCCGCAGGTCGTCTTCGTGCTCGACACGAAGAAGGAGGACATCGCCGTCACGGAGTCCAACAAGCTCGGCATCCCCCTCGTGGCCGTGATCGACACGAACTGTGACCCCGACGTCGTGCAGTTCCCGATCCCGGGCAACGACGACGCCATCCGCGCCGGCACACTCATGTGTCGGGTGATGGCCGACGCCGTCGAAGAGGGCCGATACATCGCCAGCCGCAAGGGCAACGCCGCGCCGCCCAGCCGCACCGCTGAGCAGCAGGACGCCATCGATGCCCAGCAGGCCGACGCTCGCCAGCAGGCCGCGCAGGCCGCCGCCGAGCGCGAGGCTCGCCTGGCCCAGACGGCCGCTGCCCCCGAGGCCGCAGAGCCGGCAGCCACGACCGAGGCCGCAGAGCCGGCAGCCACGACCGAGGCCGCAGAGCCGGCAGCCACGACCGAGGCCTCGCCCGAGGCGCCGGCCGCCGCCCCCGCCGAGGAAGGCTGACATGGCCGAGTTCACTGCCAAGGACGTCCAGAAGCTCCGCCAGGCGACGGGCGCCGGGATGATGGACGCGAAGAAGGCCCTCGTGGAGAACGAGGGCGACATGGAGAAGTCGGCCCAGTGGCTCCGGGAGAAGGGCCTGGCCAAGGTGGCCAAGCTCGGCGATCGAGAGAACACCCAAGGCTCGGTGGCCCTCGGCCTGGCCGGCACCGCCGCAGCCATTGTCGAGCTGAAGAGCGAGACCGACTTCTCGGCCAAGGCCGAGGACTTCGTCGCCCTCGTCCAGCAGATGGCCGACGTGGTCGCTGCCAAGGGCGAGGCGGCCATCGGCGAGCTCGACGAGACACTCGATGCCCTCAAGATCGCCAAGCGCGAGAACATCGAGGTCGGCCGTGTGCTCCGCTTCGATCCCGCTGCCGGCAACGTCCTCGACACCTACCTGCACGTGCAGGACGGGCGTGGCGTCAACGCCGTGATGCTCGAGCTCGATGGCGGCACGCCCGAGCTGGCCCACGACATCGCCGTCCACATCGCCTTCACCAAGCCGCCCTACCTCGATCGCAGCGAGATCCCGACCGCTGAGGTCGAGGCCGAGCGCACCAACCTCGAGGGCATCACGAAGGCCGAGGGCAAGCCCGAGCAGGCGTGGCCCAAGATCATCGAGGGTCGCCTGAACGCCTGGATCAAGGACCAGGTCCTCCTCGAGCAGGCCTACGTCAAGGACGAGAAGCAGACCGTCACCCAGCTTCTGGGCGATGTGAAGATCGTCCGTTTCGCTCAGGTCTACATCGGGGCCTGAGTGGACGGCGGGGGAGCGGTGAACGAGTCCCCGTCGACTGGTTCCGACGACATCGATACCGACGCGGACCAACGGTCCGCGTCGGTATCGCGCTGGCGCCGCGTCCTGCTCAAGGTGTCGGGCGAGGCCTTCGCGGGAGAGGGCGGCTATGGGATCGACGGTCACGTGGTGGCCCGCGTCGCTTCCGAGATCACCGAGGTCCGCGCCGATCTCGGCATCGACGTCGCCGTCGTGGTCGGTGGCGGCAACATCTGGCGGGGCATGGCCGGCGCCGGTGCGGGCATGGATCGAGCCCAGGCCGACTACATGGGCATGCTGGCCACGGTGATCAACGGCCTGGCCCTGCAAGACACGCTCGAGCAGCTCGGGCAGCCGACCCGCGTGCTGTCGGCCATCCACATGGCCCAGGTGGCAGAGCCCTACATACGACGCCGTGCCATCCGCCACCTGGAGAAGGGCCGCGTGGTCATCTTCGCTGGCGGCACCGGGAACCCGTTCTTCACCACGGATACGACCGCGGCGCTGCGGGCGGTGGAGATCGAGGCCGACGTCCTGCTCAAGGGCACCCACGGGGGGACCGACGGCATCTACACCGACGACCCCCGCACGAACCCTGCGGCCACGCGCCTCGACGAGGTCAGCTACCTCGACGTGCTCAACCAAGGATTGCGAGCCATGGACTCGACGGCCATCACGTTGTGTATGGACAATGACCTTCCGATCGTGATGTTCGATCTGCTCGGCGACGGCAACGTGCGCGGCCTGCTCGAGGGCCGATCGATCGGCACCCTCGTCCGCTGACGATGCGTGGGGTGACGCTCGCCGGGGTCGCCACCGGGTAGCGTCGAGGCCACGTTCGAGCGGCTGCCCACCGGTGGCCGGTCGTGCCTCGGGGTGCGTACCCGCACTCGGCGCGACGACAGGCCGAACGAGATGAGACGGAGGAGCGCGTGAGCGACGAGGTGATCGCACTGGTCCTCGAAGAGGCCGGCGAGAAGATGCACAAGGCGGTCGTGCGAGCCCGCTCCGACTTCGCGTCGATCCGCACCGGACGGGCTGCGCCCGCCCTGGTCGAGCGCATCCCGGTCGACTACTACGGCTCGGAGGTCCCGTTGCAGCAGCTCGCCGGGTTCACCGTTCCCGAGGCCCGCATGCTGGTCATCACGCCGTATGACAAGGGCGCCATCGGTGCCATCGAGAAGGCCATCCAACTGTCCGACCTCGGGCTCAACCCGAGCAACGACGGTGTCGCCATCCGACTCTCGTTCCCGCCGCTCACCCAGGAGCGGCGCAAGGAGTTCGTGAAGGTCGTCAAGCACATGGCCGAGGATGGCCGGATCGCGCTGCGCAACCAACGCCGCTCCTCCCGCCAGGAGCTCGAGAAGCTCGAGAAGGCGCACGACATCTCCGGCGACGACCTCACGCGCGCCGAGAAGGAGTTGGACAAGATCATCCACGCGCAGGAGGCGGAGATCGACCTCGCCCTTGCTGCCAAGGAAAAGGAACTGCTGGAGGACTGATGGCCGGCAGAGGCAAGCAAGGACGAGACGACGACGGTGAGCCCGTGGTGGCGCCGGCCCAGGAAGGCGTGCGCCTGATCGACCCCGACGAGGCCGAGCGGGCCGTCGAGCGCGGCGATGCCGCTGGTCGGCGCGAGCCGGGCACCCCGAAGTACGGCGACCGCCCCCCGGCCCCGCCCGCGGCGTCACGCCCAGCGCTTCGCTTTCCGCTGTCCGACTCCGAGAGCGTTGCGGACATCGAGCGTCCACGCCTGGCGCCGGCGCCGCCCGTGTCGGAAGGTCCGCCGGCCATGATCACGCTGGACCCACCCTCCGGCGAGGTCCAGTTGCCGCACTGGACAGACCCGCCCACCGGCGAGGTCCCGCGCGTCATCGTCGGCGAGGAGGGCGAGGACGGCGACCGCTGGAACGCCTTCGCCCAAGGCCCGCGCTGGCGTGACCAGCACGAGGGCTGGGAAGAAGACGACCAGTTCGACGACCTGGAGCACGACGAGGAGCCGATAGGCGCCCTCGACACCACCGATCGCCAACACCACGACGACTACCTCACCTTCGAGGACCTCGAGGTCCCCGAGGCCGAGGCGCCACGCGTCGACCGTGGGTCGCCGTCGGCGCCCATCCGGATCGGGAGCTCCGGCCCGGCCCGTCGTCCCGAGACGCCGACGGGCACAGGGCAGAGCCGACCGCGCCGTCCCGCAGGGCGAGGTCCCCGTCCGTCGGGCCAGGCTCCGGGAGGCCGCCCCGGCCCTCGCCAGGGTCCGCCGTCCGATGCCGATGGCGGCGAGCTGCCGCCGTCTGGTGGACGCGACATCCCCCAGGCTGCGGCCGTCGGCATCGGGATCCTGGCCACCGCCCTCGTCCTGTTCAGGATCGGCCCGGGCGCGGCGCTCGTCATCGTGATGGCGGCCATCGTCCTGGCCGGACTCGAGTACCTGCACGCCCTGCGCCGGGCCGGCTTCAACCCGCCGACCCTTCTCGGCTTGGTTGCCATCGCGGCGCTGCCGTGGGCGGCCTTCGCCAAAGGCGAGGCCGCCATCCCCCTGATCCTGTTCCTGTTGCTGGTCTTCGGCCTGCTCTGGTACCTGGTTGGCGCCGGCGACGAGTCGCCGGTGTCGAACCTCGGAGTCACACTGCTGGCCGTCGTGCACGTCGGCGTCCTCGGCTCGTTCGCTGCCCTGTTGCTGAAGATCGGCCCGGTGGGCGGTGCCACCACGGTCGACCAGGGCGTGAGCCTGCTGCTCCTCGCCGTCATCGCCGCCGTCGGCTACGACGTGGGCGGGTTCTTCGGCGGACGCCGCTTCGGGCGCACGCCCCTGTCCGCGGTCAGCCCCAACAAGACGCTCGAGGGGCTCCTGTGTGGGGTGGCCGCGTCGATGGTGGCGGTGTTCGTGCTGCGATTCTTCCCGCCGTTCGGGCTCACCGAGCTCTCGGGCGGGGCCACCTTCTTCTTCGCCCTGTGCTGTGCCTTCGCCGCCCCGCTCGGGGACCTGGCCGAGTCGCTCGTGAAGCGCGACCTCGGCATCAAGGACATGGGTTCGATCCTGCCCGGGCACGGTGGGATCTTCGACCGGTTCGACGGCATGCTCTTCGTGCTGCCCACCGCCTACTACGTGACCCGAGTCGTCTTCTTCGGCTGAGGTCCGGCAGGTGCCGACGGCTGTCCTCCGATCTGGGGAACCGGGGTCGGCCCGATAGGCTGATCCCATGGGTGCAGTGCGCGTCGCCGTCGCCGGGTCCACCGGTTCCATCGGTACCCAGACGATCGACGTGGTGGCGGCCGAGCCCCATCGCTACGAGATCACGGCGCTCGGGGCCGGCGGTGGCAACCTCGAAGCCTTCATCGCCCAGGCGGAGACCGTGCGACCCAAGGTGGTGGCTATCGCCGACCCGAGCGCCGACGCCGAGCTGCGTCGTCGACTCCCGGCCTGCGAGGTGCGCGTCGGGCCGGAGGCCCTGGCCAGCCTGGCCGACGAGGCCGATGTGGTCGTGAACGGCGTCGTCGGCTTCGCCGGACTCCCCGTGACCCTCGCCACCCTGCACGCCGGCCGTCGCCTGGCCTTGGCCAACAAGGAGTCGCTCATCGCCGCCGGACCGGTCGTGCAGGACGCCCGGCTGACACCCGGGGCCGAGCTGGTGCCGGTCGACTCGGAGCACTGCGCCGTGCACCAGTGCCTGCGGGCCAACGACCACCCGGGGCGGGTGGCGCGCATCGTGCTGACGGCCAGCGGGGGTCCGTTCCGGGGTCGCTCGGCTGCATCGCTGGCCGACGTCACCGTCGACGAGGCGTTGGCCCATCCCACCTGGTCGATGGGTCCCAAGATCACGATCGACAGCTCGACGCTCATCAACAAGGGCCTCGAGGTCATCGAGGCCCATGAGCTCTACGGTTCGCCGGCCGGCCACCACGGCGTGGGCGTCGCCCTCGACGACATCGAGGTCGTGGTCCACCCGCAGTCGGTGGTCCACTCGATGGTCGAGTTCACCGACGGCGCCACCATCGCCCAACTGTCGATGCCCGACATGCGGCTGCCGATCGCTTACGCCTTGGCCTTCCCCGACCGCGGCACCACGCCGTTCGGCCGGATCGACTGGGCGGGACTGGGCCGACTCGACTTCGAGCCCCCCGACCTCGACACCTTCCCCGGCCTGGGCCTGGCCTACGCCGCCGCCCGCACGGGTGGCACGGCACCGGCGTGGTTGAGCGCCGCCAACGAGGTGGCCGTCGATGCCTTCCTGGCCGGGCGCCTGCGCTGGGCCGACATCGCCGCCGTGGTCGCCGCCACCCTGGATCAGCACGACGGGAACCCGGCGACGAGCCTCGACGTAGTACTGGAAGCAGATCGCACGGCGCGCGCCACCGCTCGCGCCCTTCTCGACGGGAGCCGCGCTCGATGAGCGACCTCGACACCACTGGCGCCGACGCCGACGCCGACGCCGACACCCCGCCCGAAGGCGAGGGGAGCCTGATGGCCCCCGATGACCCCTGGGCACCCGATCCGGTGGTCAGCGCGCCGGCCTCGAGTCCGGTCCGGCTCGTGCTCCTCGTCGCCGGGGTCCTGGCGCTGGGGGTGCTGTTCGGCTTCCCCTTGCTGGCGGTCATCCTCTGCCTCGTGGTGTCGATCTACCTGCACGAGATGGGTCACTACCTCGTCGCCCGTCACCACGGGATGCAGTGCACCGAGTTCTTCCTCGGGATGGGCCCGCGCATCTGGTCGTTCCGACGAGGTGAGGTCGAGTACGGCGTGAAGGCGCTCCCCGTGGGGGCCTACGTCCGCATCGTGGGCATGCACAACCTCGAGGAGGTGGCGGCCGAGCACGAGGAGCGGACGTATCGCTCGAAGCCCTACCTGCGTCGGTTGTCGGTCGTGCTCGCCGGTCCGGCCATGAACCTGCTCATCGGTGTCACGCTCATGTTCGGCCTGATCGCCTTCAGCGGTCGCGTGGTGGACACGGCGTGGACGGTGGGCGAGGTCGTGGAGGGGTCGGCCGCCCAGGCGGCCGGATTGCAGTCGGGTGACAAGCTGCTGACGGTCGACGGTGCGGAGATCACAACGTTCGACCAATTCGGCGAGACGCTCGATGACCGAGCCGGCGACACGGTCGTCGTGATGGTGGAGCGCGGCGGCGACCAGGTGGCCCTCGACGCCACCTTCGGCTGGGCGCTCAACGCCGATGCTGTGGCCGAGATCCCGTCGAGCCCGCCCATCCCTGAGGGGGCTCGCGTCATCACGGTGGACGGAGCGCCGGTGGCGACGTATGCCGATCTCGTGACCGACTTCGCCACCGGCACCGGCACCGTCGACATGATCATCGAGTCCGGCTACGAGCGCTACAGCCTGCCGGTGGCGCTGCCCCAGGAGCTGCCAGCGGCTGGTGACTCGGGCTTCTTCGGCCTCGGGTTCGAGCCGGGCGAGGAGCAGTACGGCCTGACCGCCGCCGCCGGCGCCACCCTGGACCAGACCCGGGACATCACCGTCGGCTTCATCGGCGGCCTCGGTCGGCTGTTCTCGCCGTCGGGACTCAGCAACTACGCCAGCTTCGTCGTCGACTCGACGGCCAATGGCACAGAGGCGAGCCAGGGCGACGGTCCGGCGCTGACGCCCATCGACGTGAACGTCGAGGCGCCCGTGGCCGCGCCGCCCGAGGAGCGTCCGATCTCGATCTTCGGGATCGTGGCGATCGGCAGCCAGATCTACGAGGATGCCGGCCTGGCCGCCATGCTGTGGGTGCTGGCCACCGTGAACATCTTCCTGGCGCTGGTGAACCTCCTGCCGCTGCTCCCGTTCGACGGTGGCCACGCCGCGGTGGCGACCTACGAGGCCATCCGCGGGGCCATCAGCCACAAGCCGTACCGCGTCGACATGGCCCGACTGATGCCGGCGACCTACGCCGTGTTGCTCCTCGTGATGTTCATCGGGCTGTCATCGATCGTGGTCGACGTCCGAAACCCGATCCAGCTGCCCTGACTTCGGGGCACGAGCGCGCCCGCGGTGCGGTGGGAGCCGCGACGGGTCGTGCCACACTGACGTCGTGAACACGTTCGAGCGCCGTCGCACCCGTCAGATCCACGTGGGCAACGTCCCCGTGGGGGGTGACGCCCCCGTGTCCGTGCAATCCATGACCACGACCAAGACGTCGGACGTGGAGGGCACACTGGCTCAGATCTACGCCCTCGCCGGCGCCGGTGCCGACATCGTGCGCTGCACCTGCAACGACATCGAGGCGGCCGAGGGGCTGGCTCGGATCGTGCCGCGATCGCCCGTTCCGATCGTCGCCGACATCCACCACCAGTACAAGATGGCCCTCGCTGCCCTCGAGGCGGGGGTGCACTGCCTCCGCCTGAACCCCGGCAACATCCGTCGTCCGGAGCACATCCGGGCCGTGGCGGAGGCCGCGGGGGAGCGGGGCGTGCCCATCCGCATCGGCGTCAACGGAGGCTCGCTCGACCCTGACCTGTACGACGCCCACGGGGGCAAGGTCACCGCTGCCGCCATGGTCGAGTCGGCCCGGCGCGAGCTCGCTTTCTTCCGCGAGGTCGGCTTCGACGACGTGAAGATCTCGGTGAAGGCATCGAGCGTGTCGCTGATGATCGAGGCCTACCGTCTGCTGGCCGACGATCCGTTCTTCCTCGACGACGACGGCGCGTCGGTACCGCTGCACCTCGGCGTGACCGAGGCCGGGCCGCTCCCCGGCGGGTTGGTCAAGGCCACCGCCGGCATCGCCACGCTCCTGGCCGAGGGCATCGGCGACACCATCCGCTACTCGCTGACCGCCGATCCCGTCGAGGAAGCCCGGGCCGGCCGGCTCTTGCTCGAGTCCCTCGGGCTGCGCGAGCGCAAGGGCCTCGATCTCATCGCCTGCCCGTCGTGCGGCCGGGCCGAGGTCGATGTGATCGCCATCGCCGAGCAGGCCCAGGTGGCCCTGCAGGAACTGGCCGTGCCCATCCAGGTGGCGGTGATGGGCTGCGTGGTGAACGGACCGGGCGAAGCTCGTGAGGCCGACCTGGGCATCGCCGCCGGCCGACGGCGGGGGCACTTGTTCGTCAAGGGCAAGGTCGTGAAGGTGGTGCCCGAGGACGGCATGGTGGACGCGCTCGTCGAGTGGGCGCAGATCATCGCCGCCGACGGGGTGGAGGCGGCGCTGGGCTTGGCCGAGGAGGGTGCCGAGGAGGCGGCCGAGGCCGATCGCCTGGCTCTGCTCGACGATCAGGGTGCGGACGCCAACGACAGCGAGCAGAAGGTCGAGATCATCCGCAAGCTCTGATCTGGGCGGTACCGGCGTACGTGCCGGCCTCGTCGACGATTCCTCAGGCGGGGCGCAGCATGGCGTCGAACGCAGCCAGCACGCCGTTGACCTGCTTGGGATCGAGCGTTTGGGTCTCGGCCTGCACGGTGGTGAACAACACACCGAGTACCAGGGCCTCGATGCCGGGTGCGAGGACATCGGGATCGATGTCGGCACGGATCTCGCCCAGCTCCTGCCCGAGGCGGAGCTCGCCGGCGAGGAAGTCGCTGAACCGCTCGAGGGCGGGCAGCGCGGCCAGGCGGCCGATCACCTCGGGCTCCTGGCCGGCGAGGACGCGTCGGGCCAGCGGGTGGCGGTCGAGGAGCGCCACGAGCCACACGACGTAGGCGGCGACGAGGTCCTTCGGGGCCGTTCCGGCCACGGCGGCCCGGGCCTCGGCCAGCAGGGCGTCGGCATCGGCGTCGACGGCGTCGTGGAAGAGGTCTTCCTTGCTCGTGAAGTAGGCGTAGGCCGCAGCCTGGGTGAGTCCGGTGGATCGGGCGATCTCCGACACGGACGTCGAACGGAAGCCGTTGGCCCCGAAGCGCTCGATGGCGATCTCGATCAGGCGGCGTCGGGTGCGCTCGCCCTTCGTCTCGGCCAGGTCGTCGGGCCGCGTCGCCAGATCCGTCATGCCGTTAACGTACCAGAAAAGTTATAGAAAGGGAAGATCTTTTGATTTCGGTCGTCGTGCGAATGCGTCGGGACGGATGTCACGCAGTGGGCGTGTTGGCCTCGACCGTCGGACGCAGCGCGGCGTCGAAGACGGTGAGCACGCCGAGCTGACGTCGAGAGACCGTGCTCGAGCCGATCTGGGCGATGCTCATGACCAGACTGAGCAGCAGCGACTCTGCCCCATCGGCGAACACGGCGGCGTCGACGTCGGTGCGCACGAGGCCGGCGGACTGATCGGCCAACACGGCATCTCGGATGGCGTGGTTGAGCTGTGCCAGGGCCGGAAGGTCGATGAGGCGGGTGAGAGCCTCGGGCTCCTGGCCGGCAACGACCCGGCGAAGCAGTGGATGGCGGTCGAGGCTGCCGACGATGAACAGCAGCAGGAACGGCACGATCTGGCGTGCGGGAGTGTCGGCGGCCTGCGTGCGGGCCTCGTCGATGACGATGGTGGCATCGGCGTCGACCGCAGCGTCGAAGAGCGCCTCCTTGTTGGGGAAGTAGGCGTAGGCCGCCGCCTGGGTCAGGCCGGCAGCGCGTGCGATCTCCGACACCGAGGTGCTGCGATAGCCCCGTTCGCCGAACCGCTCGATCGAGAGCTCGATCAGGCGGCGCCGCGTGCGCTCGCCCTTGGTCTCGCGATCGCCGAGGTCCTCGGTTGTCGCGGCTCCGTCGAGTGTGGCTTCGGGCACAGGTTGAGTATACACCCGATCGCCCGAAGCAATAGATCAATGACCGTCATCAGTTCGTCAATTCAATAGGTCTATAAGACCTATGGACTTATCGATTCTCCACCGTGACACTAGACACATGACCCTCACCAACGAGCCGAGCACCGAGATGCCGCCGGCCAGTTTGGATCGGGAGCTGGCCGAGTACCAGTCCCGAGTCGAGCTTGCCCAGCGCAACCCGTGGCACGGAGGCGACATCGTCGCCCCCGAGTACGCCCGACTCCTGGCCTCGCTGGTCGATGAACCAGCAGGTCGTGGTGGTCAGCTTGCGTCGAGCTTCCCGACGAGCGGCGGCGGCCGCAACGTCTGGCGGGAAGCGCTCGACCAGGTCTCGTAGCCAGCTACCAAGTGCGGAACCCGCGGGCCACCCCGGTGGCCCGCAACCTTTCCTGGAGGGAAGCTGGCGGGCGGTGACGACAGTGAGGCGACGTCGTCACCGATCCGCCCCTCCAGCTGCTCTCTGGACATCGGTTGCTCGTTGAGGGGCGAGCGACCGATGTCCAGGGCTAGTTTTCGGCCACCCGCGCCAGAGGCCAGGCCCGGACGGGCCGCTCGAGCTGCCGGGTGCTACTCGGCTGCACCGACGGGCACGCCGTCGATGAGCTGATCGAGGTACTCGCTCCAGCCGTAGCCGACGCGGCCGTCGTCGAGCGTCCACCGGGTCAATCCTTCGGCGATCCTGGTGACTTGTCCCTCGCGCCGGTTCCGCAAGGGCACCATGCGCTGGACCTCGCCGCGGATGGTCCACGTGCGGGGCTCGCCGCCGTCGGCCGGCCGGGACGACCGCAGCACGGCGGTGACGACCTGCTGGTGGACGCCGTCGTCGGCCCACTCGGTGGTGAGGGCGACGTGGTCGCACAGGTGGAGGTCGGTACCGTCGTAGAAGAAGCCGCCGCGCGTCCCGTCGCTGCCGCGCCGGGCCACGCGCGAGGCCATGAAGCCCGCCTCGTCACCCACGTTGCCCGTCAGCCACCGGTAGTAGAAGGGTGCCTGCCATGTGCGCGGGCCCCAGGAGTGGTCCCGCAGACCGAAGCCGTCGACGGCGATGTCGAGATCGCCCACCTGGATGCTGCCGGTGGCCCGCACCAGCTGCTCGTAGTGCCCGCGGGCGAACTCCTCGCCCGGCTTCTCGTGCGACTCCTCGGGCTCGCCTCCGAACATGGGGCTGACGCGGGTGAAGCGGAGGTCCGCAGTGCACGTCGTGCGCGGGCTCTGCGTGAACGCCGCCTTCGGATCGGTGAGCACCATCGGGTCATCGAGGAGCAGCACCGGACCGTCGTAGGCCACCGTCAGCTCCTCGAAGGGCTCGACCACACCGAACCTGAGGCCGGCGGCGTCGAACGAGTCGTTGTCGGCGATGGTGGGGCGGTTGAACCAGAAGCCGACGCGACCGTCGGGGAGGTAGAGGCAGACCGTCATCTCGGCCGTGCCCTCGTTGGCGCGGTTGCCCAACCGGAAGAATCCGCCGAGGCCGGACACGGGGTCGAAGACGTTGAAGTACATCGACTCGTTGAAGGTTGGCTCGGGTCCGAGCTCGTGGGTGTACTCGTCGGCGGGATCGAGGCGGAGACGCATGGGCGCAACCTAGGTCAGGCGCGTTCGGCCCGCTCGGCCAGCGAGCGCGCGGCGCGCAGGTGTCGGGCGAGGGAGACGACGTCTTCGTGGGCGTTGAGGCCGCTGGTGGAGGGCATGAGGTACACCGCGGAGCGCCCGATGGGGTGGTGCTGCGGCCCGGCCACGGCCCGGCGATCGACGGCCGCGCGCCAGCCGGCCAGGCCGACGAAGCACACGACGGCGGGCTCGAACCAGGCGGCCAGTCGCTCGACGCGAGCCAGGCCCACACGGTTCTCCTCGGCCGAGAGGTCGTCGGCTCGGACGGTGGTGCGCTTGACCAGGTCGGTCATGCCCATGCCACCGGCCAGGGCCTCTGTCGGGTCGCGGTCGTGCTCGACGAGGCCAGCGGCCAGCGCCGCCGGCCAGAAGCGGTTGCCGGGTCGGGCGTAGCCGACGCCGGCGTTCGACGACGCCGGCGAGGGGTTCGAGCCACACACGAGCACGGTCAGACCGGTGCGGACGCGGTCGGGAAGCGACCAGGTGCGGATGGCGGGGATCGAGCGTGCGGACGCCGTGGGGGGCGGGTCGAGGACGAAGCCGGCCCCCTCCACCAGGTCGAGCAGCCGGGCCCATCCGGCCTCGTCCGGGTCGTGGCGCAGACGGAGCTCGCAGGTGGCGCCCACGGGTAGGGCGAATGCAACGGCCGCCAAGCGCTCGGTCACCCCGCGGCCGGCGTCGAGAAGGTCGCGGCGGCTGAGCGAGAGTGCGGTCACAGGAGGCGGCGCTGCTCGACAGCGGAGGCGACCTCGGCGAGGGGTGCCCAGATGGCGCCCCCGCGGGGGCCGGTGCTCCGCACCTCGATGGCCTCGATGGTGATCGACCGGGCGGCACCCCGCTCGTCGCGCAACCCGAGGCTGCCGTCGCGCTCACGGCGCTCGACCACAGCGTCGCGCCATCGTTCGTTTTTGCGGCGCCGGAACCGCACCCGGGCGCCGACGCGCAGCCCGAGCTCGGCCAAAGCGGCGTCGGCGAACGGATCGGCCTGGCCAGGGTCGTCGAACGATCGGTGATCACCCCGGGCTGCGGAGGACATCAGGGCATACCGCCGTTGGGGAAGCGGGCGGCCAGCCGCTGCATGCCACCGACCCAGCGGTCGTGGTCGGCGGCACGTCGCTGGGCGTACGCAGCCACCTCAGCATGGGGGAGCAGCAGGAAGCGCTCAGCTCGGATGCCCTCGACCGCCACCGCAGCCACCTCGTCGGGGCCCATCATGCCGTCGACCCCGGCAACGCCTCCGCCGGCGACACCTGCGGTCATGGCCGTGTCGACGGCCTGCGGACACAGCACGCTCACCCCGAGGCCCTGGGCGCCGTAGGTGATGGCGAGCCACTCGGCGAACGCCACGGCGGCGTGCTTCGACACGCTGTACGGGGCCGAACCGATCTGACTCAAGAGGCCGGCGGCGGAGGCCGTGTGCAGGAGCCAACCGCGCCCCCGTTCGAGGAAGCGCGGCACCAGCTCGTCGGCGGCCCA
>Ga0105047_10007956_pt1 | contig 17778 bp, 9 predicted proteins | sample MAT04_FD_78384 | JGI IMG/M metagenome (GOLD analysis project Ga0105047, IMG submission 78384) | Freshwater microbial communities from Lake Fryxell liftoff mats and glacier meltwater in Antarctica - MAT-04 (megahit assembly) | ecosystem: Environmental > Aquatic > Freshwater > Ice > Liftoff...
CAGGAAATCACCCCCAAATCTGTGTTCTCGCACCGAACGGGTGTGGGAGTGGATTGTGGCATTTGGTTTTCAGGTCGATGACTCGTAGTGGTCCCACTGGTGGCTGTAGGCGAGGCTGCACAGGCCGGCCAGGCGATCGACTCGGCGGGTGCGCCAGCGGGCGGCGTCGGCTGTCCGGCGGCGGCCGATCAGGTTCTGGCGGTCGCCTTCACGCGCGGTGACGCAGGTCCCATCCGCAGTGAACTCGATCTCACCATCGGCTTCGCGGAATTCCTGCACCGCCACCGGCTCTGTCCGCCACCGCTCGTGGGACTTCGAACCATGCTCTTGAGCGACTTCGCAGATCGTCGTGTCCGAGACTTCGAGTCCGCAGAACTCCTTCAACCGAGCACTCCAGATGTCATACGACCAACTCGCAACTGCCAGGCAAATCAGCCGCTCAGCCTGCCTCGAATCGCGCCCTTCCACCCCCAGCCGCTCAGCCTGCGGACAGCCGCCACCCAAGCACTTCGAACACTCGAAATAGACACGAGAGAATCGCACTTCGTCCGCAGCTGTCATGACCTTCCGGGCTCGACATCCGCGATGCCGCTTGCTCAATCCGCATTCGCAGACCCGCGCTGGAGCACTTGTTCGACGGAACGTCGACGATCATCGTTCGACCTTGGCCTTCTGCAAATGCAGCGATGACTCGATCGTCCGTTGCATCAACTCCCGCCCCTGACGCAGGGCCAACGTCTCTCAAACTCCCAGCACCGTCCCATGCTTCGCGCCATCACAGGCCTGATTCAACTTCCGGAAATTCAACACCACCTGCCCGGCCAGCAACCGCTCTTCTGCCGTCATCTCGTCCCACTTGATCCCTGACATCCTTCAAGCTCCGTCGACTTCTGAGAGTCGAAGGACTCCTCAGAAACTTCCAAAATAACGCAAAGTCCCCAATCGCGCAACCATGATTTGCGACACCCACAGCATTCTTCCAATCATCGACAATCTTCACCCCCTCAGAACGTCTTCGCGGGACTTGCCATACGCTCTCTCGTCAAGTCGCCGCTATTGACCATATACTCCGCCCGTCTCTTCTCCGCGAATTCGCAATCGACCCTTGTTCGTCCCCGGAACCGGCCACCTTGAGTACTGTTGAAACTCTCCCTGTCGAGTCCACTGACGATCAACGTCCGTTGTGGAGTGCTGGATTTATTGGCGTGCTGCTGACGCAGTTTCTGGGGTCGTTTAACGACAATCTGCTGCGCTGGTTGTCGGTCTGTGTGGGTGAGCAGTTCGGTCAGCTGTCGGGGACGACGAATGCGGAGCAGGAGGCGTCGTGGAAGACGTTGATGCTGGTGCTGGGCGGGGTGTCGTTCACGCTGCCGTATCTGTTTCTGATGCCACTGGCCGGTTCGCTGGCGGACCGCTTCAGCAAACGCTCGGTCATGGTCACGATGAAGGTCATTGAGATTTTCATCATGTTCTTTGCCGTGGCCGTGATGGCGAATGGCCAGATCTGGTTCATGTTTGTGGCTGTCGGATTGATGGGGGCTCAGAGTGCTCTGTTTGGCCCTTCACGGTTTGGCTCCATGCCGGAAATCCTCCCGAACAGGCATCTTTCGGCGGGGAATGGCTATGTTGGACTGGCGACCGTCGTGGCCTGTGCGCTCGGGGCAGCTGCGGGTTTCCGGCTCTATGGAGCGATGGAACACGGCATCACCGCGACCGGTGTTTCCTTCAGTGCATTCCTGCCCGCAGCCGCGTCAATGATTGGAATTGCGATCGTCGGGACAATGACGAGCCTGATGATCCCGCATCTCAAATCAGGAAGCCCGGAGAGTGCGCTCAAATTCAACCCGCTGACCGAAACGATCCCTGCTTTGCGGATTCTGTGGCAGGATGTCAGGCTGGTCCGCACGACATTCGGCATTGCGTTCTTCTGGTTCCTGGCTTCGCTGGCTCAAGCCAACGTCGACCCATTGGGGGGGGAGGTGCTGGGGATCGCGAAACAGAACGTCGGGCTGTTGCTGGCTGTCCTCGTCGCAGGCTTGGGCAGCGGGAGCGTGCTGGCCGGACACCTGTCTGAGGGCAAGATCGAACTCGGGCTGGTTCCGTTCGGAGCCTTTGGGATCATGATCAGCTCGTTCCTGGTCTACCTCACGGGCTCAATGGTCGATCCCCAGCAGGCAGCCTCTCCGCAGATCTGGTTTTACTTGTGCGGCATCTCGCTGTTTCTACTCGGCGCAGCTGCGGGAATGTTCAACATTCCGCTGGAAACCTACATGCAGTATCGCAGCGATCCGGCCCAGCGCGGCATGATCCTGGCCGGGTGTAACTTCATCACGTTCCTGTTTATCTTGCTGTCGCTCGGTTTGTTCTTCTTCCTGCGAAGTACGCTGGGGCTTTCGCCGACAGCGATCTATGCCGTGACGGGCCTGGGGACGATTCCGGTGCTCATCTATGTCTTGCGGCTGATTCCCGATCTGACGTTCCGATTCTTTTTGTACCTGGTCTCGCACACGCTCTACCGCCTGCAAGTCCATGGTCGTGAGAACGTACCCGATCAGGGAGGCGCCCTCATCGTTGTGAACCACGTCTCGTTCATTGATGGCGTGCTCATGATGGGAACTTGCTCTCGGATCGCGCGCTACATCATCTATGCCGACTTCACTCGCATGCCGATTCTGAAGCCGCTGGGTGAGATCATGCGTGTCATCCCGATCAAAGCGTCCGAAGGGCCAAGGGCCTTGGTTAAATCGCTGCAACTCGCCAAAGAAGCCATGGTCAACGGCGATCTCGTCTGCATTTTTGCGGAGGGACAGATCACTCGGACCGGGCAACTCCAGCAGTTCCAACGCGGGATGATGCGGATCGTGGAAGGCACCGGCTGCCCGGTGATCCCCGCTTATCTGCATGGGCTCTGGGGGAGCTTCTTCAGCTTTCGCGGAGGCAAGGTCTTCGGGAATTTTCCGAAACGATTGAACTACCCGGTTTCCATTCAATTTGGAAAGCCGATCAAGAATCCAGAGGACGCAAATGCCGTCCGTCAAGCCGTGCAACTCCTGGGAGTCGAAGCTGTGGAGCGAGATAAAACCCGTGAACTGATTCCGGTTCGACAGTTCATTCGCCGGTGCAAGATGGACCGCAATCGATCCAAAGTCGCCGATTCACTGGGCATGGATTTGACCGGCGGTCGCGTGCTGATCGCGTCTTTGGCGATGCGGCGGTACTTGGAGCGCGAGGTCTTTCAGCCCGATGAGAAGATGATCGGCCTGCTGATTCCCCCTTCGGCGGGTGGCTATCTGTCCAACATGGCGGTCGCTCTGGCCGGACGCACGACCGTGCATCTGAACTACACACTCTCGGATGAAGTGCTGAACCACTGCGTCCGAGAGGCCGGAATCAAGCATGTGTTGACCACGAAGGGCTTTCTCGAGAAGAAGCCGATTAAGCTGGAAGGCGCGGAGTGGGTCTTCGTCGACGAGTTCAAGACCAAGATCACCAGCCTTGATAAAGCCGTCGCCGCTACGCAGTCGTACCTCCCCGCGCCGATCCTCGACCGGATGCTCGGCCTGACCCGGATCAAACCGGATGACCTGCTCTCGATCATCTTCACCAGCGGGTCCACCGGCGAACCCAAGGGGGTTATGCTTTCCCAACACAACATCGGTTCCAATGTCGATGCGATCGACCAACTGCTCAACCTGGAGAGTAGCGATGTGTTGATGGGGGTGCTGCCATTCTTTCATTCGTTCGGCTATACAGCCACGATGTGGCTCCCGGCCTGTTGTGCTCCGAAAGTGGTGTACCATTTCAATCCGCTCGACGCCAAAATCATCGGTAAGCTGTGCGAGAAGCATAAGACGACCATCCTGATGGCCACGCCGACGTTCCTAAAGACTTACTTGAAGCGGATCGACAAGGAGCAACTCGCACACCTCGATATGGTCGTCGTCGGAGCCGAGAAGATGCCGCTCGACCTCGCGGAAGAGTTCTTCCACAAGTTTGGCGTCCTCCCCTCCGAAGGATACGGCACGACCGAACTCTCGCCCGTCGCAGCTGTCAATATCCCAGACCACCGCACTGCGGACTCCCGTCAAATCGGGAGCAAGCTCGGCACCGTCGGGCGCCCGCTTCCGGGTGTCGCGGCCAAGGTTGTCCACCCGGATACCGGGGAGGATTTGGGAATCGGCAAGGAAGGGTTGCTGCTGATCAAGGGGCCGAACGTCATGCTCGGCTATTTGAACCATCCCGAGAAGACCGCCGAACTGACCAAAGATGGTTGGTACAACACGGGCGACTATGGCCGGATCGATGACGAGGGCTTCGTGACGATTACCGGTCGCCAGAGCCGGTTCTCGAAGATTGCTGGGGAGATGGTGCCGCATATTTTGATCGAGGACCATCTGACCCGGATTGTCGAACAGCCCGAGTCAGAGGACGCCGACATCAAACTCGCCGTGACCTCGGTCCCCGATGCCGCTCGTGGCGAACGCCTGATCGTGCTGCACACAGCCCTCGACAAGACCCCTGCCGAGATCCTCAAGGAACTGCAGACCAAGGGCCTTCCCAACCTGTGGCTCCCCTCCGCCGACAGCTTCCACCAAGTCGACCAGATCCCGATCCTCGGCACCGGCAAGCTCGACCTGAAGGGGATCAAAGACACCGCCCTGAAGCAGTTCGGCAAGTGATCCCCCCGTAGGACAGTCACGCCTGCCCGTCCCCGATGCGCGTCCGAACCAGAGCCAACCGTGACATGGGGCGGTGGCAGCCGTGACCCCAATGGCCTCTTCTCTCTGGAGACGTTCATGATCCACCCGACTCAACTCGGACCACTTACCCTGCGTCGGTTCTGCTTGAGTGCCGCCATCGCATTGAGCGTTGCCTCGTTCATGACGCAGGTGTCCGTCGCCGACGAGAAACTACCCGCCACCGCCAAACCCGCCACGGCCGCCGACGCCATGGCGGCTCTCAACCTCCTCACCTTGCCCGCGTTCAAGGGAGCCGTCGAGCCCGTCAACCGCACTGTCGGGCACATGTCCTACAACGCTCCCGGCGACCCGCAGGCCGCTTTCGAGTTTCATCGCCAGCAGCTGTTGAAGCAGAAGTGGATCGAACTCCCCGGCAGCGCGGTCACCGACCAGTACGCGAGCGGGATGTTCACTCGTCACGGGTTCCTCGCCTCGTTGTCAGCTTCACCGCTCGGCGAACCGGAGATGGTCAACGTGGCGCTGATACTACACGGGAATGTCGACCTCCAGAAACTCCCGATCCCCACCGACCTCAAGCCCGTGTACGTCGGCCCGCAGGTCGCCATGTACTCCTCCGATGTCCCCGTGGAGCTGACCATCGCAGCGTGTCACAAGCTGTTGCTCGCTCAGGGCTGGCTCCCCTACGGCCAGGCGGGCGACTCGCAGTTCTTCCGCCAGAACGCCATTCGCCTCACCGCCAACATCGCAGCTGCCCCCGCTCAAATGGGCAAGACAATGGTCAGCTATAGCGCCGAACAACTCTCTGCCGAAGTCCCCGCCCCGGTCGAGAACGTCCAGCTGCAATACTCCGACTCGACCAAGCAGGTCCTGTTCGACACCCAGGAGAGCGAAGACGCCATCGAGGAGTTCTACCGCACGACCCTCACCAAACAAGGGTGGAAGGCGACGACCGACAAGCCGTTCGCGATCGATTGGAAACGCGGGCTGATCTTCCGCAACAAAGCGATGGACATGCTCGAACTCGAGATGTACGAGGTCGAGGACGAGAAAGTCCTCCGCGTCACCGTCCGGCACTACACCGCCGCCGAACAAGAGGCCATCGAGCAGGCCGCCGATGCCGCTCTGGCCGCCAAGCAGAACACGCCGATGCCGAAGCTCGAAAAGATTAAGATCACCATTCCCGCCGGAGCAGACGTGACCGAGATCACCGAGAAGACGCTGGAGTTCACCGTCGCCACCGGCCAAGGCAAAGCCGCCGCCGCCGCCATCCGCCAAGCTCTGTCCGGTGCCGAATGGAAGGAGCATGTCACCACAGCCGATGACACGCTCGGCGTGATCGAGTTCACCAAGGGTGAGCAGAAACTCTCCCTGCTCTACGTCGACCCCGGCTTCATCCCCGCCGAAATCACGATCAAAGGGTCAGGAGTGGAACTGGAGAAGGTGGTGGGGAAGAAGTAGAGGGTGACTCTGAGAGGCGTAGCCTCGCCAATCACCCGCCGCGTCAGTCAGGGCGAGCGCTATCCAGTCGTCCCTCCACCATTTCGCTTCCTTCGGAATACTCAGTCCCTTTCGGCCGGGGTTCGAACTGTAACCATCTCCTTCCGCTCGCCCTGGCTGACGCGGCGGGTTACTGGAATTGGTGGACACCACTTCTGAAGACTCGATACATGTTCCCATGTGCTCGTTTCCTTCGCCCCCGACGGGGCTGAGGTGATTCAGTCGGGCTCCTTCAGCCACCGATGAATCGGTGGGCTATTGTCGGGTGTCCCTGACGGGACAACGATTATCAAATCGAGTTGACTCGCCCAGAACTGCGCGTGGGGCCGTCGAGCGGTGGTCGCAAACCGAGACACTCACCGCGTGGAGTTGACGCAGACCCGGTAGTCAAGCGAGAGTGGGGTGAGTCGAGACTCTCACACTTTGCGGAGCAACGAGCCATGATGAAGCCGATGATTGTTCTTCTGGTCTTACTCGCGACGGGCACACTGTCCGCCGCTGATCTGGCTCCCTCGCTCACAGCCGGGGCGGCGACCAGCAACATCACGCCGGAGATTGGCCTCGACATCATTGGCGGGTTCTCCCCGATTCCGTCGACGCATATCCATGACGAGCTGCACGCTCGCTGTCTTGTGCTCGATGATGGCCAGACGAAGATTGCCCTCGTGGTGTGCGACCTGCTGGGGCTCAGTCGCAGCTTGTGCCTCTCGGCCCGGCAGCAGATTCAGGAGGCGACTGGCATTCCTTCCGAGAATGTCATGATCTCCGGTACACACACGCACTCGGCGACCAGCGCTCTGGGTGAGCGGGGGTACAATTCGGATCAAGAACTCAATGACTACCAGAGGTTCGTCGCTCGCCGGATCGCCGATGGAGTGCGCCGAGCGGTGAACCAGCTGCGCCCCGCGCAGGTGGGCTTCGGTTCAGTCGACGTTCCGGAGCATGTCTTCAACCGCAGGTGGTTCATGCAGGAAGGGAGTCCTGCTCTGGTCTCTCCGTTTGGCAAGATCGACAAGGTGCGGATGAACCCGCCGGGCGGCGTTCCCGAGCTGATTGAGCCAGCCGGCCCGATCGATCCCACGGTGTCGTATATCGCCGTCCGCGAACCGGGCGGCCGGATGATCTCGATCTTCTCGGCGTACTCGTTGCACTACGTGGGTGGTGTCGCGGGGGCCGACATCTCGGCAGATTACTTCGCGATCTTTTGCGAGACGCTCAAGAAGTTGCAGCCCGCGTCGGAAGACAGTCCGCCGTTTGTGGCCCTCATGGCGAATGGAACGAGCGGCGATATCAACAACATCAACTTCCGCACACCGCGTCCCGGGAAGCCCGCGTATGAGCAGATGCGGTCCGTGGGCGAAGACGTGGCGAACAAGGTCCACGAATCGCTCGGCAGTGTTACTTGGCAGGAGCAGACCACACTCGCAGCTAACTACCGTGAACTCGATGTGAAGTGGCGGACGGTGGAACCCGCGCTACTCGACTGGACCCTCGAAACCCAGACCAAGCCCGAGAACATCGGCAAGCCCAACGACATTGCCGTGATCTACGCGGGACGAGTGCAGCGACTCGCCCAAGCTAGCCCGGAGACCAAACTCCCCGTCCAAGTCCTTCGCATCGGCGACATCTGTATCGGGACATCCCCCTGCGAGACATTCGCCGAGATCGGCCTCGACTACCGAAAATATAGTCCGGTCGCCCACTCGTTCATGGTCGAACTCGCGCATGGCTACTACGGGTACTTGCCCACCCCCCGGCACTTCGAACTCGGCGGGTACGAAACCTGGCCCGGGACGAACTATCTGGAGCCGCAGGCGTCGGAGAAGATCATGGCCGCGCTGCTGGAGATGACGGGGGAGCTGGACTTGCCCAAGTAGCTGCTCGGCAGCTTCAAAGACGCCGGACTCTCCGAGTCCGGTGTCCCAGCCGCTTCGAGTCGCTGATAGGCAGCAATCCCTGCGGGATTAAAATGACCCGACAGCGCTCTGGTGGGAGGTGATTTTACGATCGAGTCGTGGTTCCACGACAAGTGGACCATCGATCGACGAATGCCCCCGGGTCGATTGGTCCACGGCGTATCGAGGTTGGACCATGGAACTGAAATTATGGCGGGGACACCGGACTCGGAGAGTCCGGCGACGCTTCGCGAGTGACCCAGAGGCTACCGCCGCTCTCGAAAATACCGGCTCGCTTCGTTTAGCTCGGACCGCTCCGACTCCGTCAGACTCGCTTGCCCGTGGTCGGTGATCTTCGCCAGTAACTCATCGAGCCGCTCTTGCAAGTGGGCCTCATTCCGGCTGGGGAGCAGCTCGGGATGCGAGGACGGCCCCTCGTCCCGCACGATCCGTAACTTGGGGCGTCGTTTCAGGGGGTTAGAGAAAGCGATCCGGTTCAGCAGTGGTTCCAATTGCCAACGACGTTTCACGTACAGATAGCCGAAGAGCAGCCCTCCGACATGAGCGGAGTGGGCGATATTCGACTGGCGACCGCCGCCAAGTTCCAGCAACATCGGGTAGATGTCCATGATGGCGGTAATCGCAGCGAGCCAGATCGCCTTCACCGGGATCACGAAGAAGAAGTACCAGCGGTCCTCGGGCCAGCGCATCGCATAGCTGACCATCACAGCGGAGACAGCCCCCGAGGCCCCGATGGCGGGCCGCATATCGGTCATCGCCAGCCCCCAGATTAGATAGGCGATCCCCGACAACACTCCAGCGACCAAGTAAAAGAGCAGGAACTCCCGCTCGGTATACACGTCGAGCAGCCGGCGTCCCGTCAGGTACAACAAGTACATGTTGAACACGAGATGCCAGATGCTCTCGCGAGCGTGCAGGAAGTCGTAAGTGGTCAGTCGCCAAATCTGGCCCTGTAACACGGCATCAGGTTTGAGCGAAAACCACTCATCCAGAATCGAGACTCGATCACGCAGATAGTTGTTGCCTGCCCCACCGAGCGGGTTCGGCTGCGTCCAAACGTTCTGCACGACAAACACCGCGACGTTCACGGCAATGATCCAACCAATGATCGTCATCCGACTCCGCGGGGCGGAGTAGGAGCGATCGTCCGTTCGAGCGTAATCGCGGTTTTCGAAACCCATGGGAAGATCGTTGGGGGTTGAGGGTTGGGCGAGCGGCAGACGTAACTCTGTCGTGATTCGATGTCGGACAAGGGACAAGGGACAAGGGACAAAGCAGCCTCTGATTACTTGTCACTTGTCACTTGCTACTTGCTACTTGTCACTTGTCGTGCGGCAGCTCCACCTGTTCCGCCGACTGGATGTACTTCACCAGATCGGCCACTTGCTCGTCCTGGAGCAGATCGAGCTGGCCTTCGGGCATGATCGACAGGTTCGAGATGCGGGTCTCTTCGATCTGCTCGTTCTCGATCACGACGGGGCCGGTGGGGGTGTTGAAGGTGGTCGTCGTCTCGGTCTTGGTCGCCACAATCCCGTTGATGACGCGGCCATCAATAAGGACCGCGATCGTCATCTTGTAGGCGTCACCCAGCGTGGCACTCGGATCGAGCGTGTTCTCCAACACATAGTGCAGGTTCGACCGCTGCGACCCAGTCAGGTCGGGACCGATCCCCATCGGGCTACCGAACAAGCGGTGACACTTGGCACACGACGCCTCAAACAGCACCCGCCCCCGACTCGCATTCGCAGCGTCCAAAGTCTCAGCAGTCAGCTTCGTCTTCCAAGTCTCGATCTTCTGCTTCTTATCAGCCGAGAGCTGCTTCAGCTCCGGCCAGAGTTCGTTGACCTTCGCCGAGAGAGGCTCGTTGCCGAGAGTCTGCATTTGACGCAGCAGGAACGGCGAGATGAACTGCCGGTCGACCTTGTTCTCGGCCACCCCTTGCACCATCAGTTGAGCGAACTCGACGCGCGAGGCCAGCGTATTCGCCACCTCGAACTTCGTCGGCGGCGCGAGGGTGTGGAACTGGTCGACGAGGATCTTCCCCGTGTCGGGATGATGCACAGCCGCCAGTCCACGCACAGCTGCGATTCCGAGTTCGCGATGGGTGAGGAGTTCTTGCAGGAGCGGAGCGACCGACTCTTCGCGGGCCTCGACCAACGTGTGAATCGCCTGCTGCCGGGCTTCGACCGAGGCTCCGTCGTTCGAGGCGAGCGCCTTGATCTCTTCCATTGCATGCCCATCGCCGAAGACGACCGAGAGCTCTGTCGCGATCCGCTGGACATCGGCATTCGGGTCATTGGCGAGAGCCTTCGAGGTCTCCTCCCACCCCTGCGGAGCGGCGACCTTGCGGACTCCTTCGAACCCCTTGGCGATTCCAGTGAGCAGATCACCTCGCACTGTCGAATCGGCCTTGAGCAACATCACTGCCAACAGATCGAGTGACTCCGCTCTCACCGCCGGGGAACTCACCAGGCGTCGTGCGATAAAGGTTCGCAATTTGGGAAACTGGGTATCCTCAATCAATGCAACCGCCAAGGCCGGGGAATTGACGATCGCTGGTTCGACTCCATACCAGACCATCAGCGGCAGGGTCGTGTCGCTGGCGAATTGCGGCTGCTGAGTGAGTGAACTGGCCAGGACAATTCGATCGCTGTCCTTGCTGATTTTTTGCATCGCCGAGGCCATGTGAGTCAACACGAGACCACTCTGTTCTCTCCGTGCGAGTTCGCAGAAGGCATCAAATGCCACCGGAGTGACTTCGGTTCCATCGCTCAGCAACTTCACCGCCCAAGTTCGCATGTGTTCATTCTTGTCCCCCAAGCGTCCTGCTAGCCAAGCCTCATCAATCGGACCCAGCGCGTTGAGCCCCCACAGTGCGCGGAGTCGAATGCGATCGTTGGAGCTCGTCTCGGCGAGACCGCGCAGGATCGTTCTCAGCTGTGCCGTGGCTTGCTCGTTGGGCTTGTCGCTCTCTTGAAGAATACGACGGGCCATGCGTGATTCTGGCTCGTTCGTCCCCACGAGAGACTTCACCAACACTGCCATGGATGCCGTGTCAAGCTTGACGGGCTTGATCGGGGTTGATGAAGCCACCCGGTAAATCCTCCCCGAGGTCCGATGCACCCCATCATTCTCGTGGCATTCCCCGACATCGGTCCAGTCGGCGATGTACACGCTGCCGTCGGGGTGCTGCAAGAGTTCAGTTCCTCGGAACCATGGATCGGCGATCTTCATGAAGTCGGGGGCGTGGTGGGCGACGTAGGTCGCCCCGTGCCGTTCAATCGTGTCACGATTCAACCGGTGTCCGTGCAGGTTCGCTGTATAGGCGCCGTTGCGGTACTCCTCCGGCCAGCTGGTCCCTTGGTAGATCATGAACCCGCAGTGGGCGTGCCCGCCACCGGCTGCGTCAGTTGTGGAGGAGACGCCGATCTTGCGGATGTCGCTCCACGCTTCGCGGGTGTCCCAGTGGAAGTGATCCGCTGTCTGCGGGACGAGTTCGTACAGGTTCTGCCGCAAGTCTTCGCCGAACATCCGCTGCCAGTGAATCCCCGGTACGGCATGCCACAGATGGCCGATAACGGTATTGATGATGAACATCTCGCCGTGCTCATCCCAGTCCATCCCCCACGGATTCGTGGTGCCATGAGCGTAGGCTTCGACGGTCTGGCGAGTCGGGTGATACCGCCAGATGCCGACGTTGATCGCGACTCGTTCTTGCGGGGTCGCCGTCGGCACTCCGATCCGCGAGGTCGCCAGAATCCCGTGCCGCCCATAAAGCCAGCCGTCCGGACCCCAGCGCAGCCCGTTCGCAAAGTTGTGCCGCAACGACCCGTTCTCGAACCCATCCAAGATCACTTCCGGCGGACCGTCGGGAACGTCGTCGTGATTGCGATCTGGAATAAAGAGCAGCCTCGGTAGATCAAGCACCCACACGCCGCCGAACCCGGTCTCGACGCTGGTGACGCACTTCCCCTGGTCCCAGAAGACTTTTCGCTTGTCCGACTTCCCGTCGTGGTCCGTGTCTTCGAGGACCACGATCCGGTCGTTCAAAGAGCGATCGGCGTTGATCGACGCCTCGGCATACGTGTAGTTCTCAGCGACCCACAGCCGGCCCCGTGTATCGAACGAGATCCCAATCGGCTGTTGAACGTCCGGCTCAGATGCAAAAAGATTGACCGAAAATCCTGGCGGGAGCGTCATGCCCTTGACGGCATCTTCCGGCGAGGTGAACGGCAGTGTCGAGAGCTCGGTGTTATAGGGCACCTTGGCCGCTACTGGTTCTTCTGCGGGCATGTAAGCCCAGCTCGTCAATGCCAATGCCAGAAGGGTTCCACACGCCAGCAGCCGGATCTTCAAGGTATTCATCGCAGAGAGGGCTCCGAGGATTTGGTTGAAGAAGCATGGTATGCGTTTCACCTGCGAGTGTGAATCTCACGGGGATGCGTTGGAGCGGGTTGAGTATGCCGCTCAAACGTCGGTGGCGAGTGTTCGGCCCTCGCCCCCACAACCAAGCCTTCGCCACACGCCATGTCGCCAGAGGGTGAGAGAGCAGGGTTCATCCAGTTCCGGCGTTTGACAGCCACACACTCGTTGGGACGTTGGGGCAATGCGATTGTTCATGTGGTCTCTCGGCCTCGGATGGCATATATTTTATGCGGGCTTGATCCTTGCGGAGTAGGTCCGCGATGGTGCCCGAATGATTTGGAACTCTCACATGCCCCGAACGATCCCCCAGCTGTTGCTGATTGTCGCGATCTGGACGAGCGCTGCCTGGGCCGGGCCGAGAGTCCAGTTCAATCGCGAAATCCGCCCGATTCTATCCGACAGCTGCTTTCAGTGTCATGGACCGGATGAGGCCCAGCGACAGGGTGGCTTGCGGCTCGATCTCGCGGGAGCAGCGTTGAAGGGGGGCGAGTCGGGTCCGGCAATCGTGCCCGGTGATGTGAATGCAAGCGAGATCTGGAAGCGAGTGACCTCCACCGATCCGGACGTGCAGATGCCGCCGCCGAAGACCGGAAAGGTCCTCCAGCCTGGCCAGCTTTCTTCGCTTCAGCAATGGATCACCGAAGGAGCCGAGTATCAAGGGCACTGGGCGTTTCTGCGTGTGGAGCGACCCGCTGTGCCAGTCATGGATGGAGTCGAGAACCCAATCGATCGATTCGTCCGCGAAAAACTGACCCAGGAAGCTTTAGCGCCTTCGCCCGAGGCTGCGCGCGAGACACTGATCCGGCGCGTGACGCTCGATATCACGGGGTTACCGCCGACCTTGGCCGAGGTCGATGCGTACCTGGCCGACTCCTCTCCAGAAGCATACGAAAAGGTCGTCGACCGGTTGCTGGCCTCGCCTCATTATGGAGAGCGAATGGCCCAACAGTGGCTCGACTTCGCTCGTTATGCCGACAGCAATGGGTTTCAGATCGACTCGTCGCGGCAGATGTCGGCGTGGCGGGATTGGGTCATCGCGGCCTTCAATCGCAACCTCCCATTCGATCAGTTCACGATCGAGCAACTGGCGGGCGACATGCTGCCGAACGCGACGCGTGACCAGATTGTGGCCACCGGGTTCAACCGGAACACCCGCCTCAATGGCGAAGGCGGCCGCATCGAGGCGGAGTGGTTTACCGAAACGGTGATCGATCGCGTCGAGACGACCGGCCTGACGTGGATGGCTCTCACGGTCAACTGCTGTCGATGTCATGACCACAAGTTCGACCCGATCACGCAGAAAGAGTTCTACCAGTTCTACGCCTTCTTCAATTCGATTGAGGAGTCGGGAGTGCTCGAAGGCGAGAGCACAAACACGCGCCCGGTCTTGCGCGTCCCGACCGCCGAGCACGAACAAAAACTCGTCGACCTGAACCAGGCGATCGTCGCTGCCGAAGCAAAAGTTGCCGACATGCGGACCTCGGCACCGACTCGGCAGTTGGCTTGGGAAGTCGACTTCGCGAAGCAGCTGAGCGAACAGCCCGAGACATGGCGGCTGCTCGTGCCCACCGCAGTGCAGAGCGCTGGGGGGGCGACACTGACGCAGCAACCCGACCAGACGTGGCTGGCCAGCGGCACGAACCCGGCGAACGACGAATACACGATCACCGGCCCAGTGGCACCGGGGGCATTCTCTGCGGTGCTGCTGGAAGCCTTTCCCGACCCCTCGCTGCCGAACCAGAGTCTGGGACGGTACGACAACGGGAACTTTGTGTTGACTGATGTGGATACCACGATCTCGGCTCCTTCACTGGCCTTGCCGATTCAGGCCGAGATCACGCGCGCGGAATCGGACTATGACCAACCCGGCTGGCCGGTAAAGGCCATCATCGATGGCCAGCCTCAACGGAAGGGGAAGAACGCCAAGGGATGGGCCGTCGATGGGCCGACCAAGCGTGAACCGCGCAAGGCGATGTTCGTTCTGACCGCACCGATTGAAGTGCCAGCCGATGCCACGCTGACGATCACCTTAAAGCACGATGCGATTGGGGGACACAACATCGGTCGGTTCCGCCTGTCGACGACGAGCTGGTTCGGGGACAACCTGAAGCTTGATGGACCGTCGATCCCCGAGTCATTGCGAGCTGCCTTCGCTGTCGAGAAGTCTCAGCGGACACCCGACCAGTTGAAGGAGATCGAGACGCACTTCCGCGAATCAGCCGATGCCGTGATCAAGCAAGGAGAACAGTCGGTCGCGGCTGCGAAAAAGGCGGTCACCGATTTCGAGGCCGCCATCCCGACTGTCATGGTGATGAAGGAACTCGCGACTCCGCGCGAGGCCTTCCAACTGACGCGGGGCGAGTACGATCAACCGGGCGACAAGGTCTCACGCGGAGTTCCCGCGGCGCTGCCGCCACTTCCCGAGGGGGCACCGGTCAACCGCTTGGGGTTCGCTCAATGGCTCGTCTCGCGCGAGCATCCCCTCACCGCGCGGGTCTGGGTGAACCGGGCGTGGGAGCGGTTCTTCGGAAACGGACTGGTTCGCACGACCGAAAACCTCGGCTCGCAATCCGAGTGGCCCAGCCATCCCGAATTGCTCGACTGGCTGGCTGCGGAGTTCATGGAGCCGAGCGAACTACCGCAGGTCGCCGGGCAACCGGCTGCGAAGTGGGACATGCAGGCTCTGCAAAAGTTGATCGTGATGAGCGCGACGTATCGGCAGAGTGCAAAGGTTCTCTCCCCCGACGATCCCGAGAACCGTCTGCTCAGTCGTGGCCCACGCTTCCGGCTCTCAGCTGAGACTTCGCGCGACCAGGCTCTGGCAGTCGCGGGGTTGATCGTGCCGAAGATCGGTGGCCCAAGTGTTCGCCCCTACATGCCCGCTGGGGTCTGGGACGAGACGAGCCGCTACGGCGACCTGCGTGGGTACCAGGCCGACGCGGGCGAGGGACTCTACCGCCGCAGCCTCTACACGATCTGGAAGCGCACAGCTCCCCCGCCGTCGATGATGCTCTTCGACGCCCCGGCTCGTGAGGTCTGTACGGTGAAGCGATCGCGGACGAACACGCCGCTGCAAGCGCTGGCTCTTCTGAACGAGGTCACCTACGTGGAAGCGGCCCGCAAGCTGGGTGAGCGGATGCTCCGCGAGGGCGGTTCGACCGACGAGGCCCGACTGTCATTCGGCTTCCGCTTGGCGACCGCTCGACCACCGACGAGCGAGGAACTCGCTGTCCTCGTCGAGGGACTGCAAGCCGACCGCGCTCGATTCCAAGCCGCCCCCGAGTCAGCCACTCAGTACCTCGGCTTCGGAACCAGCCAGAGTCCGTCAACCCTGGCCCCCCTCGAACTGGCCGCCTACGCCCTCACCGCCAACGTGCTGCTGAACCTCGACGAAGTCATCACCCGCGAGTAGCAGAAGTCGTCAGACTTCTGCCTTGAATACCACACCTCAATGAATCCGGTGTTTCGATGTCCAGCTCTTTCCAACTCACCGACCACCTTAATCGGCGTATCTTCCTGCGGTCTTCAGCGACTGGGGTTGGAGCCGCAGCGCTCGCATCCTTGCTGCAACCCGGGGTCGCCAAGGCCGATGCCGGGGTGCAGCACCACGCTCCGCAGGCCAAGCGAATCATCTATCTGTTTCAATCTGGGGCTCCCTCGCAGATGGACCTGTTTGACCCGAAGCCTGCCATGACCGGCAAACGCGGCGAGGATCTGCCAGCATCGATTCGAAAGGGGCAACGCTTGACCACGATGACCTCGGGGCAGGCCACGTTCCCGGTGGCCCCCTCGATCTTCAACTTTGCCCAGCACGGCGAAAGCGGCATGCACTTCAGCGAAATCATGCCGCACATGGCCAAGGTCGCCGACGAGTTCTGCATGATCCGCTCCATGCATACCGAGGCCATCAACCACGACCCCGCGATCACCTTCTGCCAAACCGGATCGCAGCTGGCCGGTCGGCCCAGCATTGGGTCATGGGCCAGTTACGGGCTGGGGAGCGAGAACCATGACCTCCCCGCATATGTGGTCCTCACTTCGTTCGGGTCGGGCCGCCCGGAAGACCAACCACTCTACGATCGCTTGTGGAGTTCGGGGTTCCTGCCGACCGTGCATCAAGGGGTCAAGTTCCGCAACACGGGGGACGCGGTGCTGTATCTCTCGAACCCACCGGGGATCGATCCCTCGGCCCGGCGCAGCACGCTCGACCGACTGAAGGCTTTGAACCAGCAGCACCACCAGACAATCGGCGATCCTGAGATTCAGACTCGCATCGCGCAGTACGAGATGGCCTTCCGCATGCAGACCAGCGTGCCGGAACTGCTCGATTTCAAGAGCGAGCCGAAGCACATCCTCGACATGTACGGCCCCGATGTGCATCGCCCCGGATCGTACGCCGCCAACTGCCTGCTCGCTCGCCGTTTGGCCGAACGAGATGTGCGTTTCACCCAACTGTTTCATATGGGCTGGGATCACCACGGCGGTCTGCCGAGTGCCATTCGTGGCCAGTGCAAGGACACCGATCAAGCCACAGCTGCGCTCATCACCGACCTCAAGCAACGCGGGTTATTGAACGACACACTAATCGTGTGGGGGGGCGAGTTCGGTCGCACGATCTACTCGCAAGGTGGCGTCACGGAGACCGATTACGGGCGCGACCATCACCCGCGCTGCTTCACCGTCCTGATGGCCGGAGCCGGGGTGAAAAAGGGCCTGACCTACGGCGTGACGGACGACTACTGCTACAACATCGTCGAGAACCCCGTCCACGTCCACGACCTGAACGCGACGATCCTGCACCTCATGGGCGTCGACCACACACGCCTGACCTACCGCTACCAGGGCCGTGATTTTCGGTTGACCGATATTCACGGGGAGATCGTGAAGGATATTCTGGCGTAGTCGGACAACTGGGTGGCCGGGTCCGACGGCTTTGAGGAAGTCCCGGAGGAGCTCGTGTTCATGTGTCCGGGCCGGAAGCGTCAGCGCCCGGAGATTTCGTCGCGGTGGCCTCTTTTGCTTGGGAACCGGAATTTACCGCCCGCTGCGCAGCCTCTGGCGAAGGCGATTCGCTGGCACTGGGCCATCAAAAACACCCTGCACGGGAGCATGGATGTCACCTTCGGTGAAGACCACCACCGCCTGCTCGACCGGTCCGGCGTGTGCAACCTCTCCGCCCTCCGCCGCCTGTGCGTGTCGATCCTTCGACGCGATACCACTTCGAAACTCGGCGCTAAAAA
>Ga0105047_10007957_pt1 | contig 17773 bp, 13 predicted proteins | sample MAT04_FD_78384 | JGI IMG/M metagenome (GOLD analysis project Ga0105047, IMG submission 78384) | Freshwater microbial communities from Lake Fryxell liftoff mats and glacier meltwater in Antarctica - MAT-04 (megahit assembly) | ecosystem: Environmental > Aquatic > Freshwater > Ice > Liftoff...
AAATCTATTTGGTGCGATATAATACCACCTTTTTTAAGCCAACGATACATTTCGCCATAGGCAAATTCAATATCATCTACATGTTCCATCACCGCCTGTGAGATTATCATATCTATATCCTTTACATGATCTTGCTTCTCCCCCATCCACGGTACTACATAAGAAATATTTGAGTTGTCAGATTGTACCAATTCAATATTATTCTGAATGTATAGATGTCTTTGTTGATAATAAGACTGATCAAAATTTAATAGTGATACTGGAAATTCATATTTAGAAAGTACAGGATTTGTGTTTCTGAACTGATGGGTTCCATTGGGTATTTCCTTTTGATCCTGGTACAGCTTTAATAACTGATTGTTGATGGCAATATTCATTTCAATATTGGCGTGTTTAATCATGTCAAACGCATAATAGGTATCAACGCCGGTAAACATTGCAGCCAACCCTATTCCAAGACTATCACCTGGTCCAATCTCCGCAAGGCTTTTGATATCATGTACACTAGTTATCAACCCGGCCGCTTTGAGTTGCACCAAATGTCTTAACCAAACTGAGTAGCAATACTCACTTGAAAAAGTACCCCCTGACCCAGGTCTTTTAAATATTTTCTTGGGAAATACGTAGCTTGCCAGTCCCCTAATTAAAGGATAAACCTGTATCATAATATTGGTATTTACTGTTTTAATCTATAACTAGAATCATGTCCATCAAATCATTCCATGTACAAGAATCTTGTTTCTGCCAAGTCTTTAACTGTAAGTTTTAAACCAACAAATGAAGCCTCCTTTTTGGTCGAGCCTTTCCATCAAGTGTTGTATTACTAAAAATAAGACTTGTATAATTAAGGAATACCCGTCTTATTTGTTTTGCATTTTAAGGTTAACGGTTTGCTAAGCAATTATATACTTTTTTCCTTTCCGTATTTCATCAAATCCCCTAACTGATCACTACTCATAAACTCCACATCAGGCCAACGCTTTATAATGCTTTGCAATAATTGCAACAATAAGGCAAGGTTGACTTCCCGATTTTTCGCATTGATAAAGCCAATAAAATTTACACGATGCGAACTGATGATGGCAGGCTTGTTCCACCGAAAAGCTGTTTCAATACGGTGCAGGCAATCATCTACCCAATTAAAGTTTGGATTAGTGGATGGCTCAAAAAAAACATTTCTAATTAAATACCGCTGCCCATATTTATTCCGCTGCCCCTGGTAATGGTATTTCTTTTTGTATGTATAACCAGGCTCCGCAATTGGCTCTAGCTGGTTCACCATCCCTTGTATATACTCAACCCCATTTGCCGCTAATACAGGCTCCAAGGAGCTATCCCATACATAGCAAGGAGCTATAAAAGATTTTGATCGAAAACCCCATATTGAATGAAAAAGTTCCAATCCTTGTTTCAACATAGCAGCTTTTTCATTTAATGCATTTGCCGAATCTCCATCAAGCGCATCCATCCATTCATTAACAACAACAGGTTTGGTATCATAATGAACACTAAACATCGATTGTTCAAATGCTAGCTTAATAGCCTTTTCGTTCTTTTGTAAGGAATGTAACCAACGGTTGGTATTTACATGTTCCCTGCCATGAAACTGCGGCATGAAGAGTTTTTTTTCTATTCCTTCCTTGTATAGTGCTTCTACCCTGTGATGCCGGGGATACTGTTGGAGCGTTGCAGTAAATGGTTCAAAAAAATATTGCTGATAACCGGAAGCCTTTATTTTTTCAAAATCGGGATTGGCAACAATATTATTAGCAGTGACTACAGCAGGGTTGCCATTTTTATCATTTACAGATGAAAGTATCTCAAACAGCAACTCCATGTCTTCATCGCTTTCCAATGCATCATTGCTATTGTAAGGACATTCATTTACCGGGTATCCATTGTTTAAAAAATGCTGATATGCATCCCTTGAAGAGGTTCTGATAGTACCCCAATCATCTGATTCAATTACCACAATCTTCCTGTTGCTGCGCCAACCGGGAATATTTAGTACATTTCTGGTAATATTTTTTTTAAAACTCAGTTTCACTTTCTTGATGCAACAATCATATCCCCTAATTCATCCGAAGTACAAAATTGCGCTTCCGGCCAACGCTTTGTAATTTGCGTTAATAGTTGATTTAATTGCGCAAGTCCGGTTTTCCTGTTTTCGGGATGCAAGGTTCCAATGTAATTAACCCGATGAGAACTGATTACTGCAGGCTTATGCCACCGAAAGGCTGTTTCAATATCATTTAAACAGCTAGCCACCCAATCTTTCCCAATTTGACTTGGTTCAAAAAAACAATTCCGGGTTATATACAATTGTGCATGTTTATTTTGCTGGCCCAACCAATGCAATACCCGCCTGTTTTTACCATAGCCCAGAGGCTCCTGCTGCAATTTGGCTGCCGACATGTATTTAATACCTGCTGCCGCTGCAACCGCCTCTAATTGGTTGTTGAATGGCCCATTGGGAGGTACAAAAAAACTGGCTTTATAGCCAAATAGTTGTTCGAACAAAGCAAGCCCATCTTTAATAGTTTCAGCCTGAACAGCAAGGTCATTGGGTTCGTTTAAATCAAAAGCAGCCTGGAATGATACAGTTGAATTGCCAATTGGCTGGTTGTTAAAACCCCAAAAGCCCAACTCAAAAGCTAACAATGCTTGCTGATCGCCCGCTTGCAATGCCCTCATCCATTCCGCCACGTTCAAATGTTCCCTCGCATGAAACTGCGGTTTAAATACTTGCTGTTGAATGCCTTCTTTCCAAAGCAGGTAAGCAGCATTATCACCATAGTACCGCTTCAAAGTAGCAGTAAATAGTTCGTGATAGTATTGCTGAAAATGTTGTTCTTTAATTTTTTTGAAATCGGGGTTGGCTACTACACTTACTGCTGTAAAAACTGCTGACTTCTGATTACTACCCTTAAAGGATGAAAGCAGTTCAAATAAGGCTGCTAAATCTTCTTTACTGGCTAAACTGTCATTTTCGTTATATCTTTTTGCATCTCCACTTTTTACATCAATACCATTTGTCACCAATTGCTGGAATGCCTTTTTGGAGGGCATGCGGATACTGCCCCAATCATCGGATTCTATTATGATGAGTTTTCGGTTGGTACGCCAGCCTACCATGTTACTCAGATTCTTTATAATACTTCCCAAATATTGTATTATTTATTTAATTTAAAATAATTCGCTAATCTTATCCCATGCATCACATAGTTAAAATGTTCCTGAGCAGTTACTCTTCCTTGTTTCCCAACCCGCTCACTATCCAATGGATTTTGTAAAACATATACTATTTTATCAGCTAGCTGTTCTACATTATTTAAGGGTACTATAAAGCCATTTACGCCATCCTTTAAATACTTACCCATTTCCCCAATTGCAGTAGTTATAACCGGTTTTTCAACTACCATGTATTCCCCTAATTTAGTGGGGAAATTATATAAATTCTGCTCATTCAGATGCTTATTGATAATTACCATGCTACAACTTTTTTGGTAGGAAAGCAACTCTGCTTCTGTTATCTCCCCTAAAAAATGGACGTTATCCTGCAATGAATTGTGGGATATCACTCGTTGGATATGCACCTTTAGTGCCATAGGTGCAACTGAGCTGGTAAAATAAATATGTAATTGGTCACCCATTGTTTTGCATGCCATTGCAAATGCTTCCATTACTTCACCTATTCCATCTTTTCTATCGCTTAAAGCCCCTGCATGGAGTATATAAGGAGAGCGGGCTTCATTCTTTTCAGTAGAAATACGATTCCTTTCCAGATCGATTAATATAGGAACCACAATGATTTGATTGGGATTTTTTATATACGGTTTTAAATAAGTTTCCAAAGCAGACGAAATTGCCACAAAACCATCGAAAAAACGAAGCGAAAATTCTGTTAACTTCAATGAAGTGTATTTGAACAACTTTAATTCTCCTATTCGACTGGTGTAAAAAGTCCCTGGTTTCTCATTGATTTCTAAATAGATTTTTTTACTTGCAAATCTTCCTATCAGGCATATTAACATGCAGCTTAACCAACCAAAACCATATACTAATGTAGCATCGTACCCTTTGCTAACTTTACTAAATGAAAAAGCTATCCTTAATGGAAGGCTAAACATTGACCAGTAAAATGAAAAGCGACTGGCATTATTGTTCGTAATTGATAAAACTTCCGCAATAATTCCAGCTTGCTGCAATCCTCTTTGATAATAATCCATCCTTTTTGCTCCAGCACTTGATCCTGGGTATGTGCCGTAAAATAGAATCAAAATTTTCATTACTTAAATTTATGAAGTTGGAAAGTGTTAACATTCATATCAGAATCGCACCCTTCCATAAATTTACCAGGTAGGTCTGAAATAACTATCTATTTTACTACAAATGAGGTATGTATGAAAATATATTTTTTTTAAATCGCTCGGCAAAACATTTTCTGTTAGTGCAAGCTATTTATTTTCCTTGCTACCAGATTTTCTATTAAATCTTTATGCTTTTTAATTGATTGTTCAGGTTCAATTTCGGGTTTTAAAAACCCCTTTAGTTTATTGTTTAAACAATAAACAATACCAGCAGCAAAATCTTTGGAATCTTTATAATTTGCCAGGTAACCATTCTGCTTATGTTCAATCATATCAATTGCCCCTCCTATATTGAAAGAAACAACTGGAACTTCACAACTTAGGCTTTCAAAAATAGTATTGCCAAAAGTTTCGGATAATGAGGAAGTAACATACAAATCACATGCAGAATAAATGGCAGCCAATTTAGCCTCTTCATTTACTATACCTAGAAAATGAATTTTAAAGGGTAAAATGTTTTGAATGTCATCATCATGACTGGCTCCAAAAACTACGAGTTCAAAATCCAAATTTGAGATTGACTTTAAATAACCGAGGCTTTTTACCAAATAATCCCATCCCTTATTCTTATTACTGGTTGGGCTCATTGCCCCAAAAAGAATGAGAATTTTATTAAGCGGCAGGTTAAAAAAAATACGTTTTTCGTTTGGATTATGCTTTTTAAAAATCGCTCTATCAAGAACGTTAGCTATACAGAAAGCAGGCTTATTTTTAGTTAACGTCGCAATTGATACTGACTGTAACATCCACTCACTTGCTACAAATACATAAAGGTTTTCAAACTGGCTGTAAAGCATATTCTTTTTCGCAAAAAGTTTAAACGATAAATCCTTGTACTTATTTGTTGTTAAATACATACAATTCCCGCAATGATCAGTAAATTTTTCGCAAGTAAGCGGAGAATGACACCCACCCGTTATATACCAGAAATCTCTGCAAGAAAGCAATACAGGTTTACCGAGCTGCAAAATGCTTCTAAGGTTATTCATGTTTAACAACCCACCTTGTGTCCAGTGCAAATAAATAATATCAGCAGATTTTGTTAAGTTGTGATTGGCCAAATTATGTCCAAAAATAGGATATGAAAAATTTGTTGTGTACTTACTTTTCAACAAGTAAGCACCAATTAAATTTAACAAAGCATAATATTTTAACCTGATTTTAGAGAATGACGATATTCGATTGCTAATGATTTTTGAAGTAGCACATAATATCCTGGAGTCAATCCCATTTTCAACCATCAAATTGTGCAATCTGGTTACTGAATTTCCTGAATCTGAAATCCCGGTTTGTATATGTAAAACGGTCATCTTTCTTTTTTTAAAAACCAGCCCTGTAAAACAGAAGAAAATCGAAATAAAAATTTACGCTTAAAAATTTCCAGATATCCCCTTTCGTTATGTTGGGTGCCATTAGAGCCTGATTGCCCTTGAATTAAAGGATAGTATTTAAAATAACGGGGACTATGATCTTTTACTTTTTCAAAATAAATATTTTCCAGCATGCGATTATTCTTATCATCTACTTCCTTATATGCTTCAAGCAGGTATTTTTTAAAGAAATTAGCGTTTACTTTAAAAAAAGCTGTTGCAATAGAGTCCCCGCTGAAGTATCTAAATAGCGATTGTAGAATAAAATAATTTTCACCTTCACTAGTTGACTCTATAACGCTGTCAAAATTTTTTACTGTTAGTCTGCCAGTAAGTTTAATAAATGAAGCAGACTCCTTATACAGTGTACTATGCGACAGCACATATCGCAAGATTTCCCCTTCTCCGTATCCTTTGCCTTGCTGCAGTATTTTTTCTGTTGAGCCGATAAAGCTAAAGATTTCAAGTTTTTTATTGAAATTTTCGGCTAGTAAATAAATATCCGAATAATCATATTCATAGCCAGTATTCTCTGCAAAAATTATATTATCAATAGCCTGATAGTTTTGAATAGCATATTCAATGCATGCTATATACTGACTCAGCCTTTCTGTTGTCTTAACTACAGCGGTTTGAAAAGGAACGTTTTTTGCAATATCAATCGCACCAGTAATAATTAGTACAGGTTTATTTTTTTTCATCCCGCCAATTATTTTTGAGTCTAACACCAATAGCATAGCTGATACCGAAGAAGCCCAGGCTTATTAAAGCAAAAGATGGTTGCACCGGGAAATGACCTGTTAATGACCCTATTATTCCATCAGCAAATACCGTGGACACAATAATAATAAGCAGCGGATCAACATTTTTTACACGAAACAGTAGGACAGACTTAAACATGTAAGAAACAAACATGAAGACGATTGTAAGGCCACCTAACAATCCAAATTTCCGTACTGCGTCTATATAAAAATTATGTGCGCCAAATGATTCTTCCATTTGCTCTTTTCCATTTAATACAGCAGCAAACTCTTTAACCTCTTTTGGCGGCAATAGATAAGGGTTTTCTACTATTTGCGCTAAGCCTGCCGCCCAATAAGGAGCCCTGTCCCCCAGTACTTTAAATTTAAATCTTTCCGTGAAGCTCTCCGAACTCGTAAAGGTAATTTTTTCCTCTTGGTCTACTTCAGTAAAATCACTTTCCTCGTAGGTAGAAATGCCCCAGCTCATTGCAACGATGATAAATATAAAATGAGATATTGCAAAAATGGGGGAACTAATAATACTGGAATTTTTAAAATACAACAGACAATAAATCATTGAAAATAAAATAATCAGTAATACTGTAAAGGTGCTTTTGCCTATTGTTAACATGTAAAAAATCAGGAAAATCAGCGGCAAAACTGAAAAAATTTTATTTTGTTTGACTTTAGTAAAAAACAGTGTTGTTGCAGCACACCAAAGTGGCAAACCAAAGAAAACTAACCTAACATTTGCAAGGCCCGCAGTAGAAATCCCATAAATAATGAACATGATTGCAAAGATGGCATGGATAACATTTTTACTCAAATCTTTGGCTATCAACACCCCGTAAAAAAAAGCAAACAAGGGTAAAAAAAAATCTAATCTTACCAGGGATTCATTAAAACTAATTTTGTATTTAAAGAAAAGAAGCCCCCAAAATATTATGAATAAAGGTGTGATTAATAATAATAGAAAAAACAACCATTTTACTTTATACTTGATGATTACTTTGTAATTTAAAATACAAGTAATAGCAATGGCAATGTACATTACATTCATCACCATTGTTTCTGTGATTAAGTGTAAACAGAGAGCCGGTAAATAGTTACTGCTTTTTTGAATAACCATCCATGATACATAAGGTATCATAGCAAATCTAAAAAAAATTCCACCGTACGAATATCCTACAATAGCAATTAGTCCTAGGCTGATATGGGTCCAGATCTTTACATTTTGAGATTTAAACACTTGCTGTTTTCGTAATTGTAAAAAAGAATATTAAATCAAAAAAAGTCTACATTATTAATAACAAATTGAAAGTTAATTAGTAAAATAAAGAAATAACCATTTCTAACAAAATTCATCAAACCTGTATTAATCTTAGTTTGGATAAATTTACCTTCCCCTGTTTTATACCTATAATATTAACAAACTACTAATATTCCTCTATTTTACTTTTTTCATAATTAACCTGAATAAAGACATATAGCAATTTAGGGTCATAAGTAATTTATTTGTATGAATATTAAAAAGAATTAACTCAATTTTTAAGAGATTCCAAATGGTTTAGATAGCGTACTACCGTACTTACAAATAGATTAAAATTTTAATTTTGGAGGTTATAGCTACGCTGTAAATACATGGATTTATCACCTATATTCGTATCGGTAACAATATTATTGGCTCTTATCCACTCTAAAAAAATAAAAATCATCCACGCAGCTTTATTCTTTCTAGGGTTTTCTCTTTCGACAATTAAATTACTCAAAAAGGTTTTGTTAAAAAACTGGCTTGCCGACGCTTCATTTAATGTAGATTGAAATCTATCTGACAAATCACTATTTAGCCAATGCAGTGTTGGTAATGTAAAACCCTTTTTTGGCCTGTTGAAATAGTCTTGTGGAAGTAAATCCTTCCCTGTATCTTTTAGAATAGCTTTTGCATTTGCGTTTCGCCATTTCGAAGATATAGGTAATGATAAAGCAAACTCTGCAAGCTTATGATCCAAAAAAACTGGTCTTACCTCAAGGCTATGTCCCATACTTAATGCATCAACATCCCTTAGGAGAGTATTCACTAAATAACCTTTGCATTCATACTGAATAATTTGATCTACATCGTTTCCATCCTTAATATCTAGAGAATTGATATATTTTAAAATGTGGCTATCTCTAAAAGAATTCGCTATTCCACTGGAAATTATCTTTCTGATTTCTTCGTCAGAATGCACTCTTCTTAAATAGGAAAGGCGTTCTTTTGGAGAAGATGTTTTCAATTTACTTTCAGCCGCAAAAGACGCCCAAGGAACAAATTCATATAGATAGTTAAACAAATAATCTTTAACATGTGGAGAGCGGTTAGTATATTTTTCAGGCCATCCAAAATGAGGGTACCCTGCAAACAATTCATCGGCACCCAATCCGGATAAAGCTACCTTTACTTTTTGGGTTGCCAACCTGCTTACAAGGAAGGAGTTAATACCATCGTTGCTTGGTTGATCAAGTGCGCAAATAAAATCGTCAAAACAGTTGGAAATGTCTTTACCAGTAACTAGCAACTCAGTGTGTTTGCATCCAATAAATTCAGCAGCTTTTTTGGCATCAGCCAGTTCATTTTCAATTCCGTTTACATTTTCAAAACCAATTGAAAAGGTGTACACCGGATGCCTAGACTGACGTGCCATTAAAGCCGTAATTATCGTGGAATCAACTCCCCCGCTTAAAAAACTTCCCACAGGAACGTCAGCTATCATATGATATCGGCAAGCCTCTTCGAGAAGTTTCCGTGTCTCAATTATCTGTTCACCATAAGATAATTTTGATAATTCTACAATCATGGAAGGGTCTGACTTTAATTTCCAGTAAGCTTTGAAAGTAAGTTCGCAATGTTCATCTATTACAACCATCATTCCAGGCATCAACGAAGAAACGCCTTCAATCATTGTAGCGGGTTGAAAAACTGAGCCTAAAGAGAGGAAATCAAAAAAAGACTTTTTATTAAGTTGGCGTGGTACTTTATTTGAACATAATAAAGCACTCAAACTTGATGCAAATAAGATGCCATCAGGCGATTTAAACCAAAGAAGTGGTTTAATTCCAAATCTATCTCTCACTAAGGTTAACGTTGAAAAGAGGCTATCCCATATAGCAAAGGCAAACATTCCCCTAAGCCTTTTTGGAGTATCTTCTCCCCACCTTTCCCATGCATTTAAGATCACCTCAGTATCACTAGAACTTTTAAAAATACACCCCAACTCTATAAGCTCCAATTTCAATTCCTTGAAATTATAAATTTCACCATTAAAAACAATTGTAAATCGCTCAGAAATTGAATGCATAGGCTGGTGACCATTATTACTTAAGTCAATAATAGATAACCGGGTTTGTCCCATCACTAAATTTCGGTTACGATTAACCCATTGTCCTTGATCATCCGGTCCTCTAAGTTTCATAGCGGATAACATCGGATCAATACCGCTTATTTCACCCTGCCTATTGAATATTCCAGCTATACCACACATTATATAATTAAATTAGTCTTAATCGCACGTTATAAAAAGTAAATTTCTTAACCGTTAGCAAATATGATTAAAAACATTGACTTACTATTATTAAATTCTTAAATTCTTAAATAATAAATATTTTAAACCTTTTCTGTAACTAATATCAATTGCCGCAGCCTATTTTGGCTTCTAAATGAATGATTGAACTTTAGTAACCTAAATTTTGTAATAAACTCAACCGTCAAGTTCAAATTTTAAAACTGGATTTAATAATGACTACTCTTAGCTTCCCCGGAAGCCACTTGCACCTATTGAATTTATCCAATCACTCAGAATTACGACCATTTTTTTTAATCGCTAAAAACAAAAAATTATAAATAATTGACTTTGAAGCAATTAGATAAGTAGTGGCTTTGAATTTTAAAGATTGCTTTTTGTACAGATAAATACCTTTTAATTTATTATAGTGCAAGATCAATTCATTATTAACTTTTAACAATGTAGCATCACTTAAAAGGCCAGTATTAATTAAAGACAGTTTGTATAAAGAAATCAATACTTCCAGGTATTTCATTTGCAGGTACTGTGCAAATTCTGGCTTTTTATCTTCAAGAAATGAACAAATAAAGCTGTAAACTTTTAAAATTTCCTTGACGTTCTTTTCGGAAATAACTGCCCTGCTAACACTTTGCAAGCGGTCATACACAAAGTAATATTTTTTAGATACAAAGGCAGCCTTATTGCAGTTCATTAATAATTGTGGCAGTAACATTTCGTCAATTCCAATATTTTGATCAAATATAATTACATTTTCAAAGAGGGATTTTTTGAAAAGCTGCGCTAAAGTGGGGTGCTTAAGAATTTTGAAATGAGTGTCCAATATAATATCATTCCCCACAATAATTTCATCAAGTGTTTTAAAATGAGTTACAGGAACCACGATCCCTTCATCATTAAAAACTTCTTTTCCAAAGTGAATAAGATCAGGAGTATCCTTCATAATGATATTAACCAGTTCTTCATAAGTAGTGAGCAAAATATAATCATCACTGTCTATAAACGAAATATAATCACCCGAAATATTCTGCAAGGCAATATTATAGGCCGAACCAATTCCTCCATTCTTTTTTTGGATTGCTATAATTCTTTTATCGGCAGCAGCATAATCATTAATTATTTTAGCCGAATTATCAGTTGAACCATCATTAATAAGTATAATCTCTAAATTAGAATAGGTTTGGTTTACAATGCTATCAAGACATCTTTTTAAATACGGTTCTGTATTATATATTGGAACTATTACGGATATTTTAACATTACTCATATTATTTAAAAATTTCTTTGAATGTGAAACACAGCGGCATCACTGTTATAATTTAAAAAAACACCTCCGCTATAAAGTCTCCCTAGAAGAAATGTTTTTCCGTAAAATTCATGCCATCCAGCTTTGTTGTAGAATTCGGAAAGATTTTTTCTACAAAGCAGCACTGCTGGCTTACCAATTTGCCGGATGAAAAAATCTACAATTTGGATAAGTAACAGTCCAAGACCTTTGCCAGAAAACATTTTATCAACGCATACATTGCCAACGCCCAGAAATTCCGTTTGTTTTTCGTTACAAAATACCTCCAGATTAACCACATTTAAATATGCAATAATTTGCCCTGTAGATAGCTCTACACACAAATGGAATTCATTTTTATACAAATTTTCGTCAATCCATTGCTTATGTGAATCCCGTGTGTAATTCCAGTGCTGCTGTTTGAGTGCTATGATTTTTTCAAGCATTACATCATCCAACTCCTCTTGAAGGATGTATCTTACTATCAGATTGTTAATCATATTGAATCCGTGTTTATCCACCATCCACATGGTAGTGCAACAAAATGTTCATAAAATTCATTTACACCCTTTAATACACTATGGTCGTCAAAAACACTATACAGATTATTGTTTAAATGAACTCCAGAAGCGTAAAAACCCGATTTCCTAAACTTTGTTATAATATCCCGCTTTTTTTTTGCTAAAACCCCATATACCCAATAATTTGGTTTGCAATTGTCATCTTGAATTATCGAGTCTACCTCAGTGTTATTTTCCAATTTAACTTTCCAGTCTACAGCATTTTTTTGATGACAAGCAATCAATTCCTTTGCATTTCCCATTTGGCAAATTCCAATATAGCTGCTTAATTCATTGGGCGTTGCGCTATGGCCAATTAACTTTATATCGCATGCAGCATTAATTTCGCCAAGCTCATCCCTGAAATTGGAACGATCAATTCCAAGATCTCGTACAAGTAAGCTCTTCTCGTATAAATTTGTATTTTTAAATATAATTGCACCGCCATCCAAAGTATTTGGTATTCTTACAGCTCCAAAGGAAAACACGGTTACATCCGTTCCAACATTACCTAATTTTTTGCCTTTATATTCACTCCCGAAAGCTTCAATACAATCATCTATAACCGGTATGCCAAATGCATGGCCAAGACTGTTAATTTCATCAATAAATCCAACATATCCACAGAAATGATTATGAATAATAGCCTTTATAACCTTTGCCTCTTTTTGTAATATTTTTTTAACGCTATCAGGACATAATGTTCCGGTTTTTGGGTTTACATCTGCCCACTTAACCGTTAGACCCATAGCAACTAGTGGTTGGGTTGAAGCGAGACACGCCATAGGAGATGCAATAACAACATCCCCGATTTTAACACCCAATGTGGATAAGGTTACAAGGATAGCCATATTAAATGTATTTGTAACCAATACATTGGATGCTTCAGTAAATTGACTGAGTGATCTTTCAAACTCCTTTCCGTATTTACCATACGACAGTTGACCGCTGTGTAATATTTCATCGACCAAAGGTGTGGGCGGCATAAAGGGTTTATACAAAGGAATCATACAATTACCAACCGCTTTTAATTAGATCAACAATTTGTTGCCGCTCATACTCAGTTACCCACCATCCACAAGGAATATGAACAAATTCCTCATAGAATTGATCCAGGTTAGGCGTCATTCCTTGTGGAGCCTTAAATACACTGTGCCGGTCATTTCTTAAATGAAGAGGTGATGCAGCCACGCCATTATCTTCCAATTTTTTTATAAAATCCTCTCTCCTTTCCACCTTCATTGTGTACAACCAATAACTTGGTTCGGTGCCTTCATAATAAGGTAATAAAATTACCCCATGCACATTTTTTAATTGTTTGTCGTAAAACAAGCCATTTTGAATGTACCTGAGAACGTTTTCCTTTATACATTCAAGTTGAACCAATCCTACTGTGGCATTTACATTATTCATGTGATACTTATATCCTGCTTCAGTTATATCACTTTTCAGTCTTGCAACATTTTTATCTAAACCAAACCAGCGAAGTTTCTTTGCTCTTGTGTAATCATCTTCATTTTTTAAGCACAATAACCCCCCAACCACCGTAGTAAGATGCTTGATTGCCTGGAAAGAAAAACAAGTATAAGGCGAGTTATTTCCTATGTATTGGCCGTTGAAGCTGCTCATGAAAGCATGCGCAGCGTCTTCAATAACAGGTATATTGTATTTTTTAGAAATGGCATTTATTCTATGCATATTGCACACCATTCCGCCATAATGAACAACCATTATAGCCTTTGTTTTGCCTGTTATACAATTTTCAATAGATTCCGGCGCTATCAAACCGGTTGCCAAATCAACATCGGCAAAAACTACATTTGCGCCAGTTAATACGATGGTGGTATTTGTAGGCTCTGCTGTTAGCGCAGTACTTATAACTTCATCCCCCGATTTAACGCCGATAAGCAATAAAGCTATATGTAAGGCTGCTGTGCCGGAGTTCATAGTAAGGCAATATGGATTGCCAATCAGCTCAGAAAGCTTTTGTTCAAACTCTGCAACTGCCTGCCCTTCTGCAATATATCCGCTGTAAATAATTTGCTCCAGCCTGGGGATTAGCAAGTCGCGGTGGGGAAGAAAGGGTTTAACTAATGGTATCATTGTATGATTATTCTTGGTAATTGTATAAAAACTGCAACGAGCAGTTAGTAATTAATTTGCTAATAGTACTAGCCTGTTTATCAAGGGGATTTTACATGCATTCAGGATAATAATATTTCTTTCTTCTCTACTTAGGCCAAAAAAGTAAATCGTTATGATTGTTAATAATACAGATATAATCGACAAGAGAAAGAAATTCATTAATCCGCTACCAAAAATATTACTCAGAAAATATTGCGGTACTATTAGCAGTGTAACAAAAAAAACCGGCCTGATTGTTAATGAAAAATATGCTGAAAATTTGAATTCAGTAAGTTTCGACAAAATCCTCGTTTGAAATAAAAGGAAAACTATTTCTACAATTACATATAAAATTGTAATTGTATAAGGTGGAAATTTTAATGAGTAGAGAAGATAGATCAACGGTAAAGTAAGTAAAAATAATATGCTGAATATTATTTTTGTTTGCTTTATCCTTCCGGTTGCGTCAATAGTAGCGTCAAATCCACTTTCGAGGCAGCTTACCAATCCATTAATTATGAGTAGTACTACAAAAACGGATGTGTATTGCGGCACATTCTTTAGCCAAATCACCAGTAGATTATCAATAGAAAGAATAATTGGAACAGCAGGAATCAACATAATGAAATAAGTCAATTTTGAAAGTTTATAAATTAATTTCAATGACCTGTCCTGGTTGCCCCCGCTAAAATTTTTCATTATTTGGGGTAAAGCCGCCTGGTTTAAGTTTTTAACGAAAGAAAAAACAAATTCAAAAACCCTTGAAGCAATACCAAACGCCGCATTTAACAACGTTCCAAAAAAAAGGTTGATAATAATCGCTGCGCCCTGCTTAGACCCAACGGAGCCAAAAACATATACCAGTTGCCAACCAAAAAACCTGGAGACTTCCACATAGTCTGACGCTTGCCTGTTTATTTTCCATTTTATTATATCAAAGTATTTATACCGGCTGTATATGTAATATATTAATGCAACTAATAATTGTACCATCAAAATATACACGGCGTAAGCCCGTAGCTTGTTACCACTATGATATACCAATAATAATACAACTCCCAGGTTTAGAAGAGAATTTATTATTTCAACAACAGCTCTTAGTTTGAATTTTTCATTGGCGGTGATTAAGCCTTGGTAAGGTATTATGATTGTTGCAATAACAGCACTTATGGTTGAAAGATGCAAGACAAATAACGCATCAGATATTTTGGAAGCATCTACATTAAGATAGTTTCTGACATACCAAACACCGGCAAATTCTGCAGTTAAAACGAGCAGTACACTAAATAGAATATGTATAATGAGTAAGGTATTAAATACTTTTTTTAAATCACTGCCTTCCTTTTTACCTATTTCAACAGCAATAAAACGATTTGAAGTTGAGATCATACTCGTATTCAGAAAGCTCATCATCGCAACAAGGCCCCCTACAACGGCGTATAATCCAAAATTCTCTGCTCCTAGCTCAAGCAACACAATTCTTGATGCATATAGCCCAATAATGGTGGTTGCGAGTAATCTAAAATATAAGATAATGCTATTCTTAGCTATTGTCTTGTTCTCACTCATTGTTAAATAGTAACACTCTCAAAATATAGTTTAGTTAAAGCTGTAGGAAAAGGTTATTTAATAGTAGATTTAAGTTCTTTCTTTACATAATCAAGCGTTAAAAGCAGCTCTTTAAGCTCATCCTTATCAAGTATCTTAGTATTGTTTGAATTGTATTCCTTGTCTATCAGCCTGGCACCATCCGTTTGTATATATTTGGTATAATTCAAATCACGCATATCTGCCGGAATACGATAAAAATTGCCCAGATCTTCCGCCTTGGACATTTCTTCCTTGCCACAAAGGGTCTCGTACATTTTTTCACCGTGTCTTGGTCCAATAATTTGAATCTCATTATCGGCCTTAAAAATATCTTTTAATGCATCGGCCAGTGTAAGTATGGTAGAAGCAGGGGCCTTTTGCACAAAAAGATCTCCGGGTGCTGCATGCTCAAAGGCAAAAAGGACCAACTGAACAGATTGCTCTAATGACATCATAAAACGAGTCATTTCTGGCTCAGTCACAGTGAGCGGTTTTCCCGATTTTATCTGATTGATAAACAGCGGAATAATTGACCCCCTTGAAGCCATAACATTACCATAACGTGTGGCACAAATAACACCTCCATTTTTGCTTACCCGTGGATCCCTCGCCTTCGAAACAGCGAGTTTCTCCATTAGGGCTTTAGTCATTCCCATAGTATTTATAGGGTAAACCGCTTTATCAGTACTTAGTACGACTACTTTTTTTACATTATTCCTTGCCGCAGCTTCCAGCACATTTTCTGAACCCAGGATATTGGTTTTAACAGCTTGCAACGGATAAAATTCGCATGAGGGAACCTGTTTTAACGCCGCTGCCTGAAAAACGAAATCTACTCCTACCATTGCTGAATTAATGCTTTCAAAATCACGTACATCGCCAATAATAAAATTAAGTTTGTCATTCTTATATTGAATTCGCATATCCTCCTGCTTCTTTTCATCTCGGCTAAAAATACGAATCTCACCAATGTCAGTATTCAAAAAATTATTCAAAACTGCATTTCCAAATGAGCCAGTACCACCGGTAATTAATAAAACTTTATTTTTGAACATACTTTTGTTTTAATGAATTAAAAAAATATATAAAATTTTGTTTCCTTATATTAACTGAAAACAAGATATTATTAAATTTTATTTTTTTTCCAGAATTGTTTAAGGGAATTCATTTAATAAGACGTTAACTATTTAAGACCACTTTTGATAAATTCTGTGACAACACAAACAAACTACAAGTAATTCTATGTATTACAAATATTTACAAAATCTCTCGGATAAAAATTTTCAACATGTTACTAAATATAGTGGAATAATAATCTGCGCCAGTATTGTTTAAATGCAATTGATCAGCAAAGTAACTGGCATTGGTAACTATACAGGAATCGCTGGTAAAGTCCCAATACTGAAATCCTGCATCTTTAATCATTTGCAACGCCTTCTGAGCAGCAATAGTTTGATTAATTAGCCGTAATGACTTCCCTGCGAAAATAGATGAGTTTACAAAAAGCAATTTTACGCTATTGCTTTTACACAACGTAATCAACGATGCCAGCGAATTTGCATTAAGCGAATCACTATAATTTGTATAATTATCAAAAAGTGCAGCAGTATCATTTGCAGGTGATAATGTTTTGTTTAGTATCGGCATAAAACCAACTACGTGCTTTAATCGCTTTTCAAATATTTTATTTGTAGTTAACCCATAAACCATTGAATTATATGGATATATATTCGATATCCATTTTATTTTCTCAAGATTTGATCTCGATGCCGCCAAACTGCGGCAAACATCAAATTCATTTTTGTACGGCAGTAGTATGGCCATTTTTTCATAACTACTTTTCCAATAACCTAATGAAGCAGGATTGAATTCTACTACTATCAACTTAGGTTTATATCTTTTTAAAATAGCGTCTGTGATGGCATAGGGCAACCAAATACCATACCCTCCATCCATTCCTCCATTGTAACAACTCATTCCAGTTGAATCAGATATTATTTTATTATTGTAATGATGTTGTGCCCTGCTATTTCCTAATATAATGATATCCTCCTTCGCCTCCAACATTGTGTAATTTAATTGCCCTGCTGTACCTACTTTTTGTGAAAAATAAAGTTCTTTTAATGCTGCCCCCACTAAATGGTCTACAACATAAAGCAAAAAAATAAATG
>Ga0105047_10007959_pt1 | contig 17771 bp, 12 predicted proteins | sample MAT04_FD_78384 | JGI IMG/M metagenome (GOLD analysis project Ga0105047, IMG submission 78384) | Freshwater microbial communities from Lake Fryxell liftoff mats and glacier meltwater in Antarctica - MAT-04 (megahit assembly) | ecosystem: Environmental > Aquatic > Freshwater > Ice > Liftoff...
AGTATTCGCCTCCAAGGCGCGTAAGTTGCTGGCAACGGTACTGATCATGCTCGGGGTCGTCACCACGGTGCCGATGTTTGCGGGGTTGGCGAGTGCCCACCACGCGTACCTCGACTCCTCGGTGGCATGCACCGGCGTGGTGTCCTGGACCGCCAAGTCGTGGAGCACCGGCGCCCAGGGCACCAACCCCGACATTCGGGTGGAACTGAAGGTCGACAGCGGCGCGTTCGCCGAGATTGGCGCGGGCGCGTTCAACTCGACCAACAATTACCGCTTCTCCAGCACGTTCAACTGGCCCACCGGTGCAACCACCATCCAGATCCGCACGCGCGTCGTGGGTACGTGGGGCAACGGCAACACGGCGAAGGACAACGAGACCGACACGCTCAGCAAGCCCACGAACTGCGCCAACAACCCGCAGGTGTCGAAGGCCGTGTCGTGTGTGACCAGTTCTCCGGGTAACGGCTCGGGCACCATCGTGCTGACGCTCACCAACGCTGCCACCGGCCCGTTCGCGCCCAGCGCCACGTTCAAGGTCTACAACCCCGACCAGACCACGACCTCCACCAACTACGCGGTTGCGGTCGGCGGTAGCCAGAACGTCACCTTCAGTGGGCTGAACCCCGACGGTGCCCACTCGGTGAAGATCACCCTCGTCGGTCCAGGAACGGATCTCACCCAGAACTTCACAATCGATTGCGATTCACCGCAGCCCTCGGTCACCAACTCGGTCGCCTGCGTCAACGGTGACGGGGCGGTCACCATCACGCTGTCCAATACCGGCGGCGAGCCGGTGACGTTCGCGGTCACGAACCCGTCCACCAATGTCGTCGAGAACGTGGTGGTCGCAGCCAACAGCAGCACCACGCGCACCTTCGGCGGCTACGCCGACGGCCAGCACACCGTCGTCGTGAAGGTCGGTTCCACCGTCTACTCGCAGACGTTCACCATCGACTGCGATCAGCCGAACCCCGCCACCAGTGCGGTCGCCTCCTGCGACGAAGCGAGCCGTGACGGCAAGGTCATCGTCACGCTCGCCAACACGGGCACCGAGGGCGTCACGTTCGCGGTCACCAACCCGTTCACCAACGTCGTCGAGAACGTCGTTGTTGCCGCCAACGGCAGCACCACCCGCACATTCGCCGGTTTCACCGACGGTGTACACACGGTCGCCATCACTGCCGACGGCAAGAACCTCAGCGTCACGTTCACCATCACCTGCGACCTGGCACCCGACTTCAGCTACACGCAGTCCTGCGTCAACGGCAATGGTCAGGTCGAACTGACGCTCGCCAACAACGGCGATGACGTGAACGCGGTGTTCGTGGTCGACAGCATCACACACACTCTGACGCCTGGTCAGACCAAGGTCGTCACCGTCGGCAACCTCACCGACGGCTTGCACACCATCGCCATCACGTTGAACGACGTGGACAAGAGCGTCACGGTCTCGGTCGACTGCGACCGCCCCGGTGAGCCGGCGGTCGAGATTGCAAAGACCTGCGTCGACGAGGACGGTTCGGTCACAGTCACCCTGAAGAACGTCGGTGGCGAACTGCCGCTGACGTTCACGGTGAACGGCGCACAACACGTCGTCAACGCGAACAGCACCAAGGACGTGGTCGTGAGCGGTCTGCTCGACGGCACCCGGACCATCACCATCACCCAGGGCAACACCGACTTCTCCCGCCAGATCGAGATCGACTGCGACCTGGCACCGACGGTCGATCACACCCAGCAGTGCGTCGAAGGCACCAACGGACGCTCCGATGGGGAAGTCGCGATCACGCTGCACAACAACGGCGATGACGTGAGTGTCACGTTCAGTGTCGACGGCACCAACGTCACGGTGGGCCCCAAGGCATCGAAGGTCGTCACCATCAGCGAACTCGCCGATGGTGAACACACCATTCCGCTGAGCGTTGGCGACCTGAACTTCGACGTCACCGTCACCGTTGACTGCGACCACCCGGGTGAGGGCGCGTTCGATGTCGTTGCGACCTGCGTCGACTTCGACGGCACGGTCGTCGTGCACCTGACTGCCACCGGCGGCGAGCTGCCGGTGGTCTTCGTGCTCGATGGCACGACAACCTCCGTCGACCCCAACGAGACCGTTTCGGTAACGTTCAGCGGCCTGGCCGACGGCCCGTACTCGTTCACGCTCAGCATCGGCGGCAAGCCGCAGGAGCCGATCGAAGGCACGATCAACTGCGACCCGGTCTTCCAGGTCGCTGCCGTGTGCAACACGGTCGACAGCGAGGGCGACGCGCAGCTGTACTGGTACGAGATCACCAACACCGAGGAGACCGATGTGACAGTCACCTGGGAGGGTGGCAGCAAGCTGGTCCCGGCCGGCGAGTCGGCCACCGTCTCCAGCGCAACGGCGCCGCTGGTGCTGTCCTACGACGGCGTTGAGCTGATGAGCACGGATGCTGCCGACGTCGCCTGCCTCCGTGACGTCGAGTTCACCAAGGAGCTCGTGGGCCAGCCGCCCACCGGTGAGACCTACACCATTCGGGTCTCGCGCCTGGTGGGTGCGGTGTATGCCGAGGAGCTGACGTTCGATCTCAACGCCGGCGTTCCCGTAACCATCTCGTTGCCCTCCACGCTCGACCCTGAAGCCATCGACTACCTGGTCGAGGAGATCGACGCCGGTACGGCGAGCACCAGCAGCATCTCGCCGGACCACCTGGCACTCTCCGGGAACCTCGGCGAGACCATCAGCGTGGTGGTCACCAACGGCTACGCCTCGGTGTCACTGGACAAGCAGTCGCTCACGCCCACGGTCGTGGCCGGTGGTCAGCTGACCTACACCCTGCAGGCCACCAACACCGGTGGGCTGACACTCGACCCGGTGATCATCAGCGATCGTCTGCCGGGACAGGTGGAGCTGCTCAGTGTGAGCGTTGCCGATGGTGCGGGCCTTTGCGCCCTCACCGAGATTGCCCGCCCCCAGCTCGTCACCTGTGTGATGGATGATGCCTTGCCCCCGGGCGGCCTGACCAAGTTGATCACCCTGACGGTTCAGGTCGACTCCTCGGTTTCGCCGGGAACGACGATCCTCAACCAGGCCAAGGTGCTGGGCTGGTTCAGCGAGTTCGGAAGTGAGGCGGTGCCCGGGCTGATCGAGATGACTTGCCTGCCGCCCGTCGCCGGAACGGTCTGCGACCTCTCGGCCAAGCTCGGCGTGCCGGTGACCGAGGTCGACCAGGAGGCGCCGACCACCACCGTGTCACCCACCACCACGACGGTGGTGCGCAGCCTGCCCCGTACCGGTGGTAGCAGCCCGTTGCCGACCATGGTGCTCGCCTTCAGTCTGGCGGGTCTCGGAACAGTGTTGCTCCTCGCCCGCCGCCGCGTCGCACACTGACGTTCTACTTGGACTGACGTGAACCGTGGCCGGCCCTGAGGGGTCGGCCACGGTCGCGCCGGAGCATCGTGTGCCGGGCCGGGTGTGGCTCAGCCGGTACGAGAACTCAGGTGTTCTCGAGCTTGAGGTAGACGATGAAGCGTTCCCGGGTGGAACCGAGCGGATGGCACGCAAACAGCGTGGCTGTGAACTCCGGGGTCTGATCGATGATGCGGATGGCATCCGGGGTGACGATCTCGGTGGACGTGACCCGATACACGAAACGGCCCTCGGGGGTGGACAGGATGACTTCGTCGCCCTGTACCAACTGGTCGATGTGACGGAACGGTTTGTCGTGGCTTGTGCGATGACCGCCGATGACGACGTTGCCGATGCGGCCCGGCAGCGCGGTACCCGGCCAGTGGCCAGGACCCGAGTCGAGCGTGGTGAGCGTGACGCCTTCGAGCAACGGCTTGAGCACGCCGATCTTGGGGATCTCGATGGTGCCGAGCTCGAAGTACGGCTCGTTGGCACGCGGCTGCGGCGCCGCGGCGGGAACGGGCAACGCCTCGGAGGTGGTGGTGACCGCGATGGTGCTGGTGGTGCTGGCCGCGCCAGTGGTGGTGGTGGCGGCGATGGTGGTGCTGGTGGTGGTGGGGCCGGACGTCGACGGTGCCTGCGTGGGCACGGTGGCGGCCGAACCTCCGTCGTTGCCACACGAGGCAACGAGCACCGCGGCAAGGACGAAGGCGATGGGGCGGCGAGAACGCATTCTGTCAGTCTGCCACTGGTTGCAGCGCCGTGCGCATCGCGACGGCGGCTTGTTGCGCCGATCTGATGCACGCTGGCACACCGATTCCGTGGTAGCTGGCGCCCGCCAGCGCCAGGCGGGCCGGTAGTGCCAGCTCGGCGGCGGCGACTCGCGCAGCATGGTGCGGGCGGTACTGCGGGAACGCACCAGGCCAACGGCTGACCCTGGTGTGCTGCGGCTGCAGCGTGAGGTCGAGGTGTTTGCCGACCTCGTCGACCGCGGCTGCGAGCAGTTGTTCGTCGGTCAGGTGCAGCACCGGCAACCCGTCGCGACCCAGCGAGATACGCAGCAGCACGGTGTCGGGCTGCGCCCAATGGGGCCACTTCTGCGATCCGAACGAGGCGGCCGTGACGAGTCGCTGCATCGGCTTGGGCACCAGGTAGCCGCTCATCCCGCGCAGCCGGTCGGGCCACTCGCCGGCGGCGAGGCCGAGCGTGACCATCGCGACGTCGGCCGACGGGATGAGTGCGAGCGACGTGGCAACGTCGGGGGCCGCGGCGGCGAGCAGGGTTGCGGCGGCAGCAGCAGGGCACGCCAGGATGACGGCGTCGAAGTGCTCGTCGTCGAGACGCCAACCGGCACCGTCGCGGGCGAGCGAACCCACCGGCGAGCCGAGGCGGAGTTCGCCGCCGGCAGCCGCGATTGCCCGAGCGGTGGCGTCAGCCAGCGCGCCCATCCCGTGCGTGGGTGCGGAGAACACCGGGCCGGCGTTGGTGGCCGGTTTGGGCATCTTGCGACCAGCCAGCAACACGCTGCGCGCCTTGCCGGCGAGATCGGCGATCTGGGGGACGGCAGCCAAACTGAAGTGGTCGGTGTCGGCGGCGTAGATGCTGCCCACCAGCGGGTCGACCAGGCGCAGGTGAACTTCGTTGCCGAAGCGGCCGCGCACGAACTGGCCCAGCGAATCGGGTTCCAGTGAGGTTTGCCGACGGAACGGCTCGGTGGCGGCCCGCAGTTTGCCCGGCCAGGACAGCAGGTGGGAACGGGCGAGGGCCATCACCTCGGTGGGCATGCCCAGCAGCAGGCCGTCGGGAATGGGGTGCAGCGCGTTCCACCAGACTGCGGCCTTGCCGGCAGCGGGCGCTGTCAGCTCGTTGCCCAGGCCAACGGCGCCGGCCAGTGCGGTGGCCCATGGCAACCGGGCGAGGAACGCGTCGGGGCCTTCATCGATGCCGGGGTGGCCGGCGAAGGGGGAGGTGAGCAGCTTGCCGCCGAGGCGGTTGTCGCGCTCGAAGACGGTGACTGCAATGCCCTTCGGGCCGGTGACCAGCGCGTGCGCCGCGGCAAGCCCGGCGATGCCGCCACCGATCACTGCCACTCGCTGCTGGGCGACCATCAGTCGGCTTCGATCACCCGTTGCGCGAGCGCGGCCATCACACCGGGGTCGGCGTTGACGCACGCCGTACGAGCGAACGACAACCCGAGCTGTGCTGCTCGTTGAGCGGCCTCGATGTCCAGGTCGTACAGCACTTCGAGGTGGTCGGCCACGAACCCGACGGCACTGACGACCACACCGCGGGGCTCGTCGGCGTCGTGTTCGGCGGCGGCGAGTTCGTCGATGACCTGCAAGATGTCGGGGCCGAGCCACGGCTCGGGTGTGCGGCCCGCGCTCTGCCAGGCGATGGCCCAGTTGGCCCAGTTGCCCAGACCGACCGCGGCGGCGACTGCTTCAGCGGTGGCCCGCAGTTCCCGCGGGTACGGGTCGCCGGCGTCGATGATGCGCTGGGGCAGCGAATGGGCGGTGAACAGCACCTTGGTGTTGGCCGGCATCGTGGCCAGCTTGGCGCGTAGATCGGCGGCGATGAACTCGACGAATGCCGGCTCGGTGGCCCAGCTGTCGATGCCGGTGACCGTGATGCCATGCGGCTGGGCGGCGGCGCGGGCCCGGTCGAGGTACTGGCCGATGGAGAACGACGAGTAATGCGGTGCGAGCACCAGCCCGACGATGTGGTGGAAGCCCTGCATGGCGAGTGCGCTGACCGCAGTCTCGATCTTCGGCTCGGCGTGCTTGAGCCCGAGTGCGACGTGGTAGCGGCCGGGTGCCGCGGCGTCGAGCGCGGCTTGCAGGCCGTCGCGCTGTTCCTCGGTTCGTGCCGCCAGCGGGCTGGTGCCGCCGAGTGCGTCGTAGCGGGCGATGAGATCGGCCAGCTGATTGGGTGTGGGCACCCGGCCGCGCCGGATGTCGGTGTAGTACGGCTCGATCTCTTCGGGAGTGCGGGGCGTGCCGTACGCCATCAGCAGCACGGCAATGCGACCGTCGGCCGCGGTATCTGTCTCGGTCGTGTGCACTGTGGTCATCGTTGTGTCAGTTCGTGGACTCGGGCGGCCACCGCAGTGAGCACGCCGGGATCGGTGTTGGGTTGCACGCCATGGCCGAGGTTGAAGATGTGGCCGGGATGGCGGGTGCCGTCTGCCAGCGTGTTGTCGGCAAGGACAGCGTCGGTGCCGGCGAGTGCAACGTCGGTGCCGGCGAGCACGAGTGCCGGGTCGAGGTTGCCCTGCACCACCAGTTTGGGGCCCATGCGCACGCGAGCATCGAGAATGGGCGTGCGCCAGTCCAGGCCGAGCACCTTCGGGCCGGCGGCGAGCATGTGTTCGAGCAGGTGGTCGCACCCGATGCCGAAGTGGATACCGGGTGCATCGGGGTGCAGCGCCCGCAGCTGGCCGAACACCGAACGTGAGTGGGGCAACACGAACTGCTCGTAGTCGCGGGCGCTGAGCGCGCCGGCCCACGAGTCGAACAGCTGGAACGCACGGGCGCCGTTGGAGAGCTGGCTGCTGATGGAGGCGACCGAGTGCTGTACCAGCCGGTCCATCAGTGAGTGCCACAGCACCGGATCGGTGTGCATCAGGCGCTTGGTGTGCTCGTAGGTCTTGCTCGGCCGCCCCTCCACGAGGTAGCTGGCAACGGTGAACGGGGCGCCGGCGAAGCCGAGCAGCGGTACTTCCGGTGGCAGCTCGGCGGCCATCTGGCGCACGGTTTCCAACACGTAGGGCGTGTCGGCCTCGGGCTCGAACTCGCGCAGGCGGGCGAGGTCGGCGGTGGTGCGAAACGGCGTGTTGCACACTGGGCCGGTACCCGGTGCGACGTCGATGCCGAAGCCGACGGCGTGGGCGGGGACCACGATGTCGCTGTAGAGCACGGCGGCGTCGACCCCGTACCGGCGGACGGGCTGCAGGGTCAGCTCGGTGGCGAGATCTGGCACCTTGATCGCGTCGAGGATGCTGCCCTCGCCGCGCAGGGCCCGGTACTCGGGCAGGCTGCGGCCTGCCTGACGCATGAACCACACGGGTGTGTGGGTGGTGGCGAGCCCGAGGGCCGCGTCGAGGAAGGGGTTGGACGCCATCGCCTGGGCACGTTACCGTGCGAGATCGTGTTGCCCCCTGTGCACCAACCCGAGGTGCCGGCCGAGCAGCAGTTCGGGTATCAGCCCGCTCTCGATGGCCTGCGCGGAGTTGCCGTCACGCTGGTGCTGTGTTTCCACGGCGGCTTCGCCTGGATGGCCGGCGGCTACGTCGGGGTCTCGGTGTTCTTCACGCTGTCCGGGTACCTCATCACGTCGTTGCTGATCCTCGAACGCGGCCGCACCGGCCGGGTGTCGTGGACGGCCTTCGTGACCCGCCGTGCGAAGCGGCTGCTACCCGCCAGCCTGCTGTGCCTGGTGGCCATCTCGTTGCTCGCCTGGAACGGTGAGTTCGCCGGTGTGCCGCACCTGCGTCGCGACATCCTCGCTGCCACGTTGCAGGTGGCGAACTGGAACTCGTTGCACGGCTCGGGCTCGTACGCAGACCTGCTCACCCGCTCCGCCGGCCTGGTCAGCCCTCTCGAGCACTACTGGTCGCTGGCCGTTGAGGAGCAGTTCTACTGGGTCTGGCCGTTCGCATTCGCGCTGCTGGCCCGCCTCTTCACCCGGCGTGCGCGCTTGTTCGCCGTCCTCGCGGCCTCGGCAGTGGCGGGTGGGGTCGCCGCCCGCCTCGTCGCCGTGCGCTGGGGCCCCGACGCCGCCTACTGGGCGACGCCGGCGCGGTTGGGCGAGATCCTCGTTGGCGCCGCGCTGGCCGCCGGTTGTCTGCGGTGGCTGCGCCGTGCACGGTGGCTGGGGCTGCTCGGTGTCGCTGGGCTGGGTGTCGTGCTCTGGGCCGCCATCACATGGCCGGCCAATGGTGGCCCGGCCTATGAAGGGTGGCTCGGCCTGTTCGCCCTCGCCTCTGCTGCGCTGATCCTCGGGCTGCAGGCGCCGGGCCCGCTGCGCGCGGCGTTCTCGTCGGCCCCACTGGTGTGGTTGGGGCGCATCAGCTACGGCGTCTACGTGTTCCACTGGCCGGTGTTCGTGCTGGCCACCCGGCGGGCCGTACACCTGGACGGGTGGCCGCTGTTCGCGCTCCGCATCTCCATCACGCTGGCGGTGGCCATGCTCTCGTACTGGCTGGTCGAACGGCCGGTCCGGTTCAGTGCCGTGCGGCCCCGTGCGGCCCTCTCGTGGGGGGTGCCGGCCACTGCGCTGACCTTGGTGATTGCTGTCCTGGTGGTGCCGCTCGACGCAAGCTCGCGCGGCCGCGGCGACGCTGACGCCCTCGCGATCCCGAGCACCACGCGGGTCACCACGCAGGTCACCACCCAGGGTACGAATGGCGGCGTCTCGCCGGTCGGGACCGGCGTCGTCCCGACGACGGCTGCGGCAACGACCACCGAACCGGCACCTGATGGCCCGATCAACCTGCTGCTCATCGGTGATTCGACGGCCCAGTCATTGAATGACAGCGTCGCTGCCTGGGCTGCCGCCGACCCGCAGCGGCAGGCTCGATCTGTGGCCCGCCTCGGCTGCGGCCTGATCGGTGGCTCGACGATTGCCGGCGACACCGGCAACGTGTTCTCCGACGGTTGCGACGAGGTGCTGACCGACACCCTGCCCGGGGTGCTCGCCGACCAGCGGCCAGACGTGGCGATGATCCTGGTCACCCTGCTCGATGTGACGATGCGGCAGTGGGAGGAAGGAGAAGGGATGCTGTCGCCCGCCGACGATCGCTACGCGGAGCGCATGCTGGCGGCCTACCGCAGCATGGCCCGACAGCTGATCGCGGCCGGAGTGCGGCACATCGCATGGGTGGTACCGCCGCATCCGGCGCAATGGTGGTTGGGCTGGAAGTCGGACCTGATCGAGCGGGATAGCTGGGACCGCCTAGGCGCGATCATCCAGCAGGTTGGGGGCGAGTTCCCCGATGCGGTGAAGGTCGTGCGCCTCGACGAATGGCTGACCGACAACGGCCTGGACGACAGCGACGCGATGCGAACCGACGGCCTGCATTTCACTGCCGAGGGTGGCGCACTGCTGATGCGCGAGCTGTTCGGTCCGGTGCTGCTCCGCCTGGCCGCGATGTAGCAGGATCTTCGCCATGGCAACCGACCCGTCCTCACTCCAGTCGCTCTTCTCGTTGGAGGGCAAGACCGCGCTCGTCACCGGTGGCAGCCGGGGCATCGGCGCGATGATTGCCCGCGGCCTGCTGGAAGCTGGGGCCGCCGTGGTCATCAGCTCACGCAAGCAAAATGAGCTCGACGAGGCCCGTCTGGCGCTCGCCAAGTTCGGCGACGTGCACGCGATCCGCGCCGATGTGAGCACGCTGGAAGGCGTCGAGCGGCTTGCTGTCGAAGTCGCCGGCCATTTCCCAACGCTCAACATCCTGGTCAACAACGCAGGTGCGACGTGGGGCATGCCGCTCGACGACTTCAGCGAGCACGCCTGGGACAAGGTGATGGACACCAACGTGAAGGGGGTTTTCTTCCTGACTCAGCGCCTCCTGCCCAACCTGCGCGCCGGTGCCACCGCCGACGACCCTGCCCGCGTGATCAACATCGGCTCCATCGACGGACTGCACGTCAACCCGATGGACACCTACAGCTATGCGGCCAGCAAGGCCGGTGTGCACCACCTCACACGGGCGTTGGCAAAGAAGCTGGGGCCGCAGCACATCACGGTCAACGCCGTCGCGCCTGGCCCGTTCGAGAGCAAGATGATGGCTGCCACGTTGCAGGCATTCGGCGACTCCATCGCCAAGTCGTCGCCGCTGGGCCGTATCGGCCGCCCCGACGACATGGCCGGTGTCACGGTGTTCCTCGCCAGCCGCGCGGGGTCCTACGTCACCGGCTCGGTGATCGCGGTCGACGGCGGCATCGCCACCACCGCCTGACCGGGAAGCGGTGGGGCGCGCCCGTGTGCGCCGATAGAGTTTTCGGACCCCGTTGCCGGGCACTGCACGCCGCGGCTCCGGTCTCTCCACATGTCGCAACACCACCCCGATCTCGCTACTGAGCAGGCGTTCATCGATCACGCCTATCGCTGCCTCGAGCAGAGCAAGGCCGACGCCTGGAAGCTGCGTGACCTGCATGAGGGCACCCTCGGCGGTACCTTCCAGGCGCGTTACGAGCGCGATGTGTTCGACGAGGCCGTCTTCAACCGGCTCACCCAGCTCGATCTGGGCGATGCCGCACTTGTCTTCGGTCGCATCGATCGTGTCGCGGACGACGATGCCGAGACTGTCGAGACGTTCCACATCGGTCGCCTCGCCGTGGCCGACGAGAACAGCGATCCCGTCGTCGTCGACTGGCGGGCACCTGTCGCCGAGCCGTTCTACCGGGCCACCGGTCGCGACCCGCTGGGCCTGGTGCGCCGCCGCCACTTCCACGTGCACGGCCGCCAGCTGCTGGGCCTGGAGGACGAACTGTTCGGCGAAGGCCACCTCGGTATCGGCACCGAGGACGGCATCGCCACCGCCGACCGCCCCGATGGAATCCGTGGCTACAGCACCTTGCTGGCGGCGCTGGAGCGGGGGCGCACCGGCCAGCTGGGCGACATCGTCGCCACCATCCAAGGCGAGCAGGACGAGATCATCCGCAGCCCTCAGACCGGTGTGCTGGTGGTCCAGGGTGGCCCCGGCACGGGCAAGACGGTCGTCGCGCTGCACCGTGCGGCCTACCTGCTGTACACCTACCGCTTCCCGCTGGAAGATCAGGGCGTACTGGTCATCGGCCCCAACCGTGTGTTCCTGCGCTACATCGAGCGCGTGCTGCCGTCGCTCGGAGAGGCTGGCATCGAGCAGGTCGTGCTCGCCGATCTGGTGAACGACGTGCAGTGGGCGCGCTATGCCATCGATTCCCCCGACCACCACTTGGCCGCCCGCGTAAAGGGCGACCTGCGTATGAGCGCAGTGATCGACAAGGCCGTCACCGATCGCGAACGCCCGTTGCGCGACGACCTGGTGGTGCCGTTCCGTTCTGGGTTCGTGCGCCTACGCGCCGAGGAATCCCACCGCATCGTGCGCGCTGCCCAGCGCCGCTTCCGCAAGCACAACTCGGCCCGCCGCTGGCTAGAGGGCGAGGTCTGGTCCGCGATGCTGGCCACCTGGCGCGGCGACGACGAGACGACAGTTGCGCAACTGAAGGAAGCCGTGCGGGCACAGCCCGAGGTACGTGTGGCGCTGGAACGCATGTGGCCGGTGCTGTCACCGGCGCAGTTGCTGCACGACCTTTACGGCAGCAAGGCGTTGCTGAAGCTGGCCGGCAGCAAGCACCTCGCCGAGGCGGAGTACCTGGCGCTGTACCGCCAGCGCCAGGCCGACGTGGCCGAAGTCCGCTGGACCGAGCACGACGTGGCCATCCTCGACGAGGCCCGCAGCTACCTCGGCGCGCGGCCCGCCAAGGGCACGCTCAAGCCCGACGAAGCCGACGAGATCCGCACCTACGGCCACATCGTGGTCGACGAGGTGCAGGACCTCACCCCGATGCAACTGCGGATGGTCTCGCGTCGGTCGCTCAACGGCAGCATGACGGTCGTCGGCGACCTGGCCCAAGCTACTGGTGCGTTGGCCCCCAACGACTGGGACGACATCCTGCGCCACCTGCCCATCACGCGTGGCTCGCGGGTCATCGGCCTCAGCGTCGGCTACCGCATCCCTGCGCAGATCATGGAGTTGGCCAACAAGGTGATGATGGCTGCCACGCCGTCGCTGCGGGCGCCCACCAGCGTGCGCGAAGGTGACGAGCACCCGGAGATGGTGTACGTCGCACCGGCCGAGCTGCTCACCGCGGTCGTCACGGCGACGAAGGATCTCGACGCCGGCGTGATCGATGGCAACATCGCGGTCGTCGTCCCCGACGCGATCTTCGATGCCGTCTCGCAGGCCCTGGCCGCCGCCGGCATCGAGCATGGTCGCGCCACGCGCAGCGGCCTGGAGATGGGAATCACCGTGGTGCCCGTCAGCGTCGTCAAGGGCCTCGAGCTCGATGGTGTCGTGGTCGTCGAGCCGGCCGACATCGTGGCCGGCGAGCAGCAGGGCCTGCGTGCGCTGTACGTGGCGCTCACCCGCAGCACCAAACGGCTCACCATCGTGCATTCCAAGCCGCTGCCCGCGGCGATGCTGTAACGCACGTACCTCAGCCGAGGTAGGCCTGCACCAACGCGTCCAGGTTCTTGGCCGCGCGGTCGGCGTCGGCGGGGCGGTTGCGGTCGGCGGCTGCTCGGCAGCGACGCACCACGAATTCGAAGTCGGGGACGAGTTCGGGCTGGTTGGCCTCGATCTCGGGTTGGATGGCCGCCCATAGCTGCTCGATACGGGTGGCGGCTGCGCCGTCTTCGTCGGCGTTCATGACCCGCAGCGGCAGGCCCTTCACCTCAGCGAGCATTTTCGGCAGCAGTTCGCTGGCCGGGCCGCTGGGCAGCGTGGTGGTGACGGCTACCTCGGGTGAAGGGTCGGTGGTCTTGCTCGCGTCGAACGTGGTGGGGCTGCAGGCGGTGAGCAGCGCCAGCGCGACGGGCAGGCCGATGACGGCGGGGCGAATGCGGCGTACGCGGCTCATGCGGTGACCAGGATGCGTGCGCTCGCGAAGGCACCAACACCAACTGGGTGACCAGCGATCTCGATGGTCACCTGGCCGTCGGGGGAGGTGGCGGTGAGGACCCCGACGTGACCGGGCAAGATGCTGGACTCCTGCAGGAAGTCGAGCACGCCGGGGGCGAACTCTAATTCTTCGGGGATGCGTGCGATGGTGAACGAGTCGCCGACCGCCACCTCCGACAACGGCACCATCGCCGGCGCGTCGTACAGCGAGCCGGGGATTGGGTTGCCGTGCGGGCAGGTGGTGGGGTTGCCCAGAATGCGGGCCATTGCGACCTCGACCGCGTCGCTCATCACGTGTTCCCACTTGCCGGCCTCGTGATGGGCATCGGCCCAGGAGAGCCCGAGCATGTCGGTGAGGAAACGCTCGGCCAGGCGGTGGCGGCGAACGACGCGCTGGGCCAGTGCCTGCCCGGAGGTGGTGAGGCGAATGGCACCGTCGGTGGTGATGAGGCCCTCGGCCTCGAGCTTGCGGATCATCTCGCTGACGGCCGGCCGGCTGACCTGCAGGCGCTCGGCAATTCGAGCCTGGATGACGGCGACGTCATCCTCGAGTAGCTCGAAGATGCACTCGCAGTATTCCTCGAAAGCAGGGTGATGCTCTCCGACAGCGGCCATGCCCGAGAGGCTACCGGCGCTGGGCGGTGGTGTCCCGTCCGGCTCAGCGTCGTTTCAGCCAGGCCTCGCCGTAGCGCAGGCGGCGTTCCAGCTCGCCGTTGGTGGCGCTGCCCACCGACATGATGCCGACCAGTCGGTTCAGCTCGACCTGTACCTTCGCGTGGCCGAAGCCGGTGAGGTCGACCAGGCGCTTGGCCAGGTCCATGTTCAGCACGCGCAGTTCCTCCTTGCGTTCGGCGATGCTCTTGGAGCCGTAGAGCGGGAAGCCGGCGTCGGTGGGCACCTCTGCCAGTTCGATCGCGTCGTCGGCGACGCTGGCCTCGTCGGGTTCGGGGATCTCGGGTTCGTCGTCGAAGTAGGTGAGGCCGTCCTCGGTGATGGCGTGCCCGCTCATGCCGGTGGCGGTGGACGACAGCACGCTGAACAACGACAGTTGCTCGGGCAGCAGATCGAGTTCCTTCATTGCCTCCCGCTCGAGGTCTGCCTGGGTGAACTCGTCGTCCTGTGCCGCCGGTGGCTTCAGCACGTGCCGGCGCGCCTCGGCGATCTGAAACGCGTGCTGGCGCAGCCGGGGATCGTCGGGCAGGTAAACGTACGCCTTCTGGCTGGCGAGCCCACGCGTCCAGCGCACGAAACGACCGACGGCCTGGCGGAAGAACAGTTCGGTGACCACCGTGCTGGCGTATACGCCCACGCGCAGGCGGGGGATGTCGACACCTTCGCTGACCATGCGCACGGCGACCAGCCACGGCCGGGTGCTGGTGGCGAACGCGGTGATCTTGTGGCTCGCGTCGGGGTCGTCGCTGACGACCACCTCAGCCTCGACCTGGAACCGGTTGCGGATGAGGCGCACGATGTCGCGGGCGTGGTCCTGGTCCATGCAGATTGCGAGGGCGCCGGCGTCGGGCTGCGAGCGGCGGATCTCCATCAGGCGGTCGTTGGCCTGCGACATCACGACGGCGAGCCAGTCGCCCTCCAGGCTGAGGGCAGCGCGCAGCCGGTGCGAGGATCCGGCGCGGTCGAGATCGTCGTGGAAGTTGGCGCTGATGATCGCGCCGTCAGGTGCGCTCCATTCCATCAGCCCGTCGAAGCGCGGGAAGTACACGGGGCGCACCACGCCGCCATCGCGTAGCGCGTCGGCGTAGCCGTAGGTGAAGTCGGGTTGTGCCTCGCCGCCGACCCCTGTCTCCTCGTACCGCACGAAGGGGATGCTGGCCGTGTCGCTGCGGAACGGGGTACCGCTGAGGCTGAGACGGCGGTTGGCCAGCTCGAACGCGGTACGAACGCCGTCGCCCCAGGCGCGTTCGTCGCCGGCGTGGTGCACCTCGTCGAGGATCACGAAGGCATCGTTGGACAACCCGCGCAGCTTCTTGGCGGTGTCCGCCGTGGAGACCTGCTGGTAGGTGGTGACGATGCCGTGCACGTCCTTCGCGACGCCATCGGCGGGGGACCACTGGTGGTCCAGGTGCAGACCCATCCGGTGCGCAGCATGAACCCATTGGGTCTTGAGGTGTGTGGTGGGGGCGACGACGACCAGCCGCCGGCGCTCGTTGGAAAGTGCCCAGCGGGCACACGCGAGGGCGAACGTGGTCTTGCCCGCGCCGGGCGTGGCGACCGCCAGGAAGTCCGATCGCTCGCTGGCTGCGAACTTGTCGAACGCAGCACGCTGCCACGGACGGAGCTGAACACGGTCGGTCATGCGGGGGGTCGAGGGGTCATGGGCGGCCCACCAGTGTGGCCGCGCACAAGCGCACGAACCACCATCGCGGGTGGCTTTCCTGCGGTGCACCGCGGGTAGATGTCACAGTCGCGCCGCCGAGGCGGGCGCGCCGTCACTTCCTGGAGTCGCGTACGGAACCAGTGGAGCTGCTGCCGTCGAACGGGCCGACTACGCACAGCACATCGCGGTCGTCGTCGTTGTTCCAGCTGGCCAGCGTGGGCACGAGCCACGAGAACGAGAGCGTCGAGTCGAAGGCGCTGATGCCGACGTATGGCTCGAACTCGGTGACGCACACGCGCTCGGCGAATGAATCGAGCGCGGCCAGGCCGGGGAACACGTCGCCCTTGAACGGTACGACCGCGTACAGCTCGTGCGTGTGCTCTTCCGTGCAGTCGACCGTCGGGATGCCGGTGACCTCGGGCCCCAGGTCGAGCGCGGCGACCAAGCAGGTGCCGGGCCCCTTCTTGGCCAGTTCGAGCACGGGGGCCCCGTTGTCGTCGGAGCATGCTGCGAGCACGACGAGCATTGTCAGCGAGACCATCGCAAGGGTTCGGCGACGACGGGTGCGGCCGGCTGCGCGCCGAACGGCGCGAAACGGCGCCGTCATCAAGATTTCGGGTGCGGAAGAACAGCTGTTGGCCGAGCGAATGAAGGCAATGTAGCGCGGCTACTATCCGTGACAGTTCGCGGACAGTCCGGCGGCTACCGATCCACGGGAGGGAGAGGTGCTCGAGTACATCGATGAGAGTCTCGAGCGTTTTCTCCGGGCAGCCGTGCCGCTTTCGGCGGCCGATGTCGACGTCTCGTTCGAGGCCCCCGACCGCACGTGGAGCGCCAAGCTCAACCGGCCCACGATCAACATGTTCCTGTGGGACATCAAGCGTTCCACCGAACGCGCCCGCTCCGGCGTCGAGGAATACGAACGCGACGGCGTGCGCATGCGCCGCATGGCCCTCCCGCGCGTCGAGCTGCGCTACCTGCTCTCCGCCTGGACCAACGACCACGCCGATGAGCGGGCGTTGCTCGGCGGTCTGCTGCGAGCGGTCCTCGGCAGCAACGAGATCCCGGCAGAACACGTCTCTCCCGAGCTCGCCGACCTCTCCTCATTGACGATGTCGCTCACCCGCAGCGGCGACACCTCGATGGACGTGTTCAAGACGTTGGAGGGCCAGCTCAAGCCGGCGCTCGACGTCACCATCGTCACCGACATTGACACCGGCATGGGCGGCGCCACCGCGCAGCCGGTGGGCGAGATCGCTATCGGCATCGCCGACAGGGACAACCCGGGCACCGCCAGCCGCTCGCGACGCGTTGCCGGCGAAGTGCGCGTGCCGGGCGCCGTCGGCTGTGCCGTGCTGTCACCGCACGGGTCGGCCGTGATCGACGCCAACGGCCGCTTCCTCATCCGCGCTGCCGCTGGTGATGAGCTCACCATCGAGCTGCAACCCCCGCGAGTTGTCACCGTGCCACCACAGGGCGGCGTGGTGATCACCTGATGCGCGCAGCGCTCGTCACCGACTCCATCCGGCTCACACCGGGTGTGCCGGCCACGCTCGACGTGGAGGTCACCAACACGGCCGACATCATCGACGGCCTCACCGCCGTGGTCATCGGTCTGGACCCTGCCTGGGTGCAGTTGGTACAACCGGTAGTGACGCTGTTCCCGGAATCCACCGGCACGCTCACGCTGCGCTTCGATGTGCCGCCCAGTTGCCCGGCCGGCGAGTCCGCCATCACTGTGCGGGTGATCTCCACCGTCGACCCGGAGCGCACCACCGACCAGGTGGCGTGGCTGGTCGTGGAATCCATCGAGGCCGCCGAAATGGAGATGCGCCCCAGCCTGGTGGAGGGCGGCACCCACGCTGGCATGCAGGCCATGCTGCACAACCTGGGCAACACGGTGTCGGAGTTCTCGGTCACTGCGTTGGAACCCACCCGCGCCGTGGAGTGCAGGGTCACTCCGGCCACCGTCATCGTCGCTCCCGGCGAGACCGGCCAGGTGACGGTGGTTGCGCACGGCAAGCGCCCATGGTTCGGTCAGAGCGCCGAGCGCCAGATCCAGGTGGTGGCCACGTCGTCGACGCTGGAACTCGACACCACGGCGCGGTTCGTGCAGAAGCCGCGTATCGCCCGCGGCGTGATCACTGTGCTGATCCTCGCGGCAATCGTGGCGCTCTGGGCGCTGATCTTCCTGCTCGCGGTCAAGTACCTGCGCACAGGCGCCGACCCGGCGAAGGCGGTGCCCGCAACCTGGGCTACCGGTGCGCGCGAGGTCGGGCTGGCCGATGTCGCCGCCACGATGACCGGCTCCGTCACGGCTGCATCCACCGGCGAGCCGCTCGCCCGCATCACCGTCGAGGCCTTCCGTTCGGCTCCCGACGACA
>Ga0105047_10007961_pt1 | contig 17769 bp, 16 predicted proteins | sample MAT04_FD_78384 | JGI IMG/M metagenome (GOLD analysis project Ga0105047, IMG submission 78384) | Freshwater microbial communities from Lake Fryxell liftoff mats and glacier meltwater in Antarctica - MAT-04 (megahit assembly) | ecosystem: Environmental > Aquatic > Freshwater > Ice > Liftoff...
AAGAATGTTGGATAGTCGGAAACAGTCCGCGCGAGCTTATTTTGAGGGACTAAAGCTGTGAGATTTATTGGATTTGGGTTGGAGTCGATCGCGCAGCCACCACCGCGCACACCTCTTGCTGGTAGATTGCGCTGTCGTATATCTATATCTTCATCGGGCTGAACGAAGCGCGGCCCTCCCGATTGAGTTTGCGGTCGGCCTGGGTCTTCCCTCGGCATTGGTTGTCCCAGACTTGCCAATTGGCAAGCGTTAAATGCTGTTATTAATAATATGGAACCAAAGGCGATCGAGTTGAAGCGAAAATTACTAATTTTTTTCATAACCGTTGCCGATGTTTTTTAATGTATATAGCGGTTCTCAAGCGTGGTGAGGATAGCCCTAGGCCCTAGGCCCTAGGCCCTAGGCCCTAGGCCCTAGGCCGTTCGCACCTCATCTTTCTGAGACTCGGCTATATATTGTCTCTGTTTACTGTACCGATTTTTTTTCTCCCAACACGCGGTATACATTAACTTCTTGTTCCCTGCCTTTTAAAGGTAAAGCTCCCCAAGATTCTACTTCAAATTTTCCTTCGAGATGCACTAAAGTTTCTTCACCAATCAAGATCCGGCAGGTGTCTTCTTGCCGATGTTTTTCGCAGCTTTCGAGGCGAGAAGCGATATTTACACTATCGCCGATTACTCCATATTCTAAACGGGTTTTGCCTCCCAAACTGCCGACCACGATCGGCCCTGTAAAAATTCCGACTCGCATTTTTGCCGCTGGTAAACCCCGATCGCTCCAACTTTGATTCATGGCTGGTAAGCGCGAACTTATAGCTAGAGCGCAAGATACCGCAAAGCGAGCATCTTCGGCAATTGCTTCGGGAGTTGTGCGGGGAATGGGCACGCCAAATACTGCCAGCATTCCATCTCCGGTAAATTTATTAATCACGCCTTGATGTTTTTGCACTTCCTCGGCCATTGCTGATAAATACTCATTTAACCAAGGCATTACCACTTCTGGCGATAGTTTTTCGGAAATCGTGCTAAAACCTTGCAAGTCAGTCAGCAGCATTGTAGCAGTTACTCTTTGCCCTGGCAATAGCCCGGACTGGAGGAGATGGACGCGCTCTTTCCACAAAGCATTGGCGATCGCCGGTGAAGTTTGCTGTCCTAACAGTTTCATGACAATTTCTTGCTGCTGTTTTGACTGTTGGTACTTGTAGGTGATGACGGCTGCTGGGGCGATCGCCAAGGCCAGAGTCGGCCCTGTCACAGATATCCACCCCTGTTGAGTGAATAGAAAAAATGTGAATCCCCATAATATGCCGCCAAGTGCGATCGCGCTGACGGTGAAACTGAGCGTATTTTCTAGCCGCCAAGCCAAACAGCCGCCAACTCCTCCCCAAACAGCGATCCAAAGCATTTCTTGCCATTCATCCCAAAACCAAAATAGCCCTTTACCGTCTAAAACGGCGCTGATAATTTGGCTAGTTGCTGTTGCGTGAATCAATACCCCAGGCATCCGGCGGTTTCCGCTGACAGTAGCGCTGTAAGGAGTAGAAAAGATATCTTTTACAGTTGGGGCTGTAACGCCGATTAGCACTATTTTATCCTTGACCAATTTGGGGTCAACTTTTCCATCCAAAACTTGACTTAGTGTCACCGTATTTGCGACATTTTCAGGAGAGCGGTAATTGAGCATGATTTGATACCCTTGACTATTAATTGTCTGATACCCTCCTGAATGCGATTTAAGTCGCGGAAACACTGTTTTTCCTATTTGAATTTCGTTATTTGCTGTAATTATGGTTTCTATATTTTTGGTGTCAAAATAGTTATATGCCAACCGCATCGCCCAGGAATTAAGCGTCGAATTTTCATAAAAAGTAAAAAGAAAATTGCGGCGGATTATGCCGTCTGGATCGACGATTAAATCGCTAAATCCTATCTGTTTTTTGGGTAGGTTGGGAGGCGGCCCAGCTCGCTCGCGCTCGGAGTTACCGAGGGAGGTAATGGCGATGACTTTGGGGTTTTTGAATTGAGCGGCTAATTCTGCATTTCCCGGTTCGTAGGGGATATCGCGAATCATATCCACACCAATAACTGCGGGTTCGAGACGGGATAATTCGGCGATCGCTTTTGCTAAAACGCGATCGGAAATTGGCCATTTATTAAAAGCACGAATGTCCTCTTCTGTGATTTTTACTACCAGTAATCTAGGGTCAACACCTGCATCGGGGTGCAACTGCACCATCAAATCAAACGCTTTTAATTCCAATGGCTGCAACCAACCTAAATGTCGCACTCCTAAGAGAGTTCCCGTCACGACAATCCAGATAATTGCCAGAGGTTGCAAGTCAGCGAAGGGGAAGGAATTAGTTAAGTTTTTCCAACTCCAACGTTTCTCTCCCAATTGATGATGGAATCTCTTAAAGAATTTAGGCATAATAATTCTTTTTTCAACCCTATTGGACAAAGTATGGGAGCATCTGTGTTTGGCATCTTGTATTGTGTCCTCGCCGATCGCGTATTGTACAATTCACGAGTTTTTAAGCCGCACTATAGCAATTCTAAATCAATTTAAATAACTGGTAACTGGTTCCAAGGCTCTGCGAAAGGAACCAATGTAAGGGAGGACGAGCCTCGACGGAGAAAATGGACAATCGAGGCTCTTCCTCGCTTATCTGCGTTAGCAGGCTCTGCCTGATAGCGAGTTGTCCCACAAATCCTGCAAGGATTCCTAATATAATAAAAAAATGCTGTGCGACAAAAATGAGATGCGACCCAAAGTGTGCTGAGTAGGCGGTCATAACTAAGAGAATAATACGCTATACCATAAGTTCCTTTTACTGTCAGGAAACTAGCTTTTCAGGTTAAACGTTTATTTATGCACGCCTGCTGGCATTTTAAGGTCAATAAGGCCGATGATTGATGCCCGATTTTTAATTGTCCTGTGCGGTTTTGGCGATCGCATTTAACTGCAACCCCTGGGGATAAATGTTTTCTTCTTTGCTGCGCTTGATGTCGGCGATTGAAATCTGGGGTTTGAGGTATTTCGCCAAAACTTTCACGATGTCGCCCCGATCGATCGTCCCTACGACTGAACCAATGGGCGAGAGAACGATGATTCGGGGGAGTTGACGGGCTTCCATGCTGTTAATCACTTCGGCGATGGATGCTTTTTGTGAGACTGTGGGGGTTTTTCCCAGGGGTTGCAAAATGTTGTGCAAAGTCTGAATTGGCCACTGACTGCGTTCTGTCAAGCGGATATCGTCGATCGACACTAAGCCCAAATCCCGCCCGTTGGTCGCAGCAATGTAAAATGGAAACGGATTAACTTCTAACAAATAGCGATCGGCAAATTCTCGCAGAGTCAAATCTGCATCTACAACTCGAAACTCGCGGCTCATCGCATCACTGGCTTTAGTTTTGAGCAGGGCTTCTTGTAACACAGCAAAGTCTCTGTAGGCTGTGGCATTGCGAATCGCAAACCAGCCGATCAGCGCAATCCATAAGCCGCCGTACTGGCGCGCTAACAAACATACACTTACACCAAAAACAACCGCCAACCAACCCAAAACTTGTCCTGTTTTTGCCGCCCAGCGAATGCCGACAAATCGAGAGCCGGTAATTTTCCAAATTGCTGATTTTAAAACTTGTCCTCCGTCCAAAGGCAAGCCGGGAATTAAGTTAAACAATCCCAAAACTAAATTTATTTCTGCTACCCTCTCTGTTACAATAGCAATCAAACTTGTTTGAGGCAGAACTTGAGAACTCAAACCGAGGATTAAAAACAGCGCGAAGCTGATCAGAGGGCCGGCGATGGCTACTTGAAAAGCTTGACCGGGAGTTTTTGATTCCGAGTCGATCGATGCAACGCCGCCAAATAAGAATAGAGTAATAGAATTAACTTTAATCCCTTGCGACATGGCAGCCAAGCTGTGTCCTAGTTCGTGCAACAGCACCGAAGCAAACAGCAGCAGAGCTATGGCTAACCCAGCACTCCAGGAGAGCGCAGGCCCCCACAAGCGGTAACTGCTAGCATATTCGCGGGTTGCGAGGGCTAAAATTATAAACCACGAATAATCTATCAGTAGGGGGATGCCAAATAAAGAGCCGATTCGCCAACCTGTCTGCATGAAATTTTCCTGGGAAAGGAGAGCAAGAAAGAGTTTCTATTATATCTGTTCTTCTCCTTGCCTTTCCCGTTATCGCGGTTTCTAAAGAACTCCGGCGTTACCCAAGCCCAAGATTACTCCAGCCCCCAACAAGTGGCCGAGGCTGGTTGTTGCGAGCAATTCCGGGATGCCGAAGCCTTTGAACATTCCGGGGACTGCAACGGGTAAAGCAGGGCCTTTGCCTCGGTTTTGCTTGTTGATGCCGTAGTAGCCGATCGCGATCGCCAGCAAATTGCATAAAATCATTGTCAGTCCTACCATTGGCGACCACTCCGGCGTTGAGGGAGTGGTAGACTGTACGGCTAACAGTAAAGATGAGTTAATCATGTTGTTATTTCCTGATTTTACAGATCATATCGATCGTGACAAAATTATAAAAAGCATTCTGCATTAAACTAAGATTTGTTTTAATAGTTAACAATTTGTTTATATTTTGATACAAATTCATCGCGGAGGAAAAAAAGTGCGGGTGAAAATTTGCGGAATCACGAAACTCGATCAGGGAATGGCGATCGCCCGTTTGGGAGCTCAGGCTTTGGGGTTTATCTGCGTGCCGGCTTCACCGCGCTATGTCAGCCCCCAAACTATTCGCCTGATCGCGATCGAGTTGCCGGAAAATGTCGATCGCATCGGCGTTTTTGCTAACACCACAATAGAAAACATCTGTCAAGTAGCGATCGAGTCAAATTTAAGCGGGGTGCAGTTGCACGGAGATGAAACAGCAGAATATTGCGGGAGACTGCGGGAGTTTTTGCCGGGAATTGAAATTATCAAAGCCCTGAGAGTTAAGACTCCTGAAACTTTAGCGGCCGCTGCTATTTATGCCCTGCGCGTCGATACTTTACTGCTGGATGCTTACCATCCCGCTCAACTCGGCGGTACTGGCAAAACTATAGACTGGATGATGTTGGCAGAGTTTAAACCGCCTTGTCCTTGGCTGCTGGCGGGCGGTTTAACACCGGAGAATGTTTTAAATGCAATTGATAGCGCCAGGGGCAATAATTTCAGCGGTGTTGACCTTTCGAGCGGCGTAGAAATAGCGCCGGGAGATAAAGATTTGACCAAAGTTGCTCAGTTGTTCGATCGATTAAAAGCTCTCAAATAAACAGTCCTGAACGTATAAAAAAATATGTAGGGTGCGTAATGCGCACCGAGAACCCTATAAAAAAATGCCTTTTCTCTCTTGCTTCTTGCTTCTTCCCTGGGAGTTACTCCCACGCCGCCTCACCCTGGCTTTTTCAACTATTCCCGATTTCACCGACTGGCTGGTTACAGCTATGCTGGTGCTAGCTTACACTGTGATCGCACTTCCCATCGGTTATCTGTCGGGATTTCTGAAAGTAGACGTTCAAACCTCTGGGCCTACCATTACCGGAGTGCTGATAGGCTGTTTGTTAACTCCGGGGCTTAGCGAGGAAGTATTTTTCCGGGTGTTAATACTGCCGCACCCGTCTGAGAATGCTTCTGGCTTAATGCTGTGGTTTTGGGGATGGGCGAGTTTGGTGCTGTATGTAGTTTACCACCCGCTGAACGCGCTAACTTTTTATCCGATCGGTCGATCGACCTTTATGAATCCAGTGTTTTTGCTGCTAGCGGCAATTTTGGGAGTAGCGTGCTCCATCGCATACCTGCAAAGCGGTTCCATCTGGCCAGCGGTAGCGGTTCACTGGCTGGTTGTGACAGCTTGGCTGCTGCTATTGGGCGGTTACAGGAGGCTATATGGTTAAATGTACAAAGTCCAGCATCACTATATTGTCGGGAGGAACTCAATCGTGGGTATCATAGGAGCGATCGTAGGTTTTTTGGCAGGGGTAGCAGTTGCTTACTCATTAGTGGAAAAACGCTTAAAAAAGCAAAAGCAAGAACACTTGAAGCAAACCCGAAGAATAGCTCAGGATATAGAACTAGCTCAGATATCTCGGATGCAGCAAACTGCCGATTCCCAGCCAGGAGAACAGGAAGATAAGCTTAGACAAGCCGCTGTCGAACACGAAAATTTACTCAGACAAGTTACAACCCAATACGAAAGTCAACTCCAACAAATTGCCGCTCAATACGAAAATCAACTCCAACAAGTTCGAGCAGAACGCGATCAACTCCAACAAGTTGCTGGCGCAAACGACGAAAATCAGATCCGACAACAAGTCAGCCAGGAATTAGAGGCCGCTCACAATGCTAAGCTGCAAGAAAACCTGCAATCTTTGCAATCAGAACACGAACATCATTTACTCAGAGTTGCTGACGAATTGCATCACAATTATCAAGCTCAAATCGAGGAACATTTGCAAAACCTGCAAAGCGAACACGAAATTCGATTGAGACAAACTGCCGAGGAATATGAGAACCGCGAGGTTGAAATGCAGTTAAGTATGGAAGCTTTGCAAGAGCAATACGAGAGTCGGTTGCAAGCAGCTCACGAGCAGTTGCAAGCTCACGAAGCTCAGATGCAGGCTACTATCGGGTCTTTGCAACAGCAGTACGAGAATAATATCCAACAACAAGAAGTTCCCGATCAGCAGTTTGGTCAGTTAAATCAAACAGAAGTTGGAGAATATTTACCAGAACCAGAAGTAGGACAGGAACAGTCAAGCGAGTTAAGCCAAACAGAAGTTCAACAAGAGTTAAGTGATACAGATTTTTCCGAGCCCGAATCAATTGATTCATATCAACAAACCGAAGTTGAACAACAGCCTGAAATAGCCAGACAATTAGCAACCTATTCGGTGGCGCAATTGATGGGATGCGTTCAAAGTCAAGACTCAGAAACCCGCAAGTTTGCAGCGTCTGCTTTAGGTAACTTGGCTGCTGCTAATGCTCTGAGAGACGACAGCGAGCGAGTAATAGAAACCTTGGGCCAATTACTTCGAGATTTGCAGCCGGAGGTGCGCGAAGCTGCTGTGGAAGCACTAGGATCTATCAAGTCAGAAAAAGTAATTCCGCTGTTGGAACAAGCTTTGCGAGATACAGATAGGGCTGTGGCGGTGGCGGCAAGTGCTGCGCTCAATAAGTTTAAGTTTGATCCGCAGACTCCGGCGGTGAAACCGAAAATTGTTGATATTGAGGAACCAAATCGTTAAGCGGTTACTGTAGGGAGCATCTCATTTTTGAAAAAAGCATTTTTTACGAAGCACGCGAGCTCTTGCGCGATCGCATTATCAAATCAAAACTGAGATTCTCCCGACGACTTTCGCTATAAGAAAAAAGTTTTAACCCCTAGCGGGCTATAGCTTTAACGAGCATGAATCAGCCCTGCATTGTTGTGTCCAGAATCTTGTGTCCTTACTGATATCAATTTCGTAAAGTAGCGCTAGATCTTACCCCCCCAACCCCCCCGAACTCGCGGGGTGGCTCAGACTTCATCAGCAGATCTTTAGAAAAATGGTATAAGGTGCAGGTTGCGAACCCTACTAATGATGAGATTGCGGACTTTAAAACCGCTGTTTTGTACCGAGCACAAATTTAGTTTCGCCGGAGTCGCCAATACCCACGTCTAAGCGAATTAATCCAAAGGGCGATCGCACCCTCACACCCAACCCAACAGCCGCCCCAGTCCCCGGTTTATCCCTCACCGAAGCCGGTTTTCCCAACACGCTGTCACCGGTTCCCAAATCCGAAGCAAAATCCACAAATATCACGCCGCCGACATCCCTACCGACGGGAAACCGATACTCGCCGGAAGCCAAAAAATAACTCCGCCCGCTACCAATATCCCCGCTATCGTAACCCCGCACGGAATTGCGCCCGCCGAGACGAAACGCTTCCGTTGGCGGCAAATCTCCGATGACAGTCCCCCCTTGCAAGTTAAAAGCCAGCATTTCTGGCAAGGTTTCGGACTCGCTGATGCCGAGCAAAGTGACTGGTACATATTGTATATAATTTGCTAAGAGGCGGTTGCTCACAATGTTACCGCTTCCCAGAGGTATCGACTGCTCGGTGCTGAGGGTGAAAATCGAGCCACTGGTGGGGTTAAAGGGATTGTTTCGCCGATCGCGCGTCGCGTCAAAAGAAACAGTGTATAACTCATCCACGCCGGAACCGCTGAATGTGAGAGGATTGCCACGTTCGTCGCGGCGAGCAATATTTAAGTTGCGATCGCGCGTGCTGATATTGGTATAATTCAGTCCTAAAGTTCCGCGCCAATCGCCCAAAGGTCGCGTAACTGCGAGATTTCCGCCGATCCGAATTTCCCGAACTCGATCGCCATTGGGTAAATCGATATCCTTGTTGAAAATTTCGGAGATTTTGCGATCGCCAAAAGCTCTCACACTGTATCCCAAACGGTCTTCTGCAGCAACGTAAGGGCTGACAAACTCGACATCGTACTGGATACCTCGGAGACTGGGCTCAAGTTCCACCGACAGCCGCTGCGGGGTGGTGCCGAAAGTGCGATCGACATAGGAAAGAGGAACAGCAACACCAACATCATCGCTAATGCTAGCGCTCACGCCAAAAGAGCGAGCCGATCGCTCTTGGACATTGTAAATTACATTAATATCCGTCCCAACTTCTTGAGTAGAAACCGTCACCTTGTCAAACAATCCCAACTGCTGCAACTGCTGCAAATCCGATCGTACAACTTGCTGGCTGTAATTATCTCCCGCCTTGAGTTTGAGCTCGCCCCGAATAAAATCTTCCGAAATTCTGCCCTGAATCGGATTCCCTTTTTTATCAACTGCTTCGCCTCTGGAATTGACAAAGCGAATTTTCACCTCAGCCACGTAAACGCCCTCAGCATTGCCCGCTTGACTGATTTGTCGAGTACCGCCTAGTTGTTGCGCGTTGCGGTTGACTGGTTCGGTTTCGGGTTTGGTGGCGATCGTCCCCGGAGTTGTTAACAGAGATGTAAAATCTTTAGGGCGATCGGACTTGAGAGAAGGCGATTTAACTTCTCCAGTAACCGCGAGCTCATCGGATGCCGGCAAATCCCGCACAATTGGACTCACCTCATCCTCATCCCTCTGCGCCCTCTGCGCCTCTGCGGTTGCTTCTCTAACCTCCACCTCACGCGGTGCGTCTGTCGGATCAAGAGCCCGCGCCGCCAAATCACCACCAGCCACCGTCGCTAAAGCCAAAAATGCAATAATCGGAATTCGCATAAGCATAAAATTAAAGCATACTCAACGCATATTAACCAAAATTGGTCAAGATGCCTAATCCCAAACCTGGATTTAATATCCCTCTATTCTTCAACCCGCGCACCATCCGGGTTTTGTCTGTGTAGACGCGGTTTCAACCGCCGTCTCAACCGCCGTCTCAACCGCCGTCTCAACCGCCATCTCAACCGCCATCTCAACCGCCATCTCAACCGCCGTCTCAACCGCCGTCTCAACCGCCAAAAGAAACCCGGTATTTTTGAAGATACCGGGTTTCTGTGATGCGCTGAAAATTTGCCAAAAGGTCGATCGCGGGCGATCGTCAAATTGGGGAAACCAAAAATTTATTTAAAGAGATTGTCGAGAAACACGCTTCTCAAAATTAGCCTGAGTCTGCTGCAACAGTTGTTCGCGACTGTCCTTAGCAGTGGTAATGTTAGGGAGCAAGTTGCGAGCTTGTAAAGTCATGTGAAGCTGTAGGTCTGCTACGTACTCACTGACATCTTCGCGCAGGGAGCAAGCCGGGTAACGTTTTAAAGTAGAGTTCAAAGTGTTCTCCTGCTTTGAGTTTGCAGTAGTTTCAATAATATTAGAGAGTATCACGGTCTACATCTAATTGCCTACTCCGCAATGAAGTTTAACCTTTGGGAGGCTTTTTTGTTACAATTGTTTACATATGATATTGCTTAAATAAGTAAATCTACCTGATTAAAGGTAAAATATCGATCGCTAAAAAGCCTGCTGTGTATGTCTTCTTCCTTCTCTCACGACAATAACAAAAGCCCTCTTCCCTCGAACCTCTTCCTTGACTTTTACATCCGTTACATCCGTTACATCCGTTACAAAATCCGTTGCCGAACTTCCTTCTACTTATCAGGAGTCGATCGCCCGTGCAGTCAATAGCAGTAGCACACAAGCACACAGTAACCACATTTGTCAATAGCAGCAGCCAAACAGCCGCCTACCTCGACATCGGAAGCGGCCCACCGTTATTGATGCTGCACGGTTTCTTCGGAGAAAAGACTTGCTGGCTGCCATTAATTGAAATATTGCAATCTCAGTTTCGGTGCATCAGTTTAGATATGTTAGGTTTTGGAGAATCCAGCCAACCACAAATCCAGTACAACGTAGCCGTAGAAGTTGCCTTTGTGCGACAAGTTATAGAACAACTAAACATCGAACCCTGCGGCATCATCGGACATTCTTTTGGCGGTTGGGTAGCCTCTGCATATGCCCTAAAATATCCCAATTCAGTCAGCAGTTTAATATTAGCAGCACCAGCAGGAATTCGGGACGACAGTTTTTGCGGTCAATACGATGCTTTGCGGCCGCTGCTGTGGCAAACCCCAGTAGTTGATTGGGCCTTGCAGTTAGCCAAACCTTTTGCTCGTCTAGCAGGAAAAAGTGACAAATTGCAGGAAATTTCCGGGTGGCGGCGCGAGTTAATATCTCAACCAGTAGCCAGGTCATTTTTGATCGGCCGGATGCGGCCAGAAGACGCAGTTGATACAGTAGAAAAAGAAATTCATAAATTGCAAATTCCTGCCTTAGTTATCGCAGCAGCTAGCGACGAAACCATTCCTCTATGGCACTGCGAAACCTACGCTAACGAGATACCAAGGGCTGAGTTAGCAATTATTCCCAATGCTACTCACGGGTTGCCACAAACTCAAGCTCAAGTCATCGCGCAGTTGATCCGGAAATTTTTGGATAATTAAGAAAACCTTGGCCACAAGCCGAATTCTAAAAACTGTGATAGACAACCAATTAAAAATAATTGTATTTTAGGATACTACTTCAATAGAAAATACAGAATATATTGGTAGTATTGTATATTTTTTTTTATGTCTATCACATCTTGTGTCAGCACGAAGTACAGACATTTAGTAGATTCTGAGGTATTAGGAATGGCAGCGCTGAGCAACTACTTTAATCTGGAAGAAATTACCACAGCCAGAAAAGTTAGTGCTGCGGTAATTAACATCAGCGGCCGCCAGCGAATGCTTTCCCAGCGATCGGCTTTTTTTTGCATGAGGTTAGTTGGCTCTGTGAATGCCGCAGAAAGAGCAAAACTGCGAGGGAATTTGTTAGAGGCGATCGCGCTTATGGCAAAATCGCACCGCGACTTAATTAATACTGACAGCAGCAACTTATTGAGTCCCCCTTCACTCACCGTCAAAGCAATGTATTTTGAGGGGCCGCTGTACCTAGACAAGCAAGTGCGCGAATATATCGATCGAATAAAAGCATTAGTGCAAGTTCCAGATGCCGAACTCAGCCTAGAAAATCCCGATCTACAGTACATTATCGCAGCAGCGGGCGACAAATTGCTAGCAGCTTTCGATGCCGTCGTGAGTCAGTACCAGCAAGAAAGCGAAATCGAACAATTTGAAATCGACTTCAAACAGGTTGAACTGTATCAAGAAAGCTGTGCTGCTACCTCGAAAGCCGAAGCTCAAGCCGCCGAGATCGATCGCGCACTTCGCGAGATAAAAGAAACTCAAGCCCAACTGATGCACAGCGAAAAAATGTCTTCGATAGGAGCCTTAATGGCCAGCATCGTTCACGAAATTAACAACCCAGTTAGTTTTATTCACGGCAACTTGAGCCATGCCAATATTTATACTCAAGATTTGCTGCACCTGCTGCGTCTCTATCAAGAATACAATCCCAATCCCTGTGCCGAAATTAAAGATATAATCGAAGAAATTGATCTCGATTTTCTAGTTACAGACTTGCCTAAAGTTATGTCTTCCATGCAAATGGGTGCCGAACGAATTCGCGAAATTGTCAAATCTATGGGCAGCTTTTCGCGAACAGATAACAGTAAAATGACACAGTGCGACTTGCACGACAGCATCGACAGCACCATCTTAATTTTGCAAAACCGTCTCAATGCTAAAACAGACCGTCCCGACATTCAAATAATTAAGAATTATGAAAAATTGCCTGGTGTAGAGTGTTATGCCGGACAGATAAATCAAGTATTTATGAATCTAATTAGCAACGCGATCGATGCTTTAGATGAGACAGCACAAAATCGGCCCAATGCTCAGTTAAAAATTTATATCCGCACAGAAGTAGCAGAGGGCGATCGCGTAAGAGTGCGGATTGCTGACACGGGATGGGGAATGACCGCAGAGGTAAAAGAACGAATGTTCGAGCAATTTTTTACCACAAAGGCGATCGGTAAAGGTACCGGCTTAGGATTGTCTATTGTCTACAAAATCCTAGTAGAAAATCACCGAGGAACGCTCAGGTGCGAATCTGAACCGGGGAAGGGAACCGAGTTTATCATTGAACTGCCGGTGCAGCAAACTTAAGCAATTTATCAAAGTCAAAATTTATCCAATTTATCTGTAAAATTCGCCTGGGTTCGAGCGTTACCATTGAAAAATTACACATATCCTACTTTAATTATAGCTTTAAAATAAAACAAGTCGTAATAATCGCCACCCACTTCATCTACCAGTTCCATAAATCCGGCAATTTCTAAATTTTGAATAGCTGCGAATTCAGCAGATTGAGGTAGAATCAAGTGCTTTATTTCTGGGATGATATCGAGTTCGGAACTCGCGCGCATATTTTCGGTTTCAGCCGCTGGTTGAGAGCAGCAATTTCTTGATTGTTCGTGCCAAATTCCGAAGTAATTTATATAACTAATATTGCCTAAATTGTGAAAATTAGTATTGAAATAGACAGCTAGTGTTATCATATCAAAAACTAAACAAACATCAACCAATCTGCGTTAATCAGCGCTCATCAGCCAGCATCAGCGGTCAAACAATCAATATTAAACAAAAATGCAAATTACTCAACCCCTCCACTGTGCCATCCTAGTTTCCCAACTAGAAACATCAGAACACTTTTACAGCAAAGTATTAGGACTGCAAAAAATCGATCGAGAATTAAAATTTCCTGGCATCTGGTATCAAATCGGCAACTTCCAGCTTCACCTAATTTTAGCGACAACAATTATACCAGATGCCATAGATTTCCAAAAATTGGGACGCAACCGACACTTAGCATTTTCTGTGGCAAACTTAGAGGAGGCAAAACAACAATTAACAGCCAGCAATTGTCCGATGCAAATGAGCGCTTCAGGTCGATCGGCATTATTTACCCAAGATCCCGACGGTAACATCATCGAACTCAGCGAGTAACAGATGAAAGATCAGAGTCGGCGGTTGAAACCGCGACTAGACAAACGATGTCCGCCGGACGCCGACTAAGAAGTACAGCCGGATTTGGTAAGTTCCGTTTTTCAATAATTACTAAAAACCTTGATTTTATTCCTTCTTCCTTCTTCTATAAATGAAAATCATCGCCTACTCTTACAGCGAACCGCTGCTAGAATCCACGCCAGCAGCCGAAATTTGGGGTCAAGAGGTCGATCGCACATATCAAGACTTAGGAGGGCGCCAGCAACTCCAGCAACTCCTCAAAGACTGCCAAACAGAACCAGTCAAATACCTGTTAATTCAGCGCCTTGAAGAACTAGGCGACACAGTACAGCAAGTGTGCGCGCACCTAGAAAAACTCGAAAACCTCGGCATCCAACTAATTGTCACAGACGAAAAACAAACCGAAAACAGAGCAAACTTACTCAAACTCCTCGCAGAAGTCCAGCGCAGCCAGCACAGCCGCAGCATTCGCAAAGGACACGCCCGCAACCGCATCAAATCCCTTCCCCCACCCGGAAAAGCCCCCTACGGCTACCGGCGCGGCAAAGACAAATATGCGATCGACAAAACCGCCTCCCCCGCCGTCAAAGACTTTTTTGAACACTTTATCATCTACGGTTCTTTGCGCGGTTCCGTGCGTCATTTAGCAAAGAAATATAGCAAAAAAATTTCCGTCAGCACAGGCCGCCGCTGGCTGACAAATCCCGCCTACCGAGGCGATTTGGCATATCAAAACGGCCAAGTAATTTCTAACACCCACATCCCGATTATTTCCAGAGAAGAAGCCGCCCAAGTAGACAGATTGCTGCGGCGCAACCGCAGCCTTGCTCCCCGCAGCGCCAGCGCCCCGCGTTCCCTCGCAGGATTAGCAATTTGTGCCGAGTGCAAATCGCCCATGACAGTAGCAAAAGTCACAGCCTACCGCAAAGAAAAAGAATACCTTTATTTGCGACCGATCAACTGTCTTAAACAGCCTAAATGCAGCGGCATTTCCTACGAAGAAGTATTGCAATTAACCATAGCAGGAATTTGTCGGGATTTGCCCGATGCTGTTGCTAGCTTGCAAATGCCGGACATGAAGGGGATTAAAGCAGGAATTGCTGGGGCTATCTGCTCAAAAAAACAAATCTTAGAGCAACTTACCGCCCTGATTGAAAGCGGCATTTTAGACACAGAAACGGCAGAATTGAGAGCCTACAAAATCCGCACAGAAATTGCAGAACTGCAAAGCAAATTAGCGCAACTGCCACCTGTAAATTTGCGAGAAACCGCTCAAACTGTTTCTCTTCCCCAATTTTGGCTGGACTTGTCGGAATCGGAACGCAGGTTCTATTTTCGAGAGTTTATCGATCGCATTGAGATAGTCCGGGAAAATCAAAATTTTAAACTGCAAATTATTTTCATTTTTTAAGCAACAGTTGACGCTTAACAGTTAACAGTCAACAGTCAACAGTCAACAGTCAACAGTCAACAGTCACCTGACAGTGCAACCGGAATTGATATCATCTAACATTTTTAGCCTTTAGCCAATAAACAATCATGTCTCCTTTACCTTTAACCGCGATCGCGCCTCTTTCCTCAAATACATACCGATCTTTTAACTGCTCATAAATATCAATAGTAACTTGAATATATCCCGGCAATCCTTGACATTCCATCCGAGAAGCAACATTAACAGTATCTCCCCACAAGTCATAGATAAAATTTTTAGTGCCAATTACGCCAGCAACTACTGGGCCTGTATGAATCCCAATCCGAATTTGAAGTGGTTCGCCTGTGTCGGTTTGAAAATGGGCGATCGCCTCCTGCATATCCAAAGCCATATTTGCGATCGCCTCAGCATGATCTGCCCTCGGCACCGGCAACCCCCCCGCTACCATATAAGCATCTCCAATTGTTTTAATTTTCTCCAAACCGTGTTTTTCAGTTAGTTCGTCAAACTTGGAAAAAATCTTATTAAGAAAATCCACCAATTCTAAGGGTGAAATTCTCGCAGCAAGAGAAGTAAAATCGACAATATCAGCAAAGAGGACTGTTGCTGACTCAAACCTCTCAGCAGGAGAACCCTCGCCCTTTTTCAAATTTTCAACAATCGCTGCTGGTAAAATATTCAGCAATAAATGATCCGACTTTTTTTGAGCAAGCCGTAAAGCTAGCTCAACCCCCTGCCGCTCTTTAATTTCGTTTTGCAAACGTTCGACAAGTCCTTCTAATTGCTTCGTTTGCTCTTGAAGTAGCTTTTGTTGACTTTGAATCGTTAACTGACTTGCCACTCGTGCCAATACTTCTTTACCTTGAAAAGGTTTTGTAATATAGTCAACTGCTCCCACATCAAAGGCTTTCACCTTATCTACAACGTCATCTAAGGCGCTTAAAAAAATCACTGGAATGGAACTGGTTTTTGGTGAAGCTTTCAACTGTGCACACACCTCATATCCATTCATCTCTGGCATCATCACGTCCAGCAGAATTAGAGTCGGCGGAAACTCCTGCACTGTGGCCAGAGCTCTTTGTCCATTCAACGCTTTACGAACCTGATAGCCTTGCTCAGTTAGGATCGTAGATAAAAGCCGCACGTTATCTGGCGTATCATCAACTACCAGAATACTCGATTGAATTGGAGGAGATTGATTACTATTCATGGCAATTCCTCCCCACCCACGCTAACCGCCAATTTTGCTAGCTCTATAATATCGTCAAATAGGTAATCTTTAGCTAAAACAGTTAAACTTTGTGCCGCTGAAGCCAATTCTACAGGCATTTCCTCAATCAAATCAAGAATTTTATCGTCACAACATTCGTGAGCAGCATCCGATATATTTTTCAGGCACTCAGGAGGCATTTGAGACATTTGTAATTCTACCGATTCACTGCTTAAATTTCCGCTTACTTCCGTCTCATCTTCGGCTTTTAAATCAACAGGCTTCTCGTAAATGTACTGTATTCCTAAAAGCTCTTCCATTTTAGCAAACAATACCTGTGCCTGGAAAGGCTTACGCATGAAATCATCGCAACCTGCTGCTAAAATAGTTTTCCGTTCCTCTTCAAAAGCGCTAGCAGTAAGAGCGACAATCACCGTTTCTTTTCCGAGAGGATGAGCTTTAATTCGTTTTGTCGCTTCATATCCATTCATCACCGGCATCTGCATATCCATCCAGATCAAGTGCGGCCGCCATTCCTCCCATACAGCAATAGCTTCTTGACCATTTATTTCTAGCTTCTCGCACGAGTAGGCCTAGTGGTGACAATAATCTATCTATGACTAGACAATTATCAGCGCGATCGTCAACCACCAAGACGCGATATTCTGGTTAATTAGGTTCTAAACCAATTACTTTTTGCTGCGGTTTAAGCATTTTAACATCGGTAGGAGCGGCAAGGCTGATTTGAATATCAAAGGCAAATTTACTGCCCAACCCAATCATACTGTTTACAGTAATATCTCCTCCCATCATTTCTACAAATTTGCGACTAATCGGTAAACCTAACCCAGTTCCCTGTTGAGATTGCTGACCTGTTTTTGTTTGCTCAAAGGGTGCAAATAACTTATCCATTTCTTGTGCGGCAATGCCAGGCCCAGTATCTTCAATTTCAAACTGAATGCGTAACAATTCCGACTTTTGTAAAAATACCGGGCGAATAGAATTCGCGTCTACACAATCAAAGTCCGCCTGCGCGGACTGATTAGAACCCGCGCAGGCGGGTTTTGTTTGTATAGCTGCGGTTTCAACCAGCTTTCCGAACCCGCGCAGGCGGGTTTTGTTCGTATAGCTGCGGTTTCAACCGCCAAACTTTCTTCTACCTGATTTTTCACTCGCAAAGTAACACTACCCCTCTCTGTAAACTTGATCGCATTTCCTAATAAATTAATCAAAACTTGGCGCAATTTGCCTTCATCTCCATTGACAAAGTGCGGTACGCCATCAGCCACTTCAAAAATTAGCTGCAATTTTTTAGATTCAGCTTTCAAGCGGAACATCTCTGCCAAGGTTTCTAGCAAGCGGATTAAATTGAAACTGCTTTCATTAAGCTGACTTCTGCCTGCTTCAATTTTAGACATTTCCAAAATGTCATTAATTAGCGACAGCAAATGTTCCCCAGCACGATTAATAATTTCTAGGTGTTGCTGGTGTTGATTGTTGAGAGATGAATCGCGCACCATCACCTGACTAAATCCCAGAATTGCATTCAAGGGAGTACGCAATTCGTGGCTCATAGAAGAAAGGAATTCACTTTTGGCAAGGTTAGCAGAATCAGCAACGACGACAGCTTTTTGCAAGGCTATTTCTGCCAACTTGCGATCGGAAATTTCTGTTTTCGCTTGTTCAAACAG
>Ga0105047_10007963_pt1 | contig 17767 bp, 14 predicted proteins | sample MAT04_FD_78384 | JGI IMG/M metagenome (GOLD analysis project Ga0105047, IMG submission 78384) | Freshwater microbial communities from Lake Fryxell liftoff mats and glacier meltwater in Antarctica - MAT-04 (megahit assembly) | ecosystem: Environmental > Aquatic > Freshwater > Ice > Liftoff...
GACATCGTCACCAACAATCATGTCGTCGACGGGGCAACCGCAATCACGGTCAGGCCGGACCACGGGCGCGAAGTCACGGCGCATGTGGTCGGAACCGGCCCGCTGACCGATATCGCCCTGATCTGGCTCGACCACGCCGATCAACGGCCGGTGGCGACCCTGTCCACAACCGGCAGCCTGCGCGTCTCCGATGCGGTCGTGGCCGTCGGCAACCGGTTCGGGCTGGGTGGCACCGTGACGTCGGGCATCGTCTCGGCCATGGGGCGCAACATCAATTCCGGCCCCTCTGACAGCTATAGCCAGACCGATGCCGCGATCGACAAGGGCAACTCGGGCGGACCGCTGTTCGGCACCGATGGCCAGGTCGTCGCCAGGAACACCGCGATCTTCAGCCCGTCGGGCGGATCGGTTGGCAACGGCCTTTCCGTGCCCGCCAAGACGATCAGCACCGTCGTGGCGCAACTGCACGACCCCGTCTGCTGCTGCGTCGCGATGCCGATTGCACTTTCCATGACCATCACCGCTTGGCGTCGAAATCTATTGGTAACGAAGCCGCCAAATTCAAGATTCATCGCGAAATTTTCTTTCCTTATTGACTGGTGTTGCGAAACAATCTCGCTTGGGGCATTCTTGACTCTGCTGGGTTCCATCGTTCGGAATTTTGGACGCCTGCCCTGCCAAGAACAGATTGCTTTGCTGATCCAATCGGGAGGAACGGAATGTCACGATCACTATGGACCCGCCGCGGTCTTCTTCGTACCGGCGCTGCTGCCGGGGCGGGGCTTGCCATGCCCACGATCTTTACGGGTGCCAGCTGGGCACAGACCGCAGACTACCGGAACGCGCCACAGGGTGACTCGGTCACCCTGGGTTTCAACGTGCCGTTGAGCGGTCCCTATGCCGACGAGGGTGCCGACCAGCTTCGGGCCTACGAACTGGTGGTCGAACATCTGAACGGCCAGGGCGACGGCGGGATGATCGGCACCTTCTCGTCCAAGACATTGGACGGCACCGGCATTCTGGGCAAGAAGGTCGCTTTCGTTTCGGGCGATACCCAGACCAAGGCCGATGCCGCGCGCGCGACAGCAAAGTCGATGATCGAGAAGGACGGCGCGATCATGATCACGGGCGGGTCGTCGTCGTCCGAGGCGGTGGCCGTGCAGGGTCTTTGCCAGGAGGCCGGGATCATCTTCATGGCAGGCCTGACGCATGCCAACGACACGACCGGCAAGGACCGCAAGGCCAACGGGTTCCGCCACTTCTTCAACTGCTACATGTCGGCGGCAGCCCTCGCCCCGGTGCTGGAAAAGCAGTACGGCAAGGAACGCCGCGCCTATCACCTGACGGCCGATTACAACTGGGGCTGGTCGCAGCAACTGGCGATCTCGCAGGCAACCGAGGCGATGGGTTGGGCAACGGTTGAAAACGTGCTGACCCCGCTCGCATCGACCGACTTTTCGGCCTACATCGCGCCGGTTCTCAATTCGGGCGCGGATGTGCTGTTCCTGAACCACTACGGCGGAAACATGGTCAACTCGCTGACCGCCGCAGTCCAGTTCGGGTTGCGCGACAAGCAGGTGAACGGCAAGCAGATGGAAATCGTCGTGCCGCTGTATTCCGAGTTGATGGCGCAGGGTGCGGGCGAGAACATCCGCGGCATCCTCGGTTCGTCCAACTGGTCGTGGCAGTTGCAGGACGCAGGAACGCAGGCCTTCGTGAAGTCGTTCGGCACCAAATACGGCTTCCCGCCCAGCCAGGCGGCGCACACCTGCTATGCGCAGGCGCTGCTCTATGCCGATGCGGCCAACCGGGCGGGCACGTTCAACCCCTGCGCCATTGTCGAGGCGCTGGAAGGCTACGCGTTCGACGGTCTGGGCAACGGGCCGACGGTGTACCGCGCCGACGATCACCAGTGCTTCAAGGACGTGCTCGTGATGCGGGGCAAGGAAGCCCCCGCCAACAAGTTCGACGTGCTGGAACTGGTCGAAGTGACGCCGGTTGCACAAGTGACCTACGCGCCTGACCACCCGCAATTCGCGGGCGGCGAACTGGGCACCTGCAACCCGGGCGCCTGATCCGGGCAAGCCGTTTCGGTCGGGCGCATCCGCGCGCCCGGCCGTTTTTTGCGTATGCGCAGACGGGCGCGCCATAAAATTACCCAGAAGGTTACGATGGACGCTTTGCTGCTTCAGGTCCTGAACGGGCTCGACAAGGGCTCGGCCTATGCGCTGATCGCGCTGGGGCTGACGCTTATCTTCGGCACGCTCGGTGTCGTGAATTTCGCGCATGGCGCGCTGTTCATGATCGGGGCGTTCTGTGCCGTGATCCTGAACGGGTTGTTCCGGATGGGGTTCGAAACGCTTGACCCGACCGTGCTCGATTTTCTCGGCAACCCGACGAAAGTGACGACGACCTATATCGAAACCTGGTTCGGGCCCGAATTGGGCGCCGCGCTGATCGACTGGACAGTGCCGTTGTCGCTGTTGCTGACGGTGCCAGTGATGGTTCTGATCGGCTATGTGATGGAACGCGGGCTGATCAAGCATTTCTACAAACGTCCCCATGCCGACCAGATCCTGGTGACCTTCGGCCTTGCCATCGTGCTGCAAGAGGTCATCAAGGCGTTTTTCGGGGCCAACCCGATCCCCACCCCTGCCCCGGAGGCGTTTCAGGGATCGTTCGATTTCGGCGTCTGGCTGGGGTTCGAGGTGAACGCGATCATCTATCCGTGGTGGCGGATGGTATATTTCGTGTTCTCGCTGATCATCATCGGCGCGGTCTTTGCCTTTCTGCAGTTCACCACCTTCGGCATGGTGGTGCGCGCCGGCATGGCAGACCGCGAAACGGTGGGGCTTTTGGGCATCAACATCGACCGCCGCTTCACGCTGATGTTCGGGCTCGCGGCAGCGGTGGCCGGAGTAGCGGGCGCGATGTACGGCCCGATCAACTCACCGAATTATCACATGGGGATGGATTTTCTGGTGCTGAGCTTTGTCGTGGTCGTCGTGGGCGGCATGGGGTCGCTGCCCGGGGCGGTGCTGGCAGGCTTTCTGCTCGGAATAGTGGAATCCTTCGCCTCGCTGAATGAAGTCAAGTCGATCATGCCCGGCATCGACCAGATCATCATCTATCTGATCGCCATTGGTATTCTGCTAACCCGCCCGCGCGGGCTGATGGGGCGCAGAGGCGTGATGGAGGAATAGGCCATGTTGGGACTCGACCGCAACGACACCCGGCTGTTCCTCGGCGTCGCCCTGATGGCGCTGCTCGCGCCGATCATCCTGAACCCGTTTGCCGAAGGGTCGGCGCTGGCACAGTTCAACGCAGGCTATCCCGACCTGATGCAACGTTTCGTGATCTTCGGCATCTTCGCCATCGGATTCAACATCCTGTTCGGACTGACGGGCTACCTGTCATTCGGACATGCGGCCTTCCTTGGCGTCGGCAGCTATTCCGCCGTCTGGATGTTCAAACTGCTGAGCATGAACGTCATCCCGGCGATTGTGTTCAGCGTGATCGTGGCCGGGCTGTTCTCGTGGCTGATCGGCTTCATCAGCCTGCGGCGGTCGGGGATCTATTTCTCGATCCTGACGCTGGCGTTTGCGCAGATGTCGTTCAACCTTGCCTATTCGGTGCTGACCCCGATCACAAACGGCGAAACCGGCCTGCAACTGACGCTGGCCGATCCGCGGGTGCTGGACGGGATGGCGACCGGGGGCACCCTGCCGGTGACCAATCTGTTCGGCCTCGCGATGAATGCGACGTCGAGCGTTCCGTTCCTTGGGCGGGAGTATCAGTTCAACACCGGTTTCTATGTCAGCGCGGTGATGCTGCTGCTGAGTTTCTACATCGCGATCCGGATTTTCCGCTCGCCCTTTGGCCTCATGCTGCGCGCGGTGAAGTCGAACCAGCAGCGGATGCGCTACACCGGGCTGAACACCCGGCCCTACACGCTGGCGGCGTTCGTGATTTCGGGGATGTATGCGGGGCTTGCGGGCGGGCTTCTGGCGTCGATGGACCCGCTGGCCGGTGCGGACCGCATGCAATGGACAGCCTCGGGCGAGGTGGTGCTGATGACGATCCTTGGCGGGGCAGGCACGCTGCTCGGGCCCATGCTGGGGGCCGGGTTCATCAAATACTTCGAGAACATCTTTTCCAAGATAAACGATACCATCCTGCACACCTGGTTTGCGTTTCTGCCCGACGGGTTGGAAAACCTGCTGGTCACGCTGATCCATCCGTTCATCGGCAAGGGCTGGCAGTTGACGCTGGGCCTGATGTTCATGCTGGTGGTGATCTTCCTGCCCGGCGGGTTGATCGAAGGCGGCCAACGGATCGGGCGGCTTGTCCGGCGCAGGCGGCAGGTTGCGGCCCCGGTCGTCACGAAACCGGCGGAGTAACACATGGGCATTCTGGAAGTCAGCGGTGTGAACAAACGCTTCGGCGGGTTGCAGGCGCTGGGCAACGTCAACCTGTCGATCGCCGAAAATACGGTGCACGCGATCATCGGGCCGAACGGGGCGGGAAAATCGACGCTGCTGAACGTGCTGGTGGGCAAGCTGTTGCCCGACAGCGGCAGCGTGACCTTCGCAGGCCAGTCGGTTCTGGGCCGCAAACCGCACGAGATCAATCAGATGGGCATCGCCCGGGTGTTCCAGACGCCGGAAGTGTTTGGCGCGATGACGGTGATGGAAAATGTGCTGATCCCCTGTTTCGCCAAACGCGACGGCGCATTTCGGATGCACGCGATCCGCTCGGTGCGCGCCGAGACCGCCATCCATGACACCGCCGAGCGGATGCTGATCGACGTGAACATGCAAGACAAGCGGCACATGCTGGCCAGTGCCCTGTCGCGCGGTGACAAACGGCGGCTGGAAATGGCGATGTGTCTGGTGCAGGAGCCGCGCCTGTTGCTGCTGGACGAGCCGACGGCAGGCATGGCGCGGGCCGACACCAACGACACGATCGACCTGCTCAAGGAAATCAAGGCCGGCCGCGACATCACCATGGTGGTGATCGAGCATGACATGCACGTCGTCTTTTCGCTTGCCGAGCGGATCACCGTGCTGGCCCAAGGCTCGCCGCTGGTCGAGGACATTCCGGCCAACATCAAGGGGAATCCCAAAGTGCAGGAAGCCTATCTGGGGCAGGCCCATGCGTGAGGCCGCAATGATCGACACAGCGACCAGCCGCGCCCCGGCCTTTCTGTCGGTCTGGGACATCCGCGCCTATTACGGCGAAAGCTATATCGTGCAGGGCATCAGCCTGAACGTGCACGAGGGCGAGATCTTGGCACTTCTCGGGCGCAACGGTGCGGGAAAGACCTCGACCCTGCGGGCCATCGCGCGCCTCGCCAACCCGCGCCTAACGCATGGCGAGATCTGGCTGGATCACAAGCCGCTGCACACCATGTCCGCCTGGCAGGCCGCGACTGCCGGCATCTCGCTGGTGCCCGAAGACCGGCGGATCATTTCGGGCCTGACGGTCGAGGAAAACCTGCGCCTTGCGCAGATCGCCCCGCCGGTCGGCTGGTCGCTGGAGCGGATTTACGAGTTGTTCCCGCGTCTGGGCGAACGGCGGCGGCAGGACGGTGTCACCCTGTCGGGCGGCGAGCAGCAGATGCTGGCCATCGCGCGGGCGCTGGCGCGCGACATCAAGGTTTTGCTGCTGGACGAACCCTATGAAGGGCTGGCGCCGGTGATCGTGCACGAGCTGGAAAAGACCCTGAACGTGATCAAGGCGCAGGGCATCACCACGGTGATCGTCGAGCAGAACGCCATTGCCGCGCTGAACCTTGCCGACCGGGCGGTGATCCTCGAGTCCGGATCGGTGGTGTTCGACGGCAAGGCGCGCGACGTGCTCGACAGCGCGGATTTGCGGGCGGAATACCTCGCGATCTGATCTGCAACCGCCCCGGTCGCCGCGCCGGTCAGGGTGTCGGGGGTCAGGGATTTGCCGGTCCGTCCGGCTGTGTGGTCTCTGCAGATGTCGGTCCCCGCCGCACCGGCTTGCGAGATGGCCTTCGTCAAGGCAGACCACTGCCGCAGGCGTCGGACCGACGTCCTGTACAGTCTGTCCGAGAATGATCCGGTAAGGCGCCATCGGTCCCGGCTTGTAGACAGGGATGGCCCCATTTCGGTTTTTCCTCAAGGCCGGTTGCAAGGATCGTTTGCGCAACGCGACGAAGGCGGATTGCCATTTGTCCGGTTTGGCAAAATGGAAATCGACTTTGAAGTCGGCCATGGCCATCGGGCTTGTTCTCGCGGGCAGCGCCGTTCGATCTTTACATTCGTCGCGCTGGCACATTTAAGTGACGAGGAGTGTCGCATTATCGGCTGACGCAGACTGCAAACCAATCGGAACAAAACGTCATGACCAACCCAAACCCTGTTCTGATCGACCGCCATCCCGGCCGCTCGACCCAGACCATCGGCCTCGCGATCGAGATCGGCACCGACCCGGCCCTCATCCACGAGCCTTCCGTTGGCGTCGTCGGCACCAAGGGCGACAGCCAGTGCTATCTGGGTGTCCTGGCCAAGGTCGAGGCGATCCACCAGGCGCTCAAAAGCCGCATCGGCACCGGACCGGGACAACTGAAGTTCCGTCTCGTGCAGCCGGAATACACCATCGCCACCTCGGACGGCATCCGCAACGGCACGCCCGAGATGCGCTATTCGCTGATCGGGCGCGAGGTGACGCAAGATGCGCTTTGTGAACATTTCAGCGCGACAGGGCTTGCCGGGGCGATTGCCGTGGTCGCCTGTGACAAGCCGCCCGTGGGCACCCTCGCCGCGATGCTGGAGCATAATCTGCCGGGCATCATCATGTCGGATGGTCCGATCCACCCCGGCACCGACCCCAACACCGGCGAAAAGCTGGATATCGTCAGCGCCTTTCAGGTCGCGGCCCATCCCGACCCCGAATACCGCCACCACATCGCCTGCCATGCCTGTCCGGGCTTTGGCAGCTGCGGTGGCATGTTCACCTACAACACGATGCAGACGTTCATCGGCGTGCTGGGCATGCAGCCGTTGCACATGGTGGCCCCCCCATCGGACGATCCCCGCCGGTTGACCGAATTTCCCACCGAACTGGTGACGCTGCTGGCGCAGATGATCGAGAAAGACCTCAGACCCCGCGATATCGTCGTGCGCGACAGCCTGCGAAACGCCGTGATCGTTGCGATGGCCATCGGCGGCTCGACCAACGCGGTCCTGCACGCGCCCGAGATCGCCCGCGCCGCAGGCTTTGCCGATTTCTGGAAGGACATCATCACGCCGGAGGAGTTCAACCACCTGTCGCAGCATGTCGTGCCGGTGCTGACAGATGCACGGCCTTACGGCAAGTATTCCATGGTCGATATCGACAAGGCAGGCGGCGTGCAGGTCATCGTGCGCGAGTTGCTCGACGCCGGGCTGCTCAATGGCGACGTGCTGACCTGTACCGGCGAAACGCTTGGCGAACAGGTGGCGCGCCTTGGCACCGGGCGTGCCGATGGCGTGGTCATCTATCCTGTCGAGACGCCCTACAAGCCGACCGGTGGCCTGCGCATGCTGGGTGGCAACCTGTCGCCGGAGTTTTCGGCCATCCTCAAGCTGGCCGGGGTCGAGGGCGGGCTGGAGAACAACCTGTTTCGCGGCAAGGCGCGCGTGTTCGATGGTCAGCCGGCCCTGCTTGACAGGCTGGATCAGGCACCAGAAAGCTTCGAGAACAACGACATGATCATCGTGCGCTACGAAGGGCCAAGCGGCGCCCCGGGCATGCCGGAAATGCTCGACCCCACGTCGCGCATCACCATGCTGTGCCGCGAGCGGGGGATCGTCATCGCCCTGATGACAGATGCGCGCTTCTCCGGCGGCTCGGTTGGTCTGGTCATCGGCCACGTGGGGCCGGAAGCAGCCCTTGGCGGGCCGATTGCCTTCGTCGAGGACGGCGACGAGATTGTGGTCGATCTGAACACCAACGAAATCAACTGCACCGCCCTTGGCGATCCGGCCATACTCGCGGCGCGCAAGGCTGCATGGGACCGCGTGGTTGCAGACAACGGCGGTTTCCACCCGAACTGCGGCACCGCCGATACCCGCCTGCTGCACCGCGCGCGGCATATGGCGGTTCCTGCGCGGCGCGGCGCGGGCCTGCACCCGAACCGCGAGCTGTGGGTGCGCAACCCGCGCGAGGCGACCCCCTCGGGCCTTGCGCCGCGCAACAGGTTCCGCCCCGGCACGGTTCGGGAATTCTGAGGCGGCACCCACCACTCGGCGGCCAAACCGATCGCATGGTCACGCTGCCACTTGCCACGTGGACAGCACCTGTCCTCTATCCGAAGCGGTCCTGCGCCAGAACCTCGGACAACAGCGGGTTGGGAAACCGCCGCGCTGCCGTCACCGCATGAAACGTTTCGGTGACATCATCAAGCCGTGCCGCCTCGACCAGCAGACCTGCAGCCAGTTCGTCCTGCACCACGATTGGAGGGATGACGGCAAGGCCCGCATCCTCGCGTGCAAGCAGGCGCAGCATGGCCATGTCTTCGACCTCGGCCGCGATCACCGGCACGATGCCCAGACGGCTGGTCAAGGCGTCGAACGCAGCCCGCATCGCCGTCTCTGGCGGGGGCAGGATCAGCGGCTCCTGCAGCAACAGTTCCCGCATCGGCAGCGGCGCAGGCCCCAGTCGCGCCGGGGTGCCGATCAGGCTGACCCGCTGTTCGGCCAACCGGTGAACCAGCCAATGCGTCGCTGCATCGCGCGGAGGTGCCATGTTGGTCAGCACCACGTCGAACGCCAGCGATTCAAGCCCGCGCAACAGTTCCGCCTGACTGCCCGAGCGCAACACCACCTCGACATCCGACCGCCCGATCAGCGGGCGCAGAAACTGCATCTGGAAATTCCGCGACAGCGTGGCCAGCGCCCCGACCCGCAGCGCCCGCCGGCCCCTGCCGGTTTCGCGCAGGGTCATCGTCAGATCATCGGCGGTGCGAAAGATCGCCTCGGCATGGTCGAGCGCAATACGCCCCGCCTCGGTCAGGAGCAGGCCTCGGCCCCGCCGTTCGAACAGATCATGGCCCAGTGACGCCTCCAAAGCCTTGATCTGCGTGGACAGCGCCGATTGCGACAGGTTCAGCCCGCGCGCAGCCCCGGTCAGCGTGCCATCGGACGCCACGGCGCGAAACAGGCGCAGGTGATGCAGGTTCAGCGAGGCCATACTTTTACCAAACAGAACGATTTTCCAGATTATATGTAATTTTCTTCATGCTTGGCAACCGATACCCCCGGCGAACCTGTCGTACATCCGGAGAACGCCATGACCGTCCTGCCACCCCTGATCCTGCTTGCTCCGATTTTGCTGATGGCTGTGGCGATCCTTGCGCTGTTCCAGCCCGGCCGCCGCCCCCGCGCGCTGCCACGTCGGGCGGAAGCTGCGGCGCTCGGCGCTCTGGCGCTGGCGGTTGCGGGTGTGTTGCAATTGCTCGCCTATGGCCCTGCCACGGTCGGGTTCGGTGGCGGTGCCGGGCTGATCGCCTTCCGTCTTGACGCGGTCAGCGCCACGATGGCGCTGCTGGTGGCCTTTGTTGGCTGGGTGGTGGTGCGCTATGCCCGGACCTACATCGACGGCGAAGCGCGGGAGGGCGCGTTCCATGGGCTGATGCTGGCGACGCTCGCCGCCGTGCTGACACTGGTGCTGGCAGGCAGTCTGGCCGTGCTGGTGCTGGCCTTTGTGGCGATCGGTCTGGGGCTGCGGCAGTTGTTGCTGTTCTACCCGGAGCGGGCCGAGGCGCGGCGGGCGGCAGCGAAGTTCACCCTGGTCTGGGGCGCCGGCGACGCAGTGCTGGTGCTCGCGGCTGTGCTCCTCTGGGCAGCGTTCGGTACGGCCGACATTGCCGCGGTATCGCAGGCTGCGGGGGCCGGTCTGCCCCTGACGGCGCAGATCGGTATTGCGCTCCTTGTTCTGGTGGCCGCGCTCAAGACCGCGACGTTCCCGCTGCACGGCTGGCTGACCGAGGTGATGGAGGCGCCCACCCCCGTCTCGGCTTTATTGCACGCCGGCATCATCAACGGCGGCGGATTCCTGCTGATCCGGCTGTCCGACGTGGTGCAGGCCAGCCCCGGTGCCATGGCCGCACTGGTCATGCTGGGGGGCCTGACGGCGCTGTTCGGGGCAACGGTGATGCTGACGCAAAGTGCGGTCAAGACGGCGCTGGCCTGGTCCACCGTGGCGCAGATGGGGTTCTTGCTGCTGCAATGCGGGATGGGGCTCTGGGCGCTGGCGTTGCTGCACATCGTGGCCCATTCGCTGTACAAGGCGCATGCTTTCCTCGCTTCGGGCGGCGCGGTCAGGGCAGTGGCCGCGGTGCATCGGCCGGGCCCGGTTGCAGTGCCCGGCTTCGGCTCGGTGGCGCGGGCCTTTGTGCTGGCGTTGGTCATGTATGCCGTCGTCGCGGTCGGCTTCAGCCTGATCGCCGGGCCAAAGTCGGCACAGGCGCTGGCACTGGGTGCAATCCTGATCTTCGGGGTGGCCTATCTCGTGGCGCAAGGGCTGGCCGACACAGCCCCCCGCGCCCTGACCCAGCGGACAGCAGTGGCCTCGATGGCCGCTGCGGTGGCCTACTTCGGCTTTCAGGTGATCGCCAAGGCGCTGTGGGGGCCCCATCTGCCCAGCCCCCCGGTGCCCGGCCCGCTGGAATGGGCGCTGATCGTGCTGGCGCTGCTGTCCTTTGGTCTGGTGGCGGTGGCGCAGGCGCTGTTCCCGCACTGGGCGCATCATCCGGCGGCAGCGGGCCTGCGGGTGCATCTGGCCAATGGCCTTTACCTCAACGCGGTTCTTGACCGGATGATCGGCGGCTTCCGGGCCGCGAAACCCCTCTGATCACACTGGAGACAGACATGTTCCTCAAGCATACACAGATCGCTCCAGCCCGGGTCACCGGTCTTCTCAGGGCTGCCGAGGCTGCGGCCCGCGCCATCCCGCCCGCCTTCCCGCTGGATGCGACGGTTGCCGTCAACCCCTTCCTCGGGCAGACCGGCGAGGATCTGGCGACCGCCGCTGCACGTCTGGCTCGGGTCGCCGGTGTCCGGATCACCCGCCCGCGCGCCGACTATGCGGCCCTCGTACGGGCCGGCGACATCACGGACGACGATCTGGCTGCGGCCCTGATCGCTTGCAGCTCGCCGGTAAAGCCGGCCGATCTGGCCCGGCTGAAGGCCTCGCTGGCCACCGCAAGTGCGGCACCGCAGATGCTGCCCACAGTGGCCGATCTGGCCGCAAAACTAACCGGCACCGACTGGCCTTCGGTCATCGCGCGCAGCTTTGGCCTTTGGGCAGCCGGGCATTTCGACCGGGGACAGGCGCTGTGGTCGCCAGCCCCCATGCGCGGAGCCCTTGTCGCCTGGCGCGAGTGGGCCAGCCATGACCTGACGCCCGAAATCGCCGGGCTGACCGGCTTCTGCATGCATGTCGCAGGGTCCGATGACACGCCCGAGCGGGTCATCCTGCGCGCGGCCGACCGGCTGGGGCTGTCCGATGCGGCTGCCGAGACCGCCCTTCATCGGTTGCTTATGGATCTGGGCGGCTGGTCGCAGCACGCGCGGTGGCTGTTGTGGGAGGCCGAACTCAAGGGCCAATCCGACATGACGATCATCGAGGTGCTGGCGATCCGCCTGATCTGGGAGCAGGCGCTTCTGGCCCATGTGCCGCAGGTCGCGGCGGACTGGGCGCAGGCGGTGGCGCGCCATGCCGCCCCGGTGCAGCCCTCGGTCGACGAGGTGATCGACGCGATCCTGCAAGAGGCCGCCGAGCGCGCGCACCAGCGCAAGCTGGACGCCGCCCTGTCGGGGCCCAAATTCACGGCAGGCCGTCCGGCGCTGCAGGCCGCGTTCTGTATCGACGTGCGCTCCGAAGTGTTCCGTCGCGCGCTGGAAAGCCAGAGCCCCGGCATCGAAACCATCGGTTTTGCCGGATTTTTCGGCCTGCCGCTGCAACACCGGGCGCATGGCACCGAAGAGGTGCAGATCCATCTGCCGGTCCTTCTGAACCCCGCGATGACCTCGACCGGTCATGCCGCACCCGAGGTCGAACGTGCCACCCGCATCGCCGCCCGCACGACCCGCGCCTGGGGCCGGTTCCGGCAGGCCGCCGTGTCGTCCTTTGCCTTTGTCGAGGCGGCAGGACCGGCCTATGGCTGGAAACTGGTGCAGAGCGCGCTGGCCTTGCCACCCGCCGAACAGCCCCCCGAACCCGCCCCCCGTGTTGAAGGTGGGCTGAGTGCCGAGGCCAAGGCCGCAACAGGTGCCGCCGTGCTGAAGGCGATGAGCATGACCCTGAACCATGCGCGGCTGGTGCTGCTGCTGGGCCATGGCGGGCAAACCACCAACAATCCGCACGAAAGCGCCTATCACTGCGGCGCCTGTGCCGGGCAAACCGGCGAGGTGTCGGCACGTCTGCTGGCGCAACTGCTCAACGACCCCGAAACGCGGGCGGGCCTGGCTGCGCACGGGATCACACTGGCAGAGGATACGGTCTTTCTGGCCGGCCTGCATGACACCACGACGGACCGGATCGCGCTTTTCCGGGACGACCCCGCGCCTGCACACGGCGCGGACATCGCCGAGGCGGAACAGTGGCTTGCCCGCGCCGGCGGCCTTGCACGGACCGAACGCGCGCTGCGCCTGCCGGGGGCCACGGCCGATGCCATCGCGCAGCGGGCACGGAACTGGGCCGAGGTGCGGCCCGAATGGGGATTGGCCGGATGTGCCGCCTTCATCGCCGCCCCGCGCTCCGCCACATCCGGTGCCGACCTTGCGAGCCGCGTCTTCCTGCACACCTACGACTGGCGGGCCGATGCGGGCTTTGGCACGCTGGACCTGATCCTGACGGCGCCGGTTGTGGTGGCGAGCTGGATCAGTCTGCAATATTACGGCTCCTCGGTCGCGCCTGATGCCTTTGGCGGCGGCAACAAGCTGATCCACAACGTCGTGGGGGGCATCGGAGTGGTGCAGGGCAACGGCGGCATGCTGCGTCCCGGTCTGCCCTGGCAGACCGTGCACGACGGTGCGCAACCGGCGCACGACCCCTTGCGGCTGTCGGTGCTGGTCGAAGCGCCGCGCGCGGCGATCATCGACGTGCTGGCCCGGCATGCCGGGGTGCGCGCGTTGTTCGACAATGGCTGGTTGCATCTTTTCACATTGGAAGAGGGTCGGATCGCAGCCCGCTACCGGCCCGGGATGATCTGGGACGACAGGGACTATCAGCGCCACGCCACATGACCCTGCCCGCCCGCGCAGCCCTTGGCACGATGCACCACAAGGCGGCGGCGATCGAGCCGCCGCTGGCCCGCCTTGGCATCACTCTGGCAGTGCCCGAGGGGCTGGACACCGACCGGTTCGGCACCTTCACAGCCGAGACGCCGCGCGCCGGCACCATCGAGGATGCCGCCCGCGCCAAGGCCCGCGCCGCCATCGCGGCCACCGGGCTGTCCGTCGGGATCGGCAGCGAAGGCGCTTACGGCCCGCATCCGTTGCTCCAGTTTCTGCCCATCGGGCGAGAGGTGCTTTTGTGGCGGAATGAGGAAACGGGGCAGGAGGTGATCGAAAGGTTGACCGACGAGGCCCCGTGCTTTGATCATCTGACCGTGTTTTCGGCAGACGAGGCGACCTCCTTTCTTGCGCGCGTCGGCTTTCCCCGGACCGCCGTCATTGTGGCGAAAACCGGCCCGGGCGCACCACCTCTGGCCAAGGGTTTGCGAGAACGGAACGCCGTTGACGACGCAATCCGCCGTGCGCTGCGCCTTTCGGTGCAGGGGGGCGCGTTCCTGCAGACCGACATGCGCGCGCATCTGAACCCCCGCCGGATGGAGACCATCGGCCGTCTGGCAGAACGGCTTGCAGCGCGGCTTGGGACACCCTGTCCAGCCTGTGCAGCGCCCGGATGGGGGCTGTTGCGGGCGGAAACCGGCCTGCCCTGCGCCTGGTGCAACGGCCCGACGCTGCTCGTCAAATCCGAGGTCCACGGTTGCACACTCTGCAAGCACGAGGCCAATCGACCACGACCCAACGGCCCCGGAACGGCCGACCCCGGCCATTGTCCGGCCTGCAATCCTTGACGGCACAGGAACGTCAAAACCAGACTTGCCAGAGATGGGGTGCAAGCCGTGTCCGGCGGGCTGACCGACTTCGCCCACGCGTCCGGACCGGACGACAGACTTGTCGGCCCTGCTGTCGACCACCGATACGCGGGTGACCGACCTGCGCACGGCCGCCGCTGCCGATCTGGGTCCTGGTCTGTTTTCGGCGGCGCAGGCGCGTTTCGAGCCGGCCATTGCCCTTGACGAGGCCGCGCGCAGGTCGGGCAAGGCGGTTTTCCTGGCGCGCACCGTTTCACCGGCCGAAACGCTGGCCCTGTCGGCCAATGCGTCCAGTGCCGCGCTGGATCATGCCGCAGTGATTGCCGCGCTGATGCGCGCCACCGCGCCTTATGCCGAAGCCGCCCCCCTTGGCCTGCCGCCCGCGGCGCCGGACGCCCGCTCGCACTGCATCTGGAAACGGCGCTCGGCATCCGTCTGCGTCTGCAACCCGACGGACGACTGCCGCCTGCAAATGCGATGATGATCGACATCCCCCGCAACGAACGCGCCCAGCTTCCCGATTGACCGGCCACCGGCAAACCACCGCGTTTCCCCAACCAGCGAAATCCGAGACTGTCGCGACGGATACACCGGGTGCGGAGAGTTTGATGAAGAAGCTGGCCCTTGGCCTGATGGCAGCGCCGGTGTTCGCCCTTGTTCTGGCAGGCCCTGCCGGTCCGGGCCGGGTGTCTGGTCTGCGATGACGTGGTCGAGCCGGACGAGGACGAGGCGACCTGCTTTCTGACCGAACTTAATCCATCCATGACGATATCGGTGATGCGCAGGATGGCCGGTCCGCCACATCGCTGGCTGCCTGCGCCACCGAGCGGCGCATTCGCAGGCGGGCAATGGATACCATGCCTTCGCCAAGGACGACGGTTGCCACCGGACCGCGAAACGACCCTCGTTCTCGATGCGGCCGGCGCGCTGTACCTGTACGATCTGATCGACGCCACCCTGCGCCCGATCGACCCGGTGGTCGTGCCGGACCTTTTCCGGCAGTGCGGCGGATCACCGTAAACGCCCCGGTGCCGCAGACGTCCGCGGCACCGCCACTCCCTGCCCCCGCCCCTGCCCTGCCCCTGCCCCCGCCCCCACGGCACGCAACTGGGAAACTTTGTCAAGCCTGACGATGGCGGCGGGCGTTCTTGTAAGCGTCGTCACCCTCGCGCTTGGCTATCTGCAGTATGTGTCGCAGATTTGATCGAAGCGCGCCGAGCACACGCTCGCCAAGATCGAGGTCTGGGAGAACCGCGGCTACCGCGATGCCTGTCTGTCGCTCGGGGCTGAGGTCGAGACCTTCCTCGCGGACGGTCCCACACAAGACCTTGCGATGGCGCAAAGCACGACAGGGCAGCGGCAAATCCGAGCAAGCACGTGGCTTCGGTCATCCTGACCAACCCCGCAGCCCGCCGCAGTTTCGACAGGGTCGTGTATTTCTTCAACCGTCTTGGCCCGTGCATCGAGGCGGAGGTCTGTTCAGAGCCGACGGCGCGGATATTCCTTGACGAAACGCTGCTGCAGTTTACCGCCAATTTCGGCGATCACATCCGTGAGCGGCGGCGTGACCTGCCCAGCTAGGCCATCGGGTCGATCCGGCTGGAAGATCGTTTCCGCGACCGACAAGCGTGGCTGGTCCTCGGGCTAGGGCGCAAAGCGCGTCGTGCAGGGAAACCCGGGTCTGCCAGATCACGCCTGCAGGGATGGGTTTGCCAGACATTCCCCAAGGTCGCGACTCCGGGCCGGGCAGATGAGCCGCGGGGACAGGGCCGGGTGGCAGGTCGGCGATGGGCCATCCGGACATGGCTTGCGCGGTGCGACCTGCCGTTATTTGAGTTGACCCGGCGCGACAGCTTGTTACGTTTGCCCGGCAATTTCCGAGCGTCCGGTCCCGGCCGGCGTGTATTTTCACAGGAGCGTCCGGTGCCCGCAGCCCCTATCATCGACCTGTCCACCCTTGCCGCTGCACAGGGCTTCGTCATCCAGGGTGATGCGGCGTATGACCGGGCCGGGTTCAGCGTCTCGGGTGCCGGGGACGTGAACGGCGACGGCATCGACGATCTGATCGTCGGCGCGCCTCTTGGCGACGACGGCGGCACTTTGGCGGGCGAAGCTTATGTTATCTATGGCCGCGCCGTGGCGGCGCGCGGGACACTCGACCTGGCCGGGCTTGCTTCACGGCCAGGCGATGGCTTTATCATTCAGGGCGGCACGGCACTTTATCAGGCCGGTTTCAGCGTCTCTTCCGCCGGAGATGTGAACGACGACGGGATCGACGACTTGATCGTTGGTGCGCCCGCCGGCAGCGGTACGGGCGAGGCTTATGTGGTGTACGGACAGGCCAGTTCTTCGCGCGGCACGCTGGACCTGACCGGGCTGGCCCCCGGCGACGGCTTTGTCATCCAGGGCGATGCGGCGTTTGACCAGGCCGGGTACAGCGTCTCGGCCGCCGGGGATGTAAACGGCGACGGCATCGACGATCTGATTATCGGTGCGCCCTCTGGCGACGATGGCGGCCCCTACGCGGGCGAGGCCTATGTGATCTATGGTCAGGCCGGGTCGGCGCGCGGCTTTCTGGACCTCAGCGCACTGACCGCTTCGCAGGGTTTCATCATTCAGGCCGATGGTGCGGTTGACCAAACCGGCAACAGCGTCTCCTTTGCCGGCGATGTGAATGGCGATGGCATCGACGATCTGATCGTCGGTGCGCCCTATGGCCAACATGGCGCAAGGGGGTTTGGCGAGGCCTATGTGATTTACGGCCTGGCCGGGGCGACGCGCGGCACGGTTGACCTGACCGAACTGGCCCCGGTCGACGGCTTCGTCATGCAGGGAGAAAATAACACGGATAGAGCCGGGTTTAGCGTGTCTTCTGCCGGCGATGTAAATGGCGACGGCATTGACGACGTGATCGTCGGCGCACCCAATGGCGACGACGGCTATGGCGGCCCGGAGGGTCTGGTCTATGTAATCTATGGCAGGGTCGGAGCCACTAGGGGCACGTTGGACCTGCCCGGGCTGGTTGCCAGTGATGGTTTCATCATCGAGGGCGATAGGTTTGCTGGTTCGGCGGGGCGCAGCGTTTCCTCTGCCGGGGATGTCAACGGCGACGGCATTGACGATCTGATCGTCGGAGCGCATTACAACTCTTATGGTATCACCGATGCGGGCGAGGCCTACGTGATATTTGGTATTGCCGGGGTCACACGTGGCAGACTGGACCTCACCGGGCTTGATGCCAGCGATGGCTTCATCATTCAGGGCGATGCGGCGCGTGACCAGGCCGGGATCAGCGTATCTTCTGCGGGAGACGTGAACGGCGACGGGATCGACGATGTGATCGTCGGCGCGCCCCGTGGCGACGATGGTGGCACCGATGCAGGCGAGGCCTATGTGATCTACGGCAGCCGCCCGACCGAGGCGGTGGACCGGGTGGGGACCAATGTCGGCCAAACGATCTTTGGCGGCGCGCTGAACGACACGCTCAGCGGTCTTGGCGGCAACGACCGCCTTGATGGCGGGGCGGGCAACGACACGCTGAACGGCGGGACGGGTGTGGACACCCTGCTGGGTGGCACCGGCGACGACCTGTATTTCGTGGACCGGCTGGCCGACGTGATCACCGAACTCGCAGGCGAGGGCACCGCCGAC
>Ga0105047_10007964_pt1 | contig 17765 bp, 22 predicted proteins | sample MAT04_FD_78384 | JGI IMG/M metagenome (GOLD analysis project Ga0105047, IMG submission 78384) | Freshwater microbial communities from Lake Fryxell liftoff mats and glacier meltwater in Antarctica - MAT-04 (megahit assembly) | ecosystem: Environmental > Aquatic > Freshwater > Ice > Liftoff...
CCGGCGCTACACCGCCGCAGCAAGCGGCCTGTCGTGAAGCAACCAAGAGGGCTTTCATATCACCAGCTGGCTTTGACCAGACCCGGAATGTCGCCCTTGAAGGCGAGTTCACGGATCTTGTTGCGGCCCAGACCAAACATCCGGAAAGTGCCGCGAGGGCGACCTGTCAAATGACAGCGGTTGCGCAAGCGGGGGGGGTAGGCATTGCGCGGTAGCCTCTGCAGTTCCAATCGAGCGGCGTAGCGCTCTGCCTCTGAACGCTTGAAGTCGCCAATCAACGCTTTCAACTCGGCGTACTTCTTGGCGTGCTTGGCAACCAGCTTCTCGCGCTTTTCTTCGCGCTGAATGAGGGACGTTTTGGCCATGGGTATAGGGTCCTGTGCCTTCAGTTCTTGAACGGAAACTTGAACGCTGTCAGCAGTGCGCGGCACTCGTCGTCGTTCTTGGCGCTCGTTGTGATGCTGATGTTCAAACCGCGGATCACGTCGATCTTGTCGTATTCGATCTCGGGAAAGATGATCTGCTCTTTCACGCCGATGTTGTAGTTACCACGGCCATCGAACGAGCGGCCGGAAATACCACGGAAGTCGCGCACCCGTGGCAGCGCCACGGTGACGAAACGGTCCAGGAATTCGTACATGCGCACGCCGCGCAAGGTGACCATGCAGCCGATGGGAACACCTTCGCGAATCTTGAAGCCGGCAATCGGCTTCTTGCTGATGGTGACCACGGGCTTCTGGCCGGCGATCTTGGTGAGGTCACTGACCGCGTGGTCCATGACCTTCTTGTCCGAGACTGCTTCACTCACACCCATGTTCAGGGTGATCTTTTGCAGCCGCGGCACTTGCATGACCGAGGTGAAGCCGAACTTGGCCATCAACTCGGGCACGAGATTTTTGCGGTAATGCGCTTGCAGGCGCGCCACCGGCACAGGGCCTTGGTTGGCAGGCCCTGCAACAGCCTCTGTGGTTTGTTTTTTTGCCATGACGTGGTCTTTCTAGCCTCGAATCGAGCGGGCCCTGCGGCTTGTAGCCTTTTAACCTTTAAGCCTTGATCTCTTCGCCGCTGGACTTGAAGATCCGAACGCCGTTGTCCCGTGTCTTGCGGGCGGCCTGTTCATCCTTGCTCAACAGCTTGATGCCCACGCGATCAGCTTTCCCGGTCGCGGGATTGAAGATCGACACGTTGGACTGATCGATGGGCATGGTCTTGTCCACAACACCACCCGTCGTACCCTTCATCGGGTTGGGTTTGACATGTTTCTTCACGATGTTCACGCCATCGACAATGATGTGCTGGACGTCCACACGCACAGAAACAGTTCCACGTTTGCCCTTGTCGCGACCGGTGGTCACGATAACTTGGTCGCCTTTTCGGAGTTTGTTCATCTCAAAGCACCTCCGGCGCCAAAGAAACGATTTTCATGAATCGCTCGGTGCGCAACTCGCGCGTCACCGGTCCGAAAATGCGGGTGCCAATGGGCTCGAGCTTGGCATTGAGCAACACGGCTGCATTGGTGTCGAACTTGATCAGGGAGCCGTCTTGACGGCGCACGCCCTTGGCAGTGCGCACAACAACGGCGCTGTAGACCTCGCCCTTTTTGACGCGGCCACGCGGCGCAGCGTCTTTGATGCTGACCTTGATGACGTCACCGATCCCGGCATAACGCCGCTTGGAGCCGCCCAGCACCTTGATGCACTGGACCGATTTGGCGCCCGTGTTGTCGGCTACTTCGAGCCGGGTTTGCATTTGGATCATGTCTCATCCCAACTTGGCAGCACCTCCGTGCTAATCGTGATTAGCTCGGGTCGCGCAGTCAGTCTTGGGCCCGTGGTGGGGAAGAATCCGAAATTTTCCGCTCAACGAACGCTGAGTTTCAAAGTTTTCGGCGAAGCCTGTGATTATGCCCCGGAAATTTCTAAGGCGTCAAGCACTTTTGGAATGTCGCGAGGGGAAAGCTTTCAGCCAGTGGCTTGCGCCTTGGCTTGTGCCAACAAGGTGGCCGCGTCGCTGACTTCGAAGTTACCAGGACCATCAACGTTCAGCGTCTTGACCACACCATCGACCACCAGCATGGAGTAGCGTTGCGAACGCAGGCCCATGCCGCGTGCCATCAGGTCCAAGGTCAACCCCGTGGCTTGGGTGAAGGCGGCACTCCCGTCGGCCATCATGCGCACCTTGCCAGCGGTCTTTTGGTCCCGACCCCAGGCGCCCATGACAAAGACGTCATTGACGGAGATGCACCAGATTTCGTCGACGCCAGCGGCTTTGAAATGGGCTGCGTGTTCAACAAAGCCCGGCACATGCTTGGCAGAACAGGTGGGCGTGTACGCGCCAGGCAATGCGAACACGGCAACGGTTTTGCCGGCGGTGGTCGCCGCCACATCAAAGCTGTTGGGGCCGATTGCGCAACCGTTGCCCTCGACTTCGACAAACTCTTGAAGGCTGCCAGCGGGAAGCTTGTCTCCGACTTTCAACATCGCAATGCTCCTTTTGAATCTTGAACGGGGCGGCCAAAAACAACGACGGCCCCAAAAAGGGCTGTTTGTAACATCACCCGGCCTGTGGCCGTTGGGAATCGCCAGCCCAGTGGCCTTGCCCTGTTTTCAGACCAGTTTTGCTTTTTCGATCAAGCGAGTGACGGTCCATGACTTGGTTTTGCTGATCGGCCGGCCTTCGGCGATTTCAACCACGTCACCCATCTTGTATTCGCCCTTTTCATCGTGAGCGTGGTACTTGCGCGTGTGAGCGACGATCTTGCCGTAGAGCTCGTGCGCGTTGCGACGCTCGACCAGTACGGTCACGGTCTTGGCGCGTTTGTCGCTGACGATGCGGCCAACAAAGGTGCGTGTGTTCTTGACGGCGGGAACTGCGGTTTGCGCATCGCTCATTTGGCGGCCTTCTTCTTCTCGGCCAGGATGGTCTTGACGCGGGCGATGTCGCGGCGCGTGTTGCCGAGTTGGGAGTTGTTGGTCAATTGCTGGGTGGCCTTTTGCATGCGCAGGCCGAAGTGGGCCTTGAGCAGGTCAGTGACTTCTTTCTCCAGCGCGGCTGCGTCCTTGGTGCGCAGTTCAGTGGCTTTGCTCATGATGCGATTCCTGATCAGGTGCCGACCTGGCGGGCGACAAACGTGCAACGCAGCGGCAGCTTGGCCGAGGCCAGCAAAAAAGCTTCGCGAGCCAACTGCTCGGGCACGCCGTTGATTTCGTAAAGCACCTTGCCAGGCTGGATCTCGGCCACGTAATACTCGGGGTTGCCCTTGCCGTTGCCCATGCGGACTTCAGCAGGTTTCTGCGAGATCGGCTTGTCGGGAAAAATTCGAATGAAGATGCGGCCACCGCGCTTGATGTGGCGCGAGATGGCGCGGCGCGCAGCTTCGATCTGGCGAGCCGTGATACGGCCACGCTCGGTGGCTTTCAGGCCAAAATCACCAAAGGACACATTGGCGCCACGGGTGGCGATGCCGGTGTTGCGGCCCTTTTGTTCCTTGCGGAATTTGCGACGTGCAGGTTGCAGCATCCTTACTCTCCTTTGGTGTCGCCACCGGCTGCAGGCGTAGCTCCAGCAGCAGGTGTGGTGCGACGCACACGTTTGACGGCAGGGCCTTTCGGGCCAGTCGGAGCGACTGTGGCGTCGCCCGCGGGGGCACTTGTGCCTGCAGTCGCGGCAGATGGAACGTCGGCGCGCGGACCACGATCGCCACCCGGGCGGCCACGGCCACCGGGTGCGCCAGGTCGGTCGCCAGGACGTGTGGGGCGACGGTCACGGCGGTCGTTGTCGCCATCGTTCTTGGTCGACAGGCTCGGCGCGTCGCCATTCGCCAGCCGATCGCCGCGATAGACCCACACCTTGACGCCAATCACGCCGTAGGTTGTCTTGGCTTCGCTGAAGCCGTAGTCAATGTCCGCTTTCAAAGTGTGGAGCGGCACGCGGCCTTCGCGATACCACTCGCAGCGGGCGATCTCGATACCGTTCAAGCGACCCGAGGACATGATCTTGATGCCCAGGGCGCCCAGGCGCATGGCGTTCTGCATTGCACGCTTCATGGCGCGGCGGAACATGATGCGTTTCTCGAGCTGCTGCGTGATGCTGTCTGCAATCAGTTGCGCATCGACTTCAGGCTTGCGCACCTCTTCGATATTGACCGCCACCGGCACGCCCAGGCGGCGCGCCAATTCGGTCTTGAGGTTCTCAATGTCCTCGCCCTTCTTGCCAATGACCACACCCGGGCGCGCCGAGAAGATGGTGATGCGGGCGTTCTTGGCCGGCCGCTCGATGAGGATGCGCGATACCGCCGCGCTCTTGAGCTTGGCCTTGAGGTATTCGCGCACATCCAGATCTTCGGCCAACATGCCGGCGAAGTTCTTGTGATTGGCAAACCAGCGCGAGTGCCAGGCGCGGGTGACGGAGAGGCGGAACCCGGTCGGGTGGATTTTTTGTCCCATGCTTGTCTTTCAGTTCCCGCTGCTCAATTGCCGACCGTGACGTAGATGTGGCAGGTGCCTTTGCTGATGCGCGCGCCTCGGCCTTTGGCCCGGGCGGAGAAGCGCTTCAACACAGCCCCCTGCTCGACGTAGATCGATTTGATCTTCAATTCGTCGATGTCGGCGCCGTCGTTGTGCTCGGCGTTGGCTACGGCCGAATCGACGACCTTCTTGACAATGCCGGCGGCCTTTTTCTGAGTAAAGGCCAAAATATTCAAGGCGTGGTCCACTTTCTTGCCGCGAATCATGTCGGCGACAAGCCGACCTTTGTCCACGGACAGGCGAACGCCGCGCGCGCTGGCTTTGGTTTCAACGGATGCCATGGTTCGCGCTCCTTACTTCTTGGCCTTCTTGTCCGCGGGGTGACCCTTGAACAGGCGGGTGAGGGCGAATTCGCCAAGTTTGTGACCGACCATCTGGTCAGTCACGTAGACCGGCACATGCTGCTTGCCGTTGTGAACGGCCACCGTCAGGCCGATGAATTCCGGCAGGATGGTGCTGCGACGCGACCAGGTCTTGATGGGCTTCTTGTCCTTCGTAGCGGATGCCCGCTCGATTTTGGCCAAGAGATGGTGGTCCACAAAGGGACCTTTTTTGAGTGAACGTGTCATGGACTGTCCCCCTGCGCCTTATTTCTTGCGACGCGAGACGATCATCGTCTGCGTGCGCTTGTTGCTGCGGGTGCGGTAGCCCTTGGTCAGGGTGTTCCAAGGCGAGACCTGCGGCTGGCCTTCGCCGGTGCGGCCTTCGCCACCGCCGTGCGGGTGGTCTACGGGGTTCATCGCCACGCCCCGCACAGTCGGCCGAATGCCTCTCCAGCGCATCGCTCCGGCCTTGCCGTACTGACGAAGGCTGTGCTCTTCGTTGCTGACTTCACCAATCGTGGCGCGGCAGTCGATGTGGATCTTGCGCACTTCGCCTGATCGCAATCGCACTTGAGCATAAATGCCTTCACGCGCCATCAGCGTGACTGCAGCGCCAGCCGAACGTGCGATCTGCGCGCCCTTGCCTGGAAGCATTTCCACGCAGTGAATCGTCGAACCCACAGGGATGTTGCGGATGGGCAGCGTGTTGCCGGCCTTGATCGGCGCTTCAGCGCCGGACAGCAGCGTCGCACCAGCATCGACACCCCGAGGGGCGATGATGTAGCGGCGCTCGCCGTCGGCATAGCAAACCAGGGCAATGTGAGCGGTTCGGTTCGGGTCGTATTCGATTCGTTCGACCTTTGCCGGAATACCGTCCTTGTTGCGCAGGAAGTCGACCACCCGGTAGTGGTGTTTATGGCCGCCACCTTTGTGGCGCATGGTGATATGGCCGTTGTTGTTGCGGCCTGCGTTTTGCATTTGCGGCTCGAGCAAAGACGCTTCAGGCTTGCCCTTGTGCAAATGCTTGTGCACCACCTTGACCACGGCGCGGCGGCCGGGCGAGGTCGGTTTGACTTTGACGACGGCCATTACACGGCCTCCCCAGAGAAGTTGAGCTCTTGCCCCGCCTTCAGCGACACGTACGCCTTTTTGACGTGGTCGCGACGACCGATGGAGCGCCCGAAACGTTTGGTCTTGCCTTTTTGATTGACAGTGGAAACCGAGTCGACCTCCACCTTGAACATCAATTCCACCGCAGCCTTGATCTCGGGCTTGGTGGCGTCGCGCAGCACCTTGAACAACACCTGGTTGTTCTTTTCGCCGACGCGCGTGGCCTTCTCGGAAATGATGGGCGCCACCAGTACATTGGCCAAGCGGCCTTCGTCAAACTTCTTCAACTGCGCCGGTGATGGGTTGATACGGCTCATGCAAACATCTCCTTGAGCTGTTCGATCGCGCCCTTGGTCACAAGGACCTTTTTGTAGAACACCAGCGACAGTGGGTCAGCGTAACGCGGCTCAATGACCAATACGTTGCTCAAATTCCGCGATGCCAAGGCCAAGTTGTCGTCGATCTGGTCAGCAATCACCAGCACCGAGTTCTTGGTGTCCGTTCCCAGCCCCATGGCCTTGAACTTGGCTGCCAACAGTTTGGTCTTTGGCGCGTCGATGCTGATCGAATCGACCACCGCCAGGCGGCCGTCACGGGCCAGTTGCGACAGGATCGACGCCATGCCGGCGCGGTACATCTTCTTGTTGACCTTGTGCGAAAAGTTCTCGTCAGGCCGGTTTGGGAAAATGCGACCACCGCCCCGCCACAACGGCGAGCTGGTCATGCCGGCGCGGGCACGGCCCGTTCCCTTTTGGCGAAACGGCTTCTTCGTGGAATGTTTGACTTCGCCACGGTCCAACTGGGCCCGCGTTCCCTGGCGAGCGTTGGCCTGGAAGGCCACAACCACCTGGTGCACAAGCGCTTCGTTGTAGTCGCGCGCAAACACTGTGTCGGGAACGTCAAACTTTGAAGTCGGCTGGCCTTGGTCGTTCAGGAGTTCAAGTTGCATCACTTCGCTCCCTTGGCTTTGGCCGCGGCCGGCGCAGCGGCCAGCGGCGCGACGACCACCCTGATCGGCCTCGTCTTGACTGCCGGACGAACAACCACGTGGCCGTTCTTCGAACCAGGAACCGCACCGCGAACGAGCAACAGAGAGCGTTTCTCGTCGACGCGAACGATGTCGAGGTTTTGGGTGGTGACGGTCTCGTCACCCATGTGTCCGGTCATCTTCTTGCCGGGAAACACACGGCCGGGGTCTTGCGCCATCGAGATCGAACCCGGAACGTTGTGCGAACGGCTGTTGCCGTGCGAGGCGCGTTGGGACTTGAAGTTATGGCGCTTGATCGTGCCAGCAAAGCCCTTGCCGATCGAGGTGCCTTGTACGTCTACTTTTTGACCGACAGCAAACACAGTCACAGGCACCACCGTGCCAGGCTTGTACTGGTCGGCGACATCGGCACCAACACGAAACTCTTTCAGGACTTCACCCGCCTCAACCCCGGCCTTGGCCAAGTGTCCTGCGGCGGGTTTGATCACCCGACTTGCCTTGCGGGAACCGAACGCTACTTGCAGCGCGTTGTACCCGTCGTTGGCCGCCGTCTTGACTTGTGTGACGCGGTTGTTGGACACATCCAGCACCGTCACGGGGATGCTATCGCCATCAACCGTGAAGATGCGCGTCATGCCCACCTTGCGTCCCAACAAGCCGAGCTTTTCGCTCATGCTCATGGTTATTTCTCCAGCGCCTCGAGCCTGCGGCTCGAATTCGCCTTTGTTCACGATCCCGACATCGATTGGCCGGGGTGGTAGTAGCTATCAAACGCGGCTTTAAGGCAACCCGTCTGAAGCGAAGCCCGCGAGTGTAGCAGTTGCAGCCATAGCCGCAACTTCTTTCTCGTCGGGCTGGTTCTTTATTGCAACTTGATCTCGACGTCAACGCCAGCCGGCAGATCCAGCTTCATCAGCGCGTCCACCGTTTTGTCGGTGGGGTCGACGATGTCCATCAAGCGTTGATGGGTCCGTATCTCGAACTGATCACGGCTGGTCTTGTTGACGTGAGGCGAGCGCAGGATGTCGAACCGCTGCATGCGCGTCGGCAAAGGCACCGGGCCTTTGACGATGGCGCCGGTGCGTTTTGCAGTCTCAACGATTTCAAGTGCACTTTGGTCGATCAACTTGTAGTCGAAAGCCTTCAGACGAATGCGGATCTTCTGTTTAGTAGACATGTTGACCCTTACTCAATGATTTTGGCCACGACCCCGGCGCCGACCGTGCGCCCGCCTTCGCGAATGGCAAAGCGCAAGCCCTCTTCCATGGCAATCGGGTTGATCAGCTTGACGGTGATGCTGACGTTGTCGCCCGGCATGACCATCTCTTTGTCCTTGGGTAGCTCCACAGCGCCCGTCACGTCGGTCGTGCGGAAATAAAACTGCGGCCTGTAGTTGTTGAAGAACGGCGTGTGGCGCCCGCCTTCTTCCTTGCTCAGCACGTAGATCTCGGCCGTGAAGTGGGTGTGCGGCTTGACGCTGTTGGGTTTGCACAGGACTTGCCCGCGCTGCACGTCTTCGCGCTTGGTACCGCGCAGCAGGATGCCAACGTTGTCGCCCGCCATTCCCTGGTCGAGCAGCTTGCGGAACATCTCCACGCCCGTGCAGATGGTCTTTTGCGTGGCGGCGATGCCAACGATCTCGATTTCTTCGCCAACCTTGATGATGCCGCGCTCGATCCGGCCAGTCACGACGGTGCCGCGGCCAGAGATGGAGAACACGTCTTCAACGGGCATCAGGAAGGCACCGTCGACCGCGCGCTCGGGCTGGGGGATGTAGCTGTCCAGTGCTTCGGCCAGTTTCATGATGGCTTGCTCGCCGAGCTCGCCCTTGTCACCTTCGATCGCCAGCTTGGCGCTGCCGTGGATGATGGGGGTGTCGTCACCAGGGAAGTCGTACTTGTCCAGCAGTTCGCGCACTTCCATCTCGACAAGCTCGAGCAACTCGGCATCGTCGACCATGTCGCACTTGTTCAGGAAGACGATGATGTAGGGCACGCCGACCTGGCGGGCCAGCAGGATGTGCTCGCGGGTCTGCGGCATGGGGCCGTCAGCGGCTGAGCACACCAGGATCGCGCCGTCCATCTGCGCCGCACCCGTGATCATGTTCTTCACATAGTCAGCGTGGCCAGGGCAGTCGACGTGGGCGTAATGCCGGTTGGCGGTTTCGTATTCGACGTGCGCGGTGTTGATGGTGATGCCGCGCGCCTTCTCTTCAGGCGCTGCGTCGATCTGGTCATAGGCCTTGGCCTCGCCGCCGTACTTCGCCGCCATGATGGTGGTGATGGCCGCCGTCAAGGTGGTCTTGCCATGGTCGACGTGACCGATGGTGCCCACGTTCACGTGGGGCTTGGTGCGTTCGAATTTACCTTTTGCCATTCTCAAATCTCCGAAAAAGAACAGTTGCCAGTGCACGGGTTTTAGGTTTCCGAAGGGCTTGTGAATCGCCTGCCACTGGCAGCAGACGCAAGCCCTTCGAAGACCGGTTCTGAATCAAGCGAACGCCGCGGAACCGGCTTTGCCGGTCTGCTGGCGTTGCCCCCTTGAGGAAGAGCGCCGCAGGCGCTACGGGGGTGGGGCTATTTCCCGCGCGCGGTGATGATTGCGTCGGCCACGTTCTTGGGTGCTTCGCTGTAATGCTTGAATTCCATGCTGTACGTGGCGCGGCCTTGCGACATCGAACGCAGTGTTGTGCTGTAGCCAAACATCTCTGACAAGGGCACCTCGGCCTTGATGACCTTGCCGCCGCCAGGCATGTCGTCCATGCCTTGCACCATGCCGCGGCGGCTGGACAAGTCACCCATGACACCGCCAGCGTAATCTTCAGGCGTTTCGACTTCGACGGCCATCATCGGCTCGAGAATGACCGGGCTGGCTTTGCGGCAGCCGTCCTTGAAGCCCAAGCTGGCTGCCATCTTGAAGGCGTTTTCGTTCGAGTCGACCTCGTGATACGAACCGAAGGTCAGCGTGACCTTCACGTCGACCACGGGGTAGCCTGCCAGCACGCCTGCGGGTAGCGAATCTTCGACGCCCTTCCTGACGGCCGGGATGAACTCGCGTGGCACGACACCACCCTTGATGGCGTCGACAAACTCAAAGCCTTTGCCAGGCTCCTGCGGTTCGATCTTCAATACGACGTGGCCGTACTGGCCCTTGCCGCCAGACTGGCGAACAAACTTGCCTTCGATATCTGACACCAGCTTGCGAATGGTTTCACGGTAAGCCACCTGCGGCTTGCCAACATTGGCCTCGACACCGAATTCGCGCTTCATCCGGTCAACGATGATTTCCAGGTGCAACTCACCCATGCCGGAAATGATGGTCTGGCCGCTTTCTTCGTCGGTCTTGACACGAAACGACGGGTCTTCCTGCGCCAAACGGCCCAATGCGATGCCCATCTTCTCCTGGTCAGCCTTGGTCTTGGGCTCGACGGCCTGCGAGATCACGGGCTCCGGGAAGATCATCTTCTCCAGCGTGATGATCGCTGACGGGTCACACAGGGTTTCGCCCGTGGTCACGTCCTTCAAGCCCACGCAGGCGGCAATGTCGCCGGCCAGAATTTCCTTGATCTCCTCACGCTGGTTGGCGTGCATCTGCAAGATGCGACCGATGCGCTCTTTCTTGCCACGAATCGGGTTGTAAACAGAATCACCCGACTTCAACACGCCCGAGTAGACGCGCACAAACGTCAGCTGGCCGACGTACGGGTCGGTCATCAGCTTGAAGGCCAGCGCGGCAAACTTTTCTTCGTCGGTGCGATGGCGCACGACCGGCTTGTCGTCGTCGTCGGTGCCCGGCACGGGCGGGATGTCAGCCGGCGACGGCATGAAGTCGATCACGCCGTCGAGCATGCGCTGCACACCCTTGTTCTTGAAGGCACTGCCACAGAACATGGGCTGGATCTCGGCAGCGATGGTGCGGGTGCGGATGCCTTGGCTGATTTCCTGCTCCGTCAACTCGCCCGTTTCCAAGTATTTGTTCATCAGCGTTTCGCTGGCCTCGGCCGCGGCCTCAACCAAGTTCTCGCGCCACTTCTGCGCTTCGGCCAACAACTCCGCAGGGATCTCCTGGTACTCAAACTTCATGCCCTGTGAAGCCTCATCCCAGATGATCGCTTTCATGACGATGAGGTCGATCACGCCGGTGAAGTTCTCCTCCGCGCCAATCGGAATCACCACCGGCACCGGGTTGGCCTTCAGACGCACTTTCATCTGGTCATAGACCTTAAAGAAATTCGCACCCGTGCGGTCCATCTTGTTGACAAAGGCCAGGCGCGGCACTTTGTACTTGTTGGCTTGGCGCCAGACGGTCTCAGACTGCGGCTGCACGCCACCGACAGCGCAGTACACCATGCACGCGCCATCGAGCACGCGCATCGAGCGCTCAACCTCAATCGTGAAATCGACGTGACCCGGCGTGTCAATGATGTTGATGCGATGCTCTGGGTGCGACATGTCCATGCCCTTCCAGAAACAGGTGGTCGCAGCCGAGGTGATCGTGATCCCGCGTTCTTGTTCCTGCTCCATCCAGTCCATGGTCGCCGCGCCATCGTGCACCTCACCGATCTTGTGGTTCACACCCGTGTAGAACAGGATGCGTTCGGTGGTCGTTGTCTTGCCGGCGTCGATGTGCGCGCTGATGCCGATATTGCGGTAGCGCTCGATGGGGGTCTTGCGGGCCATGGTCTTTCTCCAAATACAGGAGCCGCTCTCGGGTTGGTACTAACCCGTAAGAGCGGCTTGATGCCAAAAGGGGCTGGGCTGTCTGCCTTCGAAGCGAGGGTCGGCAGCTCGTACCAGCAGCGCGAATCAGAGGCGCGAATCAGAAGCGCGTATTAGAAACGGAAGTGCGAGAACGCCTTGTTGGCCTCGGCCATGCGGTGAACTTCGTCGCGCTTTTTCATCGCACCGCCACGGCCTTCACTGGCTTCCAGAAGTTCATTGGCCAGACGCGCTGCCATGGACTTCTCACCGCGTTTGCGCGCTGATTCTTTCAGCCAACGCATCGCCAGGGCCTGGCGACGAATCGGGCGAACTTCCACAGGAACCTGGTAGTTTGCGCCACCGACACGGCGGGACTTGACCTCGACCATCGGCTTGATGTTGTTCATGGCGACCATGAAGATCTCGAGCGGGTCCTTGCCTGACTTGGCCTCCACCTGCTCCAGCGCGCCATAGATGATGCGCTCGGCAATGGCCTTTTTGCCCGATTCCATGATGACGTTCATGAATTTGGACAAGTCGATGGAGCCGAATTTCGGGTCAGGCAGGATTTCGCGTTTGGGTACTTCGCGGCGACGTGGCATGTCATTCTTCCTTCTTGGTTTTCAGTTGGCGCTGCGTTGTCGCAAACACCACGAAAGGCCATCGAGGCCTTTCACTTACTCGGCAGCACCTTGCGGCGCCGCTGCGGTAGCCCGTTGAATCGAGCCTCTTTGGAGTCAGCAGACCGTCAGGCCTTCTTCGGGCGCTTGGCGCCGTACTTCGAACGGGACTGCTTGCGGTCTTTCACGCCTTGCAAGTCAAGCGAGCCGCGCACGATGTGATAACGCACACCCGGCAGATCCTTGACGCGGCCGCCGCGCACCAGCACCACGCTGTGTTCTTGCAGGTTGTGACCTTCGCCGCCAATGTACGAGATGATCTCGAACCCGTTGGTCAAACGAACCTTGGCGACTTTACGCAGTGCGGAGTTTGGCTTCTTGGGCGTGGTGGTGTACACCCGGGTGCAGACCCCGCGACGCTGCGGCGAGTTCTGCATTGCCGGTGACTTCGACTTGGTCGCTTCGACCTCGCGGCCGTGGCGCACGAGCTGATTGATGGTTGGCATGAATCCAGGTTTCCCGATAATGGTCAGTTAGCGGCCGGCGCCAATTGGTTCGCGGCCAGTGAGCATGAACTTTTCGCAACCGACTTCACCGGCGGGACCTGACAGGCCCCAAGGATGAACTCACCGCCGCGCAGCCAGGGATGGGGCGCAGCAAAGTTCGCTGAAAAGCCTTCTAGTATATGAGAGAACTCTGCTTTCGCAATATGCAGGCGACGCCTTGACCGCAGAAAACACGGACAGGGCCTTGCCAGCCCTTGTCCTGGACACCAACGCCACACTGGACTGGCTGGTGTTTGGCAACCCGGCGATGCAAGCGCCAGCGCGTGCCATTCTGACTGGGGCTGTGGCCTGGCTGGTGTGCGGGGCGATGCGCAACGAACTGGCCCACATGTTGGCACACCCAAGTCTTGTGCGCTGGGCCCCCGACACGCCGGCCACCCTGGCGACTTTTGATTCATTTGCACAGGTGCAGGCTCCGCCGCCGTTGCTGCAGCATGGGCGTCTGGTGTGCAGCGACCCTGACGACCAGGTTTTCATCGACTTGGCCCTGATGCACAGGGCTCGCTGGCTGCTCACACACGACCGCGCCTTGCACAAGTTGGCGCGTCGGGCCGCCGTTCGCGGCCTGGCCATCGTCACGCCGTCGGGCTGGGCCCTGACGGGCTGAGTCTTTGGCGAAGCGACGAAAAAAGGGCGGCCGAAGCCGCCCTTCCGCGTGCAATCCAGACTGGGTTACTCCGCAGTTTCCCCGGCTGCGGCCGACGCTGTGGCGGCGTCTACCTGGGCCATCTGCACAGCAGCCAACTCTTCGGCTTCTTGCATCGCAATGGCCTTGCGCTCTGTCTCGTCCAGGGCTTCCTTGGCGCGGCGCGCTTCGTGGAAAGCCATCCCGGTACCGGCGGGGATCAGGCGGCCGACGATGACGTTCTCCTTCAGCCCACGCAACTCATCGCGCTTGCCCATGATGGCAGCCTCGGTGAGCACGCGAGTGGTTTCCTGGAAGGAAGCCGCGCTGATGAAGCTGTCGGTCGACAACGAAGCCTTGGTGATACCCAACAGCACATCGGCGTGCGTGGCCGGGACCTTGCCAGCGGCGCGCAAGGCGTCGTTGGTGTCGAGCAGCTCACTGCGCTCGACCTGCTCACCATTGATGTACTTGCTGTCACCCGTGTTGGTGATCTGCACCCGGCGCAGCATCTGGCGCACGATGACCTCGATGTGCTTGTCATTGATCTTCACGCCTTGCAGGCGGTAGACGTCCTGCACCTCGTCAACGATGTAGCGCGCCAGCTCTTCGATGCCCAACAAGCGCAGGATGTCCTGCGGGTCGGCACTGCCGTCCACCACCAACTCGCCGCGGTTGACCACCTGGCCCTCGTGCACCAGGATGTTCTTCTCTTTGGCGATCAGCTCTTCATGCACCTTGCCTTCGGGGTCGGTGATCTGCAGGCGATTCTTGCCCTTGGTCTCCTTGCCGAAACTGATGGTGCCGGTGATCTCGGCCAACAAGCCCACGTCCTTCGGAGAACGGGCCTCGAACAGCTCGGCCACACGTGGCAGACCGCCCGTGATGTCGCGGGTCTTCTGGCCTTCCATCGGAATGCGCGCCAGCACTTCACCCGGCGCCAGGTCTTGGCCGTCACGGATCTGAATCAGTGCACCGATCGGGAAGCCGATGGTCACAGCGTGGTCGGTGCCGGGAATCTTCACCTCAACCCCGGCCGCGTCCAACAGCTTGACCTGTGGACGCACCACCTTGGCTGCGCCACGGCGTTTCGGGTCAATCACGACCAGGGTCGACAAGCCCGTCACTTCGTCCAACTGTTTGGCGACGGTATTGCCTTCTTCCACGTTCTCGAACTTCGCCCTGCCCGCGAATTCCGTGATGATGGGACGGGTCAAGGGGTCCCAATTGGCCAGAACGCCACCGGCCTTGACGGTCTGGTCCGGTTTGACGTTGAGGATGGCGCCGTACGGCAGCTTGTGACGTTCACGCTCGCGGCCGTGCGGATCGCCGATGACGATTTCGCCGGACCGCGAAATCACCACCAGTTCGCCCTTGCCATTGGTGACGTAGCGCATCGTCGCGTTGAAACCGATGATGCCGTCGCTCTTGGCGTCCACACTGCTGGAAACGGCAGCACGTGAAGCAGCACCACCGATGTGGAAGGTGCGCATCGTCAGCTGTGTGCCCGGCTCTCCGATCGACTGCGCGGCGATCACGCCAATCGCCTCACCCACGTTCACCAAGCCACCGCGGCCCAGGTCGCGGCCATAGCACTTGGCGCAAATGCCAAAGCGCGTGGCGCAGGTCAGCGCCGTGCGCACTTTCACTTCATCCACGCCGGCTGCTTCCAGCACGTCGATCAGATCTTCGTCCAGCATCGTGCCGCCTGGCACCATCAGCTCTTGCGATTCGGGGTTCAGCACCTCGATGGCGGTGACGCGGCCCAGGATCCGGTCGCGCAGGCTTTCGATGACTTCACCGCCTTCAACCAGCGCGCGCCGGTTCATGCCGTTATGCGTACCGCAATCGACCTCCGTGACCACCAAGTCTTGTGTCACGTCGACCAAACGGCGCGTCAGGTAACCCGAGTTGGCTGTCTTCAGCGCCGTGTCCGCCAGGCCCTTGCGGGCGCCGTGGGTGGAGATGAAGTATTGGAGAACGTTCAGGCCTTCTCGGAAGTTGGCGGTGATCGGCGTCTCGATGATCGACCCGTCAGGCTTGGCCATCAGGCCACGCATGCCGGCCAATTGCCGGATCTGCGCGGCTGAGCCCCGTGCACCCGAGTCGGCCATCATGTAGATGGAGTTGAACGACTCCTGGTCGACCAGCTTGCCATGGCGGTCGGTGACCTTTTGCCTGGAGAGCTGGGCCATCATGACTTTGCCAACTTCGTCACCGGTCTTGCCCCAGATGTCGACGACCTTGTTGTAGCGCTCGCCGGCTGTGACCAAACCGCTGACGTACTGCTGTTCGATTTCTTTGACTTCCTTCTCGGCCTTCTCGATGAGGCCCGGCTTTTCCTTGGGCACCAGCATGTCGTCGATGGATATCGAGATGCCGGCGCGCGTGGCCAGGCGGAAGCCTGCTTGCAACAGCTTGTCGGCGAATACCACGGTCTCTTTCAGCCCGCACTTGCGGAAGCTGACGTTGATCAGGCGCGAAATTTCTTTCTTCTTCAGCGCCTTGTTGATGTTGCTGAACGGCAAGCCCTTGGGCAGGATTTCAGACAACAAGGCCCGGCCCACGGTGGTGTCGGTGAGCTTGATGTGCTCGACGAACTCGCCGCTCGCGGGGTCTTTCACCCATTCAGGAAGCAAAACACTGATCTTCGCTGTCACTTCCACTGCGCCGTTGTCCAACGCGCGCTGCAGCTCCAGCAGATCCATGAAGATCATGCCTTCGCCGCGGCCATTGATGCGCTCGCGGGTGGCGTAGTACAGGCCCAGCACCACGTCTTGCGACGGCACGATGGACGGCTCACCGTTGGCTGGGAACAGCACGTTGTTCGAAGCCAGCATCAGCGTGCGGGCTTCCATCTGTGCTTCGATGGACAGCGGGATGTGCACGGCCATCTGGTCGCCGTCGAAGTCGGCGTTGAAGGCCGAACAGACGAGAGGGTGCAGCTGGATGGCCTTGCCTTCGATCAACACCGGCTCAAACGCCTGGATGCCCAGGCGGTGCAGCGTCGGCGCGCGGTTCAGCAGCACCGGATGCTCCTTGATGACTTCTTCAAGGATGTCCCAGACCACCGGCGTGCCGCTCTCGACTTCTTTCTTCGCCGCCTTGATGGTGGTGGCGATGCCCATGGCTTCCAGGCGCGAGAAGATGAAAGGCTTGAACAGCTCGATCGCCATCAGCTTGGGCAGGCCGCACTGGTGCAGCTTGAGCGTCGGGCCGACCACGATGACCGAACGGCCCGAGTAGTCGACGCGCTTGCCCAGCAAGTTCTGGCGGAAACGCCCGCTCTTGCCCTTGATCATGTCGGCCAGGGACTTCAACGCGCGCTTGTTGGCACCCGTCATCGCCTTGCCGCGGCGACCGTTGTCCAGCAAGCTGTCCACGGCCTCTTGCAACATGCGCTTTTCGTTGCGCACGATGATCTCCGGGGCTTTCAACTCCAACAGCCTTGCCAGCCGGTTGTTGCGGTTGATCACGCGGCGGTACAGGTCGTTCAGGTCGCTTGTGGCAAAGCGGCCACCGTCCAAAGGAACCAGCGGGCGCAAGTCTGGAGGCAGCACAGGCAGCACTTCCAGCACCATCCAATGCGGCTTGATCCCACTCTTCTTGAAGGCTTCCATCACCTTCAGACGCTTGCTGTTTTTCTTGATCTTCAGCTCGGAGCCGGTCAGGTCGTTGCGGATCTTGTCGATCTCCGCGTCGAGGTCCAGCTCTTCGAGCAGCTTGCGGATGCCTTCGGCACCCATCAGCGCGACAAACTCGTCGCCGTACTCGGTGTGCTTGGCCTCCCAATCGTCCTCGGTCATGATGCTGTATCTCTTCAGCGGGGTCATGCCAGGGTCGACAACGACATACGCTTCGAAGTACAGCACCCGCTCGATGTCGCGCAGCGTCATGTCCAGTACCAGGCCCAGCCGGGAGGGCAGGCTTTTGAGGAACCAGATGTGGGCGCAAGGGGCAGCCAGGTCGATGTGGCCCATGCGGTCACGTCGGACCTTGGTCTGCGTGACTTCAACGCCGCACTTCTCGCAGATCACCCCACGGTGCTTCAGGCGCTTGTATTTGCCGCACAGGCATTCGTAGTCCTTGATGGGACCAAAAATCTTGGCGCAGAAAAGGCCGTCGCGTTCCGGCTTGAAGGTGCGGTAGTTGATCGTCTCGGGCTTCTTCACCTCGCCAAACGACCACGAGCGAATCTTCTCGGGTGACGCCAGGCCGATCTGGATGGCATCGAAATGCTCATCGGGGGTGAATTGCTTGAATAGGTCGAGTAGTCCCTTCATGCATCTGCTCCTTAGTTCTTGACC
>Ga0105047_10007967_pt1 | contig 17761 bp, 14 predicted proteins | sample MAT04_FD_78384 | JGI IMG/M metagenome (GOLD analysis project Ga0105047, IMG submission 78384) | Freshwater microbial communities from Lake Fryxell liftoff mats and glacier meltwater in Antarctica - MAT-04 (megahit assembly) | ecosystem: Environmental > Aquatic > Freshwater > Ice > Liftoff...
ATCGGCGTTTTCTCGGCTCAGAACGCGGCACATCACCGCAGCTCCCGCGCGCGGCGAAGCCCACTGAAGTCATGACCCTCGATTGACCGGATCGCCGAAGGGCGGGATGCTCCGCCAGCACGATGGCGTCGGGCGGTGACGGCACACGAGATTCCCTGGATCCCGAGGGAGTGGTGCGCAAGTTCGTCGCGACGCCGACGTACGACAATCCGCTCGCCGGAGAGATCGCCGAGTGGCTCGCCATCTGTCAGCGGACCGCAAAAGCGCTGAAGGTCTACGACCGCAACAACGCGATGATCGTCCAGTTCACGGACCGCGCCCACGCGGCCCTGACGGCGGTGTTCGAGAAGATCCCCGAGATCCTGCTGACCGTGCGCGACGATCGCTTCCGCTGGGAGCGCGACTCGGTGCTGATCACGACGGATCGCCAGGAAGGTCTGCCCTGCATCCTCTACCGCAACTCCTTCCGCCGCCTGACCTTCGAGAAGGGCATGACGAAGGAAGAGCTCACCGACTTCCTCGCCGCGCTCACCGTCGACTTCTCGTCCTTCGAGCAGAAGGGTGAGGACATCCTCACGATCCTGTGGCGCCTCAAGCTGCCGCACCTGCGCTACTTCACCATCGACGCGCTGACCGCGACAAAGGCCGGGACCGCGCAGCCGAGCGAGGCGGAGTCGGAAGAGATCGATCGCATCCAGGGCGACATCGACGGGCTGGTCGCGAGGATCTACGCGCAGCACGAGGTCGACGACGAGGACCTGGTCAAGGGCGCGTCGATCACCCGCGAGGATCTCGAGGCGCTCAAGGCGATCCGCGCGGAGGGCGAGGACGACCTCGATCTCCTGGATGTCGCGACGGCGCGCGTGCTGGCGACGATCCCGAAGGCGGAAATCGAGCAAGCCACCAAGGGGCTCGCGGGCGAGGACAAGGACGCGCTGCTCCCGCGTTTCATCGACGCGCTCCTCCACGTGCTGTTCCGCGATCGCAACAGCGCGGGCATGTCGAAGATGCTCGGCCTGATCCAGGAGCTGTTCGACGCGATGGTGCTCGCCGGCAAGATGGGCCAGGCGACCACGTTCGTGAACCGGCTGCGCGCGGTCGACGAGTCGGTCGACGATCTGCAGGCGGTGCACATCTCGCGGCTGCTCCTGAGGATGCTGGTCAGCGAGGCCCGCGTCACCCAGGTGCTCTCGCTGCTGAGCGAGCACAAGAACACCAACGTCGCGCCGCAAGAGGTGATCGAGCTGCTGCGGACGCTGGGCCCGCCGGTCGCGCCGGTGCTGCTCTCGCTGCTCGACGCCGTGCAATCGCCGAGCAACCGGCGGCTGCTGTGCGAGCTGATCGCCGAGTCGGGCACGCCCGATCCGGCGGTGCTGCTCGAAAAGATGCAGAAAGCGACGCCGATCGTGGCGATCGATCTGCTCGCCATGACCCAGAAGATGGAGCGCGCGGACGTCGCGCCGATCCTCCTGTGGGCCGTCGATCACGACAACGCCAAGCTGCGTGCGCAGGCGCTGAGCCTGTTGCGTCCTTTCCCGGTGGGTGTCGCGGACGAGCTGGTCGTGCGCGCGCTCAACGACGCCGACGCCGAGGTGCGCAGCGCGGCGCTGCGTCTGGTCGGCTTCCGCCGGCACATCTCGTATCGCGCGGCGGTCGAGCAGCTCCTCAAGAACGAGGAGCTGCTCTGGTCGCGCGACGGTCGCGAGCTCACGTCGCTGATGCTCGCGTACGCCTCCGTGGCCGGCGAAGAGGCCGTGCCGATGCTCGACAAGGTGCTCAATCCGAGCTTCTTCGGGCGCACCAAAGCGGGCGCCGCGCAGGTGTCGGCCGCGATCGTGCTCGGTCGCATCGGCAACGCCGCGGCGAAGGACGCGCTGACCCGCGGCTCGCGAACGATCCACGGCAAGGTGCGCGACGCCTGTCGCCGGGCGCTCGCCCGCGAGCCCGAGCCCGACCACCACGAAGAGACCCCGAGCGCCTCGATGGACCTCGCGTACGCCGAGGAGTCGCGCAGCAAGGGCGCGTCCGAGTCCGAAGGCATGGACGACGTGGTGCGGAGCGCGGACGCGGATCCGCTGCTCCGCGCGCGGCAGGATCGGATCAAGCCGCGCGAGATCTCCTCGTCGCCGAAGCTCAGCGTGTCGGTCCCGCCGCAGCGCCGCGCCGAGAGCGTCGTTCGCAAGGCGCACGGGGCGACCGAGACGGTCGGTGATCGCATCACGCGCGTGGCGCTCCCGGGCGGAGAGCTGCCGAAGCCCGATCCGAACCGGGTGGTGCTCCCGCACACGCCGGCGCCGATCAAGGTCGCGCCGACCGCGATCGCGTTCACCACGCCCGCAGCCCGCCCGCCGCAGGCGCGCCCGGCATCGGCGCTTTCGTTCGATCTGGACGACGAGCCGGACGCGCCGAACACCGTCGTCACGCCGATGGCCCGCAGCGGCTCGTCGGTGATGTCGCTCGATCTCGACGACGACGCGCCCGTGCCGTCCGCGAAGCCCGTGGCTCCGCCGCGCAGCGGATCGCAGATGATCTCGCTCGATCTCGACGACGATCCGATGCCGGCGGCCACGACTCCGCGCGCGGCCGCACCGCGCGCGGGCTCGATGATCGATCTGGATCTCGACGAAGAGCCGGATGCACCGAAGACCGTGCTCTCGCCGAGCCCGCGCACCGGCTCGCACGTGATGTCGCTCGATCTCGAGCTCGAGCCCGAGCCCGAGGGGCTCAGGGCCGTCCCGCGGCAGGCTCCGCCGGGCGATGACGGGCTGGGCGATGCCCCGGACTGGGCCGTGCAGAAGCCGGCAAAGCCGGCCGCGCCTCCTCCGGTGACCTCGGCCAAGGCCGCTGCCTCGAAGCCGGCGACGCCGCCCCCGAAGGCGATCACCGGGCGCGGGATGGACATCTCGATGCACTCGACGCCGCCGCCCGCGCGCGCGCCGAGCGCCTTCGCGTCGTCGCCTCCTCCGCCTCCGCCGGTGCCGACCGCGTTCTCTTCGCCGCCCCCTCCGCCGCCTGCGCCGCCCTCGCTCCCGGCGACGCCGCCGCGGACGCCGGGCTCGGTGGTGCCGCCGAAGGCGCCGCTGCGACAGTCGTCGGGCTCGTTCGCGCTGCCCTCGAACCCGCCCGCGCCCCCGCGCTCACCGCCGTCACTCGGCGCAGCGCCGCGGCCGGTGATGCCGGTCGTCCCGGTCGCGAAAGCGCCCGAGGACGACTTCGATCCGTTCGGGTCGCCGTCGATTCCGCCGCCGCCGCCGAAGGCTCCTCCTGCTCCGCCGCCGATCTCGTCGCAGGCGTTGCAGGCGGCGCCGCCGGCCGCGATCGCGATCGACGAGGAGCTCGAGGACTTCGATCCGTTCGGCCCGCCGTCGATGCCGCCGCCGCCACCGATCGCGCAGAGGCCGATTGCGGCTTCGATCCCAGCTCCGATCGCAGTGCCGATCCTCTCCTCGGCGCCGCCGCCGGCCCGTACGCCGCCGCCGATGTCCATGACGCCGCGGCCCGCGCCGCTGCCTCCGCCTCCACCGGTCGCGCCGCCTCCGCCGCCTCCGCCCGTCGTGCCGGATCCGGAGCCGCTCGTGTCCGCGCTCGACTCGCCGGAATGGGACGCGCTCCTCCTCGGCCTCGGGAACGCGAACTCGGAGCCCGCCGGTCAGTGGGAACCACCGCCGCCGCCCGTGGCCCTGCCGAGCGCACCGCCGTGGGGCGTGGCGTCGATCCCGCCGCCCGATCCGCTCGCGGCGATCTCGCGCGCGAACCCGATGGCGCCGCCGGCCACGGCGCCGTCCACGCGGCCGATCATGGCGCAGATCCCGCCCGCGCCGCGCCCCGCTGCGCCCCCGCCGGTCGCCGTGCGCGCGCCGCTGCCGCCGCCCGCGCGACCGCGTGCGCCCTCGACGACCAAACCTCCGCCGCCCGCGCCCGCGCCCGCGCCGCCGCCGACCCACTCGTGGACGCCCGATTCGCTGGTCGAGGGCCTCGATGATCTCAGCGTCTCGATCCCGCCGAAGCCCATCGGTGGCGCGGGTTCGGGCCGTCCCTCCGACGTCTCGCCGCTTCCCAGCGCCAAGGACGAAGACGATCATCCCAGCTGGGACGACGAGCCCCGAGATACCTGAACGGCATGTCCGCACCCAACAAGGGCCTGACCCCCAAGCTACAGACGCTCGCGAAGCGCATGGTCCTCCAGCTCCACATGGTGCTGAAGACGGTGCGGATCCACGATCCGAACAACAACGCGCTGCTGGTCACCACCGAGAACCTCAAGGACACGATCAACACGCTCTGGGCCGCGCTCGGCGGCATCAAGTTCCAGTTCGTCGACGACGTCGCGTACCTCAACGACGTGCGCGTTCGGCTCGACAGCAGCGCGAGCGAGCAGGTCGAGTGGCTGCGCGGTGAGTTCACGCAGCGCGGCCTCGGTGGCCTGGCGTTCTCGCGACCGGTCGACACGCTCGCGCTGCGCGAGTTCCTGATCGTGCTCGCGCGCCCCGTCGAGGGCGAGGAAGACGCGGCGCTCCTGCGCGAGTCGCTCATGGAGGTGAAGGACCTCGCGCTCGACATCCTCGGCCCGCGCACGTTCGCCGATGACGGCGTGGTGGCCGAGATCCGCATCGACAAGCGGACCTTCGCGCTCCAGACCTACGCCAAGGCGCTCGTCGCGGCGACCGAAGCGCTCGGAGCCATGCGCGCCGGCACCGACCCGCTCGGCATTCGTTTGCCGGTGGTGCGCATCGTCCAGGACCTGATCGACATCGGCACCGAGCGCGTGAACCTGCTGCTCAAGATGAGCGCGATCAAGAAGGGCGAGACGTACGTCGCCTCGCACGCCGCCAACACCTGCGTGCTGGCGATCGTCATCGGAAAGGCGATGGAGATCGATCGCCTGCAGCTCGTCGATCTGGGCACCGCGGCGTTCTTCGCCGATCTCGGCTTCGCGCTGCTCCCGCCCGAGATGATCGATCGCGCCGCGACGCTCGACGACGCCGACAAGAGCGCGGCCGTCGACGCGATGATCTGCCAGGTGCGCCACCTGCTCGGCACGGGGCGCATGAGCGAGGCGATCATGCGCCGCGTGATCGTGACGTTCGAGCACCACCGCCCGTATCTCGAGCCCGCCACCGGAAAGCCGGCCGAGACGCACCTGTTCTCGCGCATCGTCGCGGTCGCCGACGCCTACGACGCGCTCACGACGATTCGTCCCTGGCGCCCGGGCTACCCGCCCGACGAGGCGCTGCGCATCATCAGCAAGCAGGCCGGCACCCGCTTCGATCCGCTGATCGTGCGCGTGCTCGTGAACCTGCTCGGCATGTATCCGCTGGGCTCAGTGGTGATGCTCGGATCGGGCGAGGTCGGCGTCGTCTATCACAACTCGAACGACCCTCGTCAGTTCGAGACCCCGTGGGTCCGCGTGGTGCGCGATGCGTCGGGGACGATCGTGAAGAAGACGATCATCCGCAACCTCGCGGAGCACCCCGGCCCGGGCGGAAAGATCGTCTCGAGCGCGACCGCAGACAAGCTCGAAGGCCTCGACGCGGCGTCGCTGGTCGTCCTCTAGCGTGGCGTGCTGGCGACGCGGATCGCGCCTCGCTCGGCGGGCGGCGCACCGAGTGGAGCGACACCGGCGGGCAGACATCGACCGGCAAGCGCCACAGCCCGGCGTTGTCGGCGGCCATGCCGGGCAGCACCGCGAGGAGATCGCTGGTCGCACAGACCATCACCCCGAGCTGGAGCTGGTTCACGCGCATGCTCACCGTGCGCTCGAGGTGCGGAGGCCAGTGATCGTCGACCCCGTCGGGCGGCGTGACGAACGGGTGGCGCACGACCTCGGCCAGCGTCACGTCGGTCCGGCCGAAGAACGGGTGCGCGGGGCCGCAGAACACGCCGCTGTCGAGCGGCATCAAGCGATCGATCAGCAGCAGCTTCTTGGGCTTCGTTCGATCGTCGCCGAGCGCCCAGCGCAGACCGACGAACACGTCGTGATCGAAGAAGGTGAGCGGCGCATCGGCGCTTCGCCCGTCGACGAAGCCCTCCGCGACCAGCGTGAGATCGGTGCCGAAGAGATCGCTGAGCGTGTACTCGGGGCCGAGGCCCGCGGCGCCGAAGAAGCGTAGCTCGCGCGACCACAGCCGGCCCATCAGTTCGAGCTTCACCGCCAACCCCTCGTACGACCAGCGCAGATCGAGCGACGCTTGCTGGATGAGATCGTGCGCCGCGACCACCTCGGGCGCGGTGACCTGCGCGACGAAGCGCGCCTCGCGGGACACGCCGCTGAACAAGCCGACGCCGATGTCGACCGCGCCGATGGTGCCGGTGACGCGCGCGGCGAAGCTGGGCTGCAAGGCGCCGAGCTGGGTCTCGAACAGTGTGTCGTCCATGGAGACCGTCGCCGCCAGCCGCAGTCGCGCCGACTCTCCCGGATAGCGCGAGGTGCGCGTGTACGGGAGATAGTAAAGTCGCGCAGCCCAGTACGAGCAGCGCGATGACGGCGGATCTCTTCAAAACCCTCTCCGCGCCAGGTCGACGGCCAGCTTCTGATAGAAGGTCTCGGCGGAGAATCCGCTGTTCGGATCGGGGCCGCGGTCGTCGAGCTGTCCGAGCACGTCGTAGTGATCGGCGGGAATGCAGCCGCGAAAGTGTCCCCAGCGCGCTGGCTCTCAAATACATCTGCCAGAACGATCTTACTGGGGGTTGTTCGGAACCTGTCCCGACCCCCTGTCGCGGGATGATGATGTCCGGCTTGTGCTTTCCGAATGTCAAGGAGGCTCCGCATCGCGGTGGGCCAACCGGAGGTTGGCCACCCCACCGGCACCTCTGGGATTGTACATCAGCGGACGTCGCGTGCGGCGCGTGCTGTCTTGCAGGTAACGCAGAGGGCACGAGGGAGCTCCGCGATTGCGAAACTATCTGTGCGCGCTGCACAGCTGACTGCGAGTCGAATGGGGGACATGTTTGGCTTGTGTTCCCGCCGTTTGGCTTCACTTGCTGGCCGAGGGGCATTTTTCATGCCGCCGCATTAGTGTTAGTACTGCGGTCGAACAATGGATTTATGGCAAGGACTTTGGTCGCGACTCTCGGCACAGCAGAGACGGCAAATGGGACAACTATGGTTGGAAAGGTTGGTTCGGCACGTCGCCCATGTGCTGGAGTCTGATCTGAGCTCTCCGATGCGCGGCTTGCAACGGGGCGGTCCTGGAGTGACCTGGGACTTCAGGTGGAGCCAGACGAGGACACCCTGAGGGTGATGAGTCGCGGTCTGCCTGTCGCTGGTGCCAGATTCGACACGCTCGTCTTCGGTTCCACGCGTCTTGCTCTGGAAGTGGCACCCCCAACGCGAACAGGAGCCGCACCACGCTTCGAGAGCGACTCCACCATGACGCCTTGGGACGGCGAGATCGAAGTCGCCCTCTCTGTGGCCGGAGGTGACGACGTCATCATCGAAGTGATCATGGTGCACGTGCCGTCCACCATTTCAGGAGAAATCGGATTCACACTCGTTGACCCGCTTCCGATCATCTTGTGCGCTGGCCAGAGCGGCCTTCGCTTTCGTCATTCTCCTCTCGAAAATGAAGGCGTTCACTCGGAGGTGGTGACGGTCAATCTCTTCACGGCCGGTGGCGCGATCGCTCGCACGATACTCTATGCCGCGCGTTGATTCGTCGTTGAATCCGTGACTCACCGGCGCCACGCGTTGTGCGCCTCGCGGAACACCAGTCCCGTGCTCGGCTTGCCTTCGATCGCGAGGTAGCCCGCGTGGAGCAGGTCATGGTGCTGGGTGCAGAGAGTGACGAGGTTATCGAGCGCGTTCGGGCCGTAAAGCTCCTGGAACACGAGATGGTGGACGTCGACGTAGCGGAAGTGGGTGCAGCCATTCACGACGCAGCGGTGGTGATCGCGCGCGAAGACGGCGCGGCGCTGGGAGCGCGTGACGGTTCGGAACGGTCCGGCGAGGATCTCGGTGACCAGGTGGATGAGCGCCGTCGAGCCGCCTCGTCGGACCTGCGTTCGAAGCGCCCTAACGACCTCGCGGGCGCCCACGTGGGCGGTGGTCTCGGGGGCGGCGTCCTCCGCGGGTTCGCCATCCATGCTCGTCGCGCCGACGACCGTGCCGTCGCATCGCGCCCGCTCGCCCACGGATGACGGAACCTCGATCGTCTTCCCGGCGTCCTCCCGCCACGTGCGCGTGCAATGGATGCAGACCGTCGCGGTGACCTGATAGCCAGGCTTGGTCACGTCGCGCGTTCCGAGGGCCATCTGGACCATCGCGCGGAAGACGTCGGCCTGAGAGGCACCGGCGCCGATCTCTTTCCGCACCAGCTCGGAAGCGGCGAGATAGTCCGCATAGTCCGAGGCCGGTAGGACGTTCACAATCCTGTAGGTGGCTTCGGGCGGCTTCCGCTGGTCGGACGGGCGGTCCCCGGGCTCGCGTCGCGCGACGAGGGCCTCGACCTGACGGACCGTCATCGTATCGGTCTTCGCGATCCACTCCGCCTCCGTCTCCGGCTTGGCCACCCGAGTCAGCTCGCGCGCCACGGACCAGGAGCACGCGCCCCGTTCGAGCCTGTTTCGAAGCTCGGGCAACTGCTCGAGCGCCTCTGCTACCCGGACCTTCTCCTGCACGGTCTTCTCGTCGTAGCCGAAGCGGCGTCCCGCGTACTCGGTGAACGAGGCGCATCCGAGGTGGCGGTGCACACCTTCTCGGCGCGCGAGCAAAAGCCATCGACCGATCTCGGCGTCCAGCTCGCCTTTTCGGGCGGAGAGCTGGAGGAGCATACTATCGATGCTCTTCCAGCCGTCGTTCTGGGCAATGTGGCGCACGTGCATGAGTGCCTTGTAACAGGGGTATATTTTGCGTCCGGAATTGCGGGCGGCGCGGTCGACTCGATAAATGCGCTGTGGCTGCGCAGGAAGCCGCTTCCGTGCGTTCGGGGCGCGTGACGGTCTTCGTGAGTCGAAAAAGTGGGTTCGTGGCGCTGTGCGGGCAGCGGCGGCCCAGTATTCTTGTCAACCGATATCGGCATTATTTACGGAATTTGGACGCGAGCCGTTCACGGCTAAGATGGATTTTCGCCATGCGCGGCGTCCTCATCACCCTCATGCTCGTGGCGTGTCAGGCCCCCGTCGCGGAGCTCGACGAGGCCGGCGTCGTCGACGCGCACCTGACGGACCTGCAAGACGCGGGCGTGCCCGACGTGCGCGTGGCAACGCGCGTGTTCACGGGTCGCCTCGGGAAGAGCTGGAAGGATTCGCTCGGCGAGACGTTCGCGCCCGCCGACCTCACGCAGTGGACCGTCACGGCGCATGTCGTCGGTAGCGAGATCGTGCGCGCGGGATCCGGAAGCGCGGACGGCACGTTCGAGATCGAGATCGAGATCGGGATGATCGAGGTCGATCTCACGCCGCCGCCCGAGGCGGCTTTTCCGTTCAACTCGCGGCTGGCGGTGGTCACGGCCCTCGACTCGGTCGATCTCTCCTTCCATGGACGGACCCTCCCGGACCCCGCGCATGCCCCTGGGACCGCGAAGCCCGCCGCGACTGACACCGGGGGACGATCTCCTCGTCGCTCGTCACGCGCAAACCGAGTCGGGGGTTGGCATGGAGCTGCTACTGACCGAGTACGGCGCACGCCAAGACGTCATGGTCGGAGCGGGAGAGCAGGCGGACGTGACCATCGATCTCGTCCCGCCTGCATCCACGGGCACGATCTCCATCGACTATGATCTCACGCCGCTCGCCGACGTCAGCCTCGTTCATCCACGCGCGCACGGCATTGTCTCGTTCGGCATCGGAATCTCGGCAGCAGGCGCCGAGATCGAGTATCTCGAGGCGCCGCTCGGGCTGTGGAGCTTCGATGGGGCGGAGCCGACGCGCGGCCACCTCGAGCGAAACCTCGCCACGCTCCCCCCGGGATGGGAGTCGTTCGAGTACCTCTTCCAGGACGTCATCATCGTCCCTGGGCCCGACAGTACCTTGCAGTTCGGCGGGCCCGTGTACCGACGGGTCGATCACCGCCCGCGCAAGGAGCGCACCGTCGATTTCACTCCGAGGCTCAGCTCGCCGCGCAACCTTCGGGTCGCCGGGCGAGAGGCCCGTGCGCGTGCGCCTCTGACCTCCGTGGGGCTGACGCCAGAAATCACGTGGGACGCGCCGTCGCTGGGATCTGCGGACGGATACGCCATCCGGGTCTTTGGGCCGCGCGACAGCGAGGCTTGGACCACCGAGCGTCGAGGAGCGCGTGATGGTCATCTCCGATCGCGTCACACCGTGACTCTAACGCGCCAACCACGCCACCACGCCGAACTCCCTCCGAAAGAACGCGTGCCTTCGCCGCAGATCCTTCAGATAGTTCTGCCCCTCGTCCCACGCGCGTAAGTTCGCCAGGTACGGATCCCTATCGAACCAAGGCACGCACGGAAATCCTTCGTCCGCCGTGCGCTTCAGCCACACCAGTGACTCCTCCACATCCCCGAGCACGCTGTACGTCAGCGCGAGGTGATGGAACGCGTGGTGCGGGTGCGCCTCCGCGCCGGTCGATTGCTGGGTCTGGAGCGCGATCGCCCGCGCCGACGCCGGATCACCGTCGAGCGCGTCGGCCAAGGCCAGCAGGCCGAGCAGCGCCGGTTCGTCGGGTCGGCGCTCGAGCGCGCCTTCGAGGGCGGCGTTGGCCTCGTCGAGGTCGCCGAGCAGCATGTGCGCGTGCGCGGCCAGCCACCAGGGGACCGACTCGTCGTGCCCGGGATCGAGGCGCAGGACCGGGCCCAGGAGCGCCAGCGCGTCGCGGGGCCGCTCCTCCATGATCGCGATGCTGACCTCGGTCATGCGCATCAGCGTGTCGTTGGGATCGTCCGCGAGGCGCCGCTCGATCGCCGGCTTCAAGAGGTCGACCAGGCCGAGGTGGCCGGTCACGCTGGCCCACAGGCGCAGCGCGCCGGCGTGGTGGCCGTCGGCGCGTAACGCCAGCGTGAGCTCGCGGAGGGCCGTTTCGGCCGGGAAATTGAAGGTCTTGTTCCAGAGGAGCTTGGCGCGGGCGACGCGCAGATCGGGCAGCGAGGGGTCGAGCCGCTCCGCCTCCATCAGGTGCTTCTCGGCCATGTCGAGCCAGCGCAGCTCGGTGGGCGCGGGCGCGTACGCCGACGCGGCGGCCTCGGCGAGCACCGCATGCGCGCGCGGATAGCCGGGATCGATCTCGATCGCCTTGGTCGCCATCTCCACCGCCATCTCGGCGTTGGATGTGCCAAAGCCCACCAGCTGCTCGCGCGCGCGCTGGGTGTAGACCTCCGCGCGGGGGTGCGCGAGGTAGCTCTCGCGCGACGACGGCGCCGGTCCGTACTGGCTCTCGCCGCGGATCGAGGCCAGCGCGGCGAGCATGTCCTCCGCGCTCGCGAAGCGGTCGTTGGGCTCGCGTGCCATCGCGCGCTCGACCGTCTCGGCCAGCGTCGGCGGCACGTGCGCGTCGGCGAGCGAGATCGGCGGTCCCTCGAGGATCGATCGCGCGATGTCGATGAAGTTCTCGCCGCGGTGCGCGGGCTGGCCGGTGATCAGCTCGAACAGCACCGCGCCGAGCGCGTAGAGATCGGTGCGCCGATCGATCGGCCTTCCGGAGAGCTGCTCGGGCGCCATGTAGCGTGGCGTTCCGGCGAGCCCGACGGTCGGGGGCAGCATGTCGCGCGGGTCGGCGACGATCGCCTTGGCCAGGCCGAAGTCGAGCAGCTTCACCTGATCGCGGCCCGACAGGAGGATGTTCTCGGGCTTCAGATCGCGGTGAACGACGCCCTGGCGGTGCGCTTCGCCGAGCCCGCCGAGGATCTGCCGCGCGAGAAAGACCGCTCGATCGGCGCCGGCCGGATCACCGATGTCCGCGCGGAGCTGCCGCCCCGGGACGAACTCCATCGCGATGAACGGCATCCCTTCGTGCTCGCCCACGTCGTAGACATGCGCGACCGCCGGATGGTTCACGCGCGCCGCGAGCCGCGCTTCACGTAAAAATCGCGCCCGCGCCTCGGGCCGGAGCGCCACCGCCGGCAACAGCAGCTTCAGCGCGATGATGCGATCGAGCGTGTCGTCCCACGCGCGGAACACCGCGCCCATCGCGCCCTGGCCCACGATGTCGAAGACGACGTAGCGCCCGATCGCAGTACCGGGAGTGGGAAGCACGAAAGAAGGCTAACAGCTCACGACGCGGCGCGCATGATGAGGTCGATGCGAACGGTCGGCTCTTGATCCTCGACGTCGTCGCGCGGGCGCTTCGTGGAGGCCTCCGACGGATCGACCAGCTCGGCGCTCACGGTCGGCATGACCGCGTTCGGCATCCTCGGCTCGTCGACCGTGGTGGCCGTGACGAGGTTCGAGTTGCCGACCTGGATGAACTCGTCGCGCCACTCGTCCTTCCAGCCGATGCGGGGGATGGTCTCGTCCTCGGCCTCGCGGCGGATGTTCGTGCCGCGGCCGTCCTTGGCCAGGACGCCGGTCTCCTGCTCGTAGAACGGCGCGACCGGAGCCTCGTTCTTGGGGCCGACGCCGGGGCGGGTCGCCTCGAGGCTGGTGGTGATGCCGCAGCGGGCCACGCGGGCGACGGCGTACGCGATGCGCTTGCCCATCTCGCCCATCGGGACCAGGCCGAGGTCGAGCCCCTCGCCGGTCACGAACTCGAGCGAGAGGTGCGCGTACTGGGTGGTCTCGGCCAGGAGAAACACCCGGCGGACGGTGTCGACGGGGGCGCTGGCGAACACGGCGCCGCCCAGCTCGTCGCGGCTGGATGCGTCTCTGAGGTGGATCTGCCGATCGGCGCCATCCACGTGGACCGTCCACTGGGGGAGCCGGAACACCAGCGAGCCATTGGGCAGGATTACAGCGCTCATCGAACGGGTCTCGCTTCGTTCCTACGGTCGGGCGTCCTCAATCTACCCCGGCTCGATGGCGCCTGGCGTCACGGGATTGGGAATTTCAAGGACAGCTCATCAGAAACCGCCCGATCGGTGATGATCTTCCGGTACGCGCCCGCCACCGGCCGCTCGGTCCGCGCCTTGGTCGTATCGTTTGGATCCACTGCCCAGAGCCCGAACTTCAGCGCGGGGCCCTGGTTCCACTCGTAGTTGTCGATCAGCGACCACCAGTAATAGCCGCGCACGTCGACGCCGTCCTCGTGGATCGCACGCAAGATGTACTGCAGGTGCTCGGCGAGGAACCGCTCCTGGCCGTAGCCGTGGGCTTCGTCCCAGCCGTTCTCGGTGATGTAGACCGGCACGTCGGGCCATGACGCTTTGATCTTCTGCAGCATGGTGCGCATGCCCTCCGGGAACACCGCGCCCTGCTCGAGCGCGAGCGGATCGAAGGTCAGCAGCGGCGAGAAATCCGGCAAGAACGACGACGCCTCGCCCTTCACCACGATCTTGAAATAGTAGTTCAGGCCCAGGTAGTCGCTGCGCCCGACGAGATCGGCGCGCGACTCGCCCTTGCCGTCCATGTCGTCGTCGAGGACGCCGGAGATCACCGCGTTCAGGAAGACGTCGTTGTAGATGTACGAGATGTTCTCGGCGCCGCGGCGATCGAGCGCGCTCTCGGGATCCTTCGGCAGCACCGGCGCGACCGGGTACACCACGCCGATGAACGTCGCCTTGCCGTCGCCGTCCGCGTCGATCGTGTCGGCCGTGCGCACCGCGTCGACCATGCGGGCGTGCGCCTGGATCATCGCGAACACCGCGACCTTCGCCTCCTCGTAGCGCAGGAGCTGCGCGGGTGGGTTGGTGCGCGCCGCGCTCGGCATCAGGTAGCCCGGGATCACGACCGCGAGCGGCTCGTTGAGCGTCGCCCAATGATCGACCTCGGCGCCGAGCTCTTGCGCTATAAAACCCGCGTATTTCGCGATCTCCGGCACGATCGTCGGCTCGAGCCAGCCGCGCGGCGAGCAGCGATCGAGGCTCACCGTGCAGCCGACGCCGTCGTGCATCCAGGTCGGCAGCGTGTAGTGATGCAGCGTGACGAGCGGCGAGATCCCGCGCGCGCGCAAGGCCGAGAGGATGTCGTGGTAGTAGCGGAGCGCATCGGCGCTCGCGATCGCCTTGAGCGCGGCGTGGCCCTCGACGCCGATCGTGCTGTTGGGGAAGACGCGCGACCACTCGATGCTGAAGCGAAAGCCAGTGCTGCCGAGCGACTTCGCGCGATCGAGATCCTGCGCGTACAGCTCGTAGAAGCCTGGACCGCTGGACGGCGGTGAGCCCGACAGATGGGTCTGGCCGCGCGCGATGGCGACCGTCGAGGTGATGTACTGGTACCAGTCGGAGCCGCGATCCTCGCAGATCTCCGCGGCGATCGTCGGGCAGCCCATGTCGACCTGGAACCCGGCCACCGCGGTCCCGAACACGAACCCTTCGGGGAAGGCGCGCTCGTTCGTGCACGCGCCGAGTATCACCAGAACGAGCGCAAACCCACGCATCCCGCCGAGATACCACGCGCGACATGGGGTGCGATACGGCGTATAGTCCGGCCCGGATGCCGCGCAGCGGGGGGACCAGATCGAAGGCCAAGACCGCGGGCCGCAACACGACCGGCCACAGCAAGGCGTACAGCCGCGGCGACAGCCTCGATCCCGCCGGCGCGCTGATGGAGCCCGATGGCACCGGCATCGCCGAGATCGAGGAAGACGGCTTCCACCAGCGCACCGCGCTCTTCGACAAGGGTGAGCTCCTCGGTGAGCTGGCCGAGCTCGCCGCGGAGAAGGTCGCCGACACGCGCGCTGCGGTCGAGGTCGAGGACGGCCCCAGGGGCTGCCGGCTGATCGTCGTCGCGGGCCCGGATCTCGGCACCGAGTGGTCGTTCAAGCAGCCCGAGGTGACGATCGGGCGCTCCGCGGAGAACGATCTCGACTTCACCGACATCGCTGTCTCCCGCAACCACGCGCGCATCGCCCGCGAGGGCAACAGCTTCTTCCTCACCGATCTCGGCAGCGACAACGGCACGTTCCTGAACGGCGTGCGCATCGAGCACGAGGCGCTCTCGTCGGGTGACGAGGTCATCGTCGGCGCGCGCACGCTGCGCTTCGTCGAGCTCAACGAGGCGCCGCCCACCAACGCGGCGCATCCGGTGGTCGAGCCCGAGTTTGGCGATCCGGTCGTCGTCTCGCAGGCCAACGCGCAGGCCCTGAGGGCAGGCAATTCGCAGATCGACGTCAACGTCGTGCCCTCGGAGGACGGGCCGGCAGAGGAGGGCGGATCCGACGCCCCCGACGCCCCGAAGAGCCCCTTCGCCAAGGGCGCGGTGATGAAGCTCGTCGCGTTCGCGGTGGGCGGGCTCGCGATCCTCGGCGGGCTCGGCTTCCTCGGCTACGAGGTCTACAGCCGCGTCACGTCCGAGCGGGAGCGCGAGATCGAGATCCACGCGCGCACGTACTTTCTCCAGGCGGTCGAGCTGGTGCGAGTGCGCCGCTTCGGCGATGCGCTGGTGCTGCTCGAGAGCACGCTCATGCTCCGCCCCGAGCACGCGCGCGCGAAGGACTACCAGGCGCACGCGGTGAAAGAGCTCGACGTGTGGACCACCGTCGATGCGGCGCAGAGCCTGGTGGCCGAGCGGCGCTGGGACGAGGCGCTGGTGAAGCTGGAGCCGGTCACGCGCGGCCTGGAGGGCGGATCGACCGCGCCTTTCGAGACCGCCTGGGCGCCGGAGATCGCGGCGCTGCTCGCGCTCTGCAAGAAGGCGGTGGCGGAAGCGCAGATCGAGGAGGCGCGGCAGGCGTACGACGCCAACGAGCGCGACCTGGCGATGGATCTCGTGGCCCGCGCGCTGGGCGACTATCCCGGCCTGTCATCGGCGCTGGCGCTGCGCGAGCGCATCCAGAACGACGCCAAGCCCGTTCCGAAGGCCGCGCCGGAGAAGCCCAAGACGCCGCCCGAGATGGAGCACGCGGTGTCGCTCTACAAGAGCGATCGCATCCCGGCGGCGATCGACGCGGCCGAGGCGGCGGGCGGCCCCAACGCGGTGAAGTACATCGAGCGCATGCGCGCGATGATGAAGACGCTCGACGATCTCGGCGCGGCCCATCGCCAGAAGGCGGCGGCCGACGTGGTGCGCATGTCTCCGAAGGCGCTCGATCTCGACGCCTCGATCGCGCTCGGCAGCGGCGAGGTCCGCGCGCGCATCAAGGAGTACTACGCCGATGGTCTCTATCTGAAGGGATCCGAGGCCTATCAGGATGGCGACTTCGGGAAGTCATTCGACCTCTTGAATCAAGCCCTTCGCGCGGCCCCCGGGCACAAGCTCTCGGCGAACTACATCACCGATCTGCAGCGCAAGGCGGCCGAGATCTACTATCAAGGGTACGGCATCAAGGAGAGCAATCCCGCGGAGACGCGGCGCATGTTCAAGCAGGTGATCCAGATGACCCGACCCACCAATCAGTTCCACCAATGGGCGGCGAAATGGCTGTCCGGCAATGGCGGTTGAAAGAAGTATGAAGCCCGTTAAAGTCTACACGACGAGTTATTGCCCCTACTGCGTCCAGGCCAAGCGGCTCCTCAATGATCGCAAGATCCCCTTCGAAGAGATCGCTTGCGACGAGGACGATGGGCTCCGTGACTGGCTGGTGAAGGCGACTGGCCAGCGCACGGTCCCGCAGATTTTCATCGGTGACGAGCCGATCGGCGGGTACACCGACCTCGCGGCCCTCGACAAAAAAGGCTCGCTGCAGGCCAAGCTCGACGCATGATTGTGTAGAGTGCGGGCCATGCGAGCCCTGCTACTCCTCTTCGCTCTCTCCCCCGCCGCCGCCTTCGCCGGCGACTGCCCGACCTGCACGACGAACGCGGACTGCGTCGCGTCCACCGGCCTCGCCGAGGCCAAGTGCGTCATCCACGACTCGGAGTTCGGCTGCGGCGCGCTCCGCACCAGCTGCTGCCCGGGACAGGCGTGCGCGCTCGGGGCGGGCGGCGTCCCGAGCTGCGTCACCGCTGGAACCTGCATGCAGGCTGCCCCCGCTCAGCCCGACGCGGCGGTAGCCCCTGGCCTCGACGCGACGAGCATGGACGCGAGCGCGGTGCCGGGCCGCGACGCGACCCCCGGTCTCGACGCGACCCCCGGTCTCGACGCGACCCCCGGTCTCGACGCGCTGCCCGCTGTCCCCGGACAGGACGCTGCTCCGCGCCTGGACGCCGCGACCTCGACGCGCACGCGCGACGGAGGCGGGTCCAGCGGACCGACCGGCGGTGGCATGGCGCAGCGGAGCGATTGCTCGGCGCTCACGCCCGAAGGCGCGAGCCCGATCGCCCTTGTTTTGATGTCTCTCAGCGTCCTTCGTCGGCGAAGATCGTGAGGGAGTGAACCTCGAGCGCGGTCCACGCGCCGGGGAACAGCGGCTCCGATGACACCGCGCGCGCGCCCTCGGGGATCGGGGCCTCGCCGTTCGCGATGATCGTGTGCAGCGTGGGAGGGACGCCGTGCGTCGCCGTTCGCAGCGCGACCAGGCTGGTACCGTCGGCCACCACCACCGCGAAGCTGGCGGGCGTGCCGTTGGCGTGCGCGATCTTCTGCACCGCCGACACCATCTGCTCGAGCGCATCGGCCATCGCATCGGCGCCGCTGCGATCGCCCAGCGCTTCGCGCCAGGTCCCGAAGAGCAGCTCGGAGTCGGTGAGGCCACTCAGCGTGCGGTGGTAGCGATCACTCAGCCGCTCGCGCAGCGGGCGCTCGAAGACCTCGCGGAACAGCGACAGCTCGCCGACGTGATGGAAGAGGTACGGGCCGGACGCGAAGGGCTGCGCGCCGGAGATCTCGGGGA
>Ga0105047_10007968_pt1 | contig 17759 bp, 11 predicted proteins | sample MAT04_FD_78384 | JGI IMG/M metagenome (GOLD analysis project Ga0105047, IMG submission 78384) | Freshwater microbial communities from Lake Fryxell liftoff mats and glacier meltwater in Antarctica - MAT-04 (megahit assembly) | ecosystem: Environmental > Aquatic > Freshwater > Ice > Liftoff...
CCTTCGCGTTTTTCTGCTGCTCAGCTGGGGCGGAAGAGTCACCGCTCAAGATCACCATCCGTCGGGAATGGGAAGGGGCCCGATCAAGCGCTCCACTGAGCCTGCGGGCCTTTCTTAAATGGGACAAGCCCGAGCTGCTGGAGGGGCAACTGCAAATCCACCCCTTTGTGGACGAGACTCCCCTCAGCCGCTGGACCAGCTCCGACACCGCACTGTCCGACAGTGAGCAGGTCATCTGGTTCATGACGCCCCGTCCCGTTCTCGAAAACAAACTGGACCGCTATGTTTTGGAGGCGGAGTTCCAGGGGGTCCAACGCCGCTTTGACCCCGAGCAATTGGATGTGGATGTCCCCCTTCGCAGCAAACGCATCATGGTGGTAGGGATTGTCGTCGAGAATCGCTCGACCACCCCCACCGGGCTGGGATCGGAGGAGTCCCCGACCGCATTCGAGCGTCCGCTGACCCTGCAGACCTTCCTCGCCAAGGAAGAGGTCTCCGAACTGCAAGTAAATCTCTCGCGGGTCAGCCCCGTCGATTTGCCGGCGGACGCTCTCCGCCTGCTCGGCTTGGATGCATTGCTCCTATCTCACGAGATGCTTGACCGTTTGCGTCCCGCCCAGCTCGATGCGCTGCGTGTCTGGATCCTGGCGGGCGGTTCATTGGCGTTGATCCAGACCGGTCCGCTGCGCAGCGAGTCACAAGAGTTCATCACCGATCTGAGTCGCCACGAGTGGACTTCGGAGAGCAAGTTGGCCCGACAGATCCCGAATGTCACACGGGTCTATTCGCCGGGGCTGGGCCAAGTGATCGTCGTTCCGCAGGCGATCGCGGGGGATTCCCCGGAATGGGCGAGAATCTCGCACCTGCTTCTTCGAATTCAACACAATCGCTCGTCTCAAATAATGAATAACAATCAGCTCAGTCTTCGCGATCCCGGGCGACTCAACAACAGATCCTCTCTGAACATGACTCAGAGTGAGCTGGAAGGAGTCGCGTCATTGGAACCGCGGCCTCGTTTCGATCTCAACACACTGACTGAACAATTGATGCCCAGCTCGATTCGAGGCATGCCCTTCTGGTTGGCCACCTCAGTACTCTTGAGTTGCCTGATGATCGTGGGACCGGGGGACTATTTTCTGCTGGGGTGGTTGAAGAGGCGGCGCTGGACGTGGGCGTTGTTCCCGATGGTGGCCTTGGGATTCACCGGCTGGATGGCGCATTTGGCAGCTGAGCACAATGGCCGCAACGACTCGCGGACCTGGATCAGCGTCGTCGATATGACACCGGAAAACGAAGTTGTTCGCACCTCGCGATTGGAGCTGACTTATGGAGCCAGTGGTCGGACAGTGGCGCATGACGTGAAAGATCAGTGGTGGACCGATCTGCGCGAGAAAGATCTGGCTCGGATCGCCCCCGTGGACATTCACGGACAGTGGCTACGCCAACAATCGGTCATGAACGGCGGACAGCCAGCCCCGCCGCCTTCACAGGAACTTGGCGAGCGGTTGAGCTACGTGGGGAGTGTGCCCGTCCAATATGTCGTGGAGGAACCGATCCGGCAGTGGGCTCCACGGCTTCAGCGAATCACCACATTGGGTGTCGATTCCGGATTGGCCGATTACTCGCTCCCGCAATTGAAGTGGGATGCATTCAGTGCGAGGAATCATGAGGGGCTGGCGAACACTTTGGAGCAATCGCTCCCGGATCCATGGAAAGCAGTTTTCTGGCGAGTGCATTCGCCCACACAAGACTCCCACTGGAGCCAATTGCCATCGAATGATGCCCCGAGTGACCGTACCAAGAAAATGTTGGAGACGGTCTCCCATCTCTTGTGGGAATCGCCCCCTCGATTCGATCATTCGGGAAACCGATTGACGAACACCTTTGCCCCAGGAGTCTTCTCGCTGCTGACCGAACTCTCTCCCACAGCTGCGCCCGATTGTGAGGATTTGGTGCTCTCGACCCGCCCGACGCTGGTTCTCGTCAACGAAGTCGAGCCATGCCGGTATCTGGTTCTGCGAGTGATTCTTGCTCCGGAAGCCAACTAGTGCTGATCACCGGGAGGGCGAAGCTCCTGCTGATCCGCGAGTGCAGATATACAATTGGTCTTCAGCGCGAAAAGTAGACAGGAATGTCTGCTCGACTGGAGTAGGACAGACATTCTTGACCGTCCTGACTCAAGACCAATTCTGAGTCTGTTGTCGTGCCAGACAGCGTCCACCTCGGACGCTGCTCAGCAGGAGCTTCGTCCTCCCTGCTCAACCCCACCGCACGACTGAGTCTGTGTTTCAGAAAAGTAGGTACGACAGACAATCCTGATTGTTGCACGCTCTCAGGTTCGCGTTTTCCCTGGGTCGTGAGGCAGGCAGGATTGCCTACCCTACTTTTTTGAAGCACACCGCATGACTGAGTCTGAACGAAGCACTGGCCTTATACAACGAAAAAAGCCCAGTGGTCGCAACCACTAGGCTTTTCGGCTGAGAGCGAAACGAAAAACTTCCGAAGTCTTCGGAGACTTCGGAAGTTTGGCTCGGCTTAGTACTCGCGGGTCTTGTTGATCCCGGGCAATGGCCAGGGGTACGTGCCGTTGGCATAGGCGACGAGCGGCGAGGCCGATTCGAGAGTCAGGCTTTCGATGTCCGGTGCGAACTCATGGTCGTTGACATCGGGATCGAGGAAGTCCTTGAGGGTCCACATCTGTCCCGTGTGAGCGGCCATGCGGCCCATTGAGGTGACCGCACTGGCCATCACGCCGCGGTCGACTTCGTTGTACGGAGTGTCGGTGCGGATTGCTTCCAGGTAGTCGTCCCACTCCAGTTGGTAGGGGTTCTGTTCTGGCTCGGGACAGGCCCAGGTCAGGTTGGCCTTGTCGAGGTTGTGCCCCTTGTAGATGCGGCATTTCGCCGGCGAGTGCCCCGAGGTCGAGATGACACCGACACCCTTCGAACCATGGATATAGCTGGCGAACTCCTGATGACAGCCGGGAACCGTCCGGCCATCGACGAACATCTTCGTGCCGTCCTCGAACGTGTACTCCATCGAGTAGGAGTCGAAGTTCTGATCGACACAGTCGTCGCGGTAGTGCCGTCCACCGAGGGCTTGCACGGAGACCGGCCAGGCGTCTTTCATCCAGCACGACTCATCGATGTTGTGAATCAGGAAGTCGCTCACAGCGCCGCCGCTCAGCCAGAGGAATCCGTGGAAGTTGGCGATCTGGTACATCAGTTCGCTACTCTTCTTGTCCGCTTGTGGCTTCACCGCTGCGGAGCCGGTGGGGCCCGCCATGCGGTAGGCACGGATGAAGGTCGGGTCGCCGATCTCGCCGTCCTTGATGCGTTTGTAGAGATCCTTGCGAGCCAGGCAGTGGCGACACATCAATCCAACGCCGACCTTGATTCCCTTGGCCATCGCCAGCTTATTGAGTTCCAGCATCCGCACGCTGGTCGGGCCGTCGATCGTGACGGGCTTCTCCATGAAGACATTCAGACCCTTCTCGATGGCATACTTGAACTGCACCCAGCGGAAAGCAGCGGGCGTCGTGAGAATCACGATGTCGCCGGGGCTCAAGCAGTCCATCGCCTTTTTGTAGGCATCGAACCCAATGAACTTTCGCTCGGTCGGGACATCCATCTGGTCCGCACTGGGGAACTGCACCGACAGGTTGTCGAAACTGTTCTTCATCTTGTGATCGAACACATCGGCCATGGCCACGAGTTTGGTCGGGCCATTGCTGACTGACAGGGCATTCGTCGCGGCTCCAGTCCCGCGCCCCCCGCACCCGACCAGCGCGACTTGCACCTTGTTGTTCTCGCCTGCGAACAACAGCGGTGAAGTGGCGGTCAGTGCGGCTCCGACAGCGGCGACTTGCGTCGTCCGTGTCAGGAACTGACGCCTGGATGTCGTGGTTTCGAAAGGCTCTTGCATGGTGAGGTCTCCAGTGGAAAGGGGGCGCGGGGTTCGAGTGGCAGTTCGCCTCGGTTCAGAGGATCACCCGTCCGGGTGATCCAACAGTCGTTGCAGCTTAGCGGCGTGTTCGGGGATCAGTCGAGCCAGCCCTGACTGATCGAGCAGGCCGACTTCGATCATGTCGAGCAAATGGACGCAGTCCTTCAGCCGATCGGAGTTGAACTTCATCTGGAGCAATTCTTCGAAGGACACCACTCGATACCCGCCCGCTGGATCGATGTCGTCCACATCCGGAGAGGGAAGCGGTACGGTCACGTGGCACCTCGCGGTCGAGCGATCCCGTGATCCGCTAGCAACTCGATCATCCACGTTTCGTCTGTGGGGTTCAACCCGGGGGCCGGACCGCGGGCATAGTCGATCCGCTTCTCATCGGCTCCATCGTCCCAGATCCGAGCCACGAGGGCCTGAAGGTACAGCACGACATCCTGATCGTCGGAGCGGAGCAGGATGCGAATTCGAGGCGAGGCGTTCTGGAGTATGGCGGCATAGCACTCGGGGCGTTCCGGTCGCTCCGCCCGGCCCACGCAGATGCGGTACGGCGAGCGGCACTGGAACGGGATCCGCTGCTCGTCCACGAAGTCGGTCCAGACCCCGGGAACCAAGAGATCGACCTTTACCAGATTGACGCCCGGCTTGAGGAACTCGACCTGTCGGCAATTGCCGCTGAATCAGATCGCTCGCATAGACGATGAAACTCGCACGCACGTCGCCCCAGTGGTCTTCGAGAAACCGGTCCATTCCGGGAAAGGCTGACGGCATGGGGCACCTGATGTGGCGGAAATTTCGAAATTCGAAGCACGAAATCCGAGGGGGAGGAAATGGCTAGTTTTCAGTGATCAGCGGAGATTCCCGGCGATCTTGCGTGTCCCGCTTTGAATTTCCAAAACTGAAAACTGACGACCGATAACTCCTCCTACTCTTCCCCCGCCTGCTCCTTCTCAATCGTATCCAACTCCGGGGGATCAAGCTGGAGAGGATCGTTCTTCTCCCAGTGAGTTTCCTTCTCTTCTTCCGAGGGCTCCACCAGCGGGCGAACGACGCGGAAGCCGACGCTTAACGCATCCGTGTGATACCAGATGCTGCGCGGCACCTGGGGGTCCTGATCGCTCCACTCTTCTGCGCTCGCCATGCGGGCAGCACTTCGCAGCTGGCCCGGTTCATGATCCCATCCCCCACCACGTACGATACGGGGATAGACGGTGGTCGGAATCTCCAGAGGATCTTTCACCACTCCCATTCGATCTCCATACACAGTCGGGAGATACTGATCGAGCACCCACTCCGCAACGTTGCCATGCATGTCATGCAGTCCCCATGGGTTTGCCTTTTTCTTGCCGACCCGCTGGTACTTGTCGTTGCTATTCTCACTGTACCAAGCGTGATCATTGATCGCTGTGGCGTCGCCGCCGAACGAGTACGGGGTTGTGGTCCCCGCGCGGCAGGCGTATTCCCATTCCGCTTCCGTCGGCAATCGGTAATAGCGGCCGGTCTTCTTGGAGAGCCATTTACAGTACATGCGGGCGGCGTGCTGCGTCATGCAGATTGCAGGAAACTTCCCCTTCCCCATGTTGAAGCTCATATCGGTATAAGGCGGCGTCGGCCGGGTGACGGCATCGGCTTCTGCGTCGCGCTCGGTGGGGGCCAGATTCGTATATTTGCGGCGGAGCCTGTCGACCTCTTGGCCCCAGACATCGTACGCGTCCCAGGTAATCTCAGTCTTTCCCATCCAGAATGGGGAGATCTCGACTTCCACTTGTGGCCCCTCGTCGACGTTGCGTCCCTCTTCAGAGTCGGGGCTTCCGAGCAGGAACTTCCCCCCCTTGATAGGCAGCATGTCGAAATTGACCCCCGCGTGCTCCAGCATTTCGGAGTAACTTTTCATTTCCGCTTCGGTCGCTGCATCAACATCCTTCAGGGGCAGCGGGGCCACCTTCTTACGCTCCTCCGCTCCGGTGAATGAACCTGCCACGACCAGCAAACACGCTGCACACCACAACACACCACGCATCGACAGCACCTCAAAATGCTTCCGGGACGCCTCACGAGAGACGATGATCAACAACCATCGATCTTACCGCCCCCATGCAGTATTGTCTCGTGAATCTTGTCAAACACTGTGATGATGTGACGAGTGTGTGCGGCAGAAAAGTCGGTCCGGGGGGGAAGGCCATCGTGCCTGCCCCACGCTCCGAAGGCAAACTCCAGCCGCTGCCAACGTACGACAGACAGGATCGTCTGTCGTACTGACTTGTCTGACGCGCACACCTGCGCTGCTGCCAGACTCCGCAGAACCCGTTGCCCGCTGTGGTCAAGCGCCCTCATAAATCTTCATCTCGTTATCAAAACTTGAATGCAGCCAAGCATGATGGCTGCGACCCGCCGGGGGTGGAATCACGGTGCCACTGACGCAGGAAAATCATCCGGACGAGTCCCCGCGAGAAACGCCCCACTTCCGGCTCTTCCGCAAAGCCTCCCGACCCGGCCACCCGGCCCGACGGGAAGTTTCATGGGCGACGGAACACTACGCTGACTCGCCCATCTCCTTCTGACTAGTCTCTTCCGCGAGCTACACCGAGACCCAGGTGATGACGCACATGCCCGCGATATAGGCGGCCACGGGCCAAGCCTCATTGTGGCTCCATTGCAGCAAGGCCGACGCGATCAGCGGAGCCAGTCCCCCCGCAAACGGAGACGCGAGCTGATAGCCCAGCGAGGCTCCCGAATACCGCACCCGAGTCCCGAATAGTTCCGCAAAAAACGCGGCCTGAGGTGCGTACATCAAGGCATGAATCACCAGTCCGACTGTCACTGCCACCGTGATCAACACCGGCGACTTCGTATCGACCAACAAGAAAAACGGCCAGGCAAACACAGCCATCAGCACAGTGCCGGTCATGTACACCATCCGCCGACCCACAATATCAGACAGCCAGCCAAACAGCGGAATCGCAATGAACTGCACTGCCGTTCCGAATAGAACGGCATTCAGAATCGTCGGCTTGGAAAGTCCGAGTTTCTCGGTCGCATAGGTCAGCACGAACACAGTGATTATGTAAAATGAAGCGTTCTCCGCAAACCGCGCCCCCATCGCCAGCAAAACATTCTTGGGGTAGTCGCGGATGACCTCCAGAATCGGGAGCGTCGTCGGCTTCTTCGAGGTCTGCACAGCGACGAAGAGCGGGGTCTCCATCACTTTGACGCGGATGAACAGTCCCACGCCCAGCAGCACGATCCCGAGCAGGAACGGCACCCGCCAGCCCCACGCCAGAAACTCGGCTTCGGACAGATTCTGCGAGATGAAACTGAAGACTCCGTTGGCCAATAGCATGCCCGCCGCGACACCTGCTTGCACCCAGCTGGCGTTCAAGCCGCGTCGTCCGGGTCGGCTGTGCTCGACAGCCATCAAGACCGCCCCGCCCCACTCGCCACCCACGCCGAACCCCTGCACGAACCGCAGGCAGACCAGCAGGATCGGTGCCGCAATCCCGATGGTGCTGTAGGTTGGCAACAGCCCGATCAAAAAGGTCGCCGCCCCCATCATCACGAGCGTCGTGACCAACATCGACTTCCGGCCGAGCCGATCGCCAAAGTGACCAAACACCACACCCCCGATGGGACGAGCAAAGAACCCCACCGCATACGTCGCGAAGGCTGCCATCGTCCCGGCACGGGCATCGACCGTCGGAAAAAACAACTTGTTAAACACGAGCGCGGCAGCGGTGCCGTACAAAAAGAAGTCGTACCACTCGATCATCGTCCCGAGAAAACTGGCCAGCACCACGCGGTTGATCGTCGCTTGGTCCATCGGCACAGGCGGAGTCTCAGAGGCCATTCACGCTTCCCCAGAAGTACGACATGGTGATGATCAAGGCGACTGTCTTCCCTACAACAAGTTCAATTTCTTTGGACGCGAAGCCGGTGGTCGACAGCACTCATTGCACAGGCCGGTGACCTCCAGCCGGTGGCCATCCATCCGGAAGCCGTGCTGGGAGGCCACTTCCTCCAGCGATCTGGCGATGATGTCGGCCTGAAACTCCGTCAGTGTGCCGCACTTGCGACAGATCAAATGGTCGTGCTGGGGATAACCGTAGTCGTGCTCGAAGACATCGCGATCCTCTTGGCGGGCCACCTTGCGGATCAGACTCGCCTCCTCCAACTGGAGAAGCGACCGATAGATGGTTGACCGGCTCACTCGCCGGCCATCCGTTTTCTGGGCCAGTCGGCTGATGAGTTGCTCAGCGTCAAAGTGCTCGTGGTAAGCGAAAACCTCTTCGACGATGATGCTGCGTTCCCGTGTGAGGCGCAGTCCCTTCGTGGCGAGATACTCGCGATACTTCTCAGCGGGTGAGACGGCGACGCTGACGTTGGCGAGGGCAGCTTGCATGACAAGAACCGGAGTGAGTGACAAATCCCGTGCAGTGTGAATGGCAGATTGTAGCACGCGACCCCGAAAGAGCGTAATCTGAGCGAATGACCTCGCGGCACGGGAAGTGTGGTATCTGACAGGAGTACACAAATCATGAAACTCGTATTGGCTTTGTCGACATGGGCACTCCTCGTGCCCACGCTGTTCGCCCAGGAACCGCATCGCGAAATCTGGGGACGCCCCGTCATGCGGCAGCCGTTCGACAAGGAGCCGCTGCGGCCGATCGAAATTCCTGGCTGGGTCCAGGAGACGCTCGGTTGCGGGTACACGCTGTCGGTGATGTCGGCGTCGCAGCGCGAGGCCGCCGCGAAACACGGAGTCACACTCAGCGAGATGGGATTCGTCGACCCGTTCTATGCCTACTACGACAGCCAGCTGCTGAAGCGCCGCAGCCCCAATGTCCCCCTGGGAACCCTGGAGAAGGACATCGCGGAGTACCAACGCCTCGGTGTTCGCATCCTCGGCGTTTACCCGCCTTGCCTCCAAGCCGAGGCGTACGAACTCCACCCCGAATGGCGTCGCATCGCAACCGACACCAAAGAGATCCCGCAGATCGACATGGTGAAGTCTCCCCATGGCGGGATGCTCTGCCTGCTCGGGCCGTATGGAGATTTCTTCATCGAGGTCCTCGCCGAGATCATCACAAAGTACCCCGCTGTCAGCGCCTTCAGCTTTGACGGGCTGCACTATGGCGGGGTGTGTTACTGCGAACATTGCCGCGATCGCTTTCGACAGGAGACCGGCCAAGAGATCCCGCCGACCGACATGAACAACCCGGCCTTTCGTCGGTATCAGCATTGGGCCGACCGACGCATGGAGGACCTGGTGCGACGCATGCAGACACGGCTCAAGGGGATTCACCCCGACGTGGCCTTGGTCACCTGGACCACGAATGCGGGGCGGTTTGGACACTTTCTGAGTATCCCGCGCAACATGCCCGCGCGGATGAATCTGTTGCTCGACGCTCCCGACCAAGAGTTCTGGCTCGATGAGACGAACCGCGGAGCGACCATCGTCCCGGCCTTTGCGAATGCCTACATCTGGGCGACCACCAACCATCGCGTCGCCTTTAGCGAACCCTACATCCTCAGCCACGGAAACCCCTACGGCAAGGACAGCTTCCCTCCCACTGAGATCGAACGCCGCATGCTGCTCGCTGCCACGCATGGTGCGATTCCCAGCATCGCGGTCTCACAGCCGGAACATCTGCAACAACCGCTCTATGACTGCATGGATCAACTCCAACTCCGCAAGCCGTGGCTACTGCAGCGGCGGCCCGAGAAGTGGGCCGCCATGGTGATGAGCGACAACACTCGCAACTTCTATGGGCGGTCGGCGGGGATGGTCGAGGAGCGGTACATGGCCAACGTCTTTGGCACATTCCGAGCAGCGGTTGAGGAACACCTGCCGGTGACGGTCATTAATGATTGGAACCTGAACGCTGATGACCTCGCCGGGTACTCGGTGCTGGTTCTGCCCAACACCGCCTCCCTCGATGAGGAACAAGCTGCGGCGATTCGGGAGTTCGTGCGGCAGGGCGGCGGATTGGTGGCGAGTCTCGATACGTCGCTGTTCAACGAGTATGGAGACCCGCGCGACAATTTCCTGCTGGCGGATCTGTTTGGTGTCGACTTTGGTGGACTGCCGGAGACACACGCAGCGGGCCAGGAAACGCTCGATGTGAACTTCGCCGCTTCGATCCCCACTGACTACTGGGAGAAGCGGAAGAACGTGTTCGACTTCCAACAGAACACCGATTCCTGGCTCAATTCCGGGAAGATGCGAACCTATGTCGGCCTCGATTTGGTGACCTTCAAGGGCCCGGCTGTCCGCGTGCGACCGAATGCGGGCCATCGCGGCGAGGTCATCGGCACCTTGCGCGAGAAGTCGCGAGCCGATGCTGAAACCCTGCCGGTCGTCGTGACCAATGCCTTCGGCCAAGGCAAAGTCGTCTACCTCGCAGCTGGCTTCGACGCCGCGTACTACCTGTATCCATACCCTTATCAACGCTTGATTCTGAAGCACGCCATCCAGTGGGCCGCGCGGTCCCCCGCGCCCCTCACCGTCGAGGCCCCGCACTGCGTCCACTCCACCCTGACCCGTCAGACGGTGAGCGGCCAGGACCGGCTGATTGTCCAACTGTTTAACGACCTCAACACCACGGCGTTTCATGCCTTGCCGAACGAGGACATCCCACTGCGTGAGGAGACCGTCCCGATCCACGACATCGTGCTGACCTTCGCCCCGCACTACACTGTCCGCACCGCCACGCTTGAGCCCGGCGGTACCGTCTTGAAATGCGAGAGCACTCCCACCGGAACCCGAATCGTAGTCCCGAAGCTGGAGGTGCATGCCATCGTGGCCATGGAGTTGGTGCCCCCCGCACAGGAATGACGTTCAAGCGATATCGAAACATCACGACCGCCGCATCCATCGGCCAATCCCAAACAAAAAGCGACCACCCGCCGCCAACCCGGTCGCGGAGTGATCGCTCGAAACAGGACACAGCTGATGGCCGTCGCGCCGCGCCCCACGCTCAATGTTTCCTCGTCGGATGGGCAATCCTGCCCGTCCGAGTTCTGAGGCCGGGCTTTCCGCCCGGCCCTGTTCGCTGGCCCGGCGGCGGGACTGTCGAGTTTAAGGAATCACCTCGCCCCCCTTGCGGGTGAAGAGGGCCTTGAGTGTCTTGAGATCTCGCGTGTTAGCGATGTACTTGACGCTGGCATCGCCCATCCCAACGTTGAACCCGGTGCCGTCGAACCCAAACTCGGGCAGCTTGTCCTTCGTCACATCGATCACGATGTCCTCTGGTTTCGTCCAGGGAATCTCGGTCTTTGCTTCGACGACCGCGATCGTGCTCGATGTGCCGTCGACGACATCAGTGATCTTCGTGCCGTAGGTGTCACCCTCTTCAAACATCAACCCCTTGCCGTAGGCAGCGATGATCGCGGTGTTCGTCGAGGCATCCTGGGACGGATGCCGGTACGTCACGGGCATCAGGGCGAGCACCTTCCTGTTGGCCTCGCTGTCCCACGGCTCGTTCATTTTGTACTGATTGTAGAGCAGCTGTTGTTTGAGGTACGGCAGGATCTCCACTCGCCAGCTATGTGGAACTCCCGATGCCTTGTCGATCACCACCGCTGGGGGGAAGCGCCCAAAGGCGTCGTGGTAGTTGTGCATGGCCAGCATGACCTGCTTGAGGTTGTTCTGCTGCTGGGGTAGCTGAGCTGCTGGGAGCGCTTGAACGACCGGACCCACAACCAGTGGCATCAGTTCGGCGACATTCCCCGACAGGCTCAGCGTGACCTGCTTGCCGTTCGCGGCCAGTTTGTGCGAGTTCAGCATCTCCGACAGTTTCTTCTCTAACTCCTCCATCCCCGGTTCCCGGAGCCGAGCCGGTATAAGCCACGTTGGCTGAAGGCCCGACAGTTTCTTCTCTAACTCCTCCATCCCCGGTTCTGGGTTGTTCTTGAGGTTACCGGCGATGTTGGTCAGCATCGTGATTCCGATCAGCAGCGTCGCTTTGATCTTCTCGGCTCCGGCATCGTCTTTGGCCTGCGAGGTCAAAGTGAGGGCCAGCTTCTCGTCGAGCTTGAGGCCAATCGTGTGGTTGGACGCCGACTCCCAGAGTGGGGAGAACATCCCGAAGAATGGAATCTTAGGGAAGCCAACAGCCATCGCCTGCATCCCCGACTGATCAATCGCAATGGCGACTGTTCCACCAGCCGCCTGCTTCCACGCATCGGTCTGTGTCAGCGGAGAGAGCGACTTCGGCCCAGTGACCATCATTCTCAGAAGAGTTGATTCGTTGCCGAAAATAAGAGTTCGATCGTCGGGCATGTAGCGAATGAGGCCTTGACTGATTTCCTCATATTCGAAGTTCGCAAACTGCTTCTTTTTCCAATCGACACCTTGTGGGCTCATGGCTTGGGGAAAGGCGTCGCGAGCGGCCTTGTTTACGAAAGTCACGCAGACTCCCGCATCGAATGGGGCGGGTTGCATTTGGGCTGAAGGAGTTCCTATCGCGCAAAATTGCTCGCATCCGGCGTACATCTCCAGCAACTCTTGATCAATGAATCCATCTCTCGACAGAGCCGTCGTCTTCTCCAGAATCTCTCGATAGACCTTGAGGACATCAGCGGGCCGAATGACAATCACGAGCGAAGCATCCGCAGGCACATAGATCGGATTCAAGACTTGCCCCGATTTGGCTGGCTTGGTGGCCGTACTCGCAGCAGGCTTGTCTGCTGCGGCGACCGTTGACGGTCCCACCGTCTTCCCGCCCGGCGGTCTCAACCCGATGGCGACCAAGGTCACAGCGGCGATGGCCGCGAGGGTGCCCCAGCGGAGGGCCAGGGGGGCTTGGCCTGACAGCAGTTTCAGATCACGAAGCATTTCGATTCTCCTCAGAAAGGTTCTGCGGGTTGGCAGAAAAGTCTGGGCCGGCCAGCCCAGGGGTTCACGGGTTTGTCTCAAGGCGAGTTCACCGATGGCAATCAAATAGGCCCGCGAACCGCCGACGACTTGAGCAGCCAGCGCATCGGCGGCCAGCTCTTGCTCGAGTCGCAAGCGGTTGACCAGCCAATGCACCAGCGGGTGGTAGAAGTGCAGCACGACGCCGAGCTGAGCAGCCACTCCGGCGAGGAAATCGCCGCGTGTGATGTGGGCGATCTCATGGGCGAGGACACTCTTGAGCTGCGCCCCGCTCCATGTTCGCCAGGTGTCCGACAACAGGATCACCGGACGCCGCCAGCCGACCGTCGCAGCTGTGGCGAGATGCGGGCACTCGCGGATGTCGACTGGGGGAGTACACGCCAGTTCGGCGCGGAGCAGGTCGATCTGCTCCAGGAGTTCGGGGGCTTTCAACGGTCGACTGTTACGGACGAAGAGCCGGACTGCCCACAGCCCGCCGATCAAACGGACTAGGCCGACGACGACTCCCACAGCGAAGATGACTCCGAAGACTTGGAGCCATGTCCAGTGGGGTGTGGCGGGTTGATTCTCTGCTCGCATGACGTGGGTGGACGGCGTCACACGCTCCCCCTCCATCAACCCCTCCCAGGCAGCCATCGCGGTCTTCCGCCAACCGAATGCCACAAGGTTCGGCTTTTTGACCGGAGTGACGGTGGCGGCGTTGGTCTCCACCGGCTGCGAATTTGTTGTTGCAGCCGACTCCTCCGGTCGGTGTAGCCAACTCGGCCACGGGCTAAACGCACACGCGGTCAGCAACACCACTGCCCCCAGCGTCGCTCCAATGGGGAGCGCCGCCGAAGTTCGCAACCAGCGCCGCATGGCGATGCTGGTCAGGCAACCGACCAGCGCGACGAGGGTGACTTGCAGTCCGCAGATCAGAAGTGTGTTCATGGGGCGGGTCGCTTTCTATGTGAGCAGCGAGCGGCAGACGTGAGTCTGCCGAGTGAGAGTGCGTGAAAGTCGTTCTCGAATTCAGACACGCAGGGGACTCGACAGACTTACGTCTGCCGCTCGCTGGTCTTTTCCCCGAGGATTTTTTTGAGACGCTTACGCTCGGAGGCCGATAGCTTTTCCTCCTCGAACAACCGCATCAGCAGTTGCGTTCGCGAGCCGCCGAAGACTTTTTGCACGAGGTCGCCGAGGAGGCTGCGCGAGACTTCTTCGTAGGTGCGGGCCGAGATGTATTTGAAGGGCCGTTCCTCGCCGGTCTGCGTCAGGAACTCCTTGTCGAGCAGAATGCGAACCAGTGTCGCCACCGTCGTGTAGGCCAAGTCGCGGCCCTGCACCGCCAGTGCCTCGCGCACGTCCGCAGCTGTCGATTCGCCGCGATCCCAGAAGACATGCATGACTTCCAGTTCGCGTTCGGTGAGTTCCTTGGCTTTGGGCCGTGCCATGTGCAATCTCCTGAGTCTGACTCTCTTTACGTCGACCGCTCGGATTCCGTGGGAGGAATCTGTTTGGTTTTGTAGATTTGGTTTTATAGTAATCCGTCCCGGGGAGGAGTCAATGGGATTGTCCCGATGTTTTTGGAGAATGTCACAGTCGGCGTGGTGACGACCAGTCTTGTTCGATGAGCGTGCGTCTCGAACGTCGGTGGCGACGGTCCAGCCCTCCTCCCCCACGGCCAGGCCTTCGCCGAAAGCGACATCGCCAGTGGGGGAGAGGGAGCAAAATCGAGCCAGCACCGACGTTTGGGATGCAAACACCCATTCGATCCACAGATGGTTGCGAGTGCGCGACCGCCTCGCGAAGATGTGGAACACACCATCTCCCCCAGGAAGCCTCCATGAAACGCAATCCCGTCAAGGCAGCTCTTCGCGATGGCAAACCGCAGATCGGGACCTGGCTCTCGCTGGGCGATCTGGTCGCGGCGCGGCTGTTGTCGCGAGTCGGGTTTCCGTGGTTGACGGTCGATATGGAGCATTCGCCGATCGACTGGGCGCAAGCTGCGGCGTTGTTGGGAGCGATCGCCGATGCCGGGTGCGTGCCGCTGTGCCGCGTGCCGAATGGCACGCATGAGAACATCAAGCGGGCTCTCGATGCGGGAGCCTGGGGGATCATCGCCCCGATGGTTGATACCGTCGAGCAAGCCAAAGGGATCATCGCAGCTGCCAAGTACCCGCCGGCTGGGAACAGGTCGGTGGGCGGCACTTTGCATGCGATGAACTTCGATGCCGCAGCGGGGGACTACTACAAGCGGGCCAATGACGAGGTGCTGGTCATTCTGCAAACGGAATCACCGACGGGAGTCGCCAACGCGGACGCCATCTATAGTTTGCCGGGCGTCGACGCGATCTTCGTGGGGCCCAATGATTTGCAGGCCCAGATGCGCGGCCCGGACGGCGTTGATCCGACTCCGGCGGAGCACGAAGCGATGCTGCAGCGGGTGTTGGCAGCGGGCAAGCGAACGGGGACACCGGTCGGTTTACACGTGCTGACTCCCGATGATGTGAAACAGCGGATCGGCGAGGGGTGGCAATTCCTGGCCATTGGCAGCGATATTCGCATGATGGTCAGCTCGGCCCAGTCGTGGGTCGGTGAGCTGCATCTCAAGTCGCAGCGCGGGGATTTGGCGAGGTATTAGCGGCCGTTTCACGACAGGCTGACGCCTGCCGCTCGCTCACTTACGGCATTTCGATCAGCCGGATGCGGCGGTATTCCATCTGGCCGTTGTCCCCTTCCAGTCCAATGGGACCAGACTCGGGGAGCGGGAGGGCGGCTTCGAGGACCTCGCCGTTGCAGGTGCAATGAGCCACGTTGTCCTTCACGACCACGACCATTTCGTTCCAGTCTTGCGGCTTATAGCTCTTCAATTCCTGATAGGGACCGGCGAGTGGATAGTCACGGCATTGCAGCTGGGGACTGCGGATGAAGACGCCGCTATCGGCATTGGGAGTGGCCCGGAAGTCGAGCTTGAGAGTAAAGTTTTGGGGGAACTCCTTGGTGGTCCAGAGTTGCTGGACTCGGCGACCTTCGGGGGGAGTCGAAACGACAATGCGGCCATGCAGAGCGATGTAACGACCGTCCGTGCTGGTGGTCTTTCCGTCGAACGTGGCCTGCTTGACTTGCGTCTTCTGATCGCGGAACCCCCAGCCGGAAAGATCTTTGCCGTTAAACAACGAGATGGCTCCCGGTTCGATTGAGAACTGGTCGTCTTCGGTTTCCAGGAACCCCAAAGTGGCGAAAATGGGCCGAAGAGCTGCGGCCCATTTGGCGTAGCCGATGTCGTTGGGATGGAGCAGGTCGGGAAACTCGGCGATCTTTGCATCCCCCTCGGCGTTAGCGAACAGGGGCCACGTCTCGACTCGTGTCACCTGGGAGTCCCCCCGGATGGCTTCGAAGAGTTGCTCGTTGAGCTTTTTGATTTTGTCGACTGGACGATCCTTAGCGGCCGAGCTGGGGAAGACCTGGCACAGGATGATCGGCATCTTGTCATTGTGCTTCTTGAGGTCCGCGATGATCCGCTTGACGTTTCCAGCAATGATCTGCGGCTCGGCTTGGTCCGCGAGGTCGTTCGTCCCCATCAGCATGACAACCGCACTGGGATTGAGCGACAGCACGTCGTCCTTCAAGCGGATCAGCATTCCGCGCGTGGTATCCCCTCCGATGCCTCGATTGGCGACCTTCATGCTCGGGAAGCTGTTGCCCATCGTGTCGCCCCATCCATGGGTGATGGAATCTCCGAGAAAGACCACCGCCTTTTGGTCCTGGTCGACTTGCTTGGCCCAGGCAGATCGCCGCTGGTTCCAGATCTCTTTGAACCAGTCTTGTCGGCGAATCGGTCCCGCACCGGGAAGCCCCTCGTCCGTCGCCGGGAGTTCAATCCCCAGTGCGGGATTCTCCTCTGCACGCAGGCGAACTGCGGACGCACACAGAAATAGGCACGCCAAGAATGGCACAACAGAGCGGAGCGATGAAGTGTTCATAACCGGCATCGTGTCGAATTGAATCAGCGACTGCAACTGTGTTATGAGTGTCGTTTCGCATTTCGTTCGCTAGGATCGTGAACATTGTTCATGCTCCCAGCGGTCTGGTTCAAAACTCCCCTCGAAGCTCCCTCCATGTCCTCCGCGTCCGCCCCGTCATCGCCGAGCCCTCCTAGTTCCGACCCGGGCTCCAGTCAAGACGTCGTCTTCTTCGATGGAGTCTGCGGGCTGTGCAACTATTCGGTCGATTTCGTCCTGAGCAGAGATCACAAGCACTTATTCCGCTTCGCTCCCTTGCAAGGGGAAACTGCTCGACAGCAGTTATCGGCGGAGGAACTTCAGCGACGCGATACGCTGGTCTTGCGAACCAAGTCGGCGATCTACCGGCGATCCGCAGCTGTGGTACGAATCCTGTGGGAACTTCCCGGCATCTGGCCGTGCCTCGGGTGGTGTTTGTGGCTGGTTCCGCTGCCGCTGCGTGATCTCGGATATCGGGTGGTGTCGGCGAATCGCCTTTCTCTATTCGGCCAGAAGGAAACCTGCCGTTTGCCGACACCGGAGGAGCGGGACCGGTTTCTCCCATAGAGTGCTCGCATGCCAACCAGCAGCGAGCGCCCAGATGTGAACGCCACATCCGCAATCTCATCGCGTCCGGCTGGCTCGCTTGTCCGCTCCGGTAGCGCACAAGCGAGGGAACCACCGGGGCCTGCCCGGAGGCGGGTCAGCGATTTCCGCTCGGCGGCGGGCGCCCCATGGCACTTGGTTGACTCACCCGCAGCGTCAGCGAGGGCGGGCGAAGGACGACGCTCTCTGGGTTTTAACGCTCAGGCATTTTGGTTGTCGATCTAAACCAAGCCCCATTGCGCGTCCGTCAGACCCGGCAACCCCAGCTTATCGCACAGCGGGCGGATTGAGTGCGGTGGTCGGGCCTTGGGGGCCATGGACGGCGTTCGAGTAGTTGAACTGGA